>Ga0065711_1045724_pt1 | contig 13299 bp, 4 predicted proteins | sample Hoacrofraction12_FD_59098 | JGI IMG/M metagenome (GOLD analysis project Ga0065711, IMG submission 59098) | Hoatzin crop microbial communities from Cojedes, Venezuela - Epithelial fraction 12 v2 (version 2) | ecosystem: Host-associated > Birds > Digestive system > Esophagus > Crop | place...
GTCTGAACATGAGGAAGAACTTCTTCCCTCTGAGGGTGACGGAGCACTGGAACAGGCTGCCCAGGGAGGTTGTGGAGTCTCCTTCTCTGGAGATATTCAAGACCCGCCTGGACAAGATCCTGTGCAGTCTGCTGTAGATGACCCTGCTTCAGTAGGGGGGTTGGACGAGATGATCCACAGAGGTCCCTTCCAACCCCTAATATTCTGTCATTCTGTGATTCTGTAAACAGAAAACCTATAGAAATAAATCTGCACCTGTTTATGGAACTTTTGTTTACTTGTTCTTAAGCTTTGCAAGTATCTGCTATAGGAGTAGTAGATTTAACAGTATTTCAAAATAAGTAACTTTGGACCACTTGAAGAAGCTTACTAAGCACATCCTTAAATTCAGGCACATTGAGAATCCCACTGAAATTACTGACTCATAATGTGCATACATTTAGGAATATGTTTCCTGAATCAGCTTTGTCTTTGAAACATCATGATTCTTCACGCTTTCTTAACCTTTTCCACTAGGCACAAGAGCCTCTTTAAGCTTGAAGTTGTTCCAGAAGAACCCAAAAACCTCCATATATTTCAAATCTGATCTTATTTCTTCATTTTTAAGAATGTTTCTGCAGCTATATTAAGACATCTGTATGCCAAACTTTAAAAGCCAAATTCAGAACTTAGGAAAAGTAAGACTTACAGTGAAAATGCTGAAACGTATTAGAATTAACACTTTATGCACATCCAAACATTTTCTGCAACATTAAAATTTGAACTCCTAGTCTCTAAATGAAAAAATGTTAATCACAGTATCACATTACACCACACAGAAGAAGCCAGTTCAAAAACGCAATCGTATATCATTTGTTTATGGTTTACCCAATAAATCCCTGAATAATGTTTAAGCAATGTCATCCACTTGATCTATCTGTTGCTGGAGTTTAAACCACCACCATTACAGAGTTACAAGGAATAATTACGCATGTGAATAGATTACTACTTCGGAATTAATTTTTTCTCCATCTGGTGTACATTTTATTTTGACCACAAATGAAGTACTATCCTAGGAAACTAATTAACAATTATTGTAAACGATACCAAAGAGAGCAATCTGACTGATCTACTGAGTGAATTCCTCACTTGCTCTATGGCACAGCAACAGTCCGTGACCACTCTGGGTAGGAGCACAGCACCATCCCTATAGGTAGCAGGTGTACACTTCACCTTATTTTCATTTTCTTCTGAAAATAAGAGATACTGTGCCAACTTTTTGAAGAAAAGCTGTAACACCTATGTTTCAAAATCACTTTCCACAAATCTGTACGACGCATACTGCTGAATTATTATTCTGTCAAATATCCCGTGAAATGTTCTTTTTTCTCAAACAGTTTAGAAGGCCCGAAGGCTTCCCAGGGCACAATTTAAACTCAAATTTTGTCTTCAAGACTAATATTAAATGTAAAGATCCTTAGGACAGGGACCGCTGTAATCTGCTCTGTCGTACACAACACTGAGCGAGGAGTGGACAGTAATATTGCTGCAGAAAATTGAAGTTTTATGAGACCACCAAAGCAACTTAGATTATTTTTAATTTATGAAGAAGGAATTAATTTATTATTTGCATTGCAGTACAGTACTAACCGAGATTGGACTTCATGGAAAACATCAACATTGATAAATCACTGAGGACTGGAAAATGAGCTTCTGCATCAGACCCTTCAGTGTCCACACTGCTTCTTTTTTCGCTCACTCCCTGGATCTTTTGGGCTGCTCCAGGTAAATGAGCAAATTTCAGAGGACGGTTCACTCCAAAAAGACACAGCCAAAAGGCAGTATGGATAAGGTTACATCAGTTCTGTCTTTTTCTGCATACCCAGTCCTTCAATGCTATATCCCCGAAGTTTTTCCATCCCCACCAACCCCTAAAAGTCCTGATGCAGCACTCTAAAATGTGCATATATTGTATGTAATGTTGTGTCCAGCTCTGGGGCCCCCAACATAGGAATGACATGGATGTGTTGGAGCAGGTCCAGAGGAGGGCCATGAAGATGATCAGAGAGCTGGAGTACCTCTCCTACGAGGAAAGGCTTAGAGAGTTGGGGCTGTTCAGCTTGGACAAGAGAAGGCTTCAAGAAGACCTTATTGCATCCTTCCAGTACCTGAAGGGGGCCTACAGGAAGGATGGAGAGGGACTTTTTACAAGGGACTGTAGTGATAGGACAAGGGGGAACGGCTTTAAACTAAAAGAGGGCAGATTTAGATTAGATATTAGGAAGAAATTCTTCACCATGAGGGTGGAGGGTGGTGAGGCACAGGAACAGGTTGCCCGGAGAAGCTGTGGCTGCCCCCTCCCTGGAAGTGTTCAAGGCCAGGTTGGATGGAGCCTCTGAGCAACCTGGTCTAGTGGAAGATGTCCCTGCTCATGGCAGGGGGGTTGGAACTAGATGATCTTTAAGGTCCCTTCCAATTCTTACCATTCTATGATATATACCTTCATTTCCATCTCATAAAAACATCACCCTGGTGAGTTGGACATACTGTCCGGTTTTTTTCAGAAACTTGAAAATGAGAGGTGCACACGAAGAATAATAACGGCTGTTTCCTCGAGCCACGGGCTCACCACACTGGGTCCAGCAGAGAGCCTAAAGCCCAGCGCTGTGCCACACAGTGTCGGGCAGGCTGCTGTGGAGAGCAGCATGGACACCAGGCAGCCTGGGCCACTGGGCTTTACGGCCAGCGGCTGACTACCCATACAGCTAGGGGCAGTCTCGATCCTGAACAGCCCAAGGCTAAAGAGACAGGATGGACAGGCAAACAGTCAGAGTGGCCACCCTGACTCCTGGCAGTGGGCTGCAGCTGCCCTCAGCCCTGCCTTCCCCATCAAGGTCCGTCTGGGTGATGCATCCAGCAGATCAGTAGCTCCTCACTTCACAATTCAAGATACTGTTAATATTACTCTCTGTTCAACATTCCATTTTAACGTCTTTAAAAACCCAAACTCCAGTTCTATCCATAGCTAACATGGCAAGAGATTTCAATTGCCTGAGCAGGGAGTTACGCTAGGTGATCTCAGGAGATCCCTTCCAACCGAGACGATTCTGCAATTCTCCAGCTCCATGAAATGTATGACTTGCCTGTAATAACAAGGTAAGCACTATACAGATGCCACAAACAGATCCTCAAGTTTCTCGCTCTTTTTTTATAATGTTAACTGTGTCTACAGAAATGGGAGCAGAAGCAACGTCCACCTGGGCAGTTGTTCAAGCTGTTGTGAAATCCAGCTGTTACTGTTGGCTGGGAGCAGCTCCACTTTCAGATGGCTCTTAAGAGATTTAGTTTTCTAAGGTGTCGACCATCTTCAACCTTCATTTTCGTTGCCTACACTGGGACCTAAAATGCATTCATATTTAATGTCTTAAGAATGTTTTATAAACTATAAGTTATAAAACTGAATAAGGCCTTTGATTAGGCAGCTGTATAGGAAACCAACCAACCATTAAGTCCTTCAGTCTAAAGTACTGTAAGTCTTCTTGTCTAGGATCATCCAGAACCAGAAAAACAACAGAGCTTTAAAATTTGTATACGCTGGCCACTTTAAAAGTTCTTTACTTCCATAGAAAAGTATGCTCATGATGAGAAGTACACATTGAGGATTTCCTGTTTCTCAGTATTGCACATCCAAATTCTTCCTAGAGATTTACAATTCCATCTCAATTTCTCATCCCACATCCACGTGTAACCCAAGTCTCTTTCCTGCTGTACAATTCACCAACAAACCATGTAACCTCTGTGACCTTACCACCATAGCAAATTGGTGGCCTGTGTAACGAGCACAAAGATGCACCTGCGTCCAACTGATCACACAGAAAGAGCAACTATTAATTCACAATGCGTCATAAAAATTAGGCTTGCATAAAAGCACATCCTTTACAGCTCAGTGATAAACAAAAACAAAGAGTAACTGCAAACAGGTCATCAAACCAGGCCTTTTTTTGAAGACATTCGTCTTTTGCAATATTCACTGGCATACAGAATGCAAGTGCTAGCGCACGTGACTGTGTAGCTGTTTGAAATCTTGGGCTAAGATATTGCTCCAAGTTGTTACAGAATGTCAAACAACAATGACAAAAATAATTTAAAAACAGATGGATTTTCTCTTCCTCCAAGTTTTAGGTCTGAATTACTGCTTCTATTTTTTAAATAAAATTGCTCATCTGATTTCCATTACGGAACCCTTAAAAAAATATAGTGAACTGACAAACCCATCTTGCACAATGATGCTACAAAGGCCAAATTGTTGAAGGATATTGTTGGCTGATGAAATGCAATTATCTCATTTTATGCTAAAGTGCTTGAAAATATCCCAAAACACATAAATGCTGTACATTATATCTAAATAATAATTCTCTTCAAATTGAAAAGGTAGATGAATACACAATTTGATTTTTCTGTAATTATAAAAATTCCCAGTTCCTGTCACCACCACACTGACTTCCCTCAGATGAGAAAAGATAGCAGGAAAAACACCCAAATAAAAATGTTGTTTTGCAAGCAGTACAGACAGAAATGTATTTTAAAAATCCCTAATAAACAGTGAAGTTGTCTTATTTGTTGCTTTGCTTTCATGAGTTAGCAGAAGAATTTCAAGGCTGGAGGCATTTCTTAACCTGAAATCATAGCACATTCCAATGTAGCTCTCCAAATGGAATAAAAACCTGTGTATTTACTGTTATGAAATATTTGAAATGCCTGTTTCGAACACATCCACAGCAGGACAAATCATAGCTAAAAGAAAGGAATTTCATGTTGTTTTTTAGTACTTAAATAAATTACAATAACATATATTAAGCAGTAAAAAACCAACATGCCACTTTATCTAGCTTAATTATCAAGCTTAGCTGCTTTTCACTGACTTCATTCTATCTAACCTGGTGAGCTAATTTCAGCTTCAATGGTATAAATCATTGGCAAGATTAACAATACTTATTAAGATGATGTATGTTTTATTGCTGCTCAGCTAAACATGTCAGCTAAAGTAATTATGGCTATGAAGCTGCATTTATTTTTCCATAATGGGACCCTTTAAGTCACACACATTTGGAATGAGGCATATCCACCTCAGTCTCTTTCAAGAGCAGTTTTTAACTGCATTACATCATTTAATATGGGGTTGAAAGTTCATTATCCAACACACAAATCATTTACTCCCAAAACTCAGTAACTTTAAGAGGATCTAGGGAAACACTAGGATTATCAGCCCTACAGAAAGTAAATATATATGAAAGTGTGTCTTGAGGACTGGATGGCTGAGGGAGATGGCAATGGAATTTCGGACCTTCCGTTTCCAAGTCACTCTTTTCATTATGCACTCTATGAGTAATAATCGAGAGTTGTTTCTAAAAACTATTTGACATTAGCTGTCTGGCCTGAGTCCAGATACTCATGGATGAAGTCCAGATTTTGAAAAAAATCATCATCTGTTTGGAACTCTTACTGGCAATCACAGCAGAGGCAGTAAGAACTACCCATGCAGAGAAATCATTATTTTGAGATGGAGCAGTCCTTTCAAAAGAGGTGGAAAGCATATGAAATGAGAATTGGTATAGTCTGTGTTGAACTAACAAAGTATTTGATGCCACATAACAGTCTGCCACCAGCATTCCACATTTGTTAAGACTGGTGCTCCGTGACAGAGATAGACTCAGGGTGAATTACAAAAGTTCAAGGCATCCGCTGAGTGAGATAGCTAATGCTGTGTGACAAAGTCCATTACTGCTGTCCAACTCCAGTCTTATATAGCCTTCATTTAATGAGGTGCAAGAAGTAGAAAATACTTTAATGAGAGGTGCAGCAGCTGCTAAATTGGAGGGAGGGGCAATCATAAAAAAGATCATAGAATCATTGAATCATAGAATCACTAAGGTTGGAAAAGACCTCTAAGATCATGAAGTCCAACCATCAACCCAACACCACCATGCCTACTAAACCATATCCCGAAGTGCCACATCTACACATTTTTTAAACACCTCCAGGGATGGAGACTCCACCACCTCCCTGGGCAGCCTGTTCCAATGTCTGACCACTCTCTCAGTAAAGAAATTTCTCCTAATATCTAATCTAAACCTCCCCTGATGCAACTTGAGACCATTTCCTCTTGTCCTATCAGTAGTTACTTGGGAGAAGAGACCAACAGCTGCCTCACTACAACCTCCTTTCAGGTAGCTGCAGAGAGGGATAAGGTCTCCCCTCAGCCTCCTCTTCTCCAGACTAAACATCCCCAGTTCCCTCAGCCACTCCTCATAAGACTTGTTCTCTGGAACCCTCACCAGCCTTGTTGCCCTTCTCTGGACACGCTCCAGCACCTCAATGTTCTTCTTGTAGTGAGGGGCCCAAAACTGAACACAGTACTCGAGGTGCGGCCTCACCAGTGCTGAGTACAGGAGGAGAATCACCTCCCTACTCCTGCTGGCCACACTATTCCTGATACAAGCCAGGATGCCATTGGCCTTCTTGGCCACCTGGGCACACTGCTGGCTCATGTTCAGCCAGCTGTTGACCAACACCCCAAGGTCCTTTCCCATTGGGCAGCTTTCCAGCCAATCCTCCCCAAGCCTGTAACATTGCATGGGGTTGTTGTGACCCAAGTGCAGGACCTGGCACTTGGCCTTGTTGAACCTCATGCAGTTGGCCTTGGCCCATCGATCCAGTCTGTCCAGAGCCTTCCTACCCTCAAGCAGATCAACGCTCCAACCCAGCTTGGTGTCATCTGCAAACTTACTGAGGGTGCACTCAACCACCTCATCCAGATCATTGATAAAGATATTAAACACGACTGACCCCAAAACTGAGCCCTGGGGAACACCACTTGTGACTGGCCGCCAACCGGATTTAACTCTATTCACTACCACTCTTTGGGTTCAGCCACACAGCCAGTTCTTTATCCAGTGAAGCATATACCCACCCAAATCATGAGCATGAGATCATTGGAAATACAAATGAAAAATAGCAAGCTGAAATTCAAGTGGAAAATGAAGGGTGCATTGCTCACTGTCTGCTCAAATGTGGTAAGAAGACCTCTTTGCACAGGATGTGTTCACAACCGCCATGGCACGCAGGTGAGAGCTCCAGGAGTCTCAAGCAAGAAGCTGTAAAACTCAGCTCAAACTGAGGAAACCCTCAGCTAAAGAATTTCTGAGAAGTATGGTCCATTTGACCAAGCCAGCCACAGGAACAAGGGACCTGCAGCCTGAAGCAAACACACAGAACAAGCATTTCTCTTCTGTCCACATCTACAGAGTTGTCAGTAGCCTTTCCTCCCAATTTTCCAAATACAGAAGGACGGCGCTCATAAAGTGAAAGACAGAATTATCTAATAACTATCTATCTATATATCTAATAACTATCTGAAGTTAGTGCCGCCCTGAGCTGGATGTCGGTCCAGAGGACCACCAGACATCCCTTCGAAACAAAAATATTCTATGAAAATCGTGCTTCATATTTATTCATCTGTTTCACACTGCATTTTAGCATAGTGTGACGAAATTTTGACATTTTCCAAACCAATTGTTGGAAAGTACTTGATCAGTTTTATAAAAACGTGTTATTGAGGCCACTGACAACCTGTCATGAATTTTTTGCCCGACTTTGGGACTAACATTCCAACCTCACATTCCACCACCTTCCGTTTCGATTTATGCTATTTTAAAAAGATATTATACTTAAGAGACACAAAGAAAAGGACATATCTCTAGTCTTGGTGCACAGTCTTTCAAATATTTGGTTAAACTGTCCTTGAAACCATTAATTGAATGAACAGAATGTCATGTGCTTTGTGTGCCAGTCATATGTTCAGCACTGACTCCAGAAATTTGCTTAACTATTGTCTTACTTTGGAAAATAAACTGAAAAAAAAGTAGTACCAAATATGTGGAACACATATACTTTTTAATATGGCTATATATTTTATATGTCCATGGGCAGATGAGTGACATGCAGAATCATAGTTTCATAATTTAAAATATAATTTGAGTTATTCGGTATGGCTATGGCTTATCTATGCCCAGGCTTCCGTATTTCAGAAGCAAATGTTTGTGAGATGCACTATATGCAAAATAAGAAGTGAAGTTGCTTCTATAATTGTTAAGGCTCTTTAATTAAGATTTACTGACAGTTTTATTCTTGACAATGTATAATTCATTTTTACGGTGCTTTAATAAATAATTTGTCAACTTTCATTTGAAAAATTGGAAGCAAGAAGTATTTCACTGCTGAGACAGTCTACCATTAAAACTGCTCTGTGATTTGCACTGAAACACAGATAACAAAATTCAAGTACTTCTGAAGTCAGTCAAGTAGAAGACATTTTTATGTGTTAATCTCAGATATTCTGATCATCTTTTGGGTCTTAAATGGGCTGAGATTGACAATTTCTAGCTCTCCACAAAACTGACACTCAAGTGGCAAGATTAATCTAGTAGAGCAAATTAGGATTAGCTATCTGATTAAAATATGAGAATTATTTATTAGAAGCACAAGGGGACTGTGTGCTCCTAAATTTTTGCAAAGGAAGATGAACTTTAACTTAGCATATTGCATGGAGCATATTTCTTCATCCTTAAATAGCTTTCTAATTTGTAAAACAGTTGATGTAAACTGAAGCAGCAAAACTGCTTAGTTACTAACTGTTGTGAACTTTTCTGTTGAAATAAAGGGAGGACCTAAGTTTAAGGGAATTACACTGTAAGAATAATGCACTGCTTTAGAAACAACCCATCACTATCACTCTGAAAGAAGAGGTTGGTCCTCTGAAGGCTAGTAATAAACTAAATATTCCATTTGCTGCAACTAAAGTAATTCAAACCCAACTATTTAAAAGAATTATTCAATAATACAGAGTATTTTAAGAAACTTCAGATTATCTTTTTTATTGGTACACTTCTGTGGTCGTGCAGCTCCCCCTCACACCTGGCGATCCCAGAACCAGCCAACATTGTATTCTTGCTTGCACTGCAGGAATAGTTGGCTGGTGTGCAGTGAATCAGGACGACTTGGCGCTTTCCTTGGCTTTGTACATGAGCAGTGAGCTGGGCTGATCAGGCACTCCCTGACCATACCTGAATCTCCCCATGCCTGGAGTCGCTCCTGCTGCCTGGTAAATGTCAGAACTGTACATTGTGGGTAGTACTGGAATTCTATAGTTGCTGTCTGCATCATGTGGATTGTGACCAAGATGGAAAAGTACTGATGCCTAAAGTCAATCATCTTGAGACCCTATAAGCAGCGCTAGCAAGGAAGACCCTTTGAGGTCTTCTGGTCCACAGTGGGCTGCACCCAGTAACTCCCTCTGAGTGGGACGCTTCTCAGAGTAACTCGCAAACTACCTGGACTGATCTCCCTGAGACTCAACCTTCGCCCGTTGAGAAATCGTTATGTGAAGTGAGTATTTCACCTAACTCCAGGGGAATTTTGTGATTGTGTGCATGTGTGTGTGTGTGTGTGTGTGAATCGATTCAAAACATAATATTGTATTACTTCGATTGTAATAGCAAATTCTTTTCAATCACTCAGTAAATGCTAAGTTAAACAGTGATTAATAGCTGTTAAATTCCTGTGATCCTCTTTCTCTCTTTAAACTGTGAACACACCCTGAACTGATGCTAAGCAAATTCCTTAGTCATAAACCGCTGTGGTCTAAGGCCGGTTCTGGATCCAGCCACACCCAGGCTCCTCTCTGAGAAGGGGTTTAGAAAGCAACAGGGTCCAGTCCGAACATAGTGACTCAATTGGAGGCTCTCCCTACCCCCTTACACTCTTCTTCCACTCTGTATAAACCATTTTCTACTCAAAACTCCCTTTGATTTTGTATTCCATCCATTTAAGAAGTAGTAGAGTGAACCTTGCCAACAAACTCTGTAAGATCACATTTTCTAAATTTGCAGCAATACATTTTCTTGCTGAATCTTTGAGTGACCATTTAACTGACCTAGCCACTCATTCGGGATGACTTCTGTGCTATTTTTTCTGACGATGTTCACTCACCTGATTAGTAGGAATGCATCCACGAATAGACTGGAGTGTAGACAACTAGATGAAGGTTCATTTTTTCGTCGTTTTAAAGGTGCATTTTGCATCATTTTTAATGTACTGTTGTCAGCTACAAATTTCTTTCAAAACCTCTCAGTGTAAATGAAATCAAAGATCTTGTGTCAGTGCTTTGTGAGAAACAAAGAATAAGTTCTGAGCAATGGGCAAATGGCTTTAGAGATCTTCGCTATGTTTCTTTTAAAATTAATTTATAGAAACTTCAGGAATTACTTTTCTATTTAACATTATATCCTAATCATGCCTTCCTATTTAAGGTAATTGTTTTAATTAGCTGAAACAACTTTTAGCTGACAAAATGTATTTTATTTATGCATCTTATATATGCGTAAGATATTCTGCTAAAAAAAATAAGCTTACACGTTTACCAGATATCCTGTTTGTTCTCTTCTTGTCCTGTTTACTTAGCTTCTGTTACAATAGTGGTCAGCAGTTCACATCTCTTTTTACACTGCACAGGGTTGGATTTTTTCCCCCTTACTAAAAATGCGTATTTGATTACAGTCCCTGAAATTATCTTTTATAAGTGTTCTGATCTGGAAAATGTTGCATACAAATGCAGTAGAAATTGATAAAGACGATTTCAAGACTCTTAAGTCATGTAACATTTGTTATTAATTTTGGAAAGCCCAGTCTTTGAAAGTAATTGCTTAGTTTGTGCATCTGACAAACTCTGACGTTACACGGATCACTGTGATATGCACCACGCACTGTGTGAAGTAAGCAAGAGTATACGAAAGCCTCTACTGAGAGCTGGTTTCACCTGTTGTACAAATAGGCTATCTTGTGTTTTCTTAAAATAAAAATATAAATCTTGCAGAGAAAATACACTGAGTTTCATACACAGGATTTAATGGAGACTTCACAATCAAATATAGTTACTGAGCAACAGTTTTCGAATTTAGCCTGTTTGGTCTTTTTTTTAGATTAAGGCTCTGGACTTGACCAGGGAACTTTTGAACTGTGCAAAAACACAACCATTACAAAAATTAGTACAGATACATTGGTTGGTGTGTAGCAGGTGCCCATCACAATGGGCCCCACATAGACCACAGCTCTGATCCTGACCCATAAGCTACAAACAGACCTGTCACCTGTCCCAGAGCCGAGCACCACGCTAAACCTCTCCTCCTCACCTTCCCAGACTGTTTTTCCTAACAAGCCTGTACCCACCCAACGCACCGCTCCAGCCATGCAAGCTGTTCCACATTTCTTTTCATTCCCAGTGATGTCCTAGATCTGCAATGGTCCACAGACTTCCAGCTCTACTGCCAAAACTCTGAAGCTAGGAATTTTTTTCCAAAGGGGCTATCACGTGGGACAAGTCAGAACATATCCTACAATGAAGAAGATATATTGGTATACAGAAATTAAACAGAGTTTTCTTAATACGCCCACATAGTGCCCAAATGTCTCATTTCAATTATTACTTAATTCTAGAAAGCAATCTGCGTCCTTCCTGTCTCCCTTCAAAACCCTCACCATTAAAGACACCTTTTTAAATTAAAAAAAAATAAAAATGAACAGCTCTACTCCTACACTCAGCATCAAGAATGTTGCACAAAAAAATGTTAGAAGCTCGAAACAGCCTAACTAGAAAGAGACGCTTACCATCATTCTTGTAATGTGTCCTTGCACTAGAGGGGGAATATCACTTGTTATGTCGGGGAAAGCTACCATTCTTTTAGAAATTACAGAATCTGTAAAACCTGAGTACACTGTCAGAGGTATGGCATCCAGTTTCTTCTCTGTTAAGAACAAACAAAGAACATGTTTATTTGGTTGCCACAGCTAAAACATAAAATCTAAAATTTATAGCTTTGGAATATCAGGAGGGTAATTTTTCTCAAGAATATTTCTGTTACTGTTTTTATCAAACAGCACGTTTTTTCAGGTTGGATTTAAAGGATCCTTTCACTATATCCTCCAGCTTCTTGTCCCATGTGGGTATTCTCAAAGATCTCCATGTTGACTCTCAGTCTGCTGTTGTCTTCAGAAATTGTGAAAAAAAGTTCCAAAGCAGATGGATAACACACTCGGGCAGGAGATCAAGCAGACAGCAAATACCGCAACCAAATCAGTGACATAAAACACATTATGTCAAACACTGATAAATGTATGTTATCAGAGATTAAAATAAATTAAAGTTTTTAAAATCCACTGAAGTGACCCACGGTTCTATCAACCAGTGAAGAAAGTGCAATGAAGGCTGCCGGTGAAGCCACTAAAAAGCTCTTTCTTTCGGGGAGCTCACCAAACCTGGAATGTTTGAGGCTGCTGGTTATACAGTGCAATTCTGCAGAAGCACATGAGGTGTAATGACACATACGTGTGAGATCTGTACAAAGATGTATATTAATATTTATTAAGTAAACAGTAAGATGGAAAAAGCAGTAAAGGCTGCAAACATCTACCTTCATTTCTTTCCCCCCTTTAGAAACAATTTTTAGCATAGGAAAAGACCCTGCGGGTAGGATAGCACACAACCCACCTGCGCAGCTCACGCTTTCTTTCCGGAAAACAGGCTGCCAGCTTAATTTGCCGTCTCTGCTTGGCTGGCCCTAGAGCTGTTCTCACTCTCACATTCATATTCTCTCTTGCCTCATTGTTCCTAGCCTGGATGCTTTTCAGTGTTTCATTCAGGTATCCCCTCTTAGCAACAACCTTCCCTGTTCTGTTTTTGGCTTTTTCTGCTCCAACTTTCTGCATACAGTTTTTGGCTTTTTGTGCTCCAACATTCTGCATACAGCTAAGAGAAAAATCATAGAATCGTAGGTTGGAAAAGACCTCTAAGATCATCAAGTCCAGCCATCCGCCCAACACCACCATGTTTGCTAAACCATATCCTGAAGTGCCACATCTACACGTTTTTTGAACACCTCCAGGGATGCTAAGGTTAACGCTGTCAAGCGGTTGTTCTTCCTGTCAGAGACGATTCAACGTCCTCCACTTGTCAGCATCTCCTCCCTTGGGCAGGCCTGGAACCACCGGGCGTTCCTTCGCCCAACACTGGCCACGACTTGGATACCTTTTTTCATGGGTTAGTCGGCACCCTTAAATTACAACCTTGTTCTGCACTGCTGGTTCGCCTCATTAAACACATCCAAACGCTGGTCGCCACGGCAACGCCGCCAGCGCGCCGAGCTGCGGCGACCGGTAACGGTGTGCGAGGCGAGCGCGGCCCGCACCCGCCGCACCGGGCCCGCCGCC
>Ga0065711_1045725_pt1 | contig 13299 bp, 13 predicted proteins | sample Hoacrofraction12_FD_59098 | JGI IMG/M metagenome (GOLD analysis project Ga0065711, IMG submission 59098) | Hoatzin crop microbial communities from Cojedes, Venezuela - Epithelial fraction 12 v2 (version 2) | ecosystem: Host-associated > Birds > Digestive system > Esophagus > Crop | place...
ATTCAAGACCCGCCTGGACGCAGTCCTGTGCAGCCTGCTGTAGGTGACCCTGCTTCGGCAGGAGGGTTGGACTAGATGACCCACAGAGGTCCCTTCCAACCCCTACCATTATGTGATTCTGATTCCACACTGTATTGTTTTACACGACATTGACTTTTACTTCGGTCACCATCACCTCCCTTCTCAGTACTCCTTCCCTCAGCATTTTATACAAGAAGCTTCAAGTCCTGAATAAGCGACACAATGGCACTGTGTTTTTTCAAGTTTCTGCAGCTTCTGAACTTTGAAAAATCCTCTTTACTATGGGTTACTACATTTGAAAAGTCTGTATGAGCCTCTAGGAAGTGCTATGTACTGGAGAGGTGACAGGGATGAAGTCCAAGCCCAGCCTGACAGTGACCAAAGGCTGCTCCATCAAACGGGGAGGATGGGCTGAGGTTACCAGATGGGGTCTGTCTATCCAAAGAGGCAGCTGCAACCTATCAAGCCCAGTTAATAAGTCTGCAGGGCTGCCAAGTACAGCAAAATACAAGTGGTAAGAACAGGCATGGCAGGTTAAGGGAGTTCACTGCAGGGACATAATTACTGTTGGAAGCATGCAATAGGGCAGGGTAGCACGAACACAAGAACGTTAAGTCAGTCTAAAACACTGTTGCCATCTGCGCAAAGTGCGGTCAGGATGGGTTCTGTCTCCTTAGCTGTTCATCCTGTTTCCCAGTGTATCACGCTCCCAGAAGGTACGGGACTACCAGATGTCCCCTCGGCCGCAGCCCGGGCAACGGAAGCGCACAGCTTCCCACGGTGCTCCCGCGGCCCCCAGCCCGGACTGGGAGAGGCCTCCAGGGCCAAGAGGACAGTCCCATTTCGAGCCTTGATGCACATGCTGGCCCTCCCGAGAGCACACACACAGCTCTGCCCACCGCTACTGCATCCCACTACATCCTCACTGGCATCGCACCAGGAAATGGAGATGCTCCAACTACCTTCCCACAGCAGCCCTGCTCGACAGTGGGTCCCTAATAATATTCTTCTTTAGGATGCTGGAATTAGCCTCGTCAAGAGTTTCCCATGTGCTATAACCAGATGTTCAGCAGCAGTTCAAGTGTTTGTCTCCAAAATGCTATTATAATACACTGACATAAAATATTACCGGCTCCTAGAAAGCTGTGTCTCCGCTTAGTAACATCATCTTGCCAGCTTGGGGGAAATCAGGTTGAAACGATACATTACTACCAACACATGAACAAGAAATAAACTTTAATACTTAAGTCTTGATGGAACAATGGTAATAAAAAAGTATTTGAAACCAATCAAAATGCCCTGAAACTGCTTAGATCCCAGTATGCACTTAAACACGTGCCTGAAGTTAAGCATATTTTTAAGGCTTTTCCTGAACCAAGGCTTAAGGCTCTGTGCAAGTATCTCCAGTCTGAGATACTCCAGCCTGTATTTCAAACGTATTTGTGAAAGGAAAGTAACTGCGTACATCTCTGTACATCCTTCCGTTCAGAGATGTCAAGTAACTCCGTAACCATTCACGAAAAGAATGCCAAAACCACCAAGGGCAGGAAACTCATCAGCTTCCTTTCACAAAGGGCGAAATTAAGACACAAAGTTAAAGGTTAACATTTAAGAAGTCCCTGCTTTCAAGAGCTTGTGCTAGGGGATTGTCCTGTCAGACAATCAAAACCAAACTCTGAGGACATGCTAAAACTCCCAAAATACTGACAGCTGCACATTAACTTGTGTGAAAGTACTGATCGTAAGGACACAGACAAGTTTCTTCATGTCTTGATATCCTTAGAAAAAAGGGATGACAATCAGCAAGTGAGGAATAATCCATCACAAACGATACACCTGAGCAGGTTTGGGCTTTTTTATTCTTGACAGTCAGTCTGTCTTCAAGGATTTCCCTGATTTGACAGCTGACCACTGAAAGGCAGGTAGACTGCTGAAGATCTTTCATTTGCAAACAATTGTACTTTCATATGAGTGTATGCAGCCCTGGACTTCGAGGCCATGGTTTTCCAATAAACAAAACAAGTCACATTTTACTTGGTATCTGAAATCAAGGATTAAATATTCATTGTACTGGATTGGGTCCTTTCATTTAAAACAAGGTTAATGCTCTATAAGAAATGGAAGACAACGTTCACACTTGGCATAGCATATATGTGGATATAAACCAGATCACAATTCAAACAAGGGGGCACATGTCTATAAAAACTTAGTTCCAAGTGTAAGTACAATCTAAAGGCATTGCGTACGAACAACTGTTTGGGTTGTGCTACACAAGGAAGAAAGCCAACTAAGAAACTGAAGTAATTTTCTCTATAACAAAAGATAGAGACAGATTTAAAACTTTTACTTTGTTATTTCTAAATGCTAAGTTTGCCCTCTTCTGTTTATTTACAATCTGAAACATTTGTAATGTTCTTTTGAGGCGGGTCATTTTCTGCATCTCCCCCAGCAGATACGGCATTGCACCAGGCATAAGCACCCTGTGAAAACTGCCACCTGCCAAATCTGCTTCGAACTTAGCTCCACCTCCTTGAACATCTTGCAGTTATTTTCCCACTGTTCTAAATCATATGCTCCTCTAGAAGCACATCGATACTTTCTTAGCAACAAATTACAAGGTCAGATAAACTTTAGTAACTTTTGCACAATTAAAGCCCTTAAACCTCCTGTAGCACCTTGGAACAGGAAGCCTACCACACCAGTCAGACCCGAAAGTACTGTCCAGTCTATGCTCATGCGGGAGTAGGTTAACTACCTTGCTTAGGAATCTACATCAGATTAAACATTTCATTTAGTGCAGAGACACACAAAACACATTCCCCCAGTTATCCAGAAGAGAAGGCACCATTAACACAATCTGAAATGCTAAATCAGATAAATATTAAGTTCTTCATGACTGGTTGAATGATCTGATCTTTACACGGTGGACAAAAGGGAAGACGCTACTCAGATTTAAATAGGGAAGGGGCTGGCCAACTCATGCAGGAAGACTTGCCATAACCTTTAATAATACTTACTCCCCCTAGTAAGTCTGAGCCTAGTAGGAAGCACAGCAGAAGAGTACCGAGGTGAGACGTTGCTATACAGACACCAAAAGGAAGGAAACCAGGAAGAAGGCAGAACGAGATATGGGAACACCAAAATTAAAGGATTACAAATCTGTGAGGGGAGCGCACATACCCTGCAAGCATTGTCTGGGTAAGCGGAGCCTTCTGCCTGGCCACGTTGTGCCCACACAATTGTACGTCCTTCCATCTTTACAACATATTCTGCCTCTGAACATTTACTAAACCAAAGCCAAATAAAGAAAAGGCGAGGAATCAATCAGTGGACTTAAATCTAGGCTGCTGTCTGTGAAACTACAGTTTCACCACCTGCAGATTAAAGTCATCAAGAGCTTTTCTCCTTTTGCCCTTCCCTGGTAAGAGATCACAGGCCTCAGTTTCTCCAGCCCACAGAGCTCAAGGATTCTGTTACTTTCAGCTGATGAATGTGTCAGCATGACACTACGACAAACTTCTGGAAAAAGTGACAGGTTTTTCATCAGCACTCTTCCTTTCCCAGTGCTAGATCAACATTGCTGCATTACAACAGCACCATCTGAACTTCAAAAGACTGCCAGTGCAGAGCGAGCTTTAGTAACAGGAACACAGGGAGCAGATAAAAGCAGCCATAACTATAGGAGGTACCAGCAATCAATCACCAGAAGGCCACATTCTGCGAGGCACTACCAGCTACACAATCCTCCTGAGGCGCAACAAGGTAGGACTTCTCCACATGCTATCTGAACTCAAGAAGGATGATTTTGCATGATGACTGTAACTTAGTTATAAGTTTTGCTGCAACTCCGACAAGTATTTGACAAACTCTATAAATACTGTGATAATAAATATTGCTATTTTGACCAAAACAACAGCAGAAACTTACAAGAGAAACCTGCGGAAGCACCAGCTTTCTGCAATGCAGTAATAAAAACAACAGGCAGCTGCTACATGACTAATTAAGTGCTCTTTCGCTATGACAAGTGCATACACATGCATGTGATTTTTAAAATAAACAGGGTTATTTTCAAGGGATATTAAGCAGAGGTGAAGATAGGAATTTGCAAAACTGATGGCATGGAAATGACTTTTCCTGCAAAAGTAGATACATACACTATTTCAAAACAAAAGTGTTCAAATATTTTGTTTTTTAAAGGAAGTTTAGATTCAGGAAGAGACCATGGGCAAAATCTTGCTTTACTAGTGCAAATGCCAATTATTCCATGTACTTACAATCAAGCAATAAAAATTTATCACCCTTATGTTCCTCATAACCATGCATCTTGCACTGAGAGCAAACACTAAACAGCACGAACTTCAGCAGAGTCTATGAAGTACATGCTAGCACAATACATAATTTTGCCCCACTATCAGCAGGTGCCTTATGTGTCATGATTAAAAATCTCCTTATGCACAAAATAAAATTTGCAAGGTCTTTTGCTAACTTGTGGCAAGCCAAGTGTTCTTCTTCTGTTACTTCTGAGATCAGACTTCTTTTATAAGCTATATATTGAGTGAACTGCTACCACAGTGATTCCCTTTACCTTCTCCCAAAAGGTAAGAGCCTAGCTGGCTACACTGCAGAGCGGCTAAATTCCTTTGAAGTCCAAAATAAATCTTTCCAACAGACACATGGCCCTAGAATTTCTCACTCTTGTTCCAGTTTCTGTTAAGCTGTACTATCTCACTCTTCACTCCTTTAGGATACGCTGAGGATCAAATATTCTAGCTTGGCTGAGATGCACAGTACAGCAACAGAGAAGCCAGAAATGTTAACTCCAAGTTACTTCTCCTAACCTTGGACCTGGAGGGAGGAAAAAAAAAAAAAAAAGAATCTGAAATTTCATCAATCTTCAGGATTATTTATTTATTTCACACTCACTTGCTTAGAGCCCCAAAAGACTGTTACAACAGCTAGGTGAAGGAAGCAAGCAAAAGAACGCAAAAAGATGGTGTTCAGCCCACGAGCTGTTCTCATGTCCATTGCCCGAAACAGGAAGCAGTAAAGCCACCGCAGCAGCTCTCTACCAGCCCGGGCGGCCCCAGGCAGAAAAGTAAAATGCGGCACAGGCAAGGTCAGGTCCTGGGCAAGATGGCTGCAAAAGCAACACAGGCAGGGGACAGAGCCATGATAACTTCATACGATGTCTGTTCTCTAACGCTGATTTCCAACCCTGTCATGTGGTGGGTGGTTCAGGGGCCTGAAGAAGCCCCTCAAAGACTGGATGAGACAGCTTGGGTTGAGATGAACAAAGACAATAGTGACTCAGGAGCATCTACCCCCTCTCCTCCTCAGTCAAAACGTACATGTTCTCCTAGTCCAGTCCCTAAAACCATGGAAAGCACATGAAGGGCTTCTCCTGGGTGCTATGGGAAATGAGTGGCAATAAGCCACACAACCGAGAAACCTCCTATTCTTTACCTAGGATCCCCTTAGTATCTGCTGTCTTCTTACACATGTGGAGGTTTGTGAAGACAGCAACTACTTCATTTCAGTTAACTGAAAACAGAACACGAGCAGCTTGTCAGCCACATGGCAATCTGTGCCGAAGCTGCTGTACTCCTTAATCTAATTCCATTTAATCCAATTTATTGACTTAAAGTCCTGTCTCACTTAAACACAAGAACTTCTGTCAGGATTACCGCTAAAATAAAGATTTCAACCTGAGGGTCTCATTCATTGCAAGAACTACATCTGAAACTGTATCTATCCAGGCAGATGTCTGCACAGCCTTTGTAAACACAGCACATTGCCAACAGATTCTCCTAAAAAAACACCCCCAAAACATGAACAGAACACACCAAGATGACATTAGTTGATCACCTCAGATGTAAATACCACCAGTATTTCCTTTCTTTAAGTAAGGAAAGTCAAGGAGTCCTGGTTGTGCATAGCACTAAGCTCTGGAACAGGAGTTCGAGGCATTTATGCAATTACTGATACAATGACCTGTCATGCTGCAGAGGTGGGGACGTTTGCTAGCGGGTACTTCTTGCAAAACGGAATCAAATTAGTAACATGTGACATGTGATGGGAAGAGGAAAACCTATTTCCAAGAAGTGATACTTGTTGCAGACTTGTTCATATGATTCCTCTCCTGAACAGCAGTAGAGGAACCACTACATTAATCTTCCTGGATGTTGCAGTCATGTTCCACCACTGCTCCTGCTACTTAAAGAGTACAAGGTAAGTATTGTTAGCTTTCTTTACCGCATGATTGAATTAACGAATGGTATGTGTACTCCATATATGCCCAGTCTTTCAATACAGGATTTGTGTACCAAGCCAGTCACTGCATCTGCTGAAGCCACAATGAAATACCACGCGTTTTCAACTAACACAGCAATCAGGACAGCGCAGTTTTAAGAACAAACTGTTTATAGATGTGAATCACTCAATTCTCATATGCTACCTTCTGATGAAACAAAACTGCACGTAAGAAAACAAACAGCATGCTTATTTTATAAATAAACCCTTTAAACCTGTTGCTATTCTTGCACTACAGGGCAGCCCATGATTTTGCTACCCAAGAAGTACACACTGATGATTTGGATGCCAAATTGTACATTCACTCATCAAGAGGTCATCTTTTAAGTATAACACCTCATGAAAGTAAAAAGGAAAACCAAAAAAATGCAGGTTTGATTTCTCTCTCTCACACCAGTGACATTCAGGACTTCACTCTTCAAACTCAGAGAATAAAGCAGTAGGACTGTGTACATCAATACGTACTGAGGCATTTTCTAAGGGATTTAAGAAATGAAGTTCTTTAAATAGTATCGTTAGCAATGTGTAGTTAAAAGCAATAAAAAGCCTGCAAAGTGGTAAAACACCAGCCATTAATGCCATTAAATAAGTCTTACCAGACCATCACAATTGCTAATAGCAACAGAAGCTCCGGGGATGTCAGTTATGTCTCCCACATAGGCGCAATTGGTCCACAGGGGCTCTCTTTTCCATAATCTCTCTGTAGCAGTTCCAGCCTGACTCGTGTTACCAGCATCGTTTCCAGTTTCCACAGAGTCTTCGTACCACTCCACTATGGCCTCAGGAGCCACTAAACGAGTGTTGGGTTTCAGCCGGAGATGGAATTCCCTTCCAAATGCAGTGACGTTAAAATACAGCTGCTTGGGGCTCTGGGACACCTCCCGTGTTGATCTTCTTTGGTGACTCGCAGAGAGGATATTGGAGATGTAGCTTCCGTCTGCATTGGTACTAATCGGAATCACTAACCCATATGGTCTCGGTCTGCTTTTTCGTAATTCTGCCAAGAGAAATACCCAAGACCAAATTAGATTACAAAAAGAGCATGGAACGAGCCTGAAGACTGAAGACCAGATGCACAGCTACAGAAGCGCACATCACCAGAACCAACAGAAAATACAAGGACGCAAAGGGCCATTGTCTCGGTTGTTACGGGCTGGGCTCATCTGGTGAGCATGCCAGCAGCACCTCACGTACTATATGCGGCACACCACAACTACTGCGTGCTCAGGCCTAACACCAAACACCATGTGTGCAGGACCCCTCTGCCTCACATCTCCCCTTCCAAAATCCACAACTTTGAATTCCTCTTACAGCTACTTTAAACCACTCCACCGACCAGTCCATCTGAAGAATGACAAAAACCTGTGTGGTTTTTAAAAGGACAGGGGACAGTGCCACTTACACCACCAAGGTGCATTAAATTATCTGCTAGCACACCAATCTAATACAGGCAAATGTAAGCTACGTGCCACCGCTCTCTTCAGCTGGAACACTCGGGCTTATCAATCTTCACTTCAGTACCCTACAGCAAAGCCTTTAACACCTTTAACACTACCAATTGCTAGTATAAAAAAGATTTGTACTACTTTTACACAGACACTGAGAGGACATGCAAGAAAGAACAAGAAAAGCATCTACCATACCATCTTGTTAAGCAAGGTATGACAAACCAGAGATAATGTGAGACAAAGGCCATTTCAGCTTCAGGGGCAGTATATGGATCACGCCAAGGTGAACAAACACAAGAAGCTGTGCCCAGTTATGCACCTCACGTAAACACACACCACAGATGCCGGGATACACATTAAGTGCATGCAAAATACCCTCCATATGCCAAAATTTTCAAGAAGCAGGTCTTTCATGACTCTATTTTCATAAAACTTACAGAGAAAACCCTGAAATACTCATTTACATTTATGTGGGGAGTTTCCTGGGGTTTAGGTTTGCTTAATCGCCACAGAAGAGGCAGCAGCCCTTTTGATTTTTCTTGTAAGAAATACCTTGCAACTCCTTCATACACCTTAAACAGAATTTCTTGCTCCTGTGTCAAGACCTCCATTAAAAGATTTTGAAAGTGAAGTGCTATGCTTGGTTATAACTGCAATTTGCATACATATTTCTGCAGTCTTAGAAAATTGAAATAGGGAGAAGAATCCAGTGCATATCACCCACTGCTGATAAATTCATCGATGTTGACAGTGGTATAAGCCATAACTTTTCCCTCTACAGATCTCCTCTAAAAAATCCCCTTACTCAGCAACTTGCTAGTGCCCTTCCTCTTTGTGTAACTTGAGTAGCAGAGTTCAAAAACAATGGAGAAGCTAATTATTAAAAAAAACAACGCAGAACTTTACAAATTTGTACCTAAATCTTGCACTTTACTGCAATACATAGATGCTATAGAAAGAGCAAAACTGCACTCTGTGCACAGCACTGAAGAAATCCTCAGGTAATACTACAGAAGCTCCATAGCATGACCCTTAGCTAAGGCAACGTGTCCCCAACACAAGGTGTGGTTCCAAGGAGGTCACTGCTGTAACACCTCCAACAGAGGTTGGAGCAGTGCACCCCTGGACACCTGAATGGTGTGGCCAGGCAAGGCTGTGGGCAACCAGTTTCTAGCAGAAGTCACCCCAAGGCTAACCTGCTTTACCAGAGGCATTGGCCAAACGAGCAAAGCCACAGTAAGAAAAAAGGTAACAGCAATGAAAGCCCCATTTCCCTATCATTTTTTTGTGGTTCCCACCAGTCAGCTCAGGATTCCTATCTAATTAGCAGCAACACTACCTGACTGGAAACCTTCCAATTGGGTTCTGAACTTGCCTAAGTGAATCCAATATCCCTCCACCCGCCAAAAAGCCTCCTTCTGGGTAGTCCCTTACCTGTAACCTGAAAATAGCATTATTAGCCTGAGTATTTTTTTTCTCCTCTCTCTGCTATTCTTAGGCACTCATTAGAAAAGGAAGAGAATCTTCTCTTTTCTCAGAGAAAGGCCTTCTCCTGTTATCGCTTAATCACATTTGCAGCCCTGCATCAGGACACATACATGTGTTTCCCGTTGCCTTAAAGTAATTTCACACCACTTTAAAGCTAGTCCATCAAATAAGTTTATCTTTTCTGAGAGACCTTTCTAATCTGGAAGTAATCAGGATATTTGGTGTCCAACTTTTATCCCATAAAAGGAAAAGGAGAGACATTCCCGGGCCAGGTTGAGTTGTGGGCCAAACTGCAGCTAAGAACTGGGCCAAAGCCTAAGTCTTATTACCTGCATCTTAGACTACGTGAGAGTTAAAAAGACACTTAGCACAGAAATAATTATTCCCTAGCTCTTGTCTTCCCAAGAGAGCTGGCTAAAGCAATACTAGAATGATATTACTGATACTTTTCATTTAAAAAAACTCCACGATTGGGTAGCTCAGATTCTACCACTAAGTGCCACAGAGAATTCCTCAAATAAATACACTTAATTAAATGAGCTAAATTTTATCCACTCCCAGTGTGAATCACACTTGAACTGAGAATTAATAGATAAAATGCTCAGTAGCTAGTTCCTTTCTCCTTGTAGCAGCGGCTGCTTATTTTAAGAAACTCACGCATTCAATGAGCAATTTTCGTAGGAAAATGTTCCTAATGGCTTCATATATTCATTTTTTCTCCAATTTTCTTTTATGCCAGTTATTGAGGGATTTGGCAGAAAAACAATGTATGGTACTAGCAGGACGTACACAGACATCTAAATTCTTGCACTATAAACATCTTTACATAATACACAAATGCTGTATCCCAGGCAAGTGAAAAGTTCCTTATAATTTTCAAGTCCATTGTTCTGAAAACGTATTCCACGCCCTACAGCTAACAATCACAGTCTGTTTTTCAGCAGCAGCCAACTCATTCTGTTTCGCCATAGACCTACAAGATCAGGCTCTAAAACTGGTAACCTATTTAGGACATTATCCTTAGGATAATTCCCATCTAGAACACTGGGAATTCCAAGTCAGGATTGCTCATCTCTCTCCTTAGAGAAGGGACCAAATTAAAACTCTAAACTCATTTTTATTAATTAGACACCAGGCCGTGAACAGGAGACAGAGCTGCTGGGTTGCGTATCCTAACTGGGTCAAAGTAAAAATCTAGATCCTCGCACTCCCTGCGCTTCAGTGATGAGATTTCATTCACAGACTGACATTCCTTCTTTTACCTCACCGAGATTCTTTGCGGCTTAATTTTTTTTTCTTTTAAAGCCGGATGTTCAGTGCCAGAGACCACAGTCTGGTGATCAAATTCTGTGTTCACCGCACAACTGAAAAATTGCTTTGCACATCTTGCAGCAGTATTCCCAGATTTCTACTTGCAGGGGCAAAAAAAAGTTATTTTGCTAATAACAAGAACAGCCAGCTAGCCACAAGAAGGTAGGAACAAAGGGTGGAAAATAAGAACTGTCGAGTTTTTGAGTCAGCAAAAGCCTTTTCCAGAGTCTCTAAATGCTGAGCTAGAAGAGGAAATGCCTTCTGTTCAAAGGCAATTAAAATTAAATGTGACATGACTGAATACTGAAGACATCTAAACTCCTCCACTGACTTATATTACGCTTTTTCCATAGACTGTATGGTCTTAGGAAATCCTATTCCAGCCGTAGCTGTTCCCGTTCCTACGCTAAACTTTCAGAGTTGCTCTGTTCCGCTAATTCTAAGCTTACAGCAATGATCAGAGAAGAAACACAGAGAAACAGAAAAAGCACTTAACTTCAAATTTTCTTCATTTTTTCATCTGGCTTTAAACTGCTGCTCCAGTTGCACAATGTTTAGGTTGAAAGGAAGCACTTAAGAGAAAACATCACATTCTTTCATTGTGTGCCAAAACATAATTAGGTAGAGAATGCCTCTGAAGAAGCCTGTCCGTACTTTTTTTCCCTCAAATACACACGAACCCAAAGAATTAACACCACTGCCTCATAGCAGTTGTCTTTGCACTGTAAAAGAACTGTTGACAATGGCGGTTCAAAAGCCCTAAACTTTAAAAAAAAAAAAAAATCCACATTTATAAAAGAATTTTTTTTTAGGCATAAGATTTTGTGAAGTACATTGATCAAAAATTGTTCATGTGGTTGCCCACAGTAGAATTCCAAATGCACAAACATTCATTTACCAAAGATTTCAAAAGCACAATCAAAACTGAAATCAGCACAAGCAGCGGAAAACCAGGAATTTCTGAAAGTTCAGACAAATTATTTCTGTGTCTAAACCAAACTACCCAGAGCTTGAAGACATTACTTTTTTTTCCTTCTTTTAGTAAGTATTTAAACCTCATCTAGAGTTCATTATTCTGATTACTTTTTTCTCACATTGCATGTACATAAATTCTGTTAACAAGACTCCTTTTTCCAGACTTCTGCGTTGCAGCCAGGGGACCAACTTTTGTGAATGAATTTATTTTTTGATCACGGGAGCTCCTTTGCCTATCACCGTGACCTGCGAAATTACATCCACTGAGTGAGAGTGCTGGCAGCATCATTTTTTCCCAAACATTTTCCGAGCCACAGCAATGAGGTGTAGATTCATTGCTATGTGCAGTAACCACACTTGCCTCTTTATATTTCTAAAAAATATTTCAATCGGGAATAGCAACGTGGAAACCTGCTAAAACTATCCCAAAGGGAGAAGTGTTTTAGCAGAGACGATGCTGGACACTGTGCAAGGAAGCAATGTATAGGAACTCCTGACATAACCCTGTCCCAGCTGCCCCAGCATCGTGCTGTATGTCGAGTCCTAGACTGCCCCGTATTGGCACGAAGGGATAACCAGTGAGCTACCGCCGGCTTCCAGGGCTCCCTCACCTCTCTTGGAGGATGTACCAGAACATGGCTCATGGGGTCAGGAAGCTCAGCTGCCTCGGCAAGAGGACTGGATCTAACATAACACCTCGAGAGCACCACTGCGCCTGCACCTTCTGAGCGGAATTCACACGCTGTCATGCAATCAGATCTCTGGTGACAGACATCCAGCTTTGCAGTGGAAGTACTGCAAAAAAAATAATCACCTGCTGCTGCAGGAATTAAGAGGATAGTATTTCAATAAAAAGACTGCCACGGGTTCCCATGTTCTCAGAGATCATCCATCCATCCCACAGATAACCATAACGGGACGAGCACAGAGCTGCTCCAGTCACTTCGCGAAGTGGCGATTAGCAACAAAGAAAGATGGTGCGGTGACAGACAGACAACCCTGGCAGGGGTTTTGTCATCACTGTCTTCTGCCTTCGTTGTTGGTTGGTGGTTTCCAGAAACAAAGAAGCGGTTTTGGTCCCTCTCTTTCAGCAATCTGGATCACTTCAGAACTACCTCTCATGCTGTATTTGTCTCCCTTAAGGCAGCAGAAACGCCCAGAAAGACAAGATAGAAAAGGGGGACGGATTTCTGGAGAATCCCCACACAGCTTTGCACCTGAACAGGGATGATGCTACGCAGTATACTTCAGTGCTAGACACTGCAAGCCGGATGAATAAAAGCAAGGGACTGCAAGAGAGGCTCACATGGAATATCTCTCTCTAGCATCCTCATTCCTTTCCTTGCTGTCAACTTGTCCCAGGGATAGACCGCTCAAGAAGTTCTTTGTGGTATTTTGACAGCCTCTGCTGAATTGCAAGGGAATGCATTTCACCCTGGCTGTGGGGCAGCCTGGCACCGCCGTTTTGCAGGTTGGCCATCCAAGTTTTCCTCCAGCAGCAGCACTGAGCAGCGGTGAAGCTCTGCAGTGTGGGAGGCCGAGGCAGCAAAAGCAAAGACGTAGCATCGCCCTGAGTGCCAGCACCTTCAGGCATACTATTGCAGGAGTGAAAACAGTACAGTTCCCTCCTGGCATTTTCCAGGCATTTGCAGTATATTATGCATTAATGCAGTTAATTAAGCTTGGGTAACTCCCTATCTCTATAATACATTCCCTACTGATATTAAAAAAAAAAAAAAAAAAAAAA
>Ga0065711_1008184_pt1 | contig 13298 bp, 8 predicted proteins | sample Hoacrofraction12_FD_59098 | JGI IMG/M metagenome (GOLD analysis project Ga0065711, IMG submission 59098) | Hoatzin crop microbial communities from Cojedes, Venezuela - Epithelial fraction 12 v2 (version 2) | ecosystem: Host-associated > Birds > Digestive system > Esophagus > Crop | place...
GGGCACCGCGAACGGCAGCGCCGCCCGCCCCGCCCCGCCCGCCCGCCGCTCCGCAGCTCCCGGCGGCCGGGGCCCGTCCTCACCTCGGGGTGAAAGAAAATCTCAGGTCCGAGGAACCTTTCGTAACCGACATCTATAACAAACTTGGTTTTGTTGATGGCGTTGATGCCAGTGTACTGCTTGATCCATTTCCGAGGGTCTCCATCGTACTTGGCAAACTCTTTCACTATGTCAGGGCAAATGTAACAGTATTTCTCCTGTCAAGAAATCCCACGAGTTAAAAACCCACCAAAATACTTATTCCGTCATTGAACTTAAGTATAACAGAGTCCAGAAAACAAAGACACATGAGCGTTCCCACAGGCGGGGCTGTGCAAGAGGCTCCCACCCACAGGGCCGCCGAGGCCTCCAGCCCAGGGGACAGGGGCCCTGGCTCCGCCGGGTCAGTCTCTCTCGGAACCAAAACCTCACCACCTTTCTGTCTGTGACAGCACAGAAGTTCAACAGCGAGCTCTCGTCGCAAGATCAGACCCACGCAATCACCCTCCTGACACTGCATACATTTATTTTGTTATTAAATTAAAAAAGCAAATTTTAAACAAATCTCAAGCTTAACACACTGATTTAATCTGCGGAACATATTCGCTCCAAACAGTCTAGCACGAAGATTCTCTTCCTCTTTCTCCTTCCCCCGCACTTGATCGGATAAACCACCAGAAGCTTGTGTAATTACAGCACACTGCCTACATTTGCATTTTTAAGAGCGCCACTGGCAACTTGTTAAAGCCAAGAAACTAGCTCAAAGAGTTTTATTTATCTATTAAGTGATAAAGAAGGGTGTACCTTTATGGCTTTTGCTGTCTCCAGAGACTGTTCAGGAGGAATTCCCACCTCCCTTTCCCTTAGGAGTTGTTGAATAAAGTAAGTAATATCTCTACCTGCAATAGGAATATGTTTGATGCAACTTCCAATTACATAGCCTTCTGCCTATGTAGGAGGAGAGGACGAGAAATATTTAGGGAAAAACCTACTGTGTATCAATAATTAACAGCAAAACTAACATTCATTTTTACAATATTTTGTTTTGATTTTTAAATACAAGTAAAATTTTGAAACTGTTAAAATACTATAAAGATGTGCAACCTACTCCAAAGTGGATATTATTTTTATTTAAAAGACGTTGATTACCATATACAAACAGATACTGATTATCTAATAGATACACAACTGATACACAAAAAAAATCTTGCACACATTAGAAGACAAAGTCTGGTCAGATGGTTCCTTTTAGGCATAATCTGAAAAGCAAGAGTAATATAAACAGACCACTCATGACCTGTTTGACAGTGAAAAATTAAGAGGAAAAAGTATAAAATTTTTTCAAATACTCAGACAAGAAAAAACAAATTAAGCAGTATCTAACAATAAGCACAATAAAAAACAATAAATATTTGCTGAATTTTTGTCAGGATGCATTTACTGAAAACAGTGGTATTGCTGAGACAACATTGTTTCTTCTCTTGCCTTTTTTTTTTTTTTTTATATTTTTCAGAGATCCACATAGTAAATGCTCATTTTTTTCCCAGCATTTCCCATATGAAGCAAATACTAAGAAGACTAGGTTAATACCAAAATGCAAGATGAAGTTACAGGGAATCGAATTTATCAAATTTTCATTTATAAAATAACTGATCATTCAAGCATACTGTATGCTTCAGAAATACACACAATGACATCAATAGAACAGATGTCAGCGTGCACACCCTAACTTCAGCCGTTTGAGATCAACCATGTATATGAACATGCATTTATACAAGCTTGTAGTTGTTTCCACGCAAGCAGAGTTCACTAACTGCTAAAATACAATAAAATCATATAAAAAGCATACGTTGTCAGCTATACTAAACAATCAAAATGCAGAACATCAAAAGTCAGGAGATATCTTGTCAGACACCGGTCTCATGCAGGAGATCCAAAACCACATGAAACAGAACTGAGGCATCACAGTGACAGAAGACAAAGTTTAACACAGAAACAGCCTTTAAAAGATGGCCTGACGATTCCTTACTGTGACCTTCCTGTAGTACACAAGCTAAATTACTTGCATAAATAAGTTCACGTAACAAAAAAAATACTTTTCAAAACAATCATAAGGGAGGAAAAAAATCTCAAGCAATCAAGCAACACAAAAAAATTTAAAAATAAAGTTTAGTTTGACACTTCTTATTTAAACCTATAGGAAACAAACCCCATACTTGTCCAAACCACTGATAATTTCAAGCTGCATCCTGCTACATACCACAGGAATGACATGGGTCACTCCATCACCACTATCGATGACAATTCCAGTCAAAGTCCGTTCTCCAACCTGCCGTGACGTCCAAGAGGCAGCTAAGGCCAACACTGCCTACATGAGAAAAAGTTTATATTTAGAGGCAGGCAGAGTGTGCTAATTTACGGTGTCAGAAAATACCATTTCAAACATTTTAGACACGTGCATAGAGAAGACTATACATACGGCAGCTATACTGTACTTTAGAAGTATTTATTCACTTTATTCACCTGAACAGCAATGTAAAGTCCTGGTATGTTAAATGATTCAAACATGATTTCTGCAAGATACTCTCTATTTTCTGGTGTGTTCAGCGGAGGCTCTGTCTGCAAAAAAAGAGTTTTGAAAAAGCACCTCAATAGAGTCCTAATGGTTCACGTATTGATTAGCTCAGTATGGTAATCAAACTTCTAAAATTCACAGTGCACTCAAAATAGAAAATTTCAAACAGAATTTAAACTGATTGAAGCATTTCAAAAACAAAATCCAACCTGAAGTAGCCTGCATCACAAAATGAACAGAATTTTGTTACAATGCAGCTTTCCTCTTCCCCTATCCCCCGCATCAGTTGCTGAAGAAATAAGAGAGATACAGAGAAAAATCCTCCAACAGAGCTACTTGTGCTTGAAACATTATTTAGTTTTCCTCCTACAAAAATATTTTCTTACCCTGTCTCACTAACTCACCATTAAAAAATAGTGATCCTCGGGTTCAGCTCGTAGGTATTTAAAAATGACCTGCTCCATGAACCTCTCCATGAGGTCCCAGTCTTCAACAATACCATGTCGTATAGGCCACTAAAGCAAGAAAACATGTCAACACCCCAGACCATACAAGGATAAACAAGCCCAACCACTGGAACCGTCTAAGCCCCCAAACCCTCACATCATCTGAAAAAATGAAAACACATCATCTCACGGTTACCTTATCAAATCCTCCACTCTAATTTAGAGGCACTATTTGAAGCTATCTCCTACTCCCAGGTACTTCAAATTGCGATTCCGTCTTGCAGAACTAGAAGCCAGAATCCAGACTCTACTCCTACTACTGCTGTTGCTCTATTGTGGCACTGTGCTTTAATCTCTTTTTGTATCAATTTTATCATTTATTAGGTTGAAAATCATACTTGACTTCAATATGCCTTCCAATCTACAGAAAGGAATAAAGACCATATAGGCTATACATTTTTCAATGAAAATTCTGGCAGGGATGATGTTTACATTTTGTTCAATGTTAAGAACACAACTGACATTTAACTAATACAGCAGGATGTATAAAATATGATTTTTTCCACATAATTCATAAGCCAGTAACATTCTGTAAGTACAAGAAGTCCTTTACTGGGGTATAGAAAGTATGATTCACAGAAAAGCTGCATTGAAGACAGCCCTGAACAAAACAGTTGTGACATTCCCTGAAGCAGAAGTATCCACCGCATTCCCCAGTTCAGATGCCATGTTAAGAGGACACACTTTTAGCATGAATTTCAATATTCAGTGTATATGACTATTTTAATAGCTCATAACTTTGAAAACTGAACAGTTGCACTGTACCAATGGATATTTACACAAGGGTTCAAGCACCAATCACACAGGACAGCCCAGGTAAAACAGACATTTAAAAAAAGGTAAATCCATGAACGAAATTATGCAGTTTTTAAAAAACAACAAAAATACTTCACAAAAAAACAAACATGTTTTAAACAGCTATCAAAAAGTCCTAGAACGTTATATAATAAAAATGTGAAATTTTGGAGAGACTTCTTAAAAATACTCAATGCTTACCTTTGTAGCATAGGTAGGTTTATCTATGGCTTCATCTCCTATGAAAAAATCCAGATCATCCACGCCTTTCATCACCCTCCTCTGAGCCTGGTCACCTACTTTGGCTGATTCTCGGATTGCAATACCTTAAAACAAAACCCAAACAAATCAAAACAAAATTAAAACATTTAATATCAAGTAATGAATATTTATTTACATAAAGATTCTTCTCCAGAAATAAAAATTAGTACATAGAAAGCATAGTTTCCAGAAAGCAGAAATTAAGTGAGCAATCTATTGACAAGCCAATATAGCAGACTTCATTCTCACCGCATCACACGGGATTCCACTCACCCATCCCTCATTAATGTAAATAGTAACTCTGAGAAAATCTTTAAAACTTCTTCTGTTGCAGACTACAGCAGCCACTAAACCTGCGCAAAGACAGCATTCCACCAGAGATACTCCTAAAGCCAGTAAGCAACACGATTTTCTGAGTTTCAAGTCCGAGAATTAAAAGAAAGAGAACAGGAAAAGAAAACAAACTATGTACTTCCAAAATAAGTATTGGAGTCATTATCCTGGTTGGTGAGAAGGAAGGAGGGGATAAATCAATTTGCAGTGCTACAGAGAAATCTTTGGAGACACTTAACTTCCCATTAGCAGGCTGCAACTATCACTGAAATGACTAGATGATGGCTGCTATAGGCAAGAAGATGAGGCAGCAAAAAAAACAAATCTGGGGCAAGCTATAAATAAAACCTGAGTAAAGTACTCTTGAAACATAACCTTATTTATATACAGTTTTCTTTTAATAGGTCATAATCAGCATCTAAATAACATACGGTAGAAAATGCAGAGTAGACAGACATCCATCCATAAACACACCAAATACTATCAGCACCAGAAATTACTGACAGGCAAACAATTCTTTTGGAAACACAGCTAAGCCCAACAAGTTTATAGTTTTATAGAATAGGTCTTAAAACAACTCCACAAGAAACTCCTGTTATCACACTTCTTTAAAACAAGACATTTCTTTACCAGTAGCTTAGGTTTTAATTTTTTACAACGCTTAAAATCGTAAAAGTATAACCACTACTGCAGCTGTATCTGCTAAAGAGCACGTATCTCTCCACCTCTTTGTCCCCCAATTACCTTTGTTATTTCCTTATCTTTACGTCTTCTACCATTAGTAGCTACAAGACAGTCTAGACGCATTAATAAGTAGCTAATTGATGAACTTCACAAAAAGGCACTGTTTAACATAACTGGAGATAACCATGAGATAATAGATGCCATTATAGATGTAAACACATACTCAGTGCTACTATATATATGGCATTTGAGAGAAACCATTAAGACAACAATTAAAATCCAGAACACCAGAAAGGTATAACATTTTAAACAAGTTTAATACAAAAAAAATTAAGAGTAAATCTGCTCCATAAAAGCATGTTAAACAGGCAAAAACATTTTAATTGGTAAACACATGCCCAAAAAGAACACTTCCTAATAAGAACAACTTTTTTGAATATTAAACTGTCTACAGTCCCAGACAATGTAAATAAGGCAGACACCACCTGCACTTTAGTACTTAATTTGATTGGAAGCCTTCTCCAGATTATCCGGGCAGTAACCATGGTGTCAGGTAGACAGGAGGTAAATTGCATTCTGTCTACTCAAGAATCCTGGCAGAAAAATAATGGAGATAAAAAGGAAATTGAACTGGAGTTCTCTTCATCTTTGTCATGGCAACCAAGAGCTGATTTAATGAGCAACAGTCCGAGCTAACTGCAAACAAGGAGTTCTGTTTAGCTACACTCTAGCCAAAGATGCTAATGCAATGAGTATCACTTCCCAGATGGACAAGAGACTATGAAGGCTGAGCTGGGAGTTGGAAAGCACGTCATTTACTCATGAAAGTGCTCGGTGATAGTGGTGTACATTAGAGTTTGGAGGGACAAAAAATTACTCACATGATGGGATAATGAACTGAGGTTCTGTATTTCCTGCATAGCCAAGTTTCGTATACCTAGAAAAAGAATGATCACAAGGTCATTAGATGCACTTAGATATTAAAAAAAGGAAAAAAAATACTTTCAACTCACTACCCTTCTTAAAGCGTAGACCAATCGCACAGCACATCTACATTTTCTGGGTTATGCTTTCAAGTGTCATCCTGCTGAGAAGAAAACTCAGAACTGGTAAATATTTTAGGTTATTTTTTAGACACCTTCAGCTTACAAATTTTGGTAGTGTTTTTTCTGAACTATGAAATCTGAAAACTCAGCTCTTGCTTCTCCATCTTGTTGACCAGCTATGACAAAAGATGGGCAGGCCACATTCCACCCTTCGGTAAAAATAGGGCTGAGCAGATCTTACCTTTCAGAAACGTACTCTGACCGACGATGTCATTAGACTTTGCATATTTGTTTAATATTGTCAAACAGAAAAAAAAAAAAAGAAACAGTGTGTCTTAAGTACAAACCACAGTTCAGAACAACCCCCATACAATTCCCTTTCATGCCTTGCACAAGCCACTCACTGTCACAGGTACAGCATTTGTGCGTGGTAATATACACTTACTACATCAAACTAAGCATGCATTGATAAAATGCTTTAGAGATGGGCAGCAGATGGTATGAAGCACTGTCCGTCTCTTTCAGTACACATACAATATCTATTTTAACAAGTTTCTTTTTTGTCTTGATCCTTTACTTGTTAAAGGGAAAAAAAAAAAAAGGAATTTTTACGCAAAACCTAACATTTCTGCACAGTGTTACTGGCTGCAAGCTAGTTCTAGCTGCTAAAGACCTGAAATAATTAACAACCCAGACTATGAAAAACAGCTCTAATTCCTGAGGGAGGAATAATTCAGAAGCAGTTTCCAAAGAAAAAAAAAAAAAAAACCACCACCAACAAAATGAATTGAATGGTTGCAGAGACTGAAGTCTTTCTCTAATATTGTCAGTAGATTAGAATACAAGTACAATAATAGCATGATTTGAGGGAAATTAGAATTATTCATATCCATTTTTACCAAAAAAACCTAAAGCCACAACATTCTTAAATGAGACCAATCACAATCTAGGTACCAAAGTGAATTTAGGGTCTTTGTGTACAACCCACTCTCAATATTTGCAAACAATATTATGCCATCACTAAAGCTGAGGGTTGCTTCCTCAGCTTAAACAGTAAGTTCCCCTTTATGGAGTATTTGGTATAAAAACACTCATTAAGAGTCAGTTTAGTTAGATAAAGGAATTAAATCAAGACTGAATTAGCAATAACCTTGGAATTTAAATATTATATTTTCAACATCTCTTCAAAGCTATGGCTTCAACAGACTTCAAATAATAGTTAAAAAAGGCATTTTTCCCAAGGCTAAAAAGACAAGGACTGTGTTTTGGGGGCAAGGGTTTGTTATATTTTTAAACATCATTACATGGGCATATGCTTTCAGTCTAATCCAAAATGTTTATGCATACTTTCCATGGCTCTCAAAAAATATAATCAGAACATTAGACTGATATGTAAAGCAGGCCATTGTTAGTATAATTCTTTTTATTACTATTATTGCATAGTTTCTTTACATTTTAGAATGAGGCCTACCTAGGGAATATTGCTAAAACAAAACAAGCAACAGCAGGAGTCACCCTGGGATTTAAGACACATTACAGGATACTTCCTCTTTGTTTCTCCTTCTGAAATGAGTTTTGCTCAAATGCACACAGTGATGACCAAGGAAACCATTTTTTGATTCAAGAGTCCTGGTTCTAAGAATTACAAACGACTATCAGGCAGAAACCTCATGAAAACAGCCCTTCAAGCCCCAGTGACAAAAACCAAAGTCAATATATACACATATACGTAAGCATGTAAGTATGTATATATACTTTTTACACAATTTTATATATGTGTGTGTGTGCATATATATAAAAATATATTAAACTAAAGCTTCCTGTAATATAACCACAACTCATTTCTGAAAGTGAACTCTGGCGAGAGGCAAGTTCAGTTTCCCATCTTTCCACCCTCTACACACACGCTAAACTCACATCCGCTCACAGTATTAAAAAGAAAACACCCTCTAAAAGTCTACTTAGGCTGTCAGTCTGCAATAGCATTACCTTCCCTCTCAAGTAGGGATCAGATATTCCTACTAGAGTAACTTATAAAGTTACCAAAAGCTCATAGCTCAGTATTTTACAGATTTTTTTTTTCACTGGATGAATTAACCCCAGTTAAAACTACAGGATAAGCTTATTTCTCAGTATCAGTGAAAAAAATAGTTCTCATCAAAGAACACATCTCAGAGAAGATAATATCTGGAAGGATTCTTTTGCATGTCATTAACCCGTGAAGGATTAATACTAGAACTATGAGAATAACTAAATTCTCAGTTCAATGCTGAAGCGAGGAAGTGAAAAAAAAAATGCTGTTTAAAAAAACAAAAATCTATTTAGTATCAAACAAGTGGCTGTATTTCAAGTGTTTTGACAAAACCAAACAGAAGGGAAACTCAAACTACTCTCAAAACCACCGAGTAAGAGAAGGAAAAGAGATGATGCAGTTCTGCTGCACTTTCTTCTCCAGTCGCCTGTTCACTCAGGACACGGCAGACTTGGCCCCAGCAGGACCCTAACACATTCCACCTTCCAGAGCCATACCCAAGAGTACATTAAAGCCTTTGGGTGACCCACTTCCAGGAGTTCCTACAGAGACTGTTCCCTTTTATACAAGATATTTAAATATTCATTGACCTGAAAGGCTCTGGACTTTGTCAGTTAGAGAGGTTACCTGGTCTCCAGTCCTTTCTCCAATGAATATTTAAGCATCAAAAACATGGTTTTCTTTCTCCTGAGCTACAGCCTAGCAGACTAATGGCAATGCAAGGTCTTGTGATCTGTAAATTACACAGACAGCTGTAGGGAACGTAGATAATCAGTACTGCAACTTAATTTCATTAAAATTAGTAGATTTATTGCCAGTGAGATAGGAACCTACTGGAAACTCTCCAGAATGTGGGATACTGGAGACTGCATTAAAGATTAGCAGAAAATCAATCCCACAGACTACGGCTATTTTATGCACGGGGATTTGAAGGGACTACTCATATAAAAAAATCTGAAAAATTATACATTGTTGAAACAAGCAGTTTCTAAAAATAAAGATCTTCTCCAGTACATCCTGTTTTTCCCAGGTGATCAGTTCGTACACAGATCAGTTTCACTAGCTGCTGCTAGAGGAATGGTAAGTCCTAACCCCCTTCTCTTCTGAGGTCCTACCATGAAAAAAATGGAAAAACTTACATAAAATATGACTGCAAAGATGTACAAATGGACCAAACTTGGAAGTAGATACTGCACCTTCAACCATTTTAAAGAGTGAGGATGTATTTTGAAAAATTCTTACTAAAGCAGGAGAAAAACATAATTTAGGCAGCTAAATCACAAACTCGGGCAGTTGCTTTATCTATCTCAAAATCCAAGACATCCAATTTTTTTCTCTGGACAAGGATGCAAAAGACCAAAGCCCAGCTGTGAAGATTTTAGCATTTCCTCAATTTCTATTGCTTTTTGGTCCAGATCTTCAAAACAATATGTTAAATCCACAAAAAAGCTCTGAAGAGATAGGTATGAAGTAACTGAAAACAGCCAAATGCTTTATTAAGTCCTATAAACAAACAAAAAATAGCCTCTGTAAAGAGAAGACTTTCTCAGACAGCTCGACACTAAATGACTAACAGTTATTACTGCCAGAACACCTGTGATGTGATGCTGCCATGAAGAGACTGCACTGTCATTCTTACGAACATGCCTGAGAAACTTGCAACACAAGGTCTCCATAAAGATGTGGAAAGGCATTTTTGAGATTAAGGAGGATGTGATGAAGGAATGGGAACGAAGAAAGAAGGGATGAAGGAGAAATAGCAAAACAAAACAAAAAAATCTGTTATGTCTGCTCAATTTACCCAAGAGCATGAGCAGCCACATAAGAATAAACTGTACATTAGAGCCATAGCTTTTTTTTTTTTTTGAGAGAGAGTTTACAGGACTGAAGCCTGTGATTACAAAGAACAGTTAATTAACCCAGGCCCCTTAGATCCAGAAAAGCAATCACAGTAACGCCTGTTCACAAGTGTCAGATGTAAAGAGCAGAGGTAATATTTGGCTAAAGCAACTCATTTAGCATCAGAAATACAGTAAGAGGGGGAAAACATAACATGTTCTGAGGTTCCAGCTATCTTTAATAGCCCAGCACCAAGAACAAAAAACACCCTAAGCTTCAAGTTTTAAGACAAGTCCAGCTCACTTCTCCCAGAAATCAAGTATTTACCTCTAGCTTGTCAGGAAGAGTTTGCTGAAGTAATTTTTCTTTACTAAAAGAAAAATGGAGTGACTTCAATAAAATACACCCAAAATAGAAGTATTCCTCAGTGTCTGCAAATGCACACACTGAAGAGGAGAGATATATTTTAAGACATCTTTGTTTCACACACCCACCTACTAGCGTTCTGATGTCCCACAGCTAAATGCCAGTTAATAAAGCTAGTTATGAAGTTTAAAGCTAACTAAAACAGCAGAAGGAAAAAGGCCTGGTAGTCCTAAGAAACTAAAAATAGCCTGCCCTTCTCCACAGCAGGACTGACAGCAATGTGTAAACTGATCACAAGGAAAACCTCACGCAAAGAAAATGAAGATGTAGTGCAGCAAAATTGAAGTAGGACACGTCATTTGCAAATACTAATGGAAAAAACGACAGCAAATTATTACCACCAAAATTTTGTCACAAACTGCTCACTCTTTATTTACAAAGAAAGTTCAAGTCATCTATCCAGTAGAGAAAAGGAACATTATCCTGTCCTGCTGTGACAATATGTTTCTCACTGAAGGTCTGCATGTATTTTCTACACACCTGTTTTTGCTTTTTTTAGAGAAATTCCAGTATTTTACAGGACTGAGGCCTATGGCTGCAAACAACAGTAAATTAAACCAGGCTCCTTACGCACAAAACAACAGCAGACTTCTTAAATCCCCTTACACGAAAAGAAGAGGGATTACTGCCTGGACAAAGCACCTCATTCAGCACCAGAGACTACACAGAAAAGTGTATTTTACATACATAATGTTCCAAAGTGTATGTCTGAATACACCTTTTCCTTTTCGCTATGCTCTTCCAAGTGTTTCATGTGAAAGCCCTTTCATGAATAATTTGAATGAATTGTTTGAAGCTTGTAACCCAAAGTAGATTCATTCTAACAATAAGAAGGTTTTCAGCCCACACAGAGGAAAATTCCAGAGACTGCGTACCAATGAGTCAAGCTACTTCTTCTGGCTGCTTTGGTTCAGACTCTCATTTCTTCTTGAATTTTGCAAGATGACTGAATGTGAAATAAGTTATCTCATTGCTGAAAAGTCTTCCACATTTGAGCACCCTGCACCGAAGTCAAGTAGAAGTCACATCACCAGAGACGCCCTATGGTCTCATATGAATTAAGATCATTTGGATGCATGGAAATGCAAAGTTGTGTCATCTGGGGACTATCCGAAACCTTCCTGAAACAAACTGATATATACATCCACACATACAAATTCCATCAGTTTCACCCGTGAAATCAGCAAATAAATTTTAGAAATTCTACATAAATTATTATTTCTCTGAAAGGACACAATAAACCATTTTCTATCCTTATTTATTTTGTACAACTGTTGGTCAGCAATTTGTACTGCTAGCGCAGCACTGGAATCACTGCACAGAGAGCAAAGGAGGTCTCCTGCAAAAGACAGACATTGCATTTAATGCATTTTCTGGATTTTGTAGTTTATACTGTAGCCTTTTTAAAGGATCCACCTAGAGCTCCCACTTCTCTCCTTGAAAAACTCTTCAAAACTGTCAAGTAATATTCCTGTAATGCCAACAGTTCTGTGGAGGACAGATATTTAAAAAAACCTTCAGCAAATAAATAGAAAGAACCTGGAAAACTATCAAGGAGTATCTAATGCACAAGAAGAATTACAGGCAAGATGGAACTCGGTCTCTGTTCTACTCCCAAAGTTTCCAGCTGTGGACTCCACTATTCCCCACGGAGGAGACAGAGCTGATTTCTGGTAAGATAACGTATAAACAGAAACAGGACAAGAGAGGTCTAAAAGTTTTGTGACAGTTTAATACAGACGTATTTCAAAATAAGAAACACTTTTTCAGTAGAAGGCAGTCTGATAACCAGAGGAAGAACTTTTCCGATGATGTGGTATCTAGGGCATTGGGGTTTTTTATTTGGTTGGTTCAGGCTTTGATTTTTTTAAGATGGCTCAGTTCCAGAAATTCTAAAGGTAACTTTCAAGCATTAAAGAAATTAAAATAGTGCTGTAAATACCCTGCAGAGGAAAAGTCTATTCTTGCAAAACATTAGTGCAATCAGTGACACTGAGGCAGAGCCCGACAAGTAAAGTTACTGGCTAAATAGTTACTCATGGACCGGTGTCTCATCTCCTTTCCTCCTCAGAGCTGTCGGTAACTGTTCAGCCAAAGGAAAGATGTTAGCAAAAGCACACCATCTACTCAGTATCACCTTCATTACAGCTCCCTCTGACACCTCCCACTCCTAAGGCACAGCAGAACTGGTCAATCAGATCATGAATGGCTCTTCTCTAGCCACAGACAGGTAGGAAAGATCTGTTCCTGAAATGCCTCCCGAACACAGCCTCTGCAACTTAAATTCATATTAGTCCTTCAAAGGCTTGAGTTACAAAACTTGTGGTTTGGCTAAATGTAGAACAAATCTCACGCTGATTTGACAAAGGTGAAGAAGAGATGACCTAATGACCAAGAAATACCACTAGTAGAAGACAGCCAGCCCTCATTTCATTGCTGGCTGGAGGTGATACCTGGAAAGCTTCAAGAAGATGCACAGGTCAGCTGGAGGCATGACCAGCCGCAACCCGGCAAGGCAGCCGCGGTCCAGGCGCTGTGCTGAGTACCCCTCACCTGCCTCTGGCCCACAGACAGCACTGATGTGTAGCTCCCAGGCAAACAGAACATGGGTCACAGAATCACAGAATGTTTGGGGTTGCAAAGGACCTCTGTGGGTCATCTAGTCCAACCCTCCTGCTGAAGCAGGGTCACCTACAGCAGGCTGCACTGGACTGCGTCCAGGTGGGTCTTGAATATCTCCAGAGAAGGAGACTCCACCACCT
>Ga0065711_1045707_pt1 | contig 13298 bp, 11 predicted proteins | sample Hoacrofraction12_FD_59098 | JGI IMG/M metagenome (GOLD analysis project Ga0065711, IMG submission 59098) | Hoatzin crop microbial communities from Cojedes, Venezuela - Epithelial fraction 12 v2 (version 2) | ecosystem: Host-associated > Birds > Digestive system > Esophagus > Crop | place...
AAGAGAAGCTTGGGGAGCTGAGGAAGGGTCTAGGGAAGAGGGTGTCGGGGGGGATGGGAAGAGGGACTTGGGGGGCTGACAGAGGGTCTTGGGAAGAGGGGCGCAGGAGGGCTGGAAAGAGGGTCTGGGGAAGAGGGTCTCGGGGGGCTGGGAAGAGGCGCTCGGGGGGCTGATGTGCCCCGTGGCTGCGTTGGCAGGTGCGGGCCAGTGCCATCGCCCAAGATGCGGACCAGAACTACGACTACGCCAGCAACAGCGTGGTGCTGCACCTGGACTCCGGCGACGAGGTGTACGTCAAGCTGGACGGAGGCAAAGCGCACGGAGGCAACAACAATAAGTACAGCACTTTCTCTGGCTTTCTTTTGTACCCCGATTAGCACGCGGCCAGCGACGCAACACGAACGGCCCCGCCACCGGCGCGCGTGGGGCCGGTTGGCGTTTCTGTACCCAGTCCTGCCGCCGTTCCTCCTGGTGTCTGCTGTCTCCACAGGTCACTTTAGCTTCGTTATCAGTTTGTATGGGTTTTTTTTACCCCTGTGGAAACGAAATAGAAGTGAAACAAAACGATCCCCGTGCTTACTCTCTGCCATTTGCTCTGACCCCCCCTCTCCCTTTGTCAGCCTCTGTGTTTTGTGTGTCATGCGAGGAACTCGGCAGCTCGAAACTCCCGAGTTGTTCCTGGGGTGTGTAGGAGAGCCCCGAGTTCCGACTGTGCTGCACATGGAGTTTGAACTGGTCACATTTTTTTTTGTCAATGAGTATTAATTATGAAGATGAATTTTCAGATCAACTATTCATGAAGTGGGACTGGACCATAACTAGTTTTTTCCCTGCTGCTTTGTTTGTATGGGGTCAAGTGTAAACTTTTCTGTGCAATGCAATGCTCGTGTGAATGACGGTGTCATTGACGTCAAACGTGTTCCTGTCTGCTAAAGAATTCAGTCATTGACCACAGTCACCAGAATATCACATTAAATTATGTTTTTAGACAACGCCTTCTTGCTGTCTGTCTCTTCCAGTGCTGCAAAGGAGTGCTGTGGTGGTGCCATGGGAGGGTGGGAGGTAAAGGAGGGGGTCGCTTCAGTCCCTTAGGTTTGCAGCAAAATTTAAAGTTAGGGTGGGGCACCTTGCCAAGGTCTGTGGTTCGAGGGAGCTAGGAAGAAGCAGAGGGAGAGGAGAAAAATGCTTCACCTTTACGCAGTTTTGTAAAAAGAAGGTACAGAGTCATCAAGAGGTGAAAGTGGGGATGTGGAGCAGAGCTCCTAAACAGATTTGCTGGGTCTAATCCTGATCCAGAGGTTAGTGAAGTACAGGAAAAGCGGTTTAATCCGTGATTATGGAAAGCCGTGTTTCTGTAACACGCTTCACCAGTGTCAGCAGGCAGTTTAGTCTCTCTAAACCCCCGCACTTGCAGTGCGTACCCAGGTTGGAAACCACACCTGACTGCAGGTGGGTCTGCACAGTCCCTGAGGCGGGCTGGGAGAGAAGGCTACCTGAAGACCGACAGATTCAGACCATTTGCAAAGGTTTTCTGCTGCTGGTCCTTGGTAAATCCCAGTCACTCCGCGTCCTTTTGAATGCGCACGGGTGTGTAACTAGTGCGAGCGGTTCGGAGCCTTTGGGGGAGGAGGTGCGCCTTTCATCATCACACCAGCAGGTAACCGCCTCAGTCTGGGTACGCTGGAGTTGCTCTGATGAAGCTAGAAGAACCAAGCTGATTTACAAAAGCTCTTGCTTTCATTTTATTGGCTTGTCATTTCGTTTTTCCCTCCTGAAGGTCTTACCTCCCTATCGGCTTACCGGCCTTTGCAGCGTTCGCGCAGTTTCGCAGGTAAGAGAGACAGGAGCCGGACTGCGACTGCCCTGCCAAGGCTGGAGCTCTGCCCCTGCCCCGACTTTGCGGCAGGAAAGGGAACCACAGCCTTGTTCCAGCCCCGCTTCGGGGTAGCCCAGCGATGCCGGCGTTCTTACAATCTCTTCTGTCTCCTACCTGGTCCTCGGTGGGTATTGTCTTGTCGTTGGCTGGAAGAGGAAGGTCAGAGAGAGAAAGCAGTTCTTCCCTTCGTCCCGTCCTCAAACATCCCCCAGCTGAGGGAAGCAGAGTTCATAACCAGGTACATGTGTTAGACACTTATCAATCTCTAATGTCTTGTCGATTTGTACTATTTAGAATATGATTAAAACCAGTGTCTGATACCCAAATGAAGTGTAATTGCTGTGGATCCTCAGTTCCCCCCGGGTCCGTAATCTTTTTTGACTATTCCTCCCCTCCAACGAAGTGGAGCTTAGACACAAAGCCCTCGGTTTAAATTTCAAAAAATTAAAATTGACATGCAGCAGCATTAGCGGGAGCCAGGAGGAATTCTAAGGAGGTGCCTGGGCTCTGCTTTATCCTTTGCATTAAGAAGCAATTTGTACTTCTAACAAAGCCCCAACTGTTCCCCCTTGGCAAAAGGGCAACGAAGATGCCTTGCAAGGGAATTGCTGTTCACAATACTTAAACAAATTTGAATCTTAGATTTTTAAATCTGTATTCCCTGGTGGAGCCTGCTCCTCGCAATTCAAATGCAGGGCTGGCAGTGTGTGCCTGCCAAGGTGTCAGTAGCTAAGCGGATGATGGATTGATGAGGCAATGGGAAGACACAGGCTCACAGTGGCGGTTTGCCCCGACAGTGATCTATGTATCTGCACATTATCAATGTCATGAGGAGGCTCGAACCACCCTCGCTAGATGTCTCATTTTCCACTTATCTCTTATGTACTAATTATCAGGCTGGATTATTCCCCGGGATAGAAACAAACAAAAAAAGTGCTCGTTGCCACTCCACTGACAGTTTACACAATCGATAGAATGAACGTCTCCCTCGGCTGCTCGCAGGCTTTTTTGTTTCCTCTCCTCATCGCAGGGACCTCCGAGATCGCCTCTGTGGGGTGCTGATGGCTCTCACCCAGCATCCGCGGTGGTGCTTGGACAGGCTGCTCCATCCCCGTCGTCGCGGTAGTAGCTCAGTGCACAGGTTGGGATTTTTTTCTGAAATAACATGGGGAAAAGCAATTGGGAGATGAAAAACTTCAGTGCTTGGCAGTGCAGCTGTCCAGAAAAGCAGAGGCAGCGTTGTGGGTGGCTGTGGGTGGCAGCAGGGTCACCACAGCCCAGCAAGCAGCTTGCGGTGGGCTCCTGTCCCTCTGGGCTTTGGCTGAGTCCTCCTCTCCTTAGACGTGGTCCAGGGGTTCTGTAAGTTTTGTGGCACAAAGAGAAGGGGCTGTTTGTAGCGGGGATACCCTGGTCCCCTGGTTTGGGTCGGAGGAGGAGAATTAATGTGTACTCAGAGGCTGGCTTCAGGTTTCTCTGGGACTGGCTTTCCCAAATGAAACTGGCGTCTCAAACAACCGTTCGCCAGTGTCTGCTCTGGAGGTCTGACCCCTCAGAAGTGTTATTTTACTTAATGAGTAAAGCAAATGCTTTTATATATTGTGAGATGATCAGATGTGATGCGAATAGAGAAACCTCCCTGAAAGGAGTGGAAGGTCGGAGTTTTAGTCAAAGGGTACTTCTGTTTTGTGCCCAGCTGTGTGCTCAAGTTAAAATAATAATAAAAAAGTTAACGTAAAAAAAAATAGACAGGTGTTCATGCTCTCCAAGCAACTTAGATACCGCACTGACAAATCCCTGATCTTTGTGTTGGTGAGGTGTATCCTTGACCCTTGTACCGTGCCTGGGCAGCGCTGGCTATGGAAGGGATCCCTGGAAAAGAGGGGAGCATGGAGGCAGCCAACCACACAAAAAACTGTGGAGGGGGAAATGGGGATGCTGCTGAGAGCCCTGAGAGGGCTGCCAGCCAACCCTCGCCTGCGGCCGTTCCCCAGAGGAAGGCATTCGGGTTACTCCGCTCTCCCGCAAGCCAGCGGGCTCGTGGCTGGGCGCTTGTTTTCTTCTGTTTTGACCTTCATTGTCTTGGGGAGCTCCTGGCAAGTCTCTAGGGAGATGGGTGAGGAAACCCTGCTTTGGCTTGAGTGAAGCAGGGTAGCTGCTGGGGCGAAGTTTTTGCCAGAAAGAGTTTTCTGAGGAGCCTGTGCTGCAAGAGCGGCTGGGTGTCTGGTGTCCTGTCCAAAGTCTGGTGCCTTTGTGTTTTCCAGGATCTGGGCTTGCAGATTTTCTCCTTGATGCCCATCGCCTCGTGGAGTAGGGGCTGGGTTGGTGGGGCCGTGCTGGCCCGCAGCAGGGCTGGACAGCCCCACGTCAGGGCTCTCCTGGTTCTCTTTTGCTGTTAGAAAAGCCAAGTGCTGCTTTTGTGCCTCATGGTTTTACACACGTGCGTTGAACCACGCTTTGGTCTTCGGCTTGCTGCTTTGGAAACTCACTCTGGGCATTTGTGTTGGTGATTTAATGCTCGCTTATCTCCTTGCTTGGCTCCTTCAGTGGGTTATGGTGCCTGGACGGGTTCAATCTGTGAACTCACAAAGTAGGGAGGATGGGTTTGGTGGATGCTCATGTAGTCTTTTTCTGTTTATGCCACAGACTAATTATATTAAAGGGGTCTGTGGCAGATAGAGGCAAAATGGCATATAAATCTAGTTTAAATCTGTGTGCGTTAAATATCCTTTTTTTGTAAGATGACATTTTTTTTCCTTGTTGTGGTTGGACTGAACTCTGGGAAAAACTCCTACTAAGATCCTGTGTCTTAGTATTGTCTCAGGGATAAAGAAGCCTGTCAGAATGAAATGAAGACTAACTGAATCTTCACTGACTTTGAGACTGCAAGGAGTTTGGTCCTTTTCACTGTGAATGCATCATGCAGAGACTTGGAAGATTCATTACAGATGAGAGAGGTAAACTGTTACGGTATGGACACCCTGGCACTTACGGGTGAGAGCCTGCTCTCAGCTCGTCTCACATCTAATGGCAGAAAGAGCTTCAGCTTGATTATAAGCTGTGGATAACATGCAAGTGGGGGCCCGTTTCTCTAGACCAAGCCCGTGCCAGTTCAGAAGTTAATCCCTTGGTCACAAAGCAGGTGCCACAGCAGAAGTGGGGGAGATGCTTCGCTGTTGCTTGAGCCCACTTGCCCTTGAGTGAGCTTCATTTCTGAAGGCTGCGTGGGGGGTTAAAGCAGGGTGCTGAGCTCCTTCTGATTCCTCTCAATTTAGGACCAGTTTGTTACTGGCCTTAACGGTGAGTTCTGAAGAGGCCAGTAGAGGCCGATGCCTGTTCCCTGGAATAGCGTGGGGGACGGAGGCGTTATCTCCTGGGTGGGCAAGAAGCTGAGGCTGCAGCATGATTTGATGTCCTAGGCTTGAACATACATGGGAATTGCCCCGCTTTCCCCCTGTGTTTCAGGCTGAAGCCCTGAGAGCGGGTGGTTTCAGGTCGCAGCCTGAACGGTGCTGAGCCACTGCTGCGTCCCGGCCCCCGCTGCAGAGTGCTCCGTAGGATCTTGCTCTCGGGGTTTTGCAGAGCGCAATTCTGAAGGAGCTGTGAGTTATGGCCCTGCTTCCTTGTAGAGAAAGCCCTACATGCCCATCTTCTTTGGGTTCTTCCAATTATAAAATAGCCTGAATTAACCGTTACCCTGTGTGGCACAGCTCTGTATTCCAAAAAATGGGAGTAGATTTTCTTCACAGGGGGCTGATGGCGTCTCCCTCTCTCTGTTGCATTTGCTCCTATTTTGTTTTTTTTGGCGTGAGCTAGGGTAGAAACAGAAAAGGCCTGTTTGATCCCTGTGATCTGCTGCCCTATTAATGCAGGATTATTTCCTCCAGTGCGCTGTGAGCGCGGTGACATGGAAAGCGTGGCTTGCCTGCAGCCTTTGGCCGTGCTGCAGGACATTCACATGATCCTGGCTCTTCTTTTTGTTGCAGCTGCCAGATCATGTCTAGAAAACTCAACAAACAAAAATATCCAACCCAAGTCTTGAATGCAGCTGAAATGTTTTCTTGGTGCCATTTCTCTTTGTCAACAAATTGCTTGTTGCTTAAGTGTTGTGATGTGATCCCCATCGCAAAGAGGAGAGATCTGCTGCTGAGAATGGGGGGAAAACATGCCCGGGAGAGTAGCTTGCTTGAAGATGTGAGCTGTCCTCTGCACAGGCTTTATGAGCAATGATCCGTTGTCCGATCTTAGTTTTAAGATGCAATTTTGATGGTATGATAATGCAGAAAATGTTTTCAGTCCTTGGGGAGGAAGCTGCTTTTCAGGTAGTGTCTTGCTCTTCCCTCATTATTGTAATGCTGTTCCCGAAACTTCGCATCAGCCGTGCTGTGCTGCAGCGTGTGAATGCGTGAGGTGATGGAGATCAGATCCAGGTGGGTTTCTCTCTGTTTTGTTTTGCTATAGAGTTGAATTGTTGACGTTTGCTTCTCCTTCTCTTGGCACCTTGTTTTTCATGGAGCTGTGCTTCCTGGGAGATGGGAGCCCAAGGGCCAAAGTCTGCTTCCAGGTACACTGATCTAATTCTTCTCAAACTTAGTTTTTCTCAGCATCCATGGAGTCAGAATCAATCTTGAAATACATTACATGTAGCTACCCTCACACTGCCAGTGTGGCACCTGGTTCCTGTTATGGGGATGTACTATAATGAATCTCAGTCTTTGTACCCCAGAGATGCAAATGGTCCAGCTCCAGTTTTGTGTCCTCCCCAGTAAGTGTCGCTATATAAATACCTTTTGGGGAAAACGCCATTAGCATCTGTAAAGAGGGTGGAGTAGCTCCGTTTGCCAGCATCTAGCAACCTGTTTAGGAAAGAGAGATGTCAAATATCTCTGAAGCTCAACTCCTCCAAGACCCTGCTGAGTGCATCGCAGCAGCTGAGAGAGCTTGAATCGTAAACTTCAGCAGCCCCTCTCAAAAGGCAAAGCATCCTCAAGGAGTAACACTGCTGCCATTTATCAATTTGTGTGAGAATGAAGCTTGAACGTTATTAGAGCTGAAGCACTAATTAAGCCAATAAATTCCTTTGTCTTTTTGGGTGTGTTTGCAATTAGTATGCAAAATGCCATTGATTCCAGCAACGCCATAATTCACAATACATAGTGTTATTACATAGTGGTGGCATACACTGTGAAGTCTCCAAAAGACGCTGCTGTGCATAGTGAGAATACTGCTGTGATCCCAATTAAACCATTACAGGCTGGGTGAATCACGGTGCTGCATCAGGTTCTACCAAAGCCTCAGCTGTCAGCGTGGGATAGGAAGACCACACGGAACTGTGTCTATGTTGAGCATGCGCTGCATCTCAGTGGCTATTTGCACTTTACATTGCTTTCAGAATTACAGTGGAGAAGAGGAAAGGTGTTCCAGCTGATCCTAAAAAAAGATTCAAACTGATGCAAAGAGAGACTGATTGTAAAGGAAATATGTATTTGGCTCAAAGCAAGACAGGTCTTTAAAACAGTCTTAGCTTTCGTTCACTTCTGATTGGGAGTCTAAATAATTGTTCCTCAAACAAAGTTTGTTCAAAGCTATGAGAAGGGAGATGGGACAGGAAGGCGTCTCAGAGTCATAATGTTTTCTGTCATCCAGGGGAACATTGTTTTGGCAGCCTAAGACAGGACAAGAGTCCATGACTGCTGAGCCTTGCGATGACTCTCTGCCTAAAATTGCCTTTTGTGGCATCAAAAGAAGTTCTGCTCAAGTCTTTTCCAATATCTGTCCTTAAGGCAGCAACATCAGGGGGACGTTGTAAGGAATAATTGGCTATTAGTCTCAAAATGCTTAGTTGAGAAGGTTGTCTACACGAGATTTTGTTGCCTGTTTTTGCATACCTTTGGGCTTGTTAGCCTCCCCAGGTCTGTAACAGCTCTGCTCCCTAGGTGGAAGGGCTCAAGAAAAGGCATGTAGCTGGTGGACTAGGTGTTCTCTGTGGGGTTGGTCTGATGCCCATCAAAGCTCTTCGGCAGGTGCTCAGTGGCTTTACTGGGGCAGGATCAAGGTTAGGCTCAATCTTTGGTTGGGATTTTGTGGTGGTCATCTTTTTTGTTACTATTCTCAGTTCTTGATTTTGTCTTGGCATAATCAATAAGCCTCTGTACTGATATGTACAGTCTTTGAAGCCTGTGGAGCAAAGCCTGGGAAGGATGTGCTTTTCCTTCAGAACAGCACAAATCAAATACATAGCTGTTGAATTAATTTATGGCTGGTGCTTTCTGAGAAATGCAATTCAGATTTCCTCTTCTGTTTCCCACTACCATCCTTCCAAAGGAAAAAAAAAAGCCAGGGAGGTAAAACTGAAGCATCTGCAGCCTGGTGTGATCCCCATGTACACAGAGGATGGCTGGTGGTTTTAGAGAATGGAAGATGAACGATATACAAGATACTGTCTCTGATTTCAGAGACAGCATATTTGATTTCAGGCACAACAGTGAAGCAGAATTCTTGATAGCTCATCTAAGCTAATTTTCTTTTGAGTTAGTGTGCTAACTAACTACCTACAACTAACCACAAGCTGTCCTTTTACTTATTCTTTTCTATTAGTGGACTCATAGGACTGCCAAGTTTTACTTTCTTAGATGGGTCTTAAATGGGAAGCAGTTTGTTCCATGGAAGCAAGATGCCTGGAGAATGAATTTATGCCGTCTTGTAGCCACTGGAAACCTCTGTATTCCAGCAGACTTTAAATTGAAAAATGGAGCTTGCTTCTCATACTAGATTTTTCAAACTACTTTCTCCAAGCAACAGAAAAGCAAACTTGTCAGGTAGTCAGGGATTCATTGCCGTAGCTAAATTTTGAGGTATGTGCAAGTGTTTATCGCTTGATTTGCTCCCGGAAATCTCCAAGTGAAATACAAGAGCCTGGATTGCTTAAGAAGGTCAAACGAGGTGAATGTAACAGTCCCCTCTGGCCTGAAGAATCCATGAACGGTGCTGTCAAGTGGAAGTATAGACAATGGCAGAGCTGAGTTTTTAAAAATTTGTCTTAGCTGTCACAGACTGGTGGTGGGAGGGAGAGGAGTGGGAGGTAAGAGGATTGTGGTTCACAGAGGGTTTTGGGGTAAAGACTGAGCTATCATCCCTGCCTGCACACCGAGGTCAGTCACTGCCCCCGGACATTTGAACTTGCTGCATCTACAAGGCTCGGATACAAGTCTGCTAGGGGCGGGGTGGCCTGGTGATTTCCCAGGTGTTTCCCATGGGCTTCTCTGTGGGTGGCAATTCCTTGGACAGGCATTGGAGTTGGCATGAGGTAATGCAGAGAATACCACAGATTTAACAGATTTGAAGCTGTCTTCTTCCTTTCTCTTTTTTGTTGCTGATAAATAAGAAAGTGATCTGCAACTTTAGCAAAATACATTCAAAACAGCTGTGGGAATATTACAAATATTGGTCATATGACTTAGATGAATCTCCTATATGGTATATGGTTTCAAAGCCCATTGGGTAGTGTACCATGAGACCAGTTAAGGATGATGCACTGCCAGGAGAATCAGTGTTGTGTGGGATGGCGCCGGAGTGTGCCCTGTGCTCTGCTCAGTGCCATCGTTAGTGCTGGGACCGATTAAGTAGCAGACCTGTCTGTTAAATCTGCAGACGACATGAAGGCAGAGAAGAGGATTAAATTCAAAATGACCTTGACAAAACAGAGGAGAGGGATGTAAAAAAAACCAGGAGAGAATTCAAGAGGTGCAAGTTACCTCTACCTGGAGGCAGTCCATGGCATGGACGTGGGCTGAGAAGCCAGAGGAGCAGAGGGGATGGTCTGGAACAGTAGCCAGGGAACCGCTTCTCAGAGAGGGTACAGAGGACCACTGACTAAATGTGAGGTGACTGGGTATGCTGTGGAAAAGGCCAGCATTCATACCGAGACATGCGACACGGTGAGATGTGCAAGCTGGAGCAGAGACTCCAAGGAACGTGGAGTAATCCCGTTCTCCTAGGCTCTGGGAAGATCTCAGCTGGAGCAGTCTCCACTCGTGGGCGCCATGCAACCAGAAAGCTGTGAGATGTCTGGGGATGGTCCAGGAGACAACCGTATTTCCAGTCTGGCAACCTGGAAAGTGCAACCTGAGAAGAAAGAGGGATGGATTGGGCTGCTCAGCCAGAAGAAGGGGTTGTAGTGGGCACGAAGGGATGGTCCTTAAGGGGAAGAGAGAAAGGGAAATGTGTTCTTTGTGCTCATTTCAGGTAGGAAAGAGTGCGGGCCTTGAGATGCAGTAGCAAGGTCAGATAGAAAGAGAAGCTTTCGGATGGTGAGGCGTGGGAGCAGGTTGCCTGGGAAGGCTGTGGGTCTCCGCTCCAGCACAGCAGGTTTCTGAGGGTGCATTAGACATCCGTCAGATCTGGCTGTAGCATAGCTGTGCTGGGATGGGGAGCCAAGCCAGATCACTCCTCGAGATCATACGCGCTGTGGATTTCCCATCGCCCTTTCTCTGTGCACCTGCAGTGATACACACCCCCATCTGCCCGCCTGTAGTACACCCCTCCGAAAATGCAGCTTGGTGCGTTTCTGTCTCCTGGGTGATGCTGTCACTGCGCACCGGTGTGACTGCATCTCTGCTAGGTCCCTTTTGGAAGGGCGAGGTTTTCCTGTCAGGGTCTTCCCAGCTTGCCTACCCCCCAGACAGCATTCCTTTCCGGGCAATGCATCAGCGATGGGGCTGGTCTTCAGGGTCGCTCCCCAGGGGAGGGTGTGCGATGGGTTGCTGGTCTGGGTGCTGGGACCAGGGCCTGGGCCAGGGCTGGTGGGGGTCAGCAGGCGATGGAGGCCCTGCGGAGGGCATGGAGTGAGCCCGCTGGTGCTCTGTTCTGCATGGCTGCCTGCTTCGGTGTCACAGCAGGGACAACAGCAAGTGGCGTCCCTTACAGGCTCTGCGGTGCGGGGGTTCTGGGGTGAGGAGGAGATGGAGGTGTGCGGGGTGATGGGGTGTGTGCAGGGCGGGTGCTTGTGGAAGGACTCTTGCCAGGAGTGAGCCTCTGGATCTAAGCCCTGGATCATCCCCATTTTCATAGCTCCAGACTGCCGCAACTTGTGCTGCCCAGGATCCCCCCAGCTCCTACGGAGTGACTGTGCAAGGCGTTACCCCCGCGCTGGATGTCCTTTTGGTATTACCTCTACAAATCTGTGCGAGCGCATTATTTTTGCATCTACGGTAAGAAGATGGAAACCTGGACCTGCTGTTGAGGTTTCCAAAGGCATCTAGCACTCAGATCCCTCTGAAGTGTACGGATACGAGAAACTGATACACACCTGAGCTCCGGGGGCCCTGGCTGTGTCCGCCCGGCGCACCAGAGCATGGCACCGTGGGGCTGAGCCCGAGGGCGGCTGAACACCCACTGCTTTCACTGCTGTGCCCCCTCCAAAGTGAGGATGCCTCAGAATGTTTTGCTGTATTTTTTATCTGTATAATCTGCAGGTTATCTGTTGAAAAACAACCAACACAACCCCAACCCTTTTCCCCACGTCATTCACCATTAATGGATGTGCGTGAGTGATGCAGAGGTTTATCTCAAGGCTCTGTCTCCCTGCATCCCTGGCGCTTAATTTCCATGTTCCTGTAGCCCTTTTGCCCCGCACCTCTGGTTTTGGGGGGACTTTCTGAGGTCTTCTCTTCAAGTCCTAGTGCTCTTCCAGGTGTGCCAGTTCTGCGCATGGAAAATATAGTGTTCATTGAAAGAAAAGCTTTGAAATGTAAAAAGAAAAGGGAGAGCACAGTATAGTTAGGGTACCCTGCTTGTGGATTTTTTTTTGTTTTTGCCTCCTATCAGCTGAGATCACAAAAGGGAAAAATGTTAACTTTGTTCAAAAGAAAAAAAAAAATCCCACTGTAAAAAAGTTCACGCTTGGCAAGTCTTAGCTTGAGTTTGCTTCTACTTCATTCACAACCATCTGACTATCCTTGTTTCCATCCCGGGCCAGGGTTTCTATATTTAAGCCTCCGCAGGACACAGTTTAGAGCGGCGGTGCTGACTCACACTTCATTACGAGTCACAAAGAGTGACTCCTGCGATGCATCAGCCACCGCCGGGACCCGCGCTCCTGGAAGCCGCTCTGGGCAGGGCCCAGCGCCTCGCAGGGCTGAGTCCACCGGAGGAGGAGGAGGAGGAGGAGGAGGAGGTAGTGCCATCAGCCACCGCTGGCTCCACGCCGTGGGGCGGCGGTGGGATGTGTGGCAGTGACTGAAATGAGATCGTTGGGAAGTGAAATCAGATTCAATTGCATTAGAAATTCATGTCGGATGAAGCTGGCAGAGGTACTGCGGAACTAGCAGACCATTGCTGGGCTCACTATACAGCTGGTTAATAGATTTATTACATATCGCTCCCAGATTGACTCTGGGCTTAAATTAAAAAAAAGTTTCCTTTTCCTCTTCTGGGTTCCTCATCTGGTGGTTTTGTAATATTCGGCTCTTCCCTGGTGTTTGATTGGATTTGTGAACTTATTAGCTGTGTCACTAAAGTGATCAACAGAAAGATGGAGTTGGGCTCGGCACAGGGAAATAGCGTGGCAGGTTTTCCTGCTTCTCCTGCACGCCGCAGGTCTGGTGTCACCCGTGGTGACCAACAGCAGGCTGTGCTGGCCTGCTGGCATCTGGTCCCTATGGCCCATAGCAGCACTGACTAAAATTAGGCATTAGCTGTGTAGCTTGGATAATACTTCAAGGCTGATTGACTTGCAATATGCTAGTAGAGTGCAGGCGTAAAGGCAGTCTCTGGCAGTGCCTGCCTTTTCTGCCCGACGGAGTTTTCCTCCTCCAGCCTCTCCCAGAAGCCTCTCGCCTGGCTGATGCCTCCTGCCCTGCTCCTGGCTGACAGGGACCACTTATTTCAGTGATACCGGCACGTATTAATGTAAAGCTGTTCAGAACTCAGGGAGCTATTTGGACTTTCCACCCCTACAACTGAAACAAAACATGATCCATATGTGGATCACTCTTTCTTTGGCTACGTCGCTCATCTCCCCTCCTCCACCACCTGCTGTCTTTGTCCTCCGTGTCCCAGTGTCCGTGAAGGGTTGGTTGGGGTGGGGGTGCCCAGCTCACTGCCATCACCATGGGCCTTCTGCTGCGTCCCCATGCTCCTTAGTCTCTGTCTCCATCCCATGCCACTTGTCCTCTGCTCGCACAGAATCACAGAATCACAGAATCACAGAATGGTAGGGGTTGGAAGGGACCGCTGTGGGTCATCTAGTCCAACCCTCCTGCCGAAGCAGGGTCACCTACAGCAGCCTGCACAAGATCTTGTCCAGGCAGGTCTTGAATATCTCCAGAGAAGCAGACTCCATAACCTCCCTGGGAAGCCTGTTCCAGGGCTCCGTCACCCTCAGAGGGAAGAAGTTCTTCCTCATGTTCAGACGGAACTTCCTGTG
>Ga0065711_1015333_pt1 | contig 13297 bp, 12 predicted proteins | sample Hoacrofraction12_FD_59098 | JGI IMG/M metagenome (GOLD analysis project Ga0065711, IMG submission 59098) | Hoatzin crop microbial communities from Cojedes, Venezuela - Epithelial fraction 12 v2 (version 2) | ecosystem: Host-associated > Birds > Digestive system > Esophagus > Crop | place...
GAGCCTCGAGGAGCGACGACAGGCCCCATCGTAACACCAACATATCTATTCCAACCAGGAGCAGCGCTAATGAAGAGTGGGGCATTCAAACTGATAAGTAGCAGATATCCAGGGCTGGAGGCACTTGGAAAAGACGCACACTACTATGTTGGGAAGGAAGTCATCTCCGACCTCGAAGGTCTAGGCAAATGGTTCAGAATCAAGGAGATACATCCATTCGACAACAAGAGCCTGAAAGATATCGCAAAACGCTACCCCAAAGCAGCACTGACGGCCAGAGCGCTGCCGCTCAACACCGAAGCCCTGCGAAAGAAAATGGGCATCACCGAAGGCGGCAATGTCCATTTATTCGCACTCGGCACAAGCCAAGGCCGGCTTATGCTTGTTTGTACAGACCCTTGTTCTTAAGGGTATAGAGAGCCTTGTCCTGAGCATCCTGAAGCTGCTCGGCAGCAGCCCTGTCACCAAGACGCACACTGACTTCCTTGATGAAATCAGCGTAATCGGGCGCACTCATGGTGATAGCCTTACGCTTCTTCTCGATGCCCGAAAACTCGTCCAGCTCCACCAAGCGTGTATCGAAGACATACTTGAAGCGGATATTGCCAACCTGCTTCCAGACCACATTCTTTGCCTCCATCGATTTATCGGCTTCGACCTGGCGCATAATCTTGTGGAACCTATTGTATTTCAATGCGGAAGAGTAGGCAAGCGCAAAGATTCCAAGCGAGAAGCCAATGAAAACCAGCATTGGCAGCATGTCCTGCAAACCATCCCACTCCCCATCGAAAAGTGCCACGATGGGGATGGATAGGAAGACTATCATGAAGATAGTCATCGGGATGAGTTGTTTCTTTTCGGAAGCGTCCATTACTTGATAGAGATTGCAAAGCCACCACTCTGTGCGAGGTGCATCTTAAGCACATCGGAAGAGGTAACAGTCTGTGTACGAATGTTATAGCCAGGGTTAAACTCATCGGAATCACCTATGCCACAGGCATTTGCAGCATCTTCGTAGATAGTTGCTTCATAGGTTCTGCCAGGATCCAGGAAGTCAAGAGCGAACTCCAGGTCGCGGGCGTTCTCATCGGTAACGCCACCTACAAACCACTCGTGGCCATCCACGCCAGCGTTGGCCTTGCTGCCGGGGTTCTTCTTGGCCTGACGGGCAATCACGATATAGTCGCCGGGCTCTGCAAGCAGATACTCGCTGCGCTGCCAGTCAACGGGAACATCCTTGATGAATTGGAAGGCATCCATGTGCTCGGCATAGTGCTCAGGCAGGTCGGCAGCCATCTGCAAGGGCGAATACATGGTAACATAAAGCGCCAACTGCTTGCAGATAGTGGAACTAATCTTCCCGGGATAATTGGGATTGAGCTTTGCCATATCCATCTCGAAGATGCCAGGTGTATAGTCCATAGGGCCACCCTGAAGGCGGGTGAAGGGCAGAATGGTAACATGGTGGGGCAAAATGCCGCTCTTGAACTCGGTACCGCGGGCGGACTCATTGCCAATCATGTTAGGCCAGGTACGGCAGAGACCCGTAGGGCGCACTGCCTCGTGAGCGTTAACCATGATGTGGTGCTTGGCGGCCTCCACAACTGCGTAATGATAGTGGTTAATCATGAACTGGCTGTAATGGTGCTCGCCTTCGGGCAGAATATCGCCAACATAACCGCTCTTAACGGCATCGTAGCCGTACTTGTTCATGAGGTTATAGGCCTCTTCCATGTGGCGCTCATAGTTAATCACGGAAGAAGAAGTCTCGTGATGCATTATCAGCTTGACTCCCTTGCTATGGGCGTAGGAGTTAAGTGAAGCGATGTCAAAATCGGGATAAGGGGTAACGAAGTCAAAGACATCGAACTTCTGGCAGCCGAACCAATCTTCCCAGCCTTCGTTCCAGCCCTCTATGAGGACTGCGTCAAAGCCGTTCTCGGCAGCGAAGTCTATGTAGCGGCGCACATTCTCGTTATTGGCTCCGTGGTTGCCGTGGGGTGTGGCTTTGGAGTAGTCGGTCTCCCCTAGCCTGATGGAGTTGAAGTCATTGGTATAGGACCACTTTGTCTTGTCGGCTATCATCTCCCACCAAACGCCAACATACTTTACGGGGTGAATCCAGCTGACATCCTCAATGGCGCAAGGCTCATTAAGGTTGAGAATCAAGCGGGAAGCCAATACCTTGCGGGCGTCGTCCACTACCATCACGGTACGCCAAGGGCTGACTGCAGGGGTCTGGAGACGACCCTTGTAGCCTTCTGCGTCAGGCGTAAGATGGGTCGTGAGGGTGAATGTCTTGGTATCTACATCCAGGCTGGTGGTAGGATAGTCCAGCACTGCGGCTTCGTGGATATTGATGTAAAGGCCATCGTCGCTACGCATCTGAAGGGCGGTCTGTACCCCATTGTCGGAGCAGACGCGCTGCGAAGCGTTGTAATCGGCCGCCTTGCTGTGCAGAGCGGGAATCTCGCTCAGGCGGCTAACGGTATAATTGTACTCCTGAGTATCGTAATCACCTGGTATCCAATAGGTTGTATGGTCGCCAGCCATCTTGAAGGAAGTCAACTCGTCCTTAATTACGAAATAGGTAAGGTTCTTCTGGTCGGGGAACTCGTAGCGGAAGCCAAGGCCATCGTCATAGAGGCGGAAGCGCACAATCATCTGGCGTTCATCCTTTGCCAGAGTCACAGCCAACTCGATATAATGGTTGCGGATACTGCTTTCCTCACCCCATACGGGAGACCACTCTTCATCAAAGGAAGAAGTGGCGCTGTCCACGAAACTGAACCCGGAATGGAAGTCAAGGTCATCTTCGTAAAGCGAAGTCTTTTTGCTCTCGTAGGTGTTGGTAATGCGGCGACCCCTGAAGATGTAACCCATTGTGCTGGGCAGCACCACATCCTTGTCCCCAAAACGGAGGCTGTAAGTAGGCGTGCCATTGCCATCCAGCCCGAAACTCATGGTCAGATTGCCATCGGGGCTTTGCAAGATTTGTACATTCTGAAGTTCGGTAGATGCATTTTGCTTAGGAGTGCATGCGCAGATTGCGAGAATCGCGAGGCTTAGTGCTATAATCTTTTTCATTTGTGGCCAAATTTTATCCATTAGCCACAAAGATAATGGATTTTATGGAATTATGCTATTTCAGATGGCAGATACTTTCGGGGCCTTCGTTAAATAAAAGGTCCATAATGGAGAGCCCCGGAGTAAAGCCGAACCTGTCGGCAAAGACCTGCCAGTAGGGCCTATCAATGCCCATGTCCTTTAGGATGGTGTTTTGATGTTTGGGGTGGATGTCAAGGGCTTCGCCGGTAAATTCCATTGTAGGAAGAATCTGCGGAGCGATGCCTATCTTAGAGCAGAAGTACTTGATTATCTGAATGTTAAACTCCCAGAGAGTTTCTGGTTTTGCATCCATTACGGCATAAAGCGAATCCCTATAATATTCGAAGAATGGTGAGGTGTAGTAGGCCGAATCTATCGCCTTTTGAGTCTTCCGCAACCAAGGTGTGCTATAGTCTACATGAACATCCGTAATTAGATTATGGCAGGATGAATGCACTACGGGAATCAGTAAATCTTCCACCCCATTTGCGCCCAGAATACGGCAGCGGTTCCTGTAACTCTGCTTCTGATAGGATTCCTGGGCTTCCATATAAACAACAGAATACCCCGCCAGTATGGCGAAGTATTCTATAGGTGGAAAATATGCCGTAGTGAGTACCACTACTCGATAGGGCCCTTCTCGTGAAGGTCGTTGGCACGGACGATACCCCTCTTGGAATTGCGGATGAAGTTCAGGATCTCGTCGCGCTCAGCACTCTGCTGGAAGCCGGCCTGAACCTTGGCGCAAGCATCGGAGATATTGTATCCCTGATAGTAGAGGGTATCATAGATGTCCTTGATTTCGCGGATGGTGGTAGGCTCAAAGCCCCTGCGGCGGAGTCCTACGATGTTTACACCGGCGTAGCAGATAGGCTCGCGGCCACAAAGGGCATAAGGAGGAATGTCCTTGTTGACCTTGCTGCCACCGCCCACCATGGCGTGCTTGCCGATATGGGTGAACTGATGTACCACGGTGCTGCCGCCGAGGATTGCCCAGTCGTCAACATCGGTCTCGCCTGCGATGCCTACATAGCTAACCAGAATGCAGTGGTTGCCTACACGGCAGTCGTGAGCGACATGTACATATGACATGATGAGGGTATTGTCGCCAATCTTGGTAACCCCCTTGCCACTGGCCTTGGTGCCACGGTTGATGGTAGCGCACTCGCGGATGGTTACATTATTGCCAATCTCCACATAGGTAACTTCGCCGTCGAATTTCAAATCCTGGGGAACGGCGCCTACAACGGCTCCGGGGAAGATCTCGCAGCCAGAACCCATCTTTACATACTGGAAGATTGTTGCATGGGGATAAATCTTGCAGTTGTCTCCAATCTCGACATTGTCGTCGATAAATGCGTAAGGTCCCACCTCTACATTCTCACCAAGAATAGCCGAGGGACTTACTGTTGCGAGGGGATGAATATTTGCCATAGCCTATAAAAGTTTTCTTAAAGTCTTTGCGGTATCAGTATTGAGGGTATGACCAGGCTTGTAAGCCACAATGTGGGCCTTGGGATAACCCCCTACCAGACGGATGTCACCGATGAGGTCCAGCAGCTTGTGCCTGCCACACTCATCGGGGAAATTAAGGGTAAGATTGCTCAGATACCCCTCTGGAGTCACTTCCAGCTTGGGCTGATTGAAGAGTGCTGCCAGTTTTGCGAGGTCTTCGTCCTTTACGGGATGCTCTACAACCACGATGGCGTTATCTACGCTGCCACCCTTTACCAGGCCCTGTGCAGCAAGGTACATCACCTCGTGCAGAAAGCAGAAGGTGCGGCATGGAGCAACTTCCTTGCAGTAGTCGATGGACTCATCCCAATGTGCTTCCTGGACGCCCAGAACGCGGGAATTGAAGTCCACGGTAACATCCAGCGAGAAGTGGTCCGCAGGCTCTACACGGATATATGACCCTGTATTGCCATACTGAACCTCCACTTCCTTAGGAATCTCTATGTAGATGCGATCGGCGTCCTGAACTTCCAGTCCGTCGGTAGCAATTGCCTCAACGAAATAGCGGGCGCTGCCGTCCAGAATGGGGACTTCGCCGTTGTCCACCTCAATCAGGGCATTGTCAACGCCAAGGCCTGTGAGTGCGGACATCAGGTGCTCGATTGTAGATACGCTTGCATCTCCCTTGGAAATCAGGGTGCAACGGGATGTGTTGGTGACATACTCGGCAAGAGCGGGAATCTCAACGCCTAAATCGGTTCGTACAAACTTAATCCCGGAATTCTGATCTGCGGGCTTAAGGGTAAGATGCGAGTAGAGTCCGGTGTGGAGGCCTCTCCCCTCGAAACGGTATTCTTTTTTTAAGGTCTGCTGTTTCATAAAGTCCGCAAAGATAAGAATTTATTTAATATAAAGCATTATCTATTCTTCCGATAAACCAGCCTGTTTGAATTTTATGTAGCTGCGCATGTAGTTTGCCCTGTCGATTGCAGGAGAGCCAAGAATCATGGTTCCAGGCTTGCGGACATTGCTTGTCACACCTGCCTGGGCCAGAATTACGGTGTCGTCTGCAATCTTGATATGGCCAACCAGACCAGCCTGGCCTGCGATGATGCAGTTCTTGCCAACTATGGTTGACCCTGCAATGCCTGCCTGGGCTGCGATGGCGGTATTCTCGCCAATCACAACATTGTGGGCAATCTGGCAGAGGTTGTCGATGCGCACTCCGCTTTCGATGATGGTGGACTCCATAGGAGCGCGGTCAACCGTGGTACCGGTTCCAATCTCAACATCGTCGCCAATGATTACATTGCCCAGATGCTCAATTTTCTCCCAAGTGCCATCCTCGCGCTTCACATTGCCAAAGCCATCGGATCCAATCACGCAGTTTTCGTGCAGAATCACATTGTTGCCAATCTTGGTTCCAGGGTAAATGCGTACACCCGGATAGATGATGCAGTGGTTGCCAATCTGCACATCGTGACCAATCGTAACATTGTGATGGATAATGGTATAGCTGCCGATTACGGCCTTTTTGCCAATAAAGGTAAACTGACCTACGCTCACCTTGCTGCCCAGTTTGGCAGAGCATGCAATGCGGCTAAAGAAACTGCGGTGGCGGCGGTACTTCTTCTTCTCGGACGCCACATGGTTCAACAGGTCGGCCAGAGCCTTGTAGGCATCAGGAACNCTNACTAAAGTAGGGGTCACGGCCTGCTTGGGCTCAAAATCAGTATTCACCAGCAAGATGCTAGACTTGCTGGTGTATACATATTGCTCATATTTAGGATTTGCATAAAAGCTGAGCGCTCCCGGCTTACCGTGTTCTATCTTGGCGAAGGTGGTTACCCTTGCATTCGGGTCGCCTTCAACCGTTCCGTGCAGGACTTGCGCCAACTGCTTTGCTGTCATTTCCATAGGCTTGAGGTTTTAGTTTCGTCTTTTAGAATCTCCAACCGAAGGTCACTACTGCATCCCAGATTCCAGTCTTTGTGCTGATATGAGGTGCAACATAGTTCTCGATATAGTCGCTATACATATAATAGGAGGTCTTATATCCTGTCCTGCGGAGTGCAAAGTCTGCAAAGAAGGAACCGGGGCTAGAGATACCGAAACCGAGGGAGATTGAATGTACAGGGTCTCCTGCTGTCTTTTTGGTATCCAGGGTGTAAAGACCTTTCTCGTAATCATTGAAGTAGTTAGCGTAGTCGTTTGAGTAAACCTCGTAACCCTCATTGTCGATGTAGTAGCGCTCAGGGCTGGTGGTGAGATTGTAGCCTGCCCTAAGGGTAAGATAAGGCAGAGGACGATATTCCGCACCAATGCGAAGGGCGTGGGATGCACCGCAGAAGAGCTTGTTGAGCCTGTTTACCTCGTAGTAGGCGTCGCCTGAATCGTAGTAGCCGTCATACTCGCTGGTATCATACTTCATGACGCTGAAGTCTGTCATCTCGTAATCTACGCTGATAAGGCCTGCAGTTCCAAAGGTATAGGCTGCACCTACATTAAAGCTATAGGGAGAACGGAAGGAGTAATAATTCTCAGCGGTAGGTGAATCGGAAAAGCCATCATTACCTGACTGGAAGTAGGACTCTGTGCTAATAGCGAAGTCATCCTCTATAGAATAATAGGTAGGAGTCTGGATTGCGGCTGCAAGGCGAAGGTTCTTGGTAGGAAGCCAGATTGCACCTGCCTTGAAGTAGACACCTGTTCCGCTGATCCTCTGCTCGTAATTGTACATTGAACCAAGATAGTAGGTGGACTCTTCGCGAACATACTCGCCTGTTTTGCTGCCGTAGTACTCAGGAGTTACGGGGAAGTCCTCGTAGTTCACAGAGCGCTCGTTGAAGATGCGGCTGTACTTGTAGTTGAATACAGGAATACCGAGGTTGAAACCTACGAAGAGGTTCTCGTTGATGTCAAGGCCAAGGTTGAGAATCACATCGTTCTTGGAACCGATGAAGAGTTCGGTGCTGCTCTGGTTGAGAAGTCCGTTTACTGCGAGCTGGTCGCGGTCCTCTGCACTACCATAGTACTCGCCCTTGTCAACATTATAGTTGGTCAGGCCACCCCAGTAAGAGGCGACATAGTCCCAATAATAAAGGTTGTGGAAGGGCTCCGAGTTGCTCAGGATGTTGTAAGGCAGGATGTTGCCGTTTCCATCTGCATTGTAGGTAGAGCCTGCTGCCATGGCACCTGTAATGGAGGTGTTGGCCTCACGACCGTAGCCGTAAGTCTTTGTGAAATAGTTATTTGTCTGGTTGGACACAAAGCCAAAGGTGTAGCTCTTGACACCTACGCGGTTGCCTGTCTCGAACCTCAGGGTAAAGCCTATGTTCGGGAGCACAGCACGGAAGCTGCTGGTGTTGATGTCCTCACCATACTCTGCACCTGCAGTATTGTAATACGAAGGGGCAAAATTGGATGTGGATGCGGACAGAATCACGCCAGGGCTGACGGTGAACTGGGAGTACCCGGCCACTGCCGAACCTGCAGGGTTGATTCCGATGCTACCAAGGTCGGCACCAACTGCGCTGACCGCATTGCCCATACCGATGGTGCGGGCGGTGCCGTAATACTTGTTCTGTCCAAGGGTCATTGCCTCCTGGTTAGTCTGGGCCAGTGCAGATACGGCTACCAGCGCCAAGGCCAAACTTGCATATATTCTTTTCATTTCAACAAAAATTTCGGGTTAAACATTACTACCTGCCGCCACGGCCTCCGCCGCCACCGCCACCGCTGTGACCTCCGCCACCGCCGCTGCTGCCACCACTATGGCCACCGCCACTGTATCCACCTCCACTGTAGCCTCCGCTGTAGCTGCCACTATCGTAGCTGCGCGAAGAAGAAGAACTGCTGCGGGCTGCGGAAGAAGAGCTGCGGGCAGATGATCCGCTATAAGTGCTGCGGCTTGAACTGCTTGAAGATGAGCGGCTTACGCTGCTACCACTACGGGATGACGATCCAATCGAACCAGTGCGGTATCCGCTGCCTGAACGGGTTGCGGTGCTACCAGACCTTACGCCTGTTGCGCTGGAACGGCTGACGCCGCTGCTTGTAGAAGTAGAGGTTGAAGGACTGCGCCTTACGCTTCCGCTGCTGCTGCGGCCGACATAGCCACCGCCACGGGAGTTGGCAACATTGCCGCCACTGATATTGGCGCGCTGTCCGCTATAACGATAGCCTCCACGGCCACCACCTGCGAGCCTATTGCCGCCGGGATGCATGTATCCGTTGCCGTAGTAAGGTCCGTACCAACCCATGCCACCATAGTACCAAGGGTCGTACCAGCCATACCATCCGGCATAGCCCATGCCATAACCATAGTACCAAGGGCTATAGTAGCCGTACCAGCTGCTATACCAAGGGTCGTACCAGCCCCATCTGTGATGGAAACGGCCGTATCCATAGTAAGGATACCCGTACCAGAAGGGATCGTAGTAGTACGAATAGTAGGAATAGCCAGTACTGTAGCTGGAGCTCTTGTCGCGGTTAATAATCAGTGAATCAACCTCGGAGATCTGCTTCTGCTTAAGCTGTTGGGCTGCGAGAGCCTGAAAATCTTCCTTGGAAAGAGGAGTCACCACTTCCACCTTAGGCTCGTTCGACCCCTTGTAATAGATACCGTCCTGGAATTGCTGCACACCGGCGTACTGCGCAGACATCCCGCAGGATACCGCCGCCAGGATTGTGAGTGCCAAGAGTGTTAGTCTTCGTGTCATATTCGGTTCTTTGTATAAATAAATATTCGTATATTTGCTCCGCAAATTAAAGCGAGAGTATTCTATAATTTTATATATAGATGCAAATTTGCGAAAAAAACGCAGAAATTTCAACAAAAATTTATGGCAAAGGAAATAACACCCCGTTCAGAGAACTATTCACAGTGGTATAACGACATCGTTGTGAAGGCAGATTTGGCCGAACAGTCGGCCGTTCGCGGCTGTATGGTAATCAAGCCCTACGGCTATGCAATTTGGGAAAAGATGCAGCACATCCTTGACGGAATGTTCAAGGAGACAGGTGTGCAGAACGCCTACTTCCCTCTTTTTATCCCCAAGTCCTTCTTCAGCCGTGAGGCCGAGCATGTAGCAGGATTTGCAAAGGAATGCGCAGTGGTAACGCACCACCGCCTGATGAATGACCCCAACGGCAAGGGAGTCGTAGTAGACCCCGACGCCAAGCTTGAAGAGGAACTCATCGTCCGTCCTACCTCCGAGACCATCATCTGGAGCGTATACAAAAACTGGATCAAGAGCTGGAGAGACCTGCCGATTCTCTGCAACCAGTGGTGCAATGTAGTCCGCTGGGAGATGCGCACCAGACCCTTCCTCCGTACAGCCGAATTCCTCTGGCAGGAAGGTCACACTGCACACGCAACCGCAGAGGAGGCACAGGAAGAGACAGCACGCATGGTAAATGTCTACGCCAAGTTTGCACGCGAGACCATGGCTATGCCTGTTATCATCGGCCACAAGAGCCCCAACGAGCGCTTTGCAGGTGCACTTGACACCCAGACCATCGAGGCAATGATGCAGGACGGAAAGGCCCTGCAGGCAGGCACATCCCACTTCCTGGGCCAGAATTTCGCCAAGTCCTTCGATGTACAGTATGCCGACAAGGATGGCAGCCTGCAATATGTATGGGCTACATCTTGGGGCGTAAGTACCCGTCTTATGGGCGCCCTAATCATGGCACATAGCGACGACAACGGTCTGGTTCTGCCTCCCGCCCTCGCTCCTATCCAGGTGGTAATGGTTCCTATCTACAAGACAGCAGACGAAATGAATGCAGTCCTGGACAAGTTCGAGACCATCAAGAAGGCCCTCGAAGCCAAGGGCGTAAGCGTGAAAATCGACAACAGGGACACCCTCAGGCCTGGTTTCAAGTTTGCAGAATGGGAAGTAAAGGGCGTGCCTGTACGCCTTGCAATGGGCGCACGCGACCTTGCAGCAGGCACCGTAGAGGTTGCCCGCCGCGATACTCTTGAAAAGTCCACCATCTCCCTCGATGGCATTGACACCTATATCGAAGACCTGCTCGGCAAAATCCAGCAGAACATCTACGACAAGGCCCTCGCCTTCCGCGATGCACATGTCAAGAAGTGCGACAGCTGGGAAGAATTCAAAACAGAAATCACCAAGGGCGGCTTCCTTCTCTGCCACTGGGACGGCACGGCCGAAACAGAGCAGGCCATCAAGGACGCCACCAAGGCAACTATCCGTTGCATCCCTATCGACAGCTATGTTTGCGAAGAGGAAGGCAAGGACATCTTCTCTGGCAAGCCTTCAAAGCAGAGAGTTGTATTTGCAATAGCATACTAGGATGAAAAAGATTATAGCAATCCTTGCGCTAGGAATCATGGGTTTCAGCGCATTGGCCCAGGACGATGCCCAGAGCATCGCAGCCGAGGCAGCCGAGGCCATTGCCGCAGCCGCCAAGGAGGTGGAAATCACCCCCATGCCCAAGTATTGGACCCCCACAATGGTAATCGATTTGGGTATCAACCAGACTTCGCTATCCCATTGGGCAGCAGGCGGTTACAATACTGCAAACTTCTACGGTGGCATTGATGCGCACGCCGATTTTGCCAAGAATCTGGCCACTTGGACCAACCGCTTGCAGATGCAGTACGGCTTCCTCTGGTCATCGGACAAGGACGACCTGCTCCAGAAGAGCACCGACCTCTTCTATCTTGAAAGCAAGTACGCCTACAAGACCAAGGCCGAGAGCAAATGGAGCTACACCGCATCCTTCGACTTCCGCAGCCAGTTCAGCAACGGCTACACCTACAACACTCCTGCTGAAGGACAGAGCTGGCTCGATGCCGCCACCCTGAAATCGGGCCTGCTCTCCCCTGCCTACACCAATATCGCACTTGGTATGGAATGGGCCCCCAACGACTGGTTCAACATCAACATAGCACCTCTCACAGGCGGTTTCACCATCTGCAGGCTGGAAGAATTACGCCCCACCTACGGTATGGAACTCAAGCCCGACTATGAAGACTATGCAGAGGAAGACCTGCTAGGCAGCTACTACCGCGCAGCCAAGTTCCAGTTCGGTGCCCAGATCAAGGCCAACCTCAAGTTCATGATAAATGAGGTATTCGCCTACGAGACCCAGCTGGTGCTGTTCTCCGACTATCTTGACCATCCCGAAAACCTCCGCGTAAACTGGGACAACAAGGTGGCATGGCAGATTGCCAAGTACTTTAAGCTTGGATTCAACACCTGGCTCATCTACGACCCTATCGTCACCATCGATGGCAAGCAGAGAATCCAGTTCAAGGAGTTCACCTCCTTCACCTTCACCTATACAATACAGCGCAAGTCATAATGAAGATACTACTGGCAGTCAGTGGTGGCATAGACTCGATGTATATGGCCAAAAGAGCCCCTGAACTATTTCCAGGGGCTTCTTTCGCAATTGCCCACTGCAATTTTTCACTTCGTGGCGAAGAGAGCGACGACGACCAGGCCTTTGTGGAGCAATGGTGCCGCAGCGAAGGGCTGGAATGTTACGCAAAACGCTTTGACACAATCGCTTACGCCAAGCAAAAGGGCATTAGCACCGAGATGGCGGCACGAGACCTCCGCTACAACTGGTTCGCCCAGCTGGCCAAGGACGAAGGCTTCGATGCAGTAGCCGTAGCCCACAACGCGAACGACAACGCTGAAACCTTGATACTCAACCTCTTACGCGGTACAGGAACCAAGGGAATGCGTGGCATGAGCGAACGCTATATCAGCTACAATTCAGGCGTCAAGGTACTACGCCCCCTGCTTAGCACCACCCGCGCCGAAATCCAGGCCTGGGTTGCCGCAAATGCAGTTCCCTATCGCGAGGACAGCACCAATGCCGGTAACGAATTCAAACGCAATAAGATACGCAATCTAATCTTCCCCATTTTCGAAGAAATCAACCCGTCCTACATCTCCGCACTTTCTGGCGATATGCGCCACTTCGCGCAGGTGGACGACATAGCGGACGATTACTTCGAAAACATGGGCATGGGCGTATTTGTCCCCGGCCAGGAAGATGCAATCTCCATATCCGCCCTGCTTCGCACCGACCACTGGGAGTACATCCTGTTCCGAATCCTCGATCCCTACGGCTTTGACGAGGACATTCTCGAAAACATAATTACCCTGCTTGGCAGCAACGGAACCATCAGCGGCAAGACCTTCGAAGCACCTGCATGGAAGGTGGTTACGGGTTCCGACCGTCTAATGATTCTGCCCCGCGAACAATCTAGCGATGACGCAACCCTGACAATCACAGAGCCAGGCGAATACCTCTTCAAAGGCCAAATAATCAAGGTGGAAGAACTCCAGCGCGACAGCGACCTTAGTCTAAAGCAACCCTCAGGCATCCTCATTGCAGATGCCGCCAAACTGGGCTTTCCCTTTGTGCTAAGAGGCTGGAATGCAGGCGATTGGATGCATCCGCTGGGCCTTCACGGCAAGAAGAAACTATCCGACCTTTTCGTCGATTTAAAATGGTCTCTGCCCCAGAAGGACAAGGCCATCGTAATGAGCAAAAGCGCCGAAGACGACCATGCTCTCGCCCTTCTCTGCGAGCGCATTGACGATACCCTAAAGGTGGATGGTAACACCAAAAAGATTATCAGGATTACAGCGGACACGCAATCCATCTAGTGAATTCGTAGAATATCTGCGGCAGACATTGCCAGACTGCGCGCCTTGCGGCTATGGCCGTGGGTGAAACGCTT
>Ga0065711_1045726_pt1 | contig 13297 bp, 10 predicted proteins | sample Hoacrofraction12_FD_59098 | JGI IMG/M metagenome (GOLD analysis project Ga0065711, IMG submission 59098) | Hoatzin crop microbial communities from Cojedes, Venezuela - Epithelial fraction 12 v2 (version 2) | ecosystem: Host-associated > Birds > Digestive system > Esophagus > Crop | place...
TCCTCCTTCTTGCCCTTTTTGAAGATTGGAGTGACATTGGCCTTTCTCCAGTCCTCGGGCACCTCTCCTGTCCTCCAGGACCTCTCAAAGATGATGGAGAGTGGCTCAGCAATGACATCCACCATCTCCCTCAGCACTCGTGGGTGCATTCTATCAGGCCTGTACAAACAGGAAGCATAGGTGGATTTGTGCTAGACAGCCAAATTTTTGGAGGAGGTGGCATGAGTGGGATTTTGAAGTTTTCCCTCTCAATGGGGTGGTGAACTCTAGATTTATGATGACAGGACACTAATCAGGTTCTTTAATGGTGGGGTGAGGATGGGGTTGATTAAACCGGAGAGAACAGAAAGATTTTTTCAGTGCAGTCTATTACCTGACCTATGTATTTAGCTCTTCCTTCTGTGTCTTTTGATTTTTATTTTTGTTTTTACTGTTATGTCCTTGGGTCTGGGCTATCTTTTCTAATACTTGCACAGCACGATTGTGTCCTGAACTGTGGTCTTTTCTGTGTTACAGCAGTATAAATATTTAATGATGATAACAACACAGACCATGGTTATCCCTTGATATTTGGCAAACATAAAGTTGGAAATTTTATTACTTCAGCAGATTTATCTGTCTTTCCAAGAGGACTACAAGTACCAGTCATTTTGTCTGTAGTATATATCCTGCCTTCTTTCACCCCTACCCAAAAAAAAAAAAAAAAAGAAAGAGAAGCACATGGAAATGAGTGTTTGAGGGGATTGTTGTATAAGGACACATGAAGCAAACTGTTTTTGTGCTGGGAATAAAGAATTTTAGAAGATATAGAGGAGAACAGAGGAAATGGAATATGATTGGAGAAGGTGAGATTGTGTTTGCAAGATGATGAAAGGACGGAATCAAATTTAAAGATCATTTAAGATGTATACAACATGGATTGGGTGCAGTCTAGCAAAGAGTGTGCAGCTTTGTGTTTCTACATTTGCCAAGACATTCAGGACAGTTATTAGACACTTGGAAGTATTTCTTTCATGCCATTTTTTTAATGTTTTGGTGAAGATGCTCTAACTTTATTTTTATTGGAAAATTTGTGATGAGACAGCACTGACTCACCTGAGCCATGTGGATAATTTTATTATTTTTTATCAATAACACTGTAATGCAATGGAACCTTAATAATGAAACAAGGAGTTCATTGTCCACCTTGGAAAGAGACCGTGAGATATTCCCTGCCTTTGTGAACTTATGATGTAAGCATAAGGTAAGAGGCAGGCAATGAATGAAGCGCTTCATGTGCATGAATGAGTGTGCATCAGGGTGCACAGAGACACAGAGATAGTAATGACTGTTATGAGAGTCAACAGGCAATAGTTTTTGAAGATAATGAATTCTTCATTACTTCTACTGTTAAGTGACTCTTTCAGCAACTGTGTATCCTCTCTTGTAGGATACCTCTTTAGGCATCAGTACTGTGAGAGTTCCCAATCTCCTGGAAATACTTGAATGTACTTCAGAAGCAGAGCGAGTATAGTCCAGGGTCTGTAGGGAGCAGCCTGGGGAAGGTGATGTTTAGCATGTTTGATCTGAGTACATATTCTAGACTGGTTTCCAGTTAGAGCCACAGGCCTGATGGGTTACTGCTTTTTCTTTAGTATTTCTTAGCTTTCTGTGTTAGTGTTTTCCCTCTTGAATCTTTAAGATACAGATTATTTGGTCTTGCTAGCCTTAGTTCTCACTGTATGTTTTACCCTTTAGTCTTTCTGCAGTCTTCCCCCTAGCTTTCTCAGCTGTTTGATGCAAGCTTGTACAACTGTGTCGTATCGGAGATAGGCCTTAGATCTCTGATACACAGTTAGAAAAATTTGTTGAGGACAGCGAGGGGGAAAGCTTACAGCAGGAGTTACATGGGAAGAGGGTTACACATGCCAAAGAATAGGTTTCTCTTGGGAAGGGATGGTGAACCGCTTGGCTAGGATTTTTAAAGTTAGTGCATGACTGGGGAATTGTCCATGTCAGGATAGTTGTGGCAGGTTCTTGGTGTGAAAGAATAAGCAGTGGCATTGTCTACATTAGCGAGCTGGATGGCAGAACAAGAGAATATCTCTAAAGTGAAAGAGTTGTTTCTGAGGGTGATGCAGTGCCCATATGGGCTGTTTCTGGGCTAATTTTAATGTGAGCTTGAGGAGCAAATCCCTGCCCATCATAGGAGTATGTTAGTTATGTTAGAGCTTGTCTTTCAGCTCACTCATTCCGTGGTGTGAAGCAAATCCTCAGAAGTGGGGACTAACTGGATGATTTTCTTCAAGATGCACTCCATGCACCACTTCCTTGGCTGAACTAAAAGTGACGTATGCAATAACTTTGTGATATATTTTGCTTCTCTTTTGAGTCATGCCCTAACTACTAGCCAACATATATTCTTGCAGTCACTACTCACAATTAGATTGTACTGTAGAATTGTCATAGATGAAAATTCTACTTTGCAGGAGGGATTTGGGGCTTTCATTCTTTAACCAGTGCTTTTATTCTGATTGTTACTTTAGGGCTTGGTCACTCATTCCCTACATGGTATGCATAAATGCTCAGAGTTCTGTTTGCTGTTGCAAAATTAACACCACACAAACTTCCTTGTGTGATAAAGCAAATCTGATTGTTAGTTTTATATTAAATAGTAAGTGTAAACACAGCCGTAGAAAATCCACTTTTATACTAGGCCATTCTAGGGCATGCATCTTGGAGGTACTTGCCTCTTATTCATCTTAATACTTCATAGGTTCAATGTGACTTCAGATCATCTGACCTGAAGTAGTCTTTATAGCAAATGTCTTGAGGGTGGTAGCCAAGGGAGAGCTAGCGAGTTGTGAAAGAAAGTACAATGTATTTGCAGGCTGTTGGTGAATTGTGATAGCCTTAAGTGTCCATAAATCCCTGGATGTTGGCCAATGCTGCTAGACTGTTGTTTTTCAGATGTCTGAAGTTAGGTTGATTAGTTATTGCCACAAATGCCTGCCATTGATGGATATGTTTCTATGACTAATAAACAAATGTAACTCAAGATGCCCCCATAGCAGAAGGGCTAAGGGTGTAAGATGTTAGTGGATACTCTAGGACTGATCCTACAATCCATACTGTAATAAAACTTGCAGAGACCAAGCTGTGTTTGTGCAGACTTGAAGTGGAACCTAGTTTGGTGTTTCTGGTGCACAATGTGAGTAGTCTTGGATGTTTTCTGAATTCATCTTCAGCTGTCTTTCTCTCCAACTTCAGCCAAAGGATGTAGGCTATGCACATGGCACTCTCAATACATAACTGTAGAGAAGGGGGAAAAAAAAAGGGAAAAAAAACCCCAAACAAACTGGGAGGGATGGTGATTCAAGGTGAAATTTTTTCCTTTAGAATGAAACATGCTAGTGTATTATCTGTGGGGCCTGAGGGGTGATACAACGGGTCCCAGGAGAGCTCTGAGCTGCTCAGAATTAAGAAAATAAATCCCAGTTGCCAATTCAGGCTCTGCAGCTGTGACCAAGAATGAGATAGATTTTCTTTTCCACTAGATTTACTCTCTGATATCCGAGTTTATCACTCAAGCCAAGACTATTCATCAACCTTCCTGTCGATAATCCAAGCCTAAATCGGCAAGCTACACTTTTTATGATTCACTCCTAAAAAACCCACAAGAGTTTTCCTGCTGCTTTTGCCTCAGATTTAGATAAAGGGAAGGAACATAGGTATGAGGAACTGTTGTCCATTGAATGGTCTCCAAGAAGCACTGAAGATGATCTGTGTCATGATGCACAGTCTGCAAAGGCTGCCAGCTAAGCCCTAGTGGCTAGTGAGCTGTAGTATTTCCCTCTCATTGCCATCTGTTTAATGGCCATCCATTTAAAAACGCCAGCGACGAATGAGCGAGTAAGTCCAGTTGCTACTGGAGAAGGGTTGATGTTGCAAAAATGGATGCAATGGTTGCCCCCTTAGACAATCTCATTACTATAAGAACCATGGTGACCTGGCTCCCTTTTTAGCCTTGGAGCAGATGCGTATGTCCCTGGCACAGCACAGGCACATGGCCACAGTATTATCACACAAGCAGTGATGGCTGCTGTGGACTCCATCGTAGCAGAAGTGCTGGGATCATACGTGGATGTTAATGAACAGGCAGAAACCCCATATTTGGAGGTTGATACTAAAAGTCCTGTGGCTGACACTCTGCTGACTTCTGTTGTCCTAGATTAATCCTGACCCAGCCTCTGCCCTTTGATTAATAGCATATGTGGTGGGTTGACCTTGGCTGGATGCCAGGTGCCCATCAAAGCCACTCTATCACTCCTCCTCAGCTGGACAGGGGAGAAGAAAAGTAAGGAAAGGCTCATGGGTTGAGATAAGGACAGAGAGAGATCACTCAGCAATTACCATCGTGGGCAAAACAGACTTGACTTGAGAAAATTAATTTAACTTATTACCAATCAAATCAGAGTAAGGTAATGAGAAATAAAACCAAATCTTAAAAACACCTTCCCTCTACCCCTCCCTTCTTCCTGGGCTCAACTTTACTTCTGATTTTACTCTACCTCCTCCCCCTGAGCAGCTCAGGGGGACAGGGAATGGGGGTTGTGGTCAGTTCATCACACGTCATCTCTGCTGCTGCTTCCTCCTCAGGGGAGGACTCCTCGCACTCTTCCCCTGCTCCAGCGTGGGGTCCCTCCCATGGGAGATAGTCCTCCATGAACTGCTCCAGCATGAATGCTGGGTCCCTTCCACAGGGTCACAAGTCCTGCCAGAAAACCTGCTCTGGCGTGGGCTCCTCTCTCCCCAGGTCCACAGGTCCTGCCAGGAGCCTGCTCCAGCACAGGCTTTCCATGGAGTCACAGCCTCCTTTGGGTGCATCCACCTACTCTGGCATAGGCTCCTCCACAGGATGCAGGTGGATCTCTGCTCCACCATGGGCTGTAGGGTGACAGCCTGCCTCACCATGGTCTTCACAATGGGTTGCAGAGGAATCTCTCCTCTGGCGCCTGGAGCACCTCATTCCCTCTCCTTCTTCGCTGACCTTGGTGTCTGCAGAGTTGTTTCTCTCACGTATTCTCACTTCTCTCTCCTGCTGCAATTGCTGTTGCACAGGTTTTTTCCTCTTCTTAAATATGTTGTCCCAGAGGTGCTACCACCTTCACCAATGGACTTAGCGTTGGCCAGCAGCAGGTCTGTCTTGGAGCTGGCTGGCATTACCTCTGTTGGACATAAGGGAAGCCTCCTGCAGCTTCGCACAGAAGCCACCCCTGTAGCCCCTCTGCTACAAAACCTTGCCATGCAAACCACAATACAGCGTAACAGTCTGCACTTTTAGTAGCTGCTTCCTGAATGTTGCAGGTCTCAAAGAACACTGGAATCTCTTAACAACAGCTGAGCATCTGGGGTTTGTATGCAGCCAGATTTTTAGTTCAGGGAAGTTGTGAGATGAAAGGGGATAAACATGCCAGGGTGAAGGTCCTGAACCTGTTAGAGACAGCATTGTCTGTCATCGGCATCAGCAGCTCCCTCTGCTTTGCCCTGCTCATCTTCATCTTCCCTAATTGAGATTTTGCCAGTGACTTAAGCTGCTCAGGATCTCAGAGTCTACGTGTATCCTGTCTGCTTACAGTGTGAATGAGCCTTTCTGGTTTGTCATTAGCAGCAGGTGCTGCTTGTTTTCCTTTTTCTGTTGTCACTGACAGACAAGAAATATTTATACGCCTCCCCACTGCCTCCAGCCCTACAGTAAGTACTGAAGAGTGAGGCATTCTCCAGACCACCTGCCTGCTGCCAGTGGAGCCAGGGTCAAAACCCCCTGAGGGTGCCGGAGGCTTGTAGAGAGCTGTCTGATGTAGAGCGTCTTGTGGCGTGAAACTGCTTTGTGAGCCGTGATAGACAGTTCCGCTGGGCTGCGCTGCAGTCTCAGGACATCTCGTTTGCTGCCTCTGGCGTGGTTTTGATAGGAGAGGGCGAGGCTTCAGATTTCTCAAACGCTCTGTGGCAGGGATGGAGGGGTAAAAGGAGGGAAGAAAATTAGAAAGTTGAAGGAGTAAGGAATGTCTATATAAATAAAAACCGGGAGGTGGGAAAGCAAAAGAAACCAGTCAAGCAAAGCAAATGGAAACAGTTTGATCTAGGAGAATTTTTCTTTCAACCAATGTGCAAGAGGGGAGCCATTAAAAATTCCTTTCAGTAAGCACTATGTTATATTAATGGGACTGGTGGAAGTACAGCATTAGTGAGATGATGAATATGAGGGTTTTGAGCTTTCTGGCACTTCAGGATTATATTAACATCTTGAAGAGTGATGAGAGAGAACCTGGGATGCTGCTGTAACTGCAGTGCTGTCCCTCTCGGCATTCCTCAAGGAAATGGATTTAGTCTTGGCCATGGGGAAAGGGAAGTGTTGAAGTACGAGCTGCTTGCTGAGGTGCTGCAGGCTTGCTGAGTTGGGGTTGAAACGGAGTGAAGTGGAATGGCTTTATTAATATGTCCTTGAAGTATACCTTAGTATGGCTGTGAGTTTGTAAACATACCAAGCTAATAATGGCATTTGATTCCAGCAGTGGGAGTAGCACAGCTTGGGCAAAGAGGCAGCATGTCATCTCCTCTTGCTCTAAGTACCAAGCAGTGACCTCAAACAACTACTTGTTTGTCAGCTCCAGTTCTCAAAGGCTTCAAGAGGAGTAACTGGCTGGTGGGAAGAGCCCATTCCTGTGTTTTAAAAATAATTTTCCTGGTGGTGAGGTCTGAGCCAGTAATCTCCTCAGCTGGGAAGGCAAATGTTCACTGTTGCCTACAGCAGTGATATTAGGAACTCAAAGCATGTTCCCAGCTGTCACTGATTTACTGACTGGCTGCTTTTAGTCTCCCAAAATCTGCATCTCAGGTGAGGAGGTGGAGTAAATTCAGTGGAGTTGCCTCAGAGGTGAGTTTGGTCATTACTACACCTGAGGACTGCTGTACGTGGAGAGATACCTTACGGCCATGTACGAATTTACCCATCTTCTCTAGGTTTCTTGATTTAATTGTATTATGAAATTATCTCAGCTGATTAAAGGTACTTCTTTGTTCCTGTGGATAGAATAGTTGCAAATTGTCGAGGCAACTCTCAGCTTGACTGGCTCTCTTTTATTCTGGCATGCTCTGTAGTTGAACTTACCAGCAGACAAGCCTTTTTTGTCCAACAGGTGAGGACTGAAGCATGCTATAAGCTTTGCTATGGTATACTTTTCTTGTGAATCACAATTTCCTGCAAGAAATACAGTCAGAATAGCACTTCTTGTCCTCTTTGAATTCCCATGATAAATACAAAAAGTGCATGTGTTTTACTCTGCGCCTCTGTGATTTTGAGTTATGATTTTTCTTAGTCTGTGTGCTAGTCCTGCTATTGCACCCTGCTAGTTCCTCTGATGATATTCTGATTCTTCCACTGTACCGCTGTAGTCACTGGAGTTATAATGATGAAGACAAGTTGCTGAAACAAACTCAGGTTTGGTCTTTGTGTATTTGGATCCTTGTCTTTCTGTTGTGCCAGTCTGCAAACTACTTCTCATGCCCTCATTACAGTCTTCCTCACCTGCCTTAGACCTTGATTTATTTCCCCACCGCCACCCCTTGATCCCTTCCACCCCAACAAAAGCTTCTGGTGGAATACTTTGGCTTCAGAAAACTTATTTGCCTTTTCTTTATTTATTTACTGGAAGTTCTCTGATTTGTCCCGGCTGGTAATTGCCCACGTCATCTCTGTATCGACTGCTTTTAGAGCTGCTGAGCTCTTATTACTGCAGCTCACTGGGGGGAGAAAGAGAAGAGTGAAAGATCCAGGTCAGCATGGTCTCAACAATAGATGAGTCTCATCAAATCTCTTTTCTCCCAGCTGCTGAATAACAGCTTTACTAGTTTTAAATAAAACAAGAAAAAGAATGTGCAATGTGGAGAAGAGTAGGAGGAGGAAAAGAGACAAAATCTTGTATGTTTAGGGGAAATAAAGGTAGAAGATGGGGTCTGAGCTACTTGGGCCAGTGAGAAAAGTGGAGAATACCTAGCTCCAAGGTGTGACAAAGCAGCATGATGATTTGCTGTCCCACTGACAAAAACCCTCTTCTCCAGTACAGCTCCCATCGTAAGGGAAAGAAAACAGTAATGGAAAGAACCATTGTCCTGGTCATAGCCCATACAGGATGCAATACTGTTAGGGGTTTGCGTGGCAAGGCTTTGGTCGCAGGGCGGGATATAGTGGTGGCCAAAACAGATACTCATTACATACTCAATACTGCTCACTTCCGAGATGTAATAAAAGGACCTGAGATGCTAGGTGTTACAATCTCTGCTCACTAGATCTAAACCAGTTTCCCTTCATAGATATGTGTGCCTGTACCAAACATTGCTGAGTATAGGGGCTCATATACTTTAAAGAAACAAAAATGTCTCAATTGTAGGTGTCTGTTGAGCAGTGTTGCCTTTGTTATTGAAATAAAAAGGTCACTTGTGCCATTGATCTTGGTAGTGTTTAGCACAGTGAGAGCTAAGACAGGTTGTTTTATGTGGAGATGGGTACTCTGTGGTGTGGGAAAGCTGACAAAGCTGCCAGAGAGCAAAGGTCACAGTCCCAGCACAGTCGTGTGCTCGCCACAAGCAGCCTCTCCTCCCTGGTGGATTTATGGCTGCAATGCTTCTTCCTGCAACAGTGACAACTGAGAAGGCTCTGGAGTGCTGAACCTGATATGAAGCTCTTTTAAGGGTTCTCGTATAAGAATCTGCAAGAGATTGATGGGCTAGAAATCTCGCCGGAATGTATTTCCCTCAGGAAGTTGTCATTGTAATCTAATTTGCATTTGATCTGTCTATTCCTTTACATGCTCCCTTTTTCTTTTTTTCTACAGACCTACTAGCACATAAACTTAGGGTTATCTGAATCTGACAAACCCTTCTCCACAGTTCTACCTCCAACATTGTTCTAATCGGGAACATACTTGTTTCTGTTAAGAAAAAGCAGGACCCTTTGTAAGCTTTGTTTGAAAATTTAGTCTGTTCCTTAGTTTGTCAAATTGGGCAGTCATCTTTTCCCAAACGTTGCATATCCACAGAGACACTCCAATGGCCTACAGTTGATGCAGTTGCAGAAGCTAGCACAGCCTGAGCACCACCACACTTATCCTTTAAGGAGGGGTAGGTAAGGGGCACACTGACCTGTGGGTGTCCCAGGATATTTCCTTGAAGGACAACTGACATTAGAAAATAGTGGATCTTGGTATGCTTGGCAATTCAGCTCTATTTTTCAATAGTGGTCGGTGGAGTTTGTGTGGAAGAGAATGTCTAGTTTTGTGGATGTTCCCTTTTGTTGGAATAGACTTAACTTGTACAACGTGTATGTTTAACTTTTTGGGGAGTATGAGGTTATGTTTTGAATTGAACTGTGTATTTGTTATATTCTTCAGAGCAGAGAGGCAGCAGGCTGTTCTTGGTGTTACACCAGTTGTCAGTGCTATGCATTTCCACCTTGGAGAACCTAGAAAGTGCCTTATTCTTATCACACAGGATGTTTTCCACGTGTCATTTGTATGCCAACATAATCATTTAATGGTCCCTTTCTGCTCTCCTTTCTTCTTTCTAACTGGAAGGAAAACTACAGTATTTTGGAGTTAGGTAGCTAAAGTCAGTTCTACAAACAAACTGCATTACTTCAGTGTCTTTCTGTTTTCTATCAGTGGAAGAAAATGGCTTCAAGTCATGACTGGTATGCAGTAGCCATCCTCCGAAATAGCTCTGTGCCATCCTGACTTCATAGCTTGGGGAAAGAAAATTGTAACCCAGATGGCATCAGGCAGCAGCCAGACAAAACTGAATTGCTTAAGTAGTGTGTTGGTTTCTTCTTGAATTGCTCAAAAGAAAGAGGGCTGGGGATTGTAAATGTTGCAATGTTATGCTAGCGGGGCAGATGTCCAATAAACACTGTTGGAGTTATTGAGAGCACCGTGGGATTATGTGCAGATACAGTTTGCTTCTTGAGTTCTTCTGTGCAGCTGGATGCACTCCTGAAATTAGGTTTTCTTCTGCAGTTGTGCAAGGGATCTATATGCATGTGTGTGCATGTACAAAACCCATCACTATCTCCCAGCTAACATCAGGGGAAAGAAGTAACAGAAGTTGGGGGGATAAGTATTGGCTTTTAGCTTTTCTAAGATTATTTTGTATTCTTCCTCAGACTTTTAACCTGCAACTGAATACAAGTAAGAGTAAGCAGACAAAGATTTTGCTGGGATCAGAAAGCCATGCTGGTTATTTTTCCACTTGCAGCTGTAATAAAGGCCTCGTGTTTAAATGACACTTCTTTTCATAGAGTATAGTGCAAAGGAGAGCAATCTCTTCTATAGATGCATTGCTTCAATGAGATTTATGAAATGAGAACTGTTGTGCCATTCAGAAAAGGCAGTCTGTTTGGTTCAGATGTATACAAAGGAGATGTCAAATGAAAAGTTGAATTATAAGCCTTGCATAATAGGAACTATTATTCTCAAGTTTTGGATGTAATTTAGTAACAAATGCTATAACGGATGTTCCTTTGACACAATCTTCTCTTAGGATATTCCTGGACTCTACAAAAGTCATTGGATTTGGAGCTATCCAGTATTTGCAAGATTTATTTGTGATGAAAGCAAAGGTTTTACAAATTACTTTCTTTGATACTGTCCCGCTAGGTACAGATTAAAGTTTGCTGTTAAGGGTACATTCTGCACAGCATGAGGAGTGCCATATCATGATGTTCATGCATTGACTTGCATAGACTTTGAAATGTCATTCTCCAGCAAAAGCTGCTTCCTACAGTATTCCCTTCTTGTGTTGCAGACAGCTGGTAGAAGGGAACCTGTCTCTGTGTTCCCCGTGAGGTAATGCACACTCCAGTGTGAATGGATGGAGTAAAAAGTGCTTTGCTGCATGAAACACTAAATGAGACCAAAGTGGTTTTACGTTTCTTTGCACTATTTCGTTTATGTACATGCTACAAATGATTTGCAGATGTGTAAGCATCTGCCAGTCTGGAAAGCTAGCCTTTTGTTCTAAGTGTTTAGCAGCCATTTCCTGCTGTAGTTTGGTATGGACAAAGTAGTATCCAGCCTGAACCAAAACGGAACTGAAACCTTTTGGGCAGGAAAAATCTGATAAGCTTTAAGGGCGAGGGGATGCCAGGTGGGCAGCTCTGCATCTTCTGATTTGTTTTTAGTGACATGGAATGGCAGCAAGTGGTATAAACAGGTGAGAGGTTTCAGATAAGTGCAGTGTCATAGGAGAGGTACAATTTGTATGTATTTACTGTTTCTTCAGTGCCTTTGTAACCAGGAAACAAAACAGTTTCAGAATCCTGTTTTTCCTAGATGTTCATGTTCAAGCTGTCCTGCAATCTTGCTGGTGCTGCTGTGCGACACTTCTATATGTCCTCACATTCTTTCTTCTCTCCTTACACACAGTTTCAAATTTATTTCTCAGGGTTTGCTACTTAGAGCAGACGTTTGTGTGCTTGGGAGACGATTCTATTCCAGGAAGGGTAGTATATTAAATCTTTTGCTAAACTAAAACAGGCAATTTGAAGTCCATCTCCCAGATATTCTGTTTACAGCAAAGACTGGGGAAAACAGGTCACTACATGAAAAACGTGAAATCTTCTGCAGCCAGTTTTCAGTCTCATCAGAAAGCTCAGATTGCTCCCACTGTATCTGAGGGTGTTATTTACACATAAGCATCATATGTAATGTACAAGTGGAGTGATATTAATAGGGGGCTGTTGGCTTGTAATGACATTTAACATGGGTGAGAGTGAGAAAGAGGATGAGTTTCCCACAGCAAGATCTTGAGCTGCCACTGCTAAAAAGACAGCTGGGTTCACAGGGCATGCTATATAATAGCACGATAGCGATTATTCTGACAGGGAATCTGTATTGTCAGACTGCTGTTACTTTGGGTTGTCTAGGAAGATTATACCTTGCCAGGCCAACTGAAGAGTTTTCATAACAAATAAATGGCACACATAGTGTCTGTTTCCCATTTTCCAGTAAATCTTCCCAGTTAGTTCCCTGACTGCGTTTGGCATCTCTATTAGTTCCCAGGAATGAACCCTCATGTTGTCACTGAGCATAGTCCTGTCCTGTAAAGGACTGGCTTCAGGTGGGAGCTCCTTGCCTGAGCGCTCGCCAAGGCTGCAGGAACGCACATCAGTGCTGCAGGAAGCACAAGTACAACGTTGTCACTGTGATCTAGATGGTGGTAGGTCAGGTGGTTTCTCTTACTGACATATCTTGATTTCTTTCCTTTAGAATTGGGGGTGGAAAAGACCTGTGGGTCACCAAGCCCAAGCCATTGCTATTGCAAGTACTTGTATCATTTATTTCCTTTCAATAGTAATACTATAGTAATAGTGTGTCTTAACTCATTGGATTTCTTCTACTGTGTTATTGCAAAGCTGCTACAGAACCCAAGTCCTGTAAAGAGGAGACACAGTTTCTAATTTGCATCCCATAGTGTGTTTTTTAGCCAATGTATAGCCATTTCTCTTTGGGCAGTGTTATCCTTAAGCTTTACTTCTCTTTCTCTCTCCTTCTGCCCATCTTCACTCTAGGGAAATCTAAGGATAGGAAAAGCACAGCTTTTTAGTCTTCATTTTGCTAGCTAAATATTTAGGGTAACATAGGTGTGGAACGTAAGACCTCCTGTTGTGCAATGGTTTCTGATTTTCACAACACCCACTCTTTCTCTTGGCATGGATAGAAACTGCTGTGCCTTGAAAGCAAAAGACTTGTTCTGTGGGGCAAATTAAATTGGCTTACTTTAGGTGCAGAGTAATGTTAAATAGCACTTCAGAAGAATGTACATAGCCCCCCAACCATGTCTTTCTCATTTTAACTGTGTAGCAAGGTGACATAAATGTTGGGGGTTTTGCATTTAATTGTATTGCTTTGATTCTTTTTTTAGTTAGAATTTCTCTTTGGTAGTATTAACATTTAAAGGGTCCATGATTGACAGTAATGGCACAGATGGAGACTGAATTCCATCTTATATGTTGCTATTGTCTGGCTGCAGAGAGTTTTCTGTAAAATTGGGTTAACAGGACACCATCACAAGATCTGGCTGTATTTTGACAGCTATTTCTTCCCCAAGCAGAGATAAAAAAAATGTTTCTTTTCTTCCCTTTTAATGAAAGCTTAACATTTGCACCACAGTTTAGAATGAAAAACATGTCAGGGAGACCTTAGAGCTATCACGGGAGCTGTGATACTGTCTATGCTTGTGATTTTTTTTTTTTTTTTTTTTTTTT
>Ga0065711_1008403_pt1 | contig 13296 bp, 9 predicted proteins | sample Hoacrofraction12_FD_59098 | JGI IMG/M metagenome (GOLD analysis project Ga0065711, IMG submission 59098) | Hoatzin crop microbial communities from Cojedes, Venezuela - Epithelial fraction 12 v2 (version 2) | ecosystem: Host-associated > Birds > Digestive system > Esophagus > Crop | place...
CTACCCTGTTTTAGTTTAAAACCATTACCCCTCGTCCTGTCACTGTTGTCTCTACTAAACAGATTGTCCCCATCTTTCCTATAGGCTCCTTTTAAGTACTGAAAGGCTGCAATCAGGTCTCCATGCAGCCTTCTCTTCTCCAGGCTGAACAAGCCCAACTCTCTCAGCCTGTCCTCACAGGAGAGGTGCTCCAGCCCTCGGATCATTCCTGTAGCCCTCCTTTGGACCCGCTCCAACGGTTCCATGTCCCTCCTGTGCTGAGGGCTCCAGAGCTGAACGCAGTACTCCAGGTGAGGTCTCACCAGAGCAGAGTAGAGGGGCAGAATCACCTCTCTCGACCTGCTGGCCACGCTTCTCTTGATGCAGCCCAGGACACAGTTGGCCCCCTGGGCTGCCAGTGCACATTGCCGGCTCATGTCCAGCCCCTCGTCCACCAGTACCCCCAAGTCCCTCTCAGCAGAGCCGCTCTTGATCCTTTCATCTCCCAGCCTGTATTGGTACCGGGGATTACCCCGACCCAGGTGTAGGACCTTGCACTTGGCCTTGTTGAACCTCATGATACCATGTGCTGCAAGTCCTGGGACGTACAGGACGTTTGAAGATACAAAATTCCCCACTGACAGCACTGAAGGGTGTTAATATTCATTTATATGTATGTATGCTTGCACGCATATATATTCATCCACAGAGTGGTACCTGGAGCAAGTTATCCTCAAAATTACCCTGGGGTTTTACGTCATCGTGACTTACCCCACTTGTTCTCAAGAGCTCAGAAAGGGACTAACATATATAGCCAGTGGGTAACCGGGAGACTGACACCTCGTGAACTGGGAAGGTATGTTATTTGACAAGGTCAGCACCGCCTTCCGAAAGGCTCCCTCTGCTACAGGCTTCTTCAGAGTCTTTCACAAAAATATTATCAGCCATATCCCACTTTGCAGGTAGGAAAACAAAGGCACGGTTAGTGAAACAATTTGGCGAGACCACAGGAAGACCTCCAGCGGTTCTGGAAAAAGAACACAGGTTACCTAATCCACAGCGGAAAGGCCTCTTTCCTGACATTCCTGTGAGAAAGACTAAGGCAGATTTGGGACAACTTCTTCTACATATTCAATGCTATTATGGAATACTTCAATCATTATGTCAGTGCCACATTAGCCCAGGAAAAGCATTATATTTAAGGTGCTTCTTCCAAGGTGTTTCCTTCCAACTCATAACAAATTGGAATGACCAACATACTTTTCTTATTATATGTCTCAACTTTCTTTAGGAAATTGAATTCTACCTGAATAGTTTAGATGATCTCTACTTCTCCTGTACACAAAAAAAAAAAAAACACCCAAACTAAAATTACAAAAGTAAACCATTCTGGACAGCTGAATAGTGTTTCATTACTTTTTGTTTAAAGCTTTGCTAAATTTTGATTTGGGAGGGTTGCTGGAGTTTTGTGTGTTTTGTTGTTTTGTCTTTTTTTTTTTTTTTTTTAAATATGTGTAGCTGTTCTACACTAGAAGTGTATTGAAAGACCTGTCACCTTAGACTACCACTCCATTAATACACTTATCTGTCTCACTGGATCACAAGTGGACGTTGTGTCTTCAGTCCATCCGCAAAAGGAAACTAATCATATACAAAAATATGCACAGACTTCTTCCATTCTATGCCATATCCGACATACTTATTTAGAAACTACATGATGCTCCTTTCAGCTAAACACTAGCTTTCATCAGTTTTCAAAATCACTCAAAATAAAGAAACATTTAACTAATCAAGTATTATATATACACTAAAAACAGATTTTAAACTTACGGTGCAATAATGGCTCTAGCAGGTCTCTTTGTGGACTGTACTTGAGAAAGCCAGCCTTCTAGTTGTGCATTCAGCTGGGGTCCTAAGAAGAGACAAGGAAATACTGAAGTCAGAAAAGAATCCAAAATACCTCAAGAATTAACAAATAAAGTCCAAAAGTCCAACAGATTTTAAATCACCTTAAACATCAAAGCCTGTGTTTAAATCTCAAAAAAAAAAAGAGTAAACCCAACACGCCTGTGCTGTCGAAGGTTACAGTAGGAAAGTTTCAACCTCCTGTTCCAGGGCGTTTATTTATTGCACATCCAAACACAGACTTACTGTTTCTTGCTCTGGACTGATGCACATGCCATTTCATCATTAGAAAGGATGGCTGCTGATTTCAAGACAGGCTAACAGATGATTGATTGCTCTGGTAACCATATTTACAGAACCCAGAAGTAAAAAGTTAAGATGACCTATACCGAGAGAGTCCAATACGGGAAGATGATATAATACAAACAGCTTACACACTGACATGATGGCCAACGGCTACGGTATTTAGTCCTTTATTATTATCAAGCAAGTATAAGAGTAGAAACAAAGCACACTGTAACCTGGAAAAACCTTAAATCCACACGAAAAAGCTAAAAAAGTGAGAAGACACCATGTTTGTACTAATGCCTGAAGAACTGATCAATCAACATATACTACAAGTACATAAACTTCTTGACAACATTAACTTTGCTAATTGGTCAATCCGATATTTAACTTTTTTTTTGGTAACTAAATTCTCTACCTCAAGAAATAGCAAATATTCTGAATTCAGTTAGCTGGCAGGTGATAAAAATGCCTTTTAGGAATACAACATTAAAAAACTCATTCAGTTGCTATTGCTAGAAGTAAATACCATTAACAAAGAGAAAAATAGATGCACTTTTTTCAGTTGACGCTATACTTTTGACAGAACTGTATGTCAGCAGAGTTTATCTGTAAGATATGGTGCAGTTAGCCGCTTTTCTTCTACTGTGTACACTGCAGATCTTTGTATCTTCCCCACGCAGGTGTAAAACCGCCAACTCGCAGGAAAAGTCGAAACCAAATGAAATACCTGAAACTATTCCACAGCTATGTTCCAAACAGCCCAGATCTCAAGCTGACAGCTCTCCAAAAAGCTGACAAGAACTACAGAGAACCAGAGCAAAGATGTCAGCCACTGCAGAATCCAATCACTCACTCACCAGGGATAGCCAAAAAGCTTTTTCTAGACAACCAGGGGGGAGGCCAGAGCGGGAAGGGGGAAAACCAAAGCCACCGGTTTTTACAGCAAACTTAAATTCATGTGTTTTGTGAAAAAAAAGGACGGTTTCTGTGGTTACAAAGAACCCTACCTTCTTCCACGAAGAAGGTGAACTAGTGCAAGGCCGTTTCCCTAAGCCTATAACCACCTCGAATGCCTTCATTGCTGTCTACAGCTCTGCCAAGGCAAAAGAGTGACGCTGATTAGCCACTGTCACTGCTCTAATACAGGGACTTTGTGAAATGATGAAATTCTCAAAAAAAAAAAACCCACACCAATTTTCTTCTGCTGCGTATGTTGCTTTGGGAGTTCACAAGCAGCAGAGGCATGCAAGGGAGATAAGGATAATGACATCTTAGAAAATGGGGGCTGTTGGGGAAGTGAAGTAAAAAAACCGATCTCTATTTCCACCCTCTTTCTAAGCTACTAGATGATTACAGTACTCTATTACAGTCTTACCACTTTCATTTTTTATATACTTAAGAGTGAAAACACAAATCACTTAAAAAAAGTGTCCTCCTAAAGAGCTTCATTCAGAAAGTACTTTATCCTTCTACATACTTTGGGAGAATTAGGAAATCAAACAAATTTTTATTTTTTCCAAACACCTGCTACCCAGAGACTTAGACAAAACGTGACTCTGCCCCACCTGACCCTTCCTCCTCAAAGGAGGAGATCCACAAGAAGGGCCAGAACCTCTCACGCAAAGCCAGACAGCCTGAGGACTCTCTTCCTCAACAAGGCACGGCCAAGGTGCTTGGCCTTCCTCCATCCCTTCTTCAGCAAGGATTTTTGATTAAGGTGGTGGTTATGGTGATTTGTCTTTGGTTGAGACTAATCGGGTAACTTGCTGAACAGTTTAAAGACAAAGTTCAGAATGTCTGGTAATTGCTTAAAATTCCATACGATTGTTCAAAGGTGGCCAAACCTCCTGACCTTACAGTGCAGTAGCAAAGTAAGACGCCCAGGTTTGCTTAGTCTGCTATTATAGACACACACTCTGACAAAGCAACAAAACATCTTTTTCCTAGAGGCAGTAAAATAACAGAACTGTATGACTGACGAGATGAAACTTCTGTCAGTGTTTACTTAAGGGCTAGGTAACACATCCACTTTCAGATTTTTTCCCTTTCATGCAGCTACAAAGTACCTTTTTAAATCATTAACTCTGATCTAATTAAGCTTCCATATCAACCGATACTTATTTGTACTATTTTAATAAAATATGTAATCATATCTGTCTCTCTCCAAAGGACTCACAGAAGGAGAGAATGGGGAGTACAAAGTATCCACCTGACGTTTTGGCTAAAGAAAAAAAGAACCAAACAGCACCCACATGAACCAACAGGAGTACAGCCCACCTGCAGCTTCCGATGCTTAAAAATACTTGAAGGGGGATATTCTAGAATTTTAATTTTCTTGTTACCAAATTAGCATCAACTTTTTGTCAAAGTGTTCAGAGAAGTTTTTCTTCCAGTTCCTCAAATGTGACAATGCTTAAGGCTAAAGTCAAAATATTTGAATTGGATATACAAAATATAAATAAATAAACCCACATTATCACAGTAGATATGCTCTGCCATATGGAATTGTATTATAGGAGATGAGTAGCTTCCTCCTGAAGAGCTCTATAAGTCAGCTTTGTTCATATGTCAATTAAGTTAAACTGGAAAAAAGTCTTCGCAAATAGTCACCGAGATAACGGCAGTAAATATCCATCTCCTAAGCTGACAAGCATGGGTGAGGAATAGCGCGGCCGCCTACGTATCCTCCGGCCACCGTGGTGGGAAGCAGGCGAGGTCCCTGCTCCTCGAGCCACAGCTGGAAAGCCCAGCTCGAGGAAGCCGGCAGGATGAGTACAACGGGGTTTTTAAGGCTAAGCTGGACAGAAGGACAGAAAGCCTTACAGGTGCAACTTCTGGATGCAACAATCAATACACTTCAGCATTAATAGTGTAAGATTAGACCTTTTATTGATTAAAGGAAGATTAGGTGGCAAAAAATGAGCTTCACTGGAGCACATAACATTAAGATCTGCATTTCAATCCTCTGAAGTAAGGTATAAATATAGGTATGTAACTAAAGAATGCTGACATTATCTGTGGGTATTTCACATCCTGTTTTGTTTTGGAAACCAGCAGAAGTTACACCAAATGAAAAATAATTGAAAGCACAGACCAAGTCTCCACCAGACAAATTTACAGATACAGCTACAGGCAGCATTTATTCAAACACATTGCCTACAAGGATAAAATATTTTTACAATCAACGTTATCCCCTCACAAAGCACTAAAGTAAGAAGGAATCCTTCCACGTTAAACGCATGCCAGCATTACCCAATGACTAACATCACAAAGACATCTGGTAGTCACATGCTTAGGTTCATCACCGCAATTCACAGCTGCCATGGTCCAGGCTTTGTGGGTTAAGCCAAGCCAGCACATTCCTTCCAGAGCCAAGCTCACCTCCTCGCATCAGGCTGAAGTGCTCACACGCCAAGCGTCAACACAACACAACGGGACCTTGCTCCTGCCCCAGCAGCCACCATTACTAGTGCAAAACCTACCGTTTCAGATTGGTAGGGAAGATGCAGCACTTGCTCCAAATCCTCAGTCTCAGAGAATGCTGCTTTTTTTTTTTTTAACTGAACAGTGTAAGTCTCAACCAAAATTCAGAGCAGCTCCAGACAAAACTGCTCGGGTCTCCCTTGGCTGCAGCAATGCAAGTAATGCTGGAGCACAATGGCAGTAACACTGCGGTCCCCAGCTTTCACACTCCTACTTGACAGCTTTTACTTGTCCAAGCATGTCTCCTTCCCTATAGGAGCCAACATCTTTTTCTGAGCCTTACTCCTTTTGTCTTTTAACTACCTTTATTCATTGATAAAAAAAGCCTACACCTTGAAAATACTTCTACTAAATATTACAGCATAAGTTCTAAGAAGTAAATAAGCCTTTATTCTTGCAGGGCGTTAGAAAAATCAAGAAAAGTAACAGTGAAACCTTGGGGCCTGGCACACAATTAGTTTAACAACTGGAACTAAGGGAACTCCTCTCTCCATGACTTTGAAGGTGAATCCAAGACATTTAATTCAGTTGTCAGGCAAACTCCAAACACGACAGACGACTAACTAGTTTGTCTTCTTGGTTAAAACTGCAGAAAGTATAAGGATTGTTTTAAAGAACACAGGCCCCACTTGAGAGAAAAAGAAAAAAGTCCTCTGTTTCTCACTGCAACAGAAGTCAAATACTCGAATGAACAACAAATATTATCTATGCAAAGACTAGGATTTGTTCAGGAATAGAAGGTGATTTCCAGCAACTCATATTGATGGGCACATTCTCTACTAGCATACATTGTCTTCCAACACTGACGAAACAGTGAAACCAGCCTAAAAGCACGGCAGAAATTTACATATCCAAACTATAGGACTGGGGAAGAAAAATTAAGATACAAATAAAGACTACATCGATGCTACATAAACTCCTATTATACACATCGCAAGATGAACATAAAACAGCAGGTAATGCTTTAATGGGGGAAAATAAAACTGAAGCCACAACAGAAACATTGAAATCTGCTTTGGTGGCAGTTCTCACTTTCATATCCCAGTTTCCAAGTTTTCGACTAGCTTTTCAATTTTCTTTACTGAAAGCTATTAGGAAATAAACAATCAAACCAGAATGCCACTTGTTAAGAGTATCAACCAACATGCACCTACCTAGCTTTATAGAATACCTTAGCGACTAGGTCCTTCAGAGATCCAAACAAATGACCTTCTGTTTTATAGCTCTGAGAAAGTCATTTTAGCTCTAATACACGCTAAACATAACCTGAATTTGTGAAAGCATTCACTAAGTGATACTTGCAGGCCTACTTTAATAATACTAGGACTGCATCAAATGCAAAGCTCTTTTTCAATTCCAATTGTACAGTAAAAGTTGAATCTACATTCTTTACTTGGAGTACCTTGATTCTGACTGTATTTAAGTGATTCATATAGAAATAATAGCTTGGAATTTGTATTTTAAATTATTCCACTATACTTTTGCAGTATGCAACATTAAATAATACAGTCTGCATATTAATAGTGCGTTCCATGATTAATTCATAAAAGAGCCAGCAATGACAAATCCACTTTCCCCATAAAAAGTCTAAAAAAGATAGAAGACCAAAGAGAAAGAAACATTATATTTAGTATTTAACATTGCAAAGCACATACTTTATAGATTTGCGTGACTCTATGATTCGTTGTTCACAGATTGCAAGGTAAGAGCTTCAGTTAACAGCTGTATTTGCAATGCTCCAGCTAATGTCACAACATGCAGATCTCACGATCGGTACACTAATTATCCTGCTACTGCAGAAAGCTCCTTTCACTACAGCAGAGATCAGGTCAAATCCTTCTCTCATTTCAGTGACCCTCACACACTGTTTCACATTTTTTTCCTGGATCCATTTGTCCATGACCTTCTACAAACAACATGGCGATCCATCACTCGTGCATTACATTTATGAACAAGCTGTGGTGAGTTATTCCAGTTTTGGGGAACATGCCAGGGTTCTTGGCACACCAGAGTTAAGCACTTTCAAAAAAACACTCTTTTGTGATCTTCCTCAGCCCCTCGTCTGCATTCATAGCCTGACACCACACAAGACTGCAGCCGTTCTTTCCTTCCAGCCACCTCAGCCGCTGCAGAGGCTCAGCTCCAACACACCACAGAGCAGGGCTCCTGCTCCAAGTCAAGGTAGGATGCAGCCACTCTGAGGGACAGGGAGGGACATCCCAGCAGCAGCGTTTGCCCTCCGGAGCCACGGGCAGCAGGCCTGGTGAACAAATTACACATGTTCAGCAACATCACGGCAGAGCAGTCTGAGCTGTAACCGGCGCACACGCTTTCTCTGATGCTCAGGAGAAGTTCCAGCTCGTGCCAACAAGCACACAAATGCTGGAATTACATCACTGTTCATTAAAATGGACACTTTCATATCACTCTCCAGGGCCCCTAAACTCCAGAAGGTGCAAGTGAGAGGAGCCGAACTATCTCAGGATCGTACTGCTACTGCACGTTGAAGCTGGCTACCTGAAAGAGTTATTAACAGAGTTAGTGGGGTTTGGCATCAGAAAAATCAGTATTTGTTACAAAGGCAGTAAAAAAGCATTAATGCAGGTCTGATTGGGGATTACAGAGGAGTAGAAGAGACTGCAAACATGCTAAAATAGTGGTCAACTTTGAGAGAAACATCTTTTCTAAACAGATCATTCACAGCAACTGCCTTTTCATTTATTGTCTGATCTGCAGAAGTTCTTCGAAGTATTATCCTTTCCAGCTGGCCTAGACACCATCATGCAGACATGAGCCCAAAGGACAAGGTCTGAACATCCCTGCCCGCATGACAGCCAGTTATTTGGAAGCTCTGGCATTTCTTGTCCAAACAAGTTAGAACGTTAATCCTTACAAATGCTAGCAACAAGATGTCAGCACCCACCTCCTTTGGGGTTCTTTTACCTACAAGCCAGGGCAGCAGAAAACCAACTCTGAACATAAGAGTACCACGCAGTTTAAACTCTCTTCCAACATTTATGTGGAGACAAACCATCTACTTGGCTCGTCATGAAAAATAGCTCTGAAGATAATAAGCGCAATGGCCTTTTTTGTCGACACAGCAACTGCGCTGCCAACTCACATTTGCATCAATAAGCGTATGGAAATTAAGGTTCTCCTAGTTCAAATGACTTGGCACAGGCTACCACAAAGCACACCTCTGACCACTATGGCTTGGTCAAGGTACAAAAGAGAAATAAGCCATACCCAATACAATGACAAACTCATTTTGCAGCGCAAGTTTCACACCATGTAGCATTGTTATTCACATGCACTCTCAACTCCATTTTACTCCTGTGATTCGGAATAGCCTACTAAAAACCTTTGTGTTTTGTCTGTATCAGCATGCTACTGACTGGGGAAGGGCTGAGACAAGAAGTCTTACGAAACACTTTTAATAAAGAGTGGTACAGTATTCAGTTCGCACTTCCAGAAGCCAGGCAAGGCAGGCCAGCTGCCAGTGAAAAAGCCATGTGAAGTGCCCTAATGTGTGACATCTCACTTGTAATGGCAGGCTGTACAGGAAAAAAGATGCACATACGCTAATGTTTATTTTCACTTCAGAAACTTCTGGATTGATTCCCCACAGAACTGTCCAGCACTCACAGAATTTACTCACACAGAGGAGTAAATCAGAAGAGAGCATCCACACCCTGTCCTGCAAATAGTCTGTGCTTGGGTTAGCGTGTCATTCCCATCGTATTTCAGCTGCTCTTTTTGTATCTAGGAATGTGTCTGTCCTGCATTCAAAGTCATGGAAAATTATGCCATTTTTGTTTCAAGTTGTCCTTAATCTTCCTCTTCCCCCTGCTGGTCAAAAATCAATTTCTCAAGAGGTCTGGACACTGGGTGGTTGAATTAACCCAGCAGGAGTGGGACTTTCTTCCAAAAATAAATCAGTGTAATATTTTTCACCACACAACAGTGATTTTTTTTTTTTCAAACAATCTACATGACAGCAGTGCAAGAAGGTGATACTTTTATTTACATGGTTTGCCTTTGTCTCATTTTTGCACATGTTTTTAGCGGCCACCGTGCACCAGGCTGCTAGTCCACAGAAGCAATGGCATGCCACACACCTTTTTTAACTTTGTTAAAAGCAGACCCATAGATTAAGGTCTGCAAGTGAAAAAAAGTAGGCTATTTAGACCAGTGGCCTACTATCAGTAATGCTCATAGCACTGTTTCAGTTCGGAAGCTCAGCTGTAAAGCTTCCCATATTCAGCGCTGCTGCTAAGTAGGAGGAGGAACAACTGACCAAACAGACTTTGTTGTTAGCTTGCTGCCAGACAAGGGCTCCACACGTCCACATGTGAAGTCTGTTAAGATGCTACATGGACTGATAAGGAACGAACGTGAACTTCCCCACACCAAGAATTCTAAAGGAGAAGAATCGATGATAATTTTGGTCAAATTTTTCATACTGAACTCAACTGCAGAAACTTCTTAAGGAACCTGGATTTTAATTTTTTCTTTACAACAGTGCATTATGGATGAAGAACACACGGGAAGTTAAATGCTAACATCAACATGAAGCCCATCTTCTCCTCCCCATTCCCCTTCTCAGCTTCATCAAGTGAGCAGGAAGCAGTGAGCCTTCTGCCTGGGACTTCCAATAACAATTAAGTGTGACATTCTAACATGTGAACATGTCTGGATGTGCATAATTGCACAGCCAGTCTCACCTGTTCTAAAACGTTAATTAGCATCACACAATTAGGTGATGCATGCACACTAGAATGTAGTGCACGTTTATATTTTCCAAGGCAGAACCTAAGCAGTGAATATCCCACAGCTGGAGAAAATCAGGGGGCGAGGCGCTACTTTCAGCTGAAGCAGTCGCTGCCCCACAGAAATGAGCAGTCTCTAAAGACAAGTGGTATTTCTTCTAAACCCTCCTCTACACGTTACATCGACCTTCCACAAAGAGCAGTACCTCCTTCTTCTTGGTTGTGGCTTCAGCTCTGATACAGGTTCCACTCCTGGAGCACAGAGGAGCCAGCTACTCCAGTTCAAGGACATCCTCTGGCCACAAAAGCTGGTTTGCACTCTGGATCCATCCTTTGTCCTCCCTCAGCTGGCTTCGGCCCTTCTTTCCCAGGGCTGACTTCTACAGACAGATCTCAGAGAGATCCCCAAGCACAGCAACGGGTGCTCTACTTCTGCAGTCAACCCCACCGCCCCGATCCAGGATGCCACGCAGCATCCTGGACGTTTTGTTGACGTTTCACCCCCAGGTACCAAGCACCTTGGGATAAACTGCCACTTAAAAACCTCATCCTCATACAGACTCTTTAAAATGCTTTCAGACATAATGATGGTTTTGAACACATTTCTCGTTACCCTTTCAGACAGAGTCATCTTGACCTTAGCAGGATGATGGCTGCTGGGACATCTGCTTGCCCTGTGCAATCAAACTCGGCTCTCTAGAAAGAGAGCAGTTTTCAGCAAACGGGAAGCTTAAATGCTAACCAGTTATACATAACCCAGCAAATCACTTCTGGGCTGAGACGGTAAGCACGAAGAGAGTAGGCAGGAGGACTTGACAACACAATCCCCAGAATGCACCGAAGAACTATCACAGTTCAAACTCTAACTCCTGCCGCAGCTCCATCCTTGAAGCTATGCAAGCTGAAACCACGTGGTAAAATCCAGACTTTCTTCAAGAAGTACGACTGAGGAAACGAGCCCACGTTACAAATTTGATATAGCAGCTGACAGGTGAGTTTGGCCTAAAATACAGGAAGATTTTAAGTTAAGTCTACAGTGAACACATAACCTCTTGGTCCCCATTTGTTCCCTTTTCCGTTTGGATGGACCCTCCTACACAGCACACAAAAATTAGCTTCCAGGCAACAAATAGCGAGTAGTCCCTGTCTTGCTGAACAGGGAGAAGTCCAGCTCTCACATACCCCATGTAAACAGCACAAGATAGTTCTATAGAAAGAGACATAAATGACGCTCTTTTCTTAAGGAAAACACAACACACTTCCCAAAACTCCAGCCCGTGGAACACCAGTCACTGATCCCCACCACACGCACCATGACAGTCACAATTGAACTTGTCAGAAGTACAGTCACCGTAACTCGTTACAACATGATTCAGTTTGGGTTTTTTCGTGCAGCGTAAGTGTCTGGGCAACCATCCCACAACTCCTCACCAAGCGCTAGCCGGAGGGCTGCCTAAAACCAAGGGGAGTAGCAGGCTTTTGGATGGCCTGTCACAGACAAGCAGCACTGGCCGAACTAGTCAGACAGACTTAGCAGGGTGTAGTCCAACAAAATTATGCGCTGAATCTGTACAGAAAAGAAAACAGCCAAACACAGCATCTATGCCTCTTAATTGTGGAAAAAAAATAAGTTCTTATTTGCAAGTTTCCAGCAGTAACTTGACTTGAAGTCCAATACCAAACAAACTACAAAATGTATCTGTAAGGTCATCCAGCTATTCCCCATCGCAAAGCAATTTTCTGCCTCGCTCACGAATGAAAATATAAATAGCACAAGCAAGTCAGGAAGTGTTACCACAAAGCTTCAACATTTTTATGTCTTTGCACGTGTTTAAATCTACAGCTTTGATGCGATTTTGTTTGCTTTCTGTACACAGAAGACTACCTACCCTTCTAGACCATTGGAAAAAACCTGTAATTGCATGCTGTCGACAGTGGATGAGGATTTGAGACCAGTTTTGTAATGGATGCAACATTTCTGTTTGGAATATTGAACTGGGAAGGAAAACACTCACGCTCCATTGTTGTCTGGAAACTGCCTACCCACCACCCGAAGCCCAGCTACCCACCTCGGCTCTGCCTCCTCCTCTGCTCCCCTCCTCCCTGTGCTTCTTTTCTTCCCTGTCAACTTTTGCCTCATACCTTGCCAATTAATTTGCGGAGGAGAGGGGAAACTGCACCTCGTATAGCCAACAGAAGCGGGAGACTTTCCACACCTAGCTCTTCTCAAATGTCAGTTTAGGATCCTGAACGCATCTCTCAACTATTCTTTTTTTCTGTTGTATCGCTCCCCACCCTCTGAACTACTCTTTACACGGCCTTTTGTTCATCTCCGCTTGTTCACCTGCGGTTTCGTAACGATCCTTACTCCTGCGGCCAGCAAAAGCCCATCCCTTACAAACCTCCTCACTGACAGCTCCGAAAATACAACGCGCATCCCACCCGCAGCTGCCGAGTCCTGCCCCCAGAACCCCCCCGAACTTCCTTCCAGCCGGAGAATCACAGAGCGGTGAGGGCTGGAAGGGACCTCGAAGCTCACCCCGCACTGCCAAGCCGCTATCCCGGCTTTCTGCCTGTGCTGGGGCGGGCAAGGCGAGCGGCAGCCCTCCCTCCAGGGCACCACGGCTTTCTCCTCCTGCCAACGCCACCTTTCCCCAGGGACGGAGCCCGCCCGGCGCTGCTGCTCCGTGACGGACGGACGGACGGAGGCCAGGCGCTCTGCAAGAGGGGGCAGAAGCTCCTCGTGGGCTACAAGGAGTGAAGCAAACCTTCCCTTCCCCACCCCCCTCAGGGAGGAACAACAAAAATACCCCAAACCCCCAGGAGGTTTCAGCGAGAGGCGCAGCGGCCCCCCAGCCCCGCCGGCCTCCCG
>Ga0065711_1045727_pt1 | contig 13296 bp, 10 predicted proteins | sample Hoacrofraction12_FD_59098 | JGI IMG/M metagenome (GOLD analysis project Ga0065711, IMG submission 59098) | Hoatzin crop microbial communities from Cojedes, Venezuela - Epithelial fraction 12 v2 (version 2) | ecosystem: Host-associated > Birds > Digestive system > Esophagus > Crop | place...
GGGGGGGGGGGGGTGTTGGCTGTTGAGTTTTTTTGGATAACAGCCTAAAAGTACGTTCTGACCTATAGTTTTGAAGATGTCTCCTCATAGCTCGTTCTGCTTTAGAGGAGATAGCTCCCTCCCTCTATATGCTCCCCTGTGTTTGTGTTTGTGCTGGATCTCCTGCCATCTGTAACACAGGCATCATAATACTTGATGACAACAGGTGCTCGTCTAGGCCAGGTTCCTGGATTAGATGGTGCTGCATCACCTGCTCCAGGAGAAGGTAGAAAACTACCCATAATGAATGACTACACAATAACCTGTCTTCAGGGGAATTTGTTGTTTACTAATCCCATCAATTAGTGTTGGGTTTATGCCTTGAAGCAAAAGATTAATATCTCTTGTATAATATATCTTGTCTACTGCATCTGTTTGTGTTCTCATTAGCTATAGTAAGGCATAATCCTTTTGTTTTAAAATGGAAATTAGAAACAGGGAGAAATAAGAAAAGATCTGTCAAGAGATTTTTGTTCCATTTTCCTGTCAGTTGTCAGGTACCTCTCTGCTGTGTGTGCCATTGCGTGGTTTAGCCTCATTCCTCTGGGTTTCAGGTGTTTATTTCCAAGATCTCCTGGCGGTCCCTAAATACCCTGCTACCTTCAGTCACGTTAGAGCAGGATAGGAAAGGGAATATCACCTCAGCGTGCTCTGACATCCCTTGTCCCATACAGTCCCAGAAATCAGATTTGCTTTTTGCCGCTGTGTCACATTGCAAGTTGATGCCTGCTGCGTTGCAGTAAACTCACCTGAGATCTTTTTCACTTTTGCTGCGTTTCTTTGCTACTAAATAACTATGTTTGGATCTTGTTTTGCTCTGGAAGTGTGAGCTGTTGTACAATTAACAGGATTTTATTTCCTACTCATATTTTTACCCTCTCCGGATCTTTTGCATAATTTTCTGGCTCTCGTTACTTGCAATAATTCCTGATTTAGAGTTATCTGTAAATTTAATGATTGTCTTGCTATTTACGTTGCCTTCCACATTGTGAGTAGAAATCCTGGCCTCTCAGTAGTCAGGGAGAGGTTTAGCATTGGCTTCAACAGAGCTGGGATTTCACCTGTTCAGTGACACTGACCCCCATTTCACTCCACTTGAGAACTCCTCTGCGACTCATTAATCTCAGTTTTCAAAGGCTTAAAGGTCACTTAGACACTTAGTTAGGTCACTTGCAGTCCCCAGACTGGTGGAGAGCTGAGGTGGGTCAGTATCTGCATGAGGTGGGTGGTGGAGGAGAGTCACTGGGACCAGCCGTGTTCCGTAACTTTGTGGTGCCGGACTCAGATGCGTGTCTGGTTGGCAATTTGGGACTGCAAAGTCAACCACCCCCTGCAGCTGACCCATTTTTCTGCTCTTCGCTCATCAGAGTGTCCTGTATCATACATACCTAGGTCATGAGCATGCATGTCTCATCCACTTGACAAGAAATCTCGTAAGTCTGGTGAATAAGACGGTGCTTACCAACTTGGGGAAAAAATATTAAGCCGTGCTATTTTTGGCATGTCCTTTGTATGCTTGTATCCGCTTCCTACCTCACTTGCTGACTGTGCAGTCTGGGACGCCTCCTGAATTTGTGTTCTACGTCATCTTTTACACCTGTGCTAATCGGATATAAAATGTTGTGGCGCAGAATCATGGCCTCCATCAGAGTCCTAAAATTTAGCAGCAAACAGGATTTTGTCACAGAGCAGTGACTAAAGTTAATTTTACTTTGAGACAACTTTAGGCTGTGTGATTTATCAGTACCATATTATTTTAATGACCTTTTGGCTTTTTTCAACAGCATGCATCAGTGCTCAGGTTCTTGTTGATTTTAACTCATTTTTCACCCAAAAGACACTGTGTTTACAGCAGGCATGATATATTCCTTCCTATATTCTTTTCGACTGCAGGTTTTGTAATTCAGTCCAAAAAACTATGATAACTTGTATTTTTTTCCTTCTTTCTTCAGATGTCGGTAGTCTTTTAGTTGAAGTTATGTTAACCAGAGGATTAAGTCTACAGCTTGTCATATCTGTAGCTTTCCAGACAAATATTGTAATTTTAAAGGATTTTTCTCATAAACATTATGTTTTCTGAAATTTCTTGAATTGCACTGTAGGAGAGTGTTCAAATATCCATTCATGCACAAGGTAGATGATGACCATTAAAAACCACCAGCACATTGTGAGTGTTTTTTAAGCTTCTTGTTGTTTCTTATGGAAACCTGAAGTAAATGAGTCTGAAAAAGAAAAGTTATAGTCAAAATCTGCCCAATGATTTATTCAGTTCAGTCTTGCAAGAGAGTGATCCCTGATGTTCTTAGTCTGAATCCTGAGATCCCTACAGTATGGAAGAGGAGCTGGACTGGGTACTCTATCTGCTAGCGTTTCATTTCTTTTACAAACTGTTTGTTAGGCTAAAATAGCTGGCATAATGCATGATAGCTGTCCAGATTGTTATATTTTACATCTTTTTGGAAAGGCAGCTATATCACAGCTGTTTGTTTCCAGTCCACGGCTTTTCAGAAACAATTGTTAAGTCATTTAGTAAACTCATCAGTTAATTTCCACAGATGCATATCATCTGGATTTACTGATTTGCATAGATTTACATTTTTCCATGCCGGACCTCTTTTTTTTCCCCTCAAATGTTATAAAAACCTCCCACAACATTTGTAGCAACAAGAGACACTTTTCGAAAGTGCCTTCATCCCACTTCGGAAAAGGATTTCTATAAAGTTTTTCCTTCATTTTCTGTGGGATTAATGGATTATTCAGGGAGAATTAAGGTGGGCAAAATTAGGATAAGCCTGTGAACATATATTTGCAATAGCCAGAATAGGTGCAATAAATCGGATATCAAAACACCTTCTATCCTGATTTGGTCTCCTTGAAAATATTATCTAAGATTACAGGTACTTTTTTTGCTCTTTCTTTTGGTAAAGGCAAAGAGTTGCAGAAATAAACTGTTTATTTAATGTCCTCTCAACTAATTCCGCTAAAACCAATACAAATGTAAATACAAATATTTGTAAATGCAACAAGGGATTGAGTCCTTAGCTGGAGCAGAAAATGGGAAGTCCTGTGGCCAGATCTGGAGTTGAAGTGCAGATCACATCAAACACTTAATGTCCCACTTGCTGGTTTCTGGATCATGAATTTGTCCTCTGTATTATTTAGGGAGGCAGCTGATGAGGCACATTCAGCTGTGTTTGTCATACACCAGATGTCGGGATAGTTAAAGTCACTCATGCTTCCTCTGATTTTAAGCTCCTCAGCAGTTGGTCCGGAGTAGTTTACACATGCGCACACACATGCACACGCATGCACACACACACACACAGAGTATCATTTACAAACTACAGTGTGTGCAAGGTATCCTATGTATTTGTATAATTTCCCCTATCACCCACTCCTCGTGACTGGCCACAAGTGTGCTGGACAATGCCCATATTTTTAACTGAACATCTCTGGGTTATCCCTAGAAATCTCCGGCTTTGCGAGTATGTTTTGCCCTCTGCCCTATTCCTTACCATCCCTTCGCCCTTTCTCCCCCACTGCCGGTGACACCTCCTCCCCACAGGCATATTTGCAATAGCCTTTCTAGTAGATCTGAATGCCTTTTAAGTAAAATGGAGTGTCAGAGGGTTTGGTGATGGCTCTGAACACAAACTGCATGTCTCGGATGCACTCTGTACCACTTATGAGGTTTCAGACATGTTCAGTACTTCGTTCTCTTCCTCCATTTTTCATTTCTTCCTGTCCAGACAGTAAATAATTCTCACACGTGGTCCTTACAAGAGCTCATGTCTGTATGCTGCTAAGCAGCTGCCAAATGCAGCAGTGGCCTCGTTGGATAAAATGAAGCCTCTGCATGCAGTCTGCAAGGATCCTTCAGAGTGAAGGGTGCTCAGCACTCGTGGTCTATAATTTGCTGCCAGCTAAACCTGCATTTTGACAAATGAGTGATATTTTGAAAAAAAAACAAAAAAACAAAAAAGAACACATTTTTGCATTTGGGGAGAAATAAAAATCACCCCTTCCTTGCTTGTGTAATCTTTTATTTTAAGAGAAGATTTTTTTATTTTTGCACGTCTGAATATACCTTTTTGCCTTTTTCAACTCACTTAACGTATCCATCTTTCTGTCCGGTTGTCAGGCCGCCTGTAGAAGACAGCCAAACCCTGCTGACGCCGGTGGTGAGCTGCGGCCCGCCGGGAGCCCTGCTAACCCGGCCCGTCATCCTGACCATGCAGCACTGCGCAGAACCGAACACGGAGGACTGGCAGATCCAGCTGAAGCACCAGGCTGCCCAGGGGCCGTGGGAGGTGAGGCTCCGGAGCTCAGCCTGTGTGCTGGCTGCGGCAGGGCGCTCCGCTTGTCCTTCGGCTGCCTTGTGGAACCAGGATGCCTGCATTTTGGGTTTTCCGTGTGGGATGCGTGGCTGCTGCGGGCAGGCAGGAGGGCCCTTCAGCACCAGGCGTCTAAGCTGCCCAGCGCCCGTACGGAGGTGCTGTCTTGGGGCAGTTTGGTGCCTCCTAGTTCTAGCTGTTTTCCATCAAATAGCCTTCATCACAGGATTTTGGCAGTTGAGCTTTTGGTCGTGGCAGGATATTATGGCAAAGTCATAGGGAAAGAAGGAAGGGAAAAGGCAAAATAAAAAACAATGACTGAAAATAATTTCTGACTCAATACTTGATAAGAAAATGTTTTTTGCAGAGTAGTTTTCACTCCCCTGGTTTATAATCTGTTTTCAAGAAAGTGAAAATAATGCTGCAAATTATCTGCTTCAGCATCAAGACATTGGTCATCTTAGTAAAATGTATAGGCCTTATCTTTCTTTTCTTTTCCCTCCTGAGGTGGAGCATCACTTTGATTCAGTTCATGCAGCCAGGATCCAGCTCGGCACCCTGTGACCTCAGGGGAGCTGCACAAGCGTTGCTGGGCAGTGCAGGCCTGGGGTGGGAGCCCGGGGTGGTTCCTTGCCAGCAGCGCAGCACGAGGATGTCCTGGGGCAGGGTGGCAGAAGGATCTTCTACTGTAACTGGAGCATAAAGTGATGCTTTCCGCAAGGCTGGGCCGTCCTGGCAGAGCCCTCCTCTCCAGCTCCTGGATACTGGCTGCCACCAGTTTGGTCTCACATAATTAGTTTGGCAAGGGTGCTTTCTCCTACCAGTAGGTTTAATGAAGACAGGGTGGCTTTTGAAGACAGTTGGGCTGACAGCAGCAAGAGCGCCGGGTCCAGCATTGCCTTCGAAAGGCTCTCGCTTTTGTGCGCCTGCCTGTGGCACCGGCTCTCGTCACGCTGGGAGGGAGCGTGCAGAGAACACGGGTCTGTCTCGCCAGCTAATCTGCACCCCACCGGCCTGACTCTTGGCACCGCACATATGTTCCTTATTTGTGTCTGTGTGTTACTGGCACTTCATTTTCTCCCCCGTTGTCCTCCTGCCCTTGACAGAGTGGTTGTTCCACTGTCCGTGCACATGCTCTGGTGCCAGCGCAGCCTCTGCAGTCTCCACAGGGTCCCTGGCCATTGCACGGTGATCTTCTTCCTCCGCTCCATGCTGGAGCAGCTCCCCCAAGCTGAGCCCCACACGTGCATGTGCACACACACACGTGCACAGCCCTGCAGCATCGCTCGGGGCCAACACCAGTTGCTGGCATGGCCATAGCAGGGGTGCGGCCAGCGCTGTGGCACCTTGCCCTCCAGAAGGATTGTGCCACCCCTGCAGACGGGGCACATTTGCCTTTCCTGAGACTAGGAGACCTGAGCTTAACACCTGATTTCAGACAAGCCCGCGTTGCTCAGCTGCCAAATGTGTACGTTGTGCTGCAGGCAGCAGGGATAGAACAGATGAGTTGTGCCGAGCATCATGTGGCACGTGGTGGCTTTGCAAGAGGTGACCATCATCTGCTGCTGCCTTTTTGTTTCTGCTCTCTCTCAAAGCCATTCAAAGCACCTTGTTTTGCATTCAGGATATTGCATGCAGGGTTGAATGGAGAAATTAGCAGGGGAGCTGTTTTCCTTTACGCACGGGTTGGGGAGGTTGTCTGCATTCGAGCTGAATGTCTGTTTTTTATTTCACCCTGCAGTCTCATCACGGAGGATTATTCCAACGAAGCAGCAGGTGATATTTCATGTAGATGTGGCGTTCGGCCATCACCGAGGTTACTTCCCTTCCTTGAGTTTGTATAACTCCTTATTGTCATGCTTAGGAAGTAACGAGTCGTTATTTATTCAACACACCTGCAGCTACCAATGTTAAATTGTGGTCACCGAATGATTAGTCTGCAACATCTTTTTTAATAAAGTATTGGAGATATTTTCATTATTTGCCTGACTCTGCACAGGGCTTTAAAAGCTGCTGCAGTGCCTAGAGGAAAGAGTTACAAGTCTGAGGAGAGTAAGAACAGGAGGAGGTTTCTACCACCATCAGCACCACCAGCAGCCCAGAGAAATCGTCCCCTCCCTGTGCCTATGCAGGAGAAAAGCTGGAAGCAGGAATTCTAGGTCTTGATTAATCTAAGGTGCAAACAGCAAGGACTTTGTGCGTCATCCAGGCTTGAAAGGGGCATTGCTGTCTCAAAGGAAAGCAGTTTGGAGGAGTCAGGAGCTCTAACTTGGCCTCTTTCTCCCTTAGGATGTGGTGGTGGTCGGAGAGGAAAACTTCACCACACCGTGCTATATCCAGCTGGACCCAGAGGCCTGCCATATCCTGACAGAAACCCTCAGCACATATGCCTTGGTGGGGCAGTCAATCACCAAAGCAGCAGCCAAGCGTCTCAAACTGGCCATCTTTGGACCGCTGTCCTGCTCTTCGCTGGAGTACAGCATCCGGGTCTACTGCCTCGATGACACGCAGGATGCACTTAAGGTGGCTGTTGCTCTCTCGCTGCCTCTCCCTCTCCCTCTCCTGTTCTTGCAGAACCGCGGTCATAGCGGTGACTACACCCTCTGCTGCTCATATTTCCGTTCCCTGGGTTATTTTTCTAATTAGAAGAGCTTGACAACAAGCCACTGTTTTACAGTTTAACCCCCACATGCTATAAATTGTCCTTTGCATAGGGATCTCACACTGATTTCCACCCACCAGTCTTTTTTCCTTTGTTTACCTGTATCATATCCTGAATCCTAAGATTTTTGCATTATTAAAAGGCCATAAGGTACACAGGGCTTCATTCGTTATTCATGTATTTTTAATGCTAAGTGCCAGCTCCCCAGAGACGGGGAAACATATAAATGCCTCTTTGTAAATAGTTGATAATGATGAAAGAAGCTTCTGGGCTGTTAATCACTGCCTGCTTTCATACTGCTTTATTACACCTCTTCGTGTGCAGCTTTTTGTGTTGGGAATTTGCAACTAAAATAAACCAAAGCTGTTGCTTTCTCTAACTATATAACCTTACTCTCACTGCGTAATTCTGGCATGCACACAAACACACGCTCACTACATACAGATGAGCAGATAGGTAACCATACTTGCTATTTCTCTTTATAAATACGTGTATTTATTCAGATGGTATCTATAATAGATGCACTCATGAAATATGTAGCTCCAACTGCACATGTAAGAATAGAGGTTATTAAAAGGTGGGTTTTTTTTCTTTAATTGTAGCCAGTGCGACTTCCCAAGTGCCTCTTTACAGCAAAAGAAGTTCAAAACCTGACTCTAAGCAGAGTCATCCTGGTGCTGTGTATGCTTTTGTTTCCTCAGTTGCCGGTGGGAATCACTGGGATTTAAACCCACACGCACCGGCTGGGAGATGTTTGTGTCTTTCAGAGCAGTGACTTCCATCACTCTGTTTTCCTCCCCAGTACTATCTGCTATCAAGGCCTGCCTGCCTGGGCTTCGGTGGGGGGTTTCTCTTTCACTATATGTAAGAAGTGCAGTCAAGTACAAGGGTTGAAGTGGGCACATCGTGACTTCAGCAAGGTTTTTTCTGTACAGGGCCTGGGAGGTTGGCCTCTCTCAATGTGTTGGTATTACCAGGCTTTTAGAGACAGTTATTTTCCCCCATCTGATTTCCCTTTAGGTTTTCCTCTTTAAAAAAAGTGAAAAGGATCTTTCATAGCGATCGAGCTTCAGAAGTCCTGACGGTTTTATGCCTGTGCTGCGTAATGCAATTTTGCACGGGTTCGTCAAGGGCTGAGGTAGTAATAAGTGAGTCAGAGGGGCCTTGGACGGGCAGCTAATGCAGTCAGAGCCGGGGGAATCCAATTAAGTGTTACTCAGGCGCCGTTAGTTTGTTTCTAATAGACTGTGGGGAGAGTTGTGAGGCAAAGTTCATCCGATTCAGTGCGATAGCAGAAGGGATTGGGAGAGGGGCTGAGCAACACGAAGGGAACATCTTTCACCTGAGAAGCTGCAGCCAACGTTTGGGAGGGCAGCAGGCCAGTCTTTGGGCTTCTGCTGCAGGTAGACCCCAAAGCAAGCTTGAACTTGTAATTTGGTGGGGAAGGGTGAAGAAAATCAGGCAGCCACATTTCTACTCTGACCTACTGCTTTTCTACAGCAAAGTACGTGCATTTTAGTTTTCTTCTTTTTTGGCACATCTAGCCCAAGACTGGAAGGCCACCCATGGGGTTCAAGACCCAGCTAGCTGGTGGTTTACACACGTACTTGCTGGCCACGAACTCTTATGAATGTATCAGTTGCACTTTCCTGGAAATGAAAGGTCGGGGGAAGGAGAAGGTTTAGGAAAAGTGAACACAGTAAACTAGCTGTAGCTGAAAGGGTTGAACATGAACCAGTGTGTATAAACCAGTGTGTGCAAACCAGCCCTGTGCAGTGGTGTTCTGTAGACTCCAACTATGACTATTTAGAAAGAATAAAATGTTGGGTGTTTGCCACGTGCTTTCAGAACAGCTGGCACCACAGCAGCCCCGGCCGTGCCGGGAGGAAGTCCTCGGCACTGCCATATTGCCGTAGGGAAAGCATTCACCAGACCATTACCTCTGGCTGTGCGGGACAAGGCGTGCAGACGGGGCTGGACCAGCGGGTCCTGAGGTTAAAAGTAATTTGGAGAGGATGGGAAGGTTGTAGGCAGCAAGCGAGGCACCAGCTGCACACTCTTGGTGTCTTGGGGCTGGCTGCTCCAGGCAAGGCATGGCGAGGGGAGGGAAGAGCAGCATGAGATGTTCCCACGGTGGGATGTCTGAGGTTTGGAAGAGCCTTTGTAGGAGATTATGTGTTTATTTTAATGGGCGGCTGAATGCATTCTGTTATTATTTACAACTAGGAATGAGTGTGCCATATGCTGAATGTGTCCTAACAGCCACCAAAGGAAGACAAGCAGTTGCGGTATAAAACACAGTGCTGTATTTATCCAGCAGGCTTTTCCTCTCATCATGCAGAGTAAGCACTCGCCGCCGAACTGCCGGCACCCGCAGTACAGTAGGGAAGTGTAATGACTTGTCATCAATAAGGGCTCAGTTACTGTGGGAGCGGCTTGGCGGGGTTCCTGGGGGCTGTGGAGCAGTGGGTTCAGCGCAGGTCACGCGTGCAGCATCCCCTGCCCCGCAGCGTCCCGAGCCACCCAGATGGGATGCTCACAAAAAACACTTCTGGGGGAAAGGCGAGGGTAACAACATCCTTGAGAAGTGGCTTCTTTTTGAAGGCTGATTTTTGCAGCTTTTGCCTGAACTACTGTGCTATAAAAGAAAAGAAAGTAATAATACAGTAAGTGTAAAGAAATCCAGCTGCTTTATTCTCATCTGTTTATTCACGTGTGGCTTTGACGTTGATGTATGTGAGCTGTGTGTGGCAGTGTGGTGGGGGCTGAGCAGCCTCACACACCAGGGGTGAGTGAATGATTCCAGGCTGTAGCAGCGTGGCATCCCCTCACCTGCCTTGTGCTGTGCAGTAACCGTCCTCCAAAAGAAAGGAAAAAAAGCATAACAGGCGTGTGATCTTCTCTCACTTATTGCATATTTTTCCCTCTAATGGAGAAGGGCAATTTCTTACACTAATCACAGTTGCTTGCTTCTGCACCATAGTGAGGAAACCCTTTCCGAATACAGTTTGTGGCTGTCCTGGTGGCACTGATGATGGAGCAATGCATTACATATCTTCTCTGCCTAGGAAGGGCATAAGGGTGTAAGTCCCAGTGCACAGGGGTGGTGAGAGGCGACGGGGAGGGTGGCCGGAGCTACCTTCACACAGGACAAGCAATGCATAGCAAAGGTTTTGGCTCAGGAGGGCCTAGAGGTTTCAAGCCAGCGGGATAAGCGTTGCTCTAAATAAAATTCTGTATGGCTAGAGCCAGTCTGCAGGTCTGAAGGGCTGTAGGAGTCATGGCTCCGAATTAATTCTGAATTAATTAGCTGAGCGGCATGGGAGAAGCACAAGCTGCTCGATACACTCCAGTTGGAGCATGCAGAGGGGCTGCGGTGAACAGGGGTGGATACCGAAAGCGGGATATTGAAACCAGGCACCCAGATCTGGTGGGTGGGCTGGTGCAGCGTCACGCTGTGATGTTTTTCCCCAGCAGCGCAGCTCCCAGGGCTGGCACTGCGCAGGCAGGAGCGGTTGTTCAGCCCCCGCGCCCTGCGTGCCTAGGAGGTGGCGTCTGCAATTAGCTCACACAGTGCTGCGAGTCGTCTTCTGGCCCTTCCAAGGAGGTAATCTGGATGCAATGAAGATCTATAGTGATCAGATAATTACTATCGATTGCTCTGTAGATAGCTTGACGAGGTAATTAGGGGGCACTGGAAAGAAGCTGGAACTGATTCATTGGCATAACCTTAATCTAAAAGGTTTCCTGATTTTGTTTCTTTACCTAATGGCAGATAAACAAACATCATTTTAGCTTCAGGATCCGCCAGGTACAGGGCTCGCTAGGGACAGGGGCTTTTCTTTTATGCTAACTAGATCCTGAAAGCGATCAAGAGTAGCTTGTTTTGCACTTAGCTTAAACGAAGGCTCCTTTAGTTAGCCAGGGGTAGCATCCTGGTTTCATGTGCCTGCATACTCCTTGAGTGTGCTCACTCTGTACGTGATGGCCACATGAGACTGGTTGGTGGTTGGCTCTTGTAATTAAATGTAACTGAGTCTGGCTCTGTTGGTTTCTAATGGGGCTCATGTAGGTGCCTTTGTACTTGCTTCTTCCTGTGGACTACGGTTAGGCTGTTTGTAGGCAGTGGTCCACTGTGGTCTCATTAGTTGCAGGCATATATTTGGTTTTAGCTGCAGAAAATGACCAGACTGTTGGCTTACTAGTTTTGAATTAGAAGATACATATTTCAGGAACCCTGAAATGAAGTGAAAAAAGACCTATGTATTCATATGTACAAAATGCTCCATCACAGTGTCTGGCTCTTGTTCTGATACCATCCTGCTTGACAGTTAGTCTCGGAGTAGGCATCGATTATCTCTTGTACTGCTCTGTCACGGAGCGGTTTGCCAGGAGGCCACAAGCTGAAGGACCAGCAGTGTGCACAGATCCCATATCAACAGGACCTCTGCAAAGAAGAGCTATCAAAAAGTAAAATAGGAAAGCTACCATTAGATGTCCAGTTTGGTGAGCAATTGAGAAGACTGATATACTTCCATATTCAAACAGTGCCTGTATGCAAAGTCTTTGTGCTCGATATAATTGCATGCAGTTAAGCTTTCTGCTTGTAGGACATGTTGGATAACAGTGTGTCTGCCAACGTAGACATAGGTGTCTGTGTTCCTGCTGGGCTGCTGCTGTGTGATGAGGCCGAGAGGGTTATACTCAGATCTGATAGTGCAATTCAGTTCACAGGGAAACACAACTCTGCATTTTTTCTGTATTAGACATGTTACAGCATCCACAGCAGTCAGTCTTGAGGAATCAGAAGACCAGTGTGCTGTCTGGATGAAACCTGACCACTTTCTTCTTGTTGTCGCAATACTGCAGGAGGTCCTCCAGCTCGAGCGGCAGATGGGCGGGCAGCTTTTGGAGGAACCCAAAGCTTTGCATTTTAAGGGAAGCACCCACAACCTCCGCCTGTCCATTCATGACATTGCCCACTCTCTCTGGAAGAGCAAACTGCTGGCTAAATACCAGGTGAGCACTACAAACCCTTCACATTGGATCCTGGCAGTGAGGCTTAAAGAAACACAATGACACACAGGAGGGTTTAAAAAACACCAGGTGCCAGCCTGCAGTGCCATGGACATTTTTTTCCCCAGACCATTTGCAGGAACAGTAGCGTGGAGCCCACAGTCTCTGATCATGTAGCATCCATACCCTGGTCCTGCATCCCTCCCTGACTATAATTTTTTTCCTTTCCTCCTGCAGGAGATTCCCTTTTACCACATCTGGAGTGGATGCCAGAGGAACCTGCACTGCACCTTCACACTGGAAAGGTTCAGCCTGAATACCCTGGAGCTGGTGTGCAAACTCTGCGTGCGGCAGGTCGAAGGAGAAGGGCAGATATTCCAGCTCAACTGCTCCGTTTCAGAGGTAAATGACTGTGGTGCACTCCTCTATCCGACTGCAGGAATGTGGGAGGGTTAAGGAGGTATACGCTTTCCCGTTCCTGCCTGTTTGATGCTTCCCATTTTCCTCCTGACTGCTGGGATGAACATAAGGGATGGATTAAGTCATTGCTTGATATCTCCTGTTGCATTTTCCCTTTGTTTCTCTCATCTGGAAGGGCGCATCGCCCCTGCAATGGAGGGAGGAGGGCAGCTGTGCTCTCCCTGCTAGTGCCGCCTTTCTGTGCCTGCGTGGAGGAGCTCTTTGCCTGCCACTCCGTAATACATCTCATAAAGCGCTGCATGGTCCTGCTTCCTGGCAGTCCAGAAGAGCATCATGGCTGACATTTCCCTCGAGAGGGAGGAAAGAGAAAAGGAAAATGTCATTGCCGTGTGTTTGTATGAGCCACTCCACTCTGATCCTGCTGTGCAATAGGCAATATCAGATGGTCTAGTTGCAATAGACTATTCTCCTCAGATTTTGCTACCGCTACAAATCCTGACTATCATCTTCAACAATTTTTCTTTTGATGGCTGACATTTTGCAGTACAAAAACGATCATAAGTTGGGAACGTCTTTGCTGATGCTACATAGCACCTAAAGAATTTTTGCTCTTTGGGGCTGTCAAGCTTAGAGCTGAGACCAAGTGACATTTTCGGTGGTGCCCAGCAACAGGACAAGGGGTAAAGGGCACAAACTGAAGCATAGGAAGTTCCAATTGAACATGAGGAAGAACTTCTTCCCTCTGAGGGTGACGGAGCCCTGGAACAGGCTGCCCAGGGAGGTTGTGGAGTCTCCTTCTCTGGAGATATTCAAGACCCGCCTGGA
>Ga0065711_1009956_pt1 | contig 13295 bp, 6 predicted proteins | sample Hoacrofraction12_FD_59098 | JGI IMG/M metagenome (GOLD analysis project Ga0065711, IMG submission 59098) | Hoatzin crop microbial communities from Cojedes, Venezuela - Epithelial fraction 12 v2 (version 2) | ecosystem: Host-associated > Birds > Digestive system > Esophagus > Crop | place...
TTTTTTTTTTTTTTTTTTTTTTTCCCCCCCTTTGCTTCTTCTGGCAGATTTGAATTAAAAGTACGTGGAGAAGGTGTTGTGCCCTTGAATTTTTGGTACTAAAGTGTACTCCTTCCTCATGTTATAAAATTCTATGCTAAGAGTGTCTGCACCACAATAATGTGTTGAAGATGAGCCATGAATTTTCAATACTAGTGCTGAATCCTGTATGGTCCTACCTTTCCTTGTGCTTAAGGATAAAGGATTTCCAGCAGCTCCACGTTTTTAGGATGCATGGATCAAGTAAGAGTTAGCAGTGAAACTGTTAGCATCCGAGTTGAACAAAATACTGCATCCATAGCAACTAGAAATGAGACAATACTAAAAGCGATGATTTAAAAAAAATCTTTCTTACACCATATTTGTAGTGTTATGTGAAGAGTAAAAGGGGAACAAGTAATAAGATGAGAAAATATTTGTATCTCTGGTGGCTTTCAGAGCCATGATTTTTTTTTTTATTGCTTTGACCAATCTCAGTAATTTGGGTTATTACTTGTAAAGAGCACAGTATCTCAAAAGCATCTGGCATGGTGGTGTTATGCACATGACCATTTGATGAAATTCAGTATTAGTGACTTATTTTTCCTGTGATTTTGATGCTTTGGCAGGGGAGGGAATGAAAAAGGGGTGAGAGAAAAGGGTGTCTAGTGAATCAACTATATTGCCTTTTCCTTTAGCAATACAACATATGTGGTCTGTCTTTTCAGGAAAGTTTTTAAAGTCTTCGTTCCTGTGAGCTCAAGCAGCAATTAGAAGGGTCTTTTAAAAATCTGGTTTCATTATGAATCTCATCCAGCAGAACTGTCCCAGCACATCCAGGTGCTCCATTGGCCTGCGAGGCTGTGTTACTACAGTACTCCCTTCGAGCAGGGGCTGCAGGGTAGCTCTCCAGTTGCACCTGTAGCTAAGGAACAGTGCTCACCTGACAGCCTTACTGGGAAGAACAGCAGCAGGCAAGGCAAGGAGCAAAAGCTGGTGGTGTTCTAATACACAGCATTTTCTTTTTGTAGGCCCAGTGCAACCTTATAAGTATGAAGAATTTTGATGTACCTTGTGGAGCTCACCACAGACTGTTATATTCATGTTCTTGGATGTACCATACTCTGTGTAGGGGAGGTTTGTGTAACATGAGGAGCCACCTTCATTTTGTATATTTGAAAAGAAATATGCACACAATATGCACACAAATTTAAATGTTCTTAAATCATGTGCAAGGTGATTAGTGAATCTTTCTGTATTTGAATTATCCTCTGTCACGTTAAAGGCTGCCAGTTTACAGGACTGAGTAATTCCAGGCTGGTAGTCATGGATCACGTCTTTTGTCACTCTTTAGTTGTTGCTGATACTTCATTTCTGATCTTAACCAGAGACTTCCCTGGTCAACCCACAATGCCGAGATGCCATTTAGTTGCAGTGGTCACTATGTTGAAATACTGTGGTAGATGTGGAGGTGTCTTGCCTTTTCCAAGGTGACTGGAAATGCTGGTTATGTATTCAGTCAGGTTACATGGAGTGCTGCTGCAGACTACGAGCTCTCTTGTTTTGCATACTAGAAATAAATGATTTTGCTTTGCCCTTTTGGAGTCTTGCTGCAAGCTGAGGTGCTGGAAGACATTGCCAATACTTGTTTTTCCTAATGGTTTAAAAAAAAACCACATAAAATCTGCTTGCTTGGTGGAAACTTCACTGAGTTCCTTCAAAGCATGTGAAGTGGGCTCACTGATATTTCCTTGTTTCTCAGCTGCCGGTGGAACAGGGAGGCTGGCAGTGAGGGGTCGGTGTGTTAGGCTGGTGAGTGGTGAAAAAGTCTGCTTTGAGGAGGAGAAATGAAGTCTCACTGGCTGGGGAAAGCCAGTTAGTGTGGGGCTGCACAGTGTTAGAGCTAACCTCAGCTCGTGGTGTGTTTCGAGGGGGCCCATGTAGCTGTGTGGCTCTTCCTCAGAGCGTGCATTGGCCTGAGAATAGGGACAGGGGCAGCCACAGCCCCTAACTACGCTGTGCTGAAATGCAGAGGCAAGTATCCATGAGCACTGATGTTGTCCCAGAACGCTGGGACAGCGCTGGTAGTGCTGAGAAAGGAAACAGCAAAGGAGATGTCAGGTTGCTACAGCAGCTTGCAAAAAGCCGGCAGTGTCTGTTGGTTCAAGCCCAGGGCTGCAGGTTAGCGTGTCCAAAGCTCAAATTCGGGATAGACAATATGCTTCTTGTGACCTCAAGTCAATCGCTTAATCTGAGTAATCTTACTTTGTGGTTTGCTTTCCTGTTTAAGGTAGGAGTGATAATGTTAGCTGCTGCTTTGTGTCTCAGGTATGTTCGGATTAGTGGGTTAAATTTAGTTAAGACATGTCAGGCAGAAGTAGGAGACAGGTGTAGTAAAAATGCTGCTGTTACTGAAATACCATCTAAGAGTAATCTTCTTGCTGACGCCTCCCAAGCAAGTCTGCTTCAGAGAGGGAATTTCAAAGTTTGAACAGTTTAAGGTAGAAGCTTCCAATATTACTTATTCTAAGTCGTAGTGAGATATGGTCCTTATTGTCATATTGTCTCTTATAATCAGTAAATAGGCTTGTTCACAAACAAACCAGTTGCGTATATCCAATGAAGCTGTCACTTTAAGGCTTTCTGCAACATTTTAAAATAATGATTGTATTGCTGGGGTCAAGTAGGTGTATTGGTATAAAGGATGACAGGTTGCAGCTGAGCTGGAGCAAATTCAAGTTGTCTCAGCTTCTGCACAGAGTTCTCACTAAGATAGGTTGTACACTCGGCTTGGGTTACCTCCTTGCAATGTCTGCTGTCTGGCAGAGATACTGTTTCCCTCCAAACGCTGTGGAAGTGAGGGTTAACTATCACTGGAAATTTTGACTGCCTGAACTGGCTACTTCTGACTTTGCTAAGTAAGATAAGGAGTTACCTCTCCCTGATGTAGTAGCTTGTGGGTTTTTTATGGCTTTTAAATAAGTCTTTGTTAGAAAGTAGTGTGGAGGGAATCAACAAATCGGTTTTTGTTGGTTTTTGTTGGTTTTTGTTGGTTTTTGTTGGTTTTTGTTGGTTTTTGTTGGTTTTTGTTGGTTTTTGTTGGTTTTTGTTGGTTTTTGTTGGTTTTTGTTGGTTTTTGTTGGTTTGTTTTCCTAAACCTGCCTTCAGTCTGGAAAAGGGGATTTTGGGGGTTGGGTGGGAGGAGGTGCAGAAGGGGAGGATGTTCAGTGTTTTGCTTCTCCCTTGCCTGGAACACTTGAGATTGAGTAACCAGGGTATCATCTGGCATATCTGAGGCCAGTGCTAAAGCTTACAAAAGAGCTTAAGTCATTTCAGTAAATGAATTTAGCTGTTGTCCATCTACATCCTGTGCTTGTTGAGACTTTGCTGATTCCCAGCTGTTTTCTGTTGCTCCTGTGCCAGCAGTTGCTCCACCTCCTCTCAAGAGCTGGTTGACTAATTTGAGTGCTAACTTCCTCCAGGCAAAGTCAGTCAGGTTTGCCTAACCCTGGTAAGTGATGGGCAGAGCAGGGCTGGCTCAGGCTTCTGCAGTGGGTTGGCAGTGCTCCTGCAGTTCCCCCTGCATCTTTGCAGCTGGGCTGGTAACCTTCAGCAGGTGAGGGTTGGTAGTGGCTTCTGTCGCTGCCATTAACTGCATTTGGAGAAGTGGGTTTGATACTCTTGGGAGCATTTATCTTTTGTATACACTTAGATGCACCGGTTTTAGTGCTCTAGCAGCTTGCTGTAGTAGAGGAGGAGGAGGGAAACAGTAGGGATGCTTGATACAGATTGCTCAGATTTCCTGGGGCAGTAAGGGACAAGAATGTCATGGTAATGTTTAAATCTGTGTGAAATAGGGCCTTTGCGTGTAGTAGTAGGAAGACGGTCCTTAGTAAAAGAGTAGGAGATTAAACAGCTGTTTATCCCAGAGGGTGCGAATTTCCAGAAAAGAGGAGAGATGAGCTGAGGCTTCTGTTCATCTTTTCAATATGCTGGCTGTACCGTCCAGGTTAAGGTTTTCTGCTCCATCGTATCTATAGAGGAGGAAGATTTGAGCTTTGTAGAGATCAGTCTGTAATCGCAGTGATGACTTCTACATTCAAATCAATCCTATAGGACTGGTATACTACAGAATGTATTCAGATTTCTTTTTCCAAGAACAAGGAAAAAGATGATCTACATTTCCTACAAATTATTTGTCGTGGAGTGAAAAGCCAGTTTTTCCTTTTCAGTTGTTTTGTCCCCCTGATTCGGTAAAAATCTTCCAATGGAATTTTTTGAAGACTGAATGTTTTTATTAGTTCAGAGGTATTCAAAGTACAGGGACAAAATCCCTAGAAAGTTCTTTTAGTGCACTGTTTTTTAACAAACACAGCCTGGGAAACTCAAAGTATTTAGGGGATTATGTTATGATTTGCTTTGAAACACAAGGAATTGAAAGGCAGGGCTGAAACCTGTTCTGTGACTGTGAATGTTTGGAGGTCTTAAGCTGTTTGTGTGTGACCTTTTTGCCGGCAGCGGAGGGAAGCCTCTAAGCCTGCATTCAGTTAGTGTTGGCTGGGTGACGGGGAATTAGCGTCCTGTCCGAGTAGTACAGGAAAGGGGCTGTGAATTAAAAGGAAAAACTTTCCATTGTTAAACTTTTAGCAATTTCAGTTTCCTTTTTTAATTTCAAAAACACAGGTGAGGAATGCGCTTTTTACTGAACATGTACAGAGGTAAACTTTTGGTAAATGGATTTGTATTACTCAACATGTCTTGAGCACCCAAGAATTAGATATTTTAGCTTGGAACATCAACACCTAGGAACAGTGACTGACAGAGCGTGTTTTTTTTGTTTCAGCTAAACAGACGAAACAAAATGCCATGGGTATTTGAGGTACATGGAGTAGATTTGTTGTGATTGTAACCTCAGACCCTGGAAGTAGTTTTAAATGGAGAAAGTAATCCAGATTTGTGCTCCTCTTACTGAAATGCAGCCATCCTTGGAGCATCGTTCTATCCGTTGATCTGTGTTAGTCGTGAAATACTAGAGGTGCAACTGGGACTAGACTAGCCAGAAAGGTAGAAGTATTAGTCAGAAATCTCTCAGAATACTGGAGGGTTTTTTGAGTCCTGGAGGAAAGCTAGAGAATAATTTACATTTTTAATACTATTTTCATCTCCAAAGAAATCTTCCATGCCAGCTGGCTATTTTATTAACAGAGGTTAAGGCAGGTGGCATTGATTTCGGCGTAGCTTCTGCCACTCTGTGGACAGAGGAGCTTGTTGTGTGTGGTCTGTCCTCACGTTTTCTTCTCTCCCCTCCTCCTTTCTCTCCCCCTGCGTGCGCTGTAATACTGAGATTCTGCAGTTTTTCAGTGGTAGTAGCTGCTCAGTGGGAGTGTGAGAACTTGTGATGTAAAGCTCAGTTCTCACTTTTGAATTTCTTAGTAACTGATGCAGGAAAATAGACCATTGCTGTACTGCATGAAGACTTGCACTCACTGGTTAGTCAATAAAATGTAGTTACAGAACTCTTCAAAATAAGAGGGGAAAAAAATATCTATAAGCAGCATCACTTTCTTCATTCTGGTAATCTTATTGTTGGAGCACCTCTCAGCTCTGTAAATGCTCTTACTAAATTAAAAAAAACCAAAACAAAACCACAAAAAACTCACAAAAAATGCTCTTTAAGGTTTGACTAAGTAGGGGAAAACTTAACCAGGACTTACTTCAAAAAGCCCTTTGAAAGTGAAGTGGCTGAAATATTCTTTCTAGTTTAATAGGTTTGATTGGTTTAATACGATCTGAACATTTACAGTTAGAGCCTGCTTTTTGCATTGGTTTATGTTCAGGCATATATTTCATTCCCAGTTAATGAATGTTATGTTTTCTAAGCAGGGTTTAGGAATGTGGAACAAGTTATGGATACTTAACTTGGCACATACATCTGTCTATGCCATATTTTCCTTTTGGGAGATTTGCTGGGAGTGAGGAGGTGTGAAAGCAAGAAAGGAAGATGTGCTGCTTGCGGAGAAGTCACAGGGGTTGGAAGAGGACACCACCACACCAGCTTCTTGTGATTGAGCTGCTATTGACCCTCGTTACAGCAGTGCTATAACAGCATCTGAAAGGGTATGAATGGGCTGGTGAGGGTGACGGGGTGTTTTTTCGGATTCAGGTGGATAGGCGAGTTGTTTTTACCTGCATTATGAAGACTGGATTTTAAAATTTAGCCCATTGGCAGAGTTATATTTCTGTTAAGCTGTTTGAGTTCTGGGGCTTAGTGATTCAGGTTTTCCAGATGCAAACAAAGGCGTTGCTTTTGGAGGCGTGCCCTTTCTGACTACGATAGAGACTATGACAAAGCCTATATGTTCTGGTGCAGGGAGTAACCTAGTATTTTTTTATACAAAGACTGGTTTCATCAAAATTTCTCAGTCAGAGATGCTTTTCTGAAAGCTCTCTGTGTCGGTTTGGGGATAATGAAGGGGGAAGAGGATTTGGGATGAAAACTGCCTGGTATGTGCTGTAGATAGCTGTGAAATAGCCTGGTTTGTTTGGGGACAGTTTTGCTACCTGGAAATAGAAAATAATCCCGGAGTGAAGCTATATCCCGCCACGCAAATTTTGTGAATAAAGGAACCTTGTCTGGAATGACAGATGAATCTGCGCAAGTGCAGGGCAACCTTTTCCTTCTGTGTGTTGTCTGAGGGTTGTCATCTCAGCCCTGTTTTTAAGACCAATGTTTTCTGCGTTTTGTGGTTAAAAAGAAATTGAAGTTGTGGATTGATCAGGAGGGTCAGATAAAATTGCATGTTTGATAAACGATCTTTGAACTTTTTTCTAGTAATTTGACAGCTCCAATCTATGTAGTGTAAAGGGGCTGAAACAAATCCTGCCAAGAACCTCTCCGCAGGTGTGCTGAGAGCAGAACAGCAGTGATGTGCTGTGGTTAACTGGGATGCTGAATGATATTTTTCCTTCATTGAAACATGTCGTTTCCTTTTGAACTTAGGGATGTTCTTCTGGAAAAAGTGTATTTGCTTTGCTTTGTGTTCCTGATAGATGTGGAGTTCAAACCAGAATAGTTTATTTAAATTTATTTTTGTAATGAAATATTAATTTAGTTCGCCAATGACCAGTTGGCCAGAATTGAAACTTTGAACTGTTGCTGGACTGTAAAGCACTTGAACTACTGTTGATATAACAGGGTCACTGTCAATTTAGTTTTAGCCCTAAGTTTAATCCTGTTTACTGAAAAAGTAAGAAGAGAAACAAGGCAGGGGAATTGCCTGATAAGAATGTTTTCTATTTTAATCAAAATTTGTTGGTTTATATCCTTACCCGTGGAGGGATCAGCCCCAGCCTGGCAGCACTGATCTGGAATGCTTTTGCAACTGAAAAGTGAAACTGAGAAGTGTGACTTTTTGGGGTGGGGGTGGGGAACGTTTAATGTTACTGAAAAGCAGGGGAAAAAACCAAAATGCATTTGAAGTTGATTTCTGTTGTGATGATTGATTAAAAATAGGTGAATAATGACAAACAACAGTTACTAACACTAGCATTCAGTAATTCAATATTTTATAGTAATGAGTCTTGCATATTTTCACTCTGCTAGGGTAATGTATCAATTTGAGCTTAAAAAAATAAACCTCCAGTATGATTAATCCAGTGCTTGAAAACACTCCTTTCTTTTAGAATAACCCCTTGCTTTTGAAAGGAGAATCTGAAACTTTTAAGCATCACAACTGCTTGCATATTAAAGTCTGTACCTTATTGTCTGGTGAAGTGATTTGTTCAAGGTCACAGTCCTTGGCATCTTTTGAAATAGAAGTCTGATGCCAGGCTTGCTGTCCCCTGACATAACCACCAGATGTGCTTTTCCCAAGTGCATTCTAGACCCATAATGACTGCTCCTAGCTTGAGAGCGTGAGAAAGCTGCGTGGAGAAGTAATGATGAAGGTTTCACCAGCCACGGTTTTAGTTTCTGCATACACAGGGTATGTTGTGAGTACGCAAAGCCAGTATACAGTCAGGTGAATGTGTAGGAATTACAGGATGTCTGTGGAGAACGTGGTCCACGTTGAGCAAACTGTAGTACCTTGCCTTAGCTCTTTTAAGGTGAGTCAGTTTGCTTAACGTAGTGCAGCGGGTTTTTTTTGGTTTTTTTTGTTTTGTTTGTTTTTTAAAGGCTGAAAACAGAGTGACTATAAACAGTTACATGTTTCCATTATCATTTTACTTGAGTTTTGATCTATCAAGCAGGTATTCGTCATTCTTTCTGCTCCTGATGAATTACTTGAACACATGGGCTTTATCAAGGATTTGTTTTGGTATCTGTTTGTCTGCAATCTATCTGCTGGTTTTTCTCATTGAGGGGTTGCAAACCTTTTTCCCTCTTTCCTTGGCTACAACTAAAATTTTGAACTATGCAAATAATTTGCAGAGTTTGAATAGAAGAAATGAAAAAGTATTGATTTGCAATGCATAGATATATTTTTCCACTGACTCTTAAAGTCAGCATTTCTTTAAAGCATCAAAGATGCTGCTACCAGAATTTTAATATGTTGCTGGGAGTTAAGGTTAAAGGGTAAATTTTCATTGCTATATGGACAGCTTGAAACAGGGCTCGTGAAAAGCTGATGCATGAGATGAATATAAACCTTTTTTTGTTTGGTTGGTTGTTTTTTTGTGTCCTCCCTGGGTGTACAGAAGATTTACAACTCATTCTGGGAAAAGGATGCAGTGACAGGAAAGGAGAAGGAGGGATTCAGCTACAATTTTAGAGATTCATAGAAATGCTGTAGCTCTGGGTGGTTTGGTAAGCCAGTGGAGTGATGTCAAGTGTGATATGTTTAGAGGCTGGGTTGTGTGGATGGTACAGCCTTCTGTGTATCTTTTGCATCTGGAGTTTTCCCCGAGAATTGTAGTTTGCATTGTGGCTGTATTAGAAACAGAGCCTGTGCCACATTTATTTAGCTATTTAATAATCTCAGTACTTGTCTTCCAGGCTTCTGTATTGCTGTTCTATACTAACTTTGATATGCTGTCCTTTAAATTTAAATTTCTTCAAATCCCGACACAACCAGCAGCAATATAGTGTATTGTGATACCAGTTTATTGCCAGGGTAGGCCAAAGATGGGTCATTTTTAAAAATGTTGCATCATTTATTTATTCACAGATTTATTGAAAAAGTCTTGCTTGGGGGGTGTGTGTGTGGGGGGGCTTTTATGGGGCTGTTATCTGCCATAGGCATATTGTTTTGTTACAACGAATCAACTGTCTCTGAAGTGTGCTTTTGGCTTGGATGGGTTTTGTTTCTATGATGATTTCACTTTTAAGCTCTCAAAGGGAGCAGTGAAAGGGAAAGGTCTTTGTTTTCTTTTATTTTCCAAAAAACTTGTAGTTGTGAGGAGTTTGTCCTGAGCCGTGCAAACATCCATACCCCCTTTTCTACTGGACCACTAGAATCACTATATATTTTTGAAGAGCCTCTTGGAACACCCCACCAGGATGTGAATCAAGAAGTCTTCACATCTCTCCAAGTCACTGGTGCTAGGTGAACTTAGTCTGTGGAAGTGAACCCCTCTGGTGTCCAGCAGCCCCCCTGTAAGATGGCCTTGGACAGAGGGTACAGCACCTGTTCCGCCTGAAGCAGGTTTGCTGGTCAAAGGGTGCTGTGTGTCTGTCTAGAATTTTCGCTTTGTACAAATCTCTGAAGAGTAGGTGAGTTGCTTTTAATAGGTACTTATGGGTTCTGGTCTTTCTAAACTTACTAATGAATCAGTGGTGTATATGTACGCTTGAATAGCTTTGAAAATGGGCTTGAACGTTTTAAAAATACAGGTGTTCTTGCAATTACTTAGTGTTTTTCATGTTTAAAGAGCTGTGTTGCAGGTGCTTCCCTTTTGTCTACAAAAAACTGCAGAGACAGTCCACAGTGCCTTGGTCACTGGTGTCCTGATTCCACGTGAAACATGGGTGTGTGAAACGCGGTGCTCTGCATTTGGAGTAGCAAGGTTGGTTGGTTTTACTTCCAGAGCCTGGTAAGCATCTCTAAATGTGTCAGATGCCATTTCAGCGCTTTGCCAGAGCAGCAGTTGGTAACGCTTGGAAGCACACCTGATGGCTTTGGTCATCTGAACGTCGCATTTTTGTCAGTGGTACTGGAGAGGTGAGCAGAGTTTGGCTGGCTCGTGAGCCATGCAGTACCTGAGCAGGGGCTTTGAGTTTCCCTTAAGACAGTAGCAGACTTCTGAAACCCATACAACAGAAAATACTAACATTACGTGCACTCTATTGAAAGCTTTTGCTTGCTGTTGGAATAAGCACTGTCTCATGTTACTAAAAGAGATGGAAATAGACTGTAAATGTGTTATTTTCTTTTCCCCAACAAGTTTAATTCCTTTGTATGTTGGCAAAGACTCTGGCCTGTAATCAGTGGCAGGTTGTCGCACTTGGCCAGATCAGCCTGTTGAGAGGGGACAGAGTACATCCCACATGGTGAAGCCTCTTTATTGCTCCTGGGGGGCAGGAGGCTTCGGATCTACCACCTGGACCCCTGTCCCTCTGTTCTTAGACCTCACTTGGCTGCTGGATCTCTCCTGGCAGCCGTGGCTTGGGAAGCCTTTCATTGCTTCCTGGAGTGCTTCCTGACAAGTCTTCAGGGGATCAGTGAGATAAACCTGCTCATTTCCTCTACGGTTTCCTGATGACTGGTCTACGGTAAAACTTTTCCTGTTTTGAAGCTGGGGGGGGGAGAAGTTTTTATTCTCCACCCACCTGACTGGCCAGTCAGAGTTATGGGGCATTGGTTTGTCCATCTTTTTGCTGTAGCTCTGTTTTACCTTTCTTGTGTTAGTTTTATTGTTTTTTCTTCATCCAGACAGTTTAAAATGAAGTGTTTGGTTCTTGCCAAACCTCTGACGGCTGTAGGACTGTTTGCACACGCTTGAAAGTGAGATTGAACACAGAATTCTTTCCTTCCATTGCAAAGCAATGCTGCAGGTGGTAACTTTTTGCTGATCTTGAATCTACCTTATGAGCTATTTCATAGCAACCATTTCAACTTCTGCTGTCCAGGGAAAGATCCCCCCCCACCCCAGCAGCCTGCCCTCTTTGGGACCCCCCTCACTGCTACAAGAGCAGTTGGCATTTGCACTCTTCAGCCTTTAACCGCGGTACTTTTCTAATTGTTCAGACTTTTGAATGCTCTGTTGCATTTCATAGATTCACTGATAGTGTGGGGTCTGAGATTTTTCCCTCAGCTGAGTGAAAATAACCTCATCTTTGGCAGTGTCATTGCTGCTTGTGTGTTGCTGACCAGTTCAAAATAGAAGATACTCAAATGCATTAATTTAAATTACAGATTATATGTCATACATGATCACAATTTATTCAGTGTATTCTGTGTTTGTGTGCAGTGTTACATATAAATGAATAATGCATTTGTTCTCTAAGTAGTTTGTTTCTGGATGCTTTAGAAAAGAGAAAAGCTGATAGGTGTGCTTTTTGCTCTGTCTAGTTGCAGCCTGTGTCATCTGCCTTTCTTACTGTCTAGTTACCATACAGTCAAGTGGTATTTGAACTGCAACTCCCAGCTGATCTATGGTAGTTGTTTTTAGCAATAAAAATAATTTCTGCTACTTTAAAACAGGCAAATGTAATCGCTGAATTAAGAACACAAATGTGAACCTTGTTCTGGGTGATGGAAGAGCCAAAACTGAGTAGAAGTTGCAGTGGTGGCTCAGGCTGTAATTAGATCTAAGAAACTGGAAGTACTATTAACTGCAATGTGTTTCAGGCTTCTGAATTTCCAGAGCTTTGAAGTGAAGGACAATAAAGTGTAGCATGTGGAAAAAATTTTCAGGACAGTTTATCTGATACTTGTGAATAAATACTAAAAAAATAATAAGAAGTATTGTCATGGCTGACAACAGTCTAGATGGTGTTTGAAGAATTACCTAACTCCCTAGCTCCTGCACCTCGTACTTTAGGAAATACAGTTAACTGCATCTTTAGCCTAATTGGCTATAGCAAATAATGTTAAAATTTTAACTGTCTTTTTCCTTTGAAGGAGAGTTAAAAGTCCCACAAGGAAGCTATTTAACATTAGTACTCACTTCTTATTGAAAAGCCTTGATGGTTCTTTTATTAAAAGTGGCTGTTTTATGGAGGGCTTTGTTTTCATTATGCAGTTAGAAGTAACAAAATATACTGTAAAGATTTCCATTTTTAAAAATTTTAAGTTCTTATCGCCACTCCAAACACCTGAACTTCCTGACTTAAACAATCTGTCCTTAGTTTTGGTAGCAACAGGTAATGGTGTGGCGTGCTGAACGGTGCCGTTCTTACGGAAGGGCTGCATAATGTGTAGTGTGTATCTGCTGCTTAACTGTTCAGCTGCGTGGAAGTGAGAGTGTGGGGTTGGAAAACTGATGAAATGGGCACTTGGGGGTTTTGGTTGTGTCTTGTTTTTCACTGCTGCAAAGGAAGTGCAGGCTTAAATGTTGCATTTTTACGTGTGTGTAAGAGCCTGTATGATCTTGTGGAGACATACTGACTTAAATGCATAGATGAAGCCAAACTTAAATTTGGGGAAATAATTCAGGGAAAACTTGAGGACTTGGTTTGCAGTGCAGGACTTGAGGGCTTTGATTGCTAAGCTGCTTTGTTGGTGGTTACTGAAGGCAGTTTCATTTCACATGCCCACCTCGTGTGAGCCTGCATTAGGAATGCCAGCTTTCCAGAGCTGTCAGTGGTCTAATTTATCCTTTTAATTTAACTTCATGGTACAGAAGCAACCTGTATTTTACTGCATATCAAACCACACATGGGCAACGTCTGTGTAATGAGATAGCCATGCTGGTGTTTTAGGGAGAGGATCAATGTGTTTTCCTCCCTGTTAGGCAAGTTACTGACGCCTGTCTCTTGTCGTACACAGAAATGCCTTTGAAAGGCTGAGACCTGAGCTCTGTACCTCTTTAGCTTCTGAAAAGCTTGATCTTGAACATGGGGCTGTGCATCTTGGAGTCGCTAGTGGCTCAAAACTTGAATTGCTCTGTATTAGTTCCCTTTTCTGTGAACAAGTTCTTTCTGCAGCTGAAATTAGCAGGTAGTCTGATATTTTTACATTATCTAGTGATGACACCATTTTCTCTAGCTTTCAGTAGTCCATACAAGTCCTTACCAGTAAGAACTTCTGGCAGGAGAGGAGGGGAATAGGAGAGCAGTAGATGGCAGCTTGTCAGTGAAATTAGTGTTTTTCTTTTTTTTTTTTTTTTTTACCCTA
>Ga0065711_1045728_pt1 | contig 13294 bp, 13 predicted proteins | sample Hoacrofraction12_FD_59098 | JGI IMG/M metagenome (GOLD analysis project Ga0065711, IMG submission 59098) | Hoatzin crop microbial communities from Cojedes, Venezuela - Epithelial fraction 12 v2 (version 2) | ecosystem: Host-associated > Birds > Digestive system > Esophagus > Crop | place...
TTCCCAATCCACCTCACCGACCACTCATCCAGCCCACACTTCCTCAGCTTCCCTAGGAGGATATCATGGGAGACTGTGTCGAAAGCCTTGCTGAAGTCAAGGCAGACAACATCCACGGCTCTCCCCTCATCTACCCAGCCAGTCATGCCATTGTAGAAAGCTATCAGATTGGTCAGGCATGATTTCCCCTTGGTGAATCCATGTTGACTACACCTCATAATCCTCCACTTGCTTGATGTTAACATCCAGAATGAGCTGCTCCATCATCTTTCCCGGGATGGATGTGAGGCTGACCGGTCTGTAGTTCCCTGGGTCTTCCTGCCCTTTTTGAAGACTGGAGTGACACTGGCCTTTCTCCAGTCCTCGGGCACCTCTCCTGTCTTCCAGGACCTTTCAAAGATGATGGAGAGTGGCTCAGCAAAGACATCTGCCAACTCCCTCAGCACTCATGGGTGCATTCCATCGGGGCCCACGGATCTATGGGCGTCTAGATTGCTAGACTGTGTGAGGGATCATTTGATCCCTCACACAGTCCTCCTTGACCAAGGGAAAGTCATCCTCTCTGTAGGCTTCCTTGCTTACATCCAGGGCCTGGGATTCCTGAGGGCCTGCCTTGGCACTGAAGACTGAAGCAAAGCAGGCATTCAGTAACTCTGCCTTCTCTGTATCCTCTGTCACCAGGACAGACACTCACCTCGTTCAGCAGTGGCCCAACATTAACCCTAGTCTTCGTTTTGCTGCTGTACTTGAAGAAGCCCTTCTTGTTGTCCTTGACATCCCTTGCAAGATTCAGTTCCAGGTGGACCTTAGTTTTCCTTGTTGCATCCCTGCATGATTTGACAGCATTCCTGTACTCTTCCCAAATGTTCTGTCCCTCTTTCCACATTCCATAGATCTTTCTCTTCTGTCTGAGTTCCACTAGAAGCTCCTTGCTCATCCACACGGGTCTCCTGCCTTCTTTGCTAGATTTCTTGCTCAGGGAGATGCACCGATCCTGAACATGGAGGAAGTGATGTTTAAACAATGACCAGTTCTCTTGGACTCCCTTGCTTTCTAGAGCCCTGACCCATGGGACTCCTCCAAGTAGCTCCTTGAAGAGGCTAGGGTTAGCTCTCCTGAAGTCCAAGTTTTTGATCCTACGTATTGCTCTGCTTCCTTCACACAGGATCTTGAAGTTCACCATTTCATGGTCACTGCAGCCGAGTCTACCTCCAACCTTCACATCCTCAACAAGTCCCTCCTTGCTGTTAGTACTAGATCCAGCAGAGCGCCTTTCCTTGTTGGTTCCTCCACCACTTGCATCAGAAAGTTATCATCAATGCTCTGTAGGAACCTCCTGGACTGCCTGTGTCTGGCTGTATGGTCTTCCCAGCTGATGCCAGGGTGGTTGAAGTCCCCCACGAGAACCAGGGCCTGTGACTGTGAGGCTACTTTCAGCTATCTGTAGAGGCCTCATCAGCTTCCTTGTCCTGGTCAGGTGGCTTGTAGTACACACCCACAATAATGTCACCCATATGAGCCTGTCCCTTAATTCAAACCATGAGATCTCAACTCCTTGTTCATCTGCCCCCAGGCAGAGCTCAATACATTCCAGTTGCTCCCTCACATACAGAGCAACTTCACCACCTCGTCTTGTTGGCCTGTCTTTCCTAAAGAGTGTGTAGCCATCCGTGACAGCATGCCAGTCATGCGAACTGTCCCACCTTGTCTCTGTAATTGCAATGAGATCATGGCCCTTTGACTGCACACAGATCTCTAATTCTTCCTGCTTATTGCCCATGCTGCGTGCATCGGTGTACAGACATATCAGGGATGAACTTGAGCATGCTGGTTCCCCTGGAGGGGTGCAAGAGGATCTGCTGTGTCCATGCTCACCCTTAACATTGTTAGTCTTTTGCATCTCAGCTTGGAACACAGCTGAGGAATATTTGTCACTGCTTTGACTGTCGCCTCCTAATCCCCAGCCAGATGGAATGGCTTGAGCATTGTGACTTTGCCCCCCACTCCCCGAGTCCTTCAGTTTAAAGCCCTCCACACCAGGTTGGCTAGCCTTCTGCCAAAGATCCCATTGCCTCTGCTAGACAGGTGGGTCCCATCCCTCTCTAACAGGTTATAATCTTTGAAGAAAGTCCCATTGTCACAAAAACCAAAACCCTCACGGCGGCATCAGCCATGAAGCCAGGAGTTGATACCCATAATGCACCTGTTTCTAGCTGATCACCTTCCTCCAACTGGTAAAATGGAGGAAAAAATAACTTGGGCACCAAAGCTTTTTGCTTTCACCCCCAGGGCTCTGAAATCTTCCTTAATTCTGCCAAGGTTCTGACCTGCAGTGTTGTTTGTGCCTACATGAAAGAGTAACAGCGGATAGTAGGCTGTGCTCTTCACAAGTTGTGGCACCTCTCAGCCACATCCCAGACCTTAGTTCCCAGAAGGCAGCACACCTCACGTGTCCCCCTGTCAGGCTGGCAGATGGGCGCCTCAGTGCCCCTGAACAGGAAGTCACCCACCACGAGTACCCATCATTTCTTTTTAGGGTAACCGCTGTGTGCTGCTGGTGTAGTTTCCTCTTGCAAGACCTTTCTCCTGGGTATCTATGGTTTAACAACCGTTAAAGCCTCATATTTGTTATTGGTAGTTGTGCTGGAGGGTGGAGGCTGGAGCAGAATCCTGCTTTTGCCGGTCACCAGGGTCCAAGGTGCCTCTTTCTCACTGGTGATCTCCACAGAAGAGTGGTTCTGCAAGCATATGTCTATCTCCAACTCAGCTCCTCCAATACTGCATAGCCTGTTAACTATTTCCTGCAGCTCAGCCACCTGATGCACCAGATCCTCAACCTGCCGGCACCTTGTGCAGGCACTCAGCAGTGCTCCAGGAGCAGGGTCTGGGCACTCGCTGCAGGCTGCAGCCTGCACTGAAGTCGCCTTTGTTACCAGATCCATCAGGGTGAGGGCATCAGACATCACAGGGGCACCCACCATGGGAGCTCTGGTTCTAGCTCTGAGACGAGTGTCCACCATTATGGCCTAGAGCTCTCCCCTCGTCTGTGGTCTACAGGCGGGTTGTAGGGCCCTCCCTGCGCGCCCTGCCTGAGCAAACTGCTGCGCAAACTGCCATATGGGCTAGGGGCAGGATCTGCCTCTGTCCTCTGGGTCACAGGAACACGCCACAGGAGTTGGCTGATGGGGAGCTGGCCTGCAAAAGGTGGTGATGGCAAGGCAGAAAGCTACAGGCTTCATAAAATCAGGTAGCCTGTTTAGCAGCTGAACAGATAAACACTCACCTACAGTCTGTTAAAAAGCTTGACAGACCTGTGATGATGAAGGTGGTTATATGTACAAATCAGAAAGAGATCTTAGCTTTTCCCCTCCCATTTTATAGCGAGGCACAGGACAGAAAATTCACAAGCCAAAGCATGGAAATCAAAAGTCTTTTCTGTCAGAGGTACCCTAAGGTTAGCCTTAGGACTGAAAATCCTCTGGCTGTTCCAGGGGCTGTGTATTGCTGTATTGCCTCCAGTCCTGGGGCTTGATCCAAGAGCTAATGTTTTATCAAAATTAAGCAGCAGAAAACGTCTAGAAGGAAGACTCTGCATTTGTTTACTGGGACCCATATATCCTTCAAATGTAAACGTCTGACAGATGATGGTCATTTATCACTTTCTTTACCTCCTTGATATGCTAATAGTAGGGACATCAATCTTCTGTTACTTTTTCCAGCCAGTGTCACTGTTTTGAATTCATTTCAGTATAGATTGATGCTGACTGGCCTTTGAATGCTTGTTCTTTCAGTTAAATGCAGAATTTTGAGGTCACAGTTTTCACATGTGGCTGTGTTGCTTATACATAGCACAAAACGTGGAACCAATATGAAAAAAATAGATATCTCTGCCTGAAGTCTTTCTGAAATGCACAGAATAAAAGATCTGTGATGTGAGCTTTCTAATGCATCTTCTCATATATCTAATCCACTTCAAAAACAGAGGAGTTTGGAAAGACTGTGATATCAAGGTTAATGAAAACCTAGTGGGAAGCTCATGTTCATCCTCCATGGAATACAGATCATCTATCCTGGCAAAGCATGACTAGAGATAGAAATTTTCACCTTAGAATTTTCACTTCTGCTTAATAGAGCAGCGGTGACCAGCTTTTGTTTTGAATGATTTTTTTTAAAGGGAAGATTTTATTTTCAGACAATAAAAGAAAGTGGAAATGGATAGCAGTTGATGACCTGTCTTCCTTTACCATTTTTGCCTCTGTTTAGTGTATTGGTATTAGATTTTATTCATGAAGAAGTTTTAGAATTACAAGAAATGTGGGAAAAAGATGCAGACTCTGCATCTAACTTGTATGGGGACTGGATTAAGTGCCAGTGATTGATATTATTGCTTTGGTAATCTTAATGTGGACTCATTATTTATATGCATATCTAATTCAGAAATGTGAATAATTCAATTTAGAGGACTACTCACATATTTAAAGTTAGCCTTGCACCAAAGTATCATATTGAAGTGAGGCCATAAATCTAAAACTGTGATCTAGCATTTTTTCTCATTAAAAAAGTATTTTCAGTAGGGGATATAAAATGTTCAAAACTATGTGGGAACTACATACAAAAGTTTGAAACAAGATTGTTGTTTTTATTTACAAAGGCTTTCTCCAAGAATTTGGTCTTACCTCGTCTTGTTAGAATGTAAAGATGTTAGAATGTACCAAGGAAATAAAGCTCCAGTATTTCTGTATTGCTAGAAACGAAGAAAAGGAGAGCTTCAATTAAAATAAAAGTCATTTTTTTCAGCAGTGGCAGAGAGCAGAATGTTTACACAAGCATCCAAACTGATCATCCAAAGTTCCTGAGACATGCATTTACTAGAACGTATCAAAGTGCCATTTTAATAATGTACATTCATTATTTTCCTTTGGCTAGTTTCTAAGGGAGTCGTAATGAGGGAGCCCAGACGTAGACCCACAGCATCCTGTTCGATTTGTCCCCTGGATTACATCCATAATAAAACAAATAATGGTGATGTCAGGTTTTGTTAGATATGTTATTTTAAATCACAAGAATCAAATGACAAAACTTAGCATTTTAGTAATCTATTTCAGTATAAAGTTCTGCAAATTGATACCTATACTTGCACCCATGAGACTTGAAAATTCATGTTATTCTGCTGTTTGCTTAGTTTGTATAGGAACACTGTCTGCACTCATAACACAAATACATTTATATTCACACATAGGCACAAGATAAAAAATATTTGGATAATTCATTACTTTGATAATTTGATAACACTCTATTGATGAATTATTCTAGACTAGGTAACCACATGACTATGAACTTGCAGTATTTTTCTCATTAAAATGACCGCTATTGCTAGCAAGATCTCTGTATTTTGAAATATTTCTTCATTATTTGCAGTTGCCGACAGCTATATCCAGGCTAATCTTGAAGTACTCTTTTAAGCTCGTTAGTTTAAGCCGAGGAAGTGTGTGTGAGTGGCTATAACCAGATGTGTCAAAGACCTGAAATTTCAAAACTGATGGAGTGACTACCTTTTTATAGCACTAGAAGAACTGTAGAAGCAGAAGTTACAAATATGTGACAGTATTTGTTGCAAAATCTGTGTTCAGCAAGAGCTTACTCTTTTCTTCAACATTTTATTCCGAAGATACTATAACTCGTATTAGTAGCCTGCTCATTAATTGAAATTAAATGCTGTCAGATGCTAAGACTGCTGCCCTATTTTAAATGCCGCCTGCAGTTCTTCCTTGCTCAGTTGGTTTTGCTTTGTCTGCTTTCACAAATTCATACTGTTGTTTGGTGCTTTATCCCCTTCAGCTCCTATTTGCAGAAAATTATATGGTACATTGACTTATCTTGCCTCCCTGGCATTAACAAATGAACTTTCAAATACTACCTCTTTGTGTTTCTCAGATAAAGTACTAATAGCCCCAACTGCAGGAAGAAACAGATTGTAGCACAGTCCTGCCTCGGTCACTTCCTACAGAGTGTTTCAGCCACCCACATGGTGCCCCTGGATGTACCTTTGAGAAATGATCACTCTTAATGTGTATTGGGTGTGCATGGCAAGGTTTTGGTAGTGGGGGTGGTATAGGGGTAGCTTCTGTGAGAAGATGCCAGAAACTTCCCCGATGTCAGACAGAGTCAATGCCAGCTGGCTCCAAGATGGACCCACTGCTGGGCACGGCCGAGCCCATCAGCGATGTGGTAGCACCTCTGGGGTAACACAGTTAAGCAGGGGAAAAAACCTGTGCAACGGTAGCCAGAGAGAGGAGTGAGACTATGTGAGAGAAACAGGTCTGCAGACACCAAGGTCAGTGCAGAAGGAGGAGGAGGAGGTGCTCCAGGCACCGGAGCAGAGATTCCCCTGCAGCCCGTGGAGAAGACCATGGTGAGGCAGGCTGTGCCCCTACAGCCCATGGAGGTCCACAGTGGAGCAGATATCCACATGCAGCCCATGGAGGACCCCATGCTGGAGCAGGTGGATGCCTGAAGGAGGCTGCTACCCCATGGAGAGCCTGTGCTGGAGCAGTGTGTTCCTGAAAGACAAAGATTTGGTTTTGTTTCTCATTACCCTACTCTGACCTTTGATTAGTAATAAATTGATTTCCCCACGTTGAGTCTGTTTTGCCAGTGACAGCAGTTGGTGAGTGATCTCTCCCTGTCCTTATCTCGACCCATGAGCCTGTCGTTATATTTTCTCTTCCCTGTCCAGGTGAGGAGGGGAGTGATAGAGTGGCTTTGGTGTGCACCTGGTGTCCAACCAGGGCCAACCCACCACATTATGCTAAGCATCCTCTCTGCTATCCACGTGGAGGCTGTGGGGAGGTGGTGGGTTTTAGGGAGGGGGTGTGCTCTGGGGGGTTGTCAAGCAACCTTTGAGGTGTCTCCCAGCACACAGGTGCTTCTGCTTTTTCTGCACGGGGGGCATCTACAACTATGCTTTTACATAGTCGCAAGGACTATGAAGGGGTTAACACTCCTTGATGAGAATTTACTTGCTAATTCTTTCTGATTTTGTGTTGAGCTTGGTATATCTTGTGTCATTTATTGGCTGGGTGAGTAACTTCAAAAAAGGAATTGCTGATTATGTTTACTACTGCATTGAAAGGAGACTACAAATTAAAAAAATACAAGTTCTGCAAAAACTTGTGTTTCTGCTGAAATCCAGACCAAATATGAGATGGTTCACTCATATGAAGTTGGAGGTGAATCAGAAGGCAAAGTCTGGATTCAAACATGTCCTTGAAGTTATCCAAAGTCCAGCGACAGAGATCTGCAACTGCAAACCTCATTGTTTCAGAGTGAGGTAAAGAGAAACCATGTTCAAAAAGCTCCAGCATAACAATGTTTTGGAATTTTTGAAATTCAGCTGAGAAGTATATGACTGAAATTAGTTTCTGTTTCTAATAATGCTGCTTTATTTCACAGCAGTATTCACATTACATGTCCACTGTATGCTGATGCCAGTAGTGAGCTTTCCTGCCATAAAGTATGTGACTGTTTGCTTTCAGATCGAAAAACAAAAAGCACAGACAGTCCAGTGTGGGGTTGCTATCCTCCTGCTTGGTGTGAATCCTGACTTCATGTAGTCCCTTACAGCTGGCAGTGAGAAAAAAATGGAAAAATATGACAAATGCCTGATAAATAGAAGGCTATATTCTTTCTTTTAAAACAGAAAACTGCAACGCCTACTTTTCCTTGTAAATAACAAAATAATCACATGGAGATAGATAATAACTGACTTATTACTATGGCCTCACACTGTGCTCTGGACGTTTTGATGGCAGGAACCTCCCATCAGGATCAGCTGCTGCTTCTTTGTCTTTGCCTCCCGCAGCCCCTGCTCCTGCCAAGCAGCCGACGTCTCTGTGCGCAGCGGGGCCGGGGCTGCTCCCCACCTGACATTCCCGCTGAGCATCTGGGCGCCTTCACCAACGGCCTGGCAGCTCTGCTGGCACACATCCGCTAGCAGGAACTGGCAAAGGGAAGTTTCCTGACCTTCAAAAAGCAAATGAGGAGTGATGCCTTTTCCCAGTCCTCAGCCACCTGTTCCAGGCTGGGATGTGTTCGTGAACTGGGAGCAGAACGGGTGATGGGAGTGTGCTGGAAGTGTCCACGTCCTTTCCCTCGTGTTCTTGTGCTGTGGGATACCACGACCTTTGGTAGCAGTGACAAATCTCAGCAGAGCTTTAATTTTGTCTTTGGGGTCTTTTATTTCGGTATTCGCTCTAACGTGTTTCCTACCGGAGACAACTACCAGCCATTTTTTTGCAAGGCTTGTAATGATTGTAGGACATCAGAGCTTCAAAAATCCCTGGAAAGACACTCTCATTGTTGCAGTAACTAATGCTTATGCCTCAGTGGACAATAATTCTGCATTTATCAACTTATCAATAAACTGTTTTTTAATCTGATTATTACAGGTTCTGTGATACAGTATCAATATTCGACTCTACACATCCTTGCTATTTGACCTGTCAGTTTCTAATATGTAGTTAACTTTATCTACAGCATCACTGTGATGTTTTAGCTTTGAGTTACTAATATGTACTTACAGCCTACATGCAACCAATGATAAGGTTATCCATTGAAATAATTGCAAAGTAGGGAAAGGGAGGAAGAAGAACATAGTACTTGCAGAAGGAATTGAGATAAGGGTGGTAAAATACTCCACTGATCTCTTAGGCCCGGACAAGCCATGTAGTTGTTGTTGCCCTACTGGCAGAACAGCCAGCCCTGGCAAGAATATTGTACTTGAAACCCCACTATTACAAAAAATAAATTCAATTTGTGTTTAACATTTTTTTGCATTCACCTGATGGTCTATTTCTCTCCTATTAAATCTACAGAGAGAAGCACTTACTGTAACCTGTCTCATCTAACGTCTTCCATGTGCCAGGCTTTCTTGCTTTACAACTTAAATGGACAATTTCTGCTGTCGCAGTGGAAATCAGTCCTTAGTAAGTTTTGTATCTTTTGAGAGTTATGCCAATATTCTGTGCGAGAGAAGTCTAAGTAGGGTAAATAAAAGACTACAGAGATTCAGCAATGCTGTTGTTACACTGATTAATATTTGAACAAATCAATGCAGAAATACCAAGGAAAGTTGTTAGGCAGTGAAGGCATTAAGTTACCAGTGGAACCCAAGTTTAAAAGCCAGCCTACTGGAACTGCAAAAGCTTCTGAAAATGGCCTTCTGCAGAAGTTACCATAGGAAACTTTGGCTAGGAACAGTTGAGTTCAGCCCACATCTCTCATTTCTACCTTGATGCAGATAGTCTGGGAGAAAATGAGTTAGCACTAATATAAATTCTGACAAGTGGCTCTTGAGTTTGGGTGCCTGAAGTTGTCCAATGCCACATGTTGCAGAGCTCTGATTTTGCATAGGACAGGTCCGTAATGAGTCGAGAATGATAGATCTTTTTGAGTAAGACACTCAAAATGATGCCTTCTCCTAGGTGACCAGGGTGAGCACTCTGTATTTGCTTAGAGAGGTCAGACATGGACTTGACTATCCCCATGAGACAAGATTCACCCAGTATCAGTGCCACAGAAGTTCACATAGCTGCGGAAGTGGGGTCCTGCCACCCTGCTAGGCACCATCACTCTTCTGCAGCACAAGGTGTTACAGCTACTGCAGGGTAAGGTGAGTGATGGAAGGCAGATTTCAGAAGACCGCAAATGGTAGGACAACCAAAAAACTCCACATAGCCATTCTCCTGCTGAACTGTGATGGGTTTATTCACGCTCCTGGGAGTTCTATGTACCCATGTGTTTAGTAGTTGGGTGTTACAGCTATCATGCAGGTCACATACATTCCTTCTGTATCGCCATGTTAGTTGCAGAGCGACAGGCCTTTGGTACTGATGTATGACCTGCTGCCTTGACAGCTGCTGAGTCTGACCGTCCCTAGTCATGTCTGGTTGTGCCCAGCCAGTGATTCTGTGGTGGTGTGCACAGCAGAGTTACTACTTCTGCTGAGGAGCCCAATGGTGTGTCATTGCCATGTCACAGCACTGCATTTTCTTACCCCAGGTTGTAGATATATATGCAAATATCTTCAGAGCGCCATTTTGGGGATTACTACCTGTAGCAGCTTTTGGTCTGTCTGTTCAGGCACTGAAACAGAAAACTTCTCTGTTAGAGGAAAAGAGCTGTGATGTAACATCTGAGGTTGGTGGCGATTCCCTCTAGCACAGCATGTTGTTGGCTGCTGGTACCCATGGCTGATCAGCCTGTGTGTCAGAGTACACGGCTTTCAGTGCATGTAATACCATGGTGTGGTGACGGTGCTTATAACATATCCCTCATAGTTCCTCATGCACCTTACACCCTGTACTAGGGATTGTTGTATTTATCTGCATCCAAACTAACCAGAGAATAGCCATCTAGTTTTAATGTTATGAAAAATGAAGCCCTTCAAATAAGATACAGGAGCTCAATTCCAAGCGAGACTGCAAAAAGCTTGCATGCCCTTGGGTGAGAGACTCCCCCTCCTTTGTTTCAATGCTGTTTGCAAAGTGATGCCTAATGTGTTTCTATGCCCCAAGAGGATTATGAGGATGCATGTGAGGCATTTTGAAGCTATTGCCTTGGGAACCAGATACAGAAATCTCCCAGCATCCCGCCTGAGACCTTCACCAGATGTCATGATTCTTGTTGCACAGAGACATGGGGATGCATTAAGGGTGCAAGGAGTTCCTGGTGGGATCAGGGTGGCAGCCCCGATGCCCTGCAGCCTGTCTCCCGCCACAGCAGTGGGAGAGGTTTTTGGGTCACACATGTAAGCCCTAGCCCTGCCAGGGACCTCTTTTCCTGCTATGACTCTGCAGCCACAGCTCTTGCATTAGACATATTGTTGACTACATCTCTAAGCAGTCCTGTCTGGATTCATTTGTAGAACTGTGGTCTATGCATTCATCTAAGCCATTTCTGACCATGCAGACCCATGTGGCAGCAAAGTGCAGAAGTTACTACTTGCTGGGTAAAGAAGCACTGTATTTTATATGGTTTAAGCTTACCTCCTACTGATTTAATTGCATGACCCTTAATTGTCCGACTGCAGGATTTAGCGAACAGCAGTTCCCCATTCAGCTTACCCTTTGACTGTTTTGGAAACAAAGATCATATTCCACTCAGCCTTCTCCCCAGAGGATTGTAGCCTTCCTGGTCTCCCCTTATAGACAGCTGCACCACCCCCTTACTTGCTGTGTTCATCCTTCTCTGTACTTGCCCCAGCTGCTGAACCTCCTTCTTGAGACAGTGGAAACAGAGCTGTGCAGAGCTGTCAAGTAGCAGGTGCACAAGCATTTTGTATAACAGCAAAACTGCACCTTCTCTCTTGGTCTCAGCACACTTCCCTATCATGTCTTGTGTGCTTGTTGGCTGTTTTAGCTTCCCCTGACACTGAGACAAAGATTTCAGAGGGCTGCCCATAACGACTCCAAGACCTCTTGCCTAAATAGGAAGTGCCGGTCCCAGATTCAGTGTTACGTAGATGTGGTTCAGATTTGCTGCCTTACATATATCGACAGGGATGCCCATCTGCCTAAATGTTGATATGTCTAAAGTCATTCTGGAGCACGTCACCATCAGTACAGCTGGTAACTGACTGCAGGAGCTCAGCTTCCATTGGCAAACCTGGGTATCTCTCTATTTAATTCATTCAGTAGGTCACCAACAAAGATGTTGAATAAAAATGATTCCAACAGCTTCCTCCATGTGTTACCACCACTGACTCTTCTCCATCGAGAGGTGTGACATCTGTCTCTGCTCTTTGTTACTTATCCTTTAATCAGCTTTTATTCCTTAGCATGGCATTTCCTCCCAGCCCTGGCAACGCAACTTCTTTAATAACCGTTTCTGTGAAATCCTGTCAAAGGCTTTATGAAAACCCAAATATAAGGCGTCCACTGGATTCCCTTTATTCACAGGATTTCCAGCACCCTTGAGAAGCCAGCTGGGAGTGGCATTGTGGCTGGAGTCCCCTCTGCAGCGTGAATCTGTGTAGGCAGGGAACAGTCGTGCTGCAGTGGGACCTGTGCACCATGAACACAGCAACCAGAAAGCAAGCACCTCCCAGCCAAACAAGGCTCTGGCAAACCGAGCAGGGTTGAGGTCAATTTGCCAATAAATCCTCTCTGCCACTTCCGTGCGTAGCCACAGGCAGCTTCTAGGAGGCACAGCAGCTGCCTGGTCTTCTTGATGATGCTCAGAAGGTGTTTCTTCAAAGGCACATGGGCCTCTCCTGAAGATGCCTAGGAAAGCAGAAAGTGCAGGTTTTCCTGCATTTTCACAGAGTTTTCCATAGACATGTCAGTTGGGTTGTCTCATATCTCACATGGAGGAACTGTGATGGCTGGTGAGTGCTCTATGGTCAAGACCCAGCTAGGAAATCCTAGTCAATGCTTTCATTTTTAGGTTTTCATTTTGTCTTTCTACCTCACAAAATACCGTTGGCACTCTGGTGTAATTTTTCTTTATGCTAACAAAAGCATAGAATGGAAGGGCTTTTCAAGACTTTCTAACTTTCTTGTTCAGTGGTTTAGCCAGCACAAGAAACACAGTTTCCTTAAGGCTCCAGAACATCCCCTGGGCACAGGTCAAATATGTCTAAGGTATCTGGGATGCTTTTCCTAGAATTTTTTTTTCTCTCAGACTGATGACATCTTGTTCATTCCTGAAAATACATCTTTTTTCCTAATCAAACCATTTTTCTTACAGTCACTGGTCTCCCCGATCAGGTATTTGTCTTTGTCAGGTGGTCTGGTCCTTCCTTGCTTCCTCTGGGGATTTGAAGCAGTGGAAACAGCTTTGCACATCACTCCCACAACAACCTGGACATCCACCCAACTCAGCATGCTGTGAGTGGAGCAGATGATGTGGGAAATTGACGATTAGTTCAATTTTGCTATAGCTTTAGTTTACTTTTTCTGTATAATTTTGCATCCATGTTAAAGTAAGAGTTAAACCCTGTTACTCAGTTTAGTTCTGTTCTTTGTAACCTTGCTAACAAAGACTGTTTTGAGCTCAAACGTAGCCAACAAGGACTACTTGTGAGAGGAAGAAAAACAAGGACTGTTGTGGCTCAAATGTAGCTAATAAGGACTACCTGGGGCCAAACGAAGAGAAACAAGGACCGATAACCAGAACTTTGTTGTCTGTAAGAAGCAACTCTCTAGCTGAAACTGGTTCTATGGTTTGGGACTCAGCCAACACAGACAACTCAGGAATTTTTGAGCCAAAGGTGAAAGCACACAGCGAGGAAGAC
>Ga0065711_1008186_pt1 | contig 13293 bp, 5 predicted proteins | sample Hoacrofraction12_FD_59098 | JGI IMG/M metagenome (GOLD analysis project Ga0065711, IMG submission 59098) | Hoatzin crop microbial communities from Cojedes, Venezuela - Epithelial fraction 12 v2 (version 2) | ecosystem: Host-associated > Birds > Digestive system > Esophagus > Crop | place...
TCAAGACCAGGTTGGACAGGGCTCTGAGCAACCTGATCTAGTTAGTGGTGTCCCTGCTCGCTGCGGGGGGGTTGGACTAGATGACCTCTAGGGGTCCCTTCCAACCCAAAACTTTCTATGATTCTATGATCTTTGCCAGAGCTTTGGGAGCAACAGTGATCCTGAGGACACAGGTAAGTACAGTCTCCCCCTGGGGCGTTCAGAAGGACAGCTGCTCTGTGTGGGTTTGGTTCAGCTCTGGGGCTGCTTTCTCGGCACACACTCCACAACACGGCTTTCTTTCACAAGTACAGGATGCTGTCCTTTTTCTCGGAGGTGTGCTCCTTTCCCCCATCTCATACACAGCCTTTCCCAAGAAGGTGATCCCGCACTTAATTACAAAGCCCATTTTCTGCCAAAATCTGCATACAAAAACTTTCTTATGACTTTAGAACCATGCAGGACAGGCAGCAAAGAGCCATTAACAAGAACACCATCATAGTGCACAAAAGATTCAGAACCTGCTGTTATCTTAGCAACAGTACAGATGGCTGCAGAGCCTTTGGTGTCAGCTCTGAACTGGACCAGTGCAGGTTCACACCACTTCTTTCTAGATCCCCACCATCTCACACCCCAAACTGGTAACGTACTCTATTGGGAACCAGTCTCCACAGAGCTGTTTCACTGTGTCTATGTCATCATGGCAGAGAAGACGCAGGTTTACGTCCGTAAGTGCAGTCGGGGGCACCTCCTCTGTCATTCACGCCTGCAAGAAAAGAAAGCACGTTAAGAATGATGAAGCACGGATCCAGGTGTTTCTCAGTATCAATAAAGATGTTTTTCCTAGCAGAATGAGTCTGCAAGAGTGATGAAGCAAAACATGGCACCATTAACCCGAGAAGCAACTCGAAGCCGTGCTGCCCACAGGATAAGCATAGCTCACTTCTCAACCTGACCCTCCCCGCTCCCTGCAAGCACGTCCCAGTGATGCTGCGTGTGAAGGAGCACGTGGCACCGACCACTTCCACAAAGAGCTCAGAATGCTGCACTAAATAAGCCAATAATGTTCCAAGTGTACCTTATGATGCATGGAGATCTTCAAATGTCTATGCAGGACCAACACTTTGTTAAAAGAAAACTGAACCAACAGCTTAAAAAGGAAGCACTGTCAGAAGAACATTTATTAAGTCCTCTTACACAATCCCGTCATCTCCAGTTAGTACGTATGCAGAGGATTTGAATTCTTTAAAATGTTTATTTTGTTTAACTTAGGCTGGTGAAATGAGGCCTGGTTTCACTTCCCCTCATTCCTGTGTGCTCCAACTCCACGAGGTCTGGCTTTCCAGCCCAGCAGAGAGCGTTCAAATGCAGAAATCCCAAAGGACCCTTTTCTTTCACCATAGTACGAGCACAATCCTGCTAACCACATACAGGACACTTACTCTAATGCCTTCAGCCTATTTTAACAAGGTACTAGAGGGAAAGCAGCAAGCAGTAACTAAAGTGGTTGTAAAAGCATTTGTAGCGCAGATGCATGAATGAAGAACAGATCTTGAGAACAGGCTTTCGGCAGGACGAGACATGGAGCACACAGAGCAAACAAGGCGGGCAGAGACAGGGCAGCTGCAGGAGTCTGCTCCCTTTCATGGGCCACCTGCAGTTCTCCATCCACAGCTTTGTCTCTCACTCCAGCCCTCCTCATCCCAGGTCAAAGAACCAGACTGGGACACAAAGAAAAAAAAAAAAACCACCACGCTTAATTTAAAAAGTCTTTTGTTTTTTGTTTTACTGTCTTTTCCCCATTTTAAGAGCCTCAAATTTTGGTTTCAAAATGCCAAGTTATATGGAAAAAGCTGCACACAGCATCGCTTGTGTATGCCCTTCTGTTGGAAGGGATGCTCAGCTCTCCCATGCTCTTGCTCTGCAGCTCAGAGACTCGAGAAGGAACAGATTTAAACACACTCCCCACTGGATGGGATATGCCAATTGAGCAGTCTCAATGCAAAAATTGCATCACCTCCATAATACGTTCTGTAACTGGCAAAGAGGCACAAAAGCAGTAGGCACAGCAGCGATCCCAGTTTGACGTGTCTGACAGCACACAACTGCGTGCCGACTGCTCTCCTAAGAGTCTGGAAACACCTCCTTACGCTGTACCTCTGAAAAAACAACAGGCTAAGCCATAAAATCCACATTCCACCCCAAATATCTCTTTTAATGTATACAAGCCAGCTTTCTTCTGCAATTCCTCGGGATGAGCTGGTAGAGAGCAACTCCCAGCAGCACAACATGATGATAGTCAGAGAGGACCCAGATGCCGGGGTCCTCAGAACACAACATTAGTGCTGAAAGAGAGGTAATTCGCACTGCTAAGCAGAACAATGTTGGCCCTTGACTTTGGCGCTCTGCCTGCAACACACGTACGACTCCTTTGCAGCGTGAGCCTGCACCCCTCCACCCTCCCGGACAGCAGCATAAAGCCCCTACACTGCATTGGCCTGGATCTCCTGGGGGCGAAGGAGGATCTCTACCGCTGGTTTGTGTGCAACCTGGAACATGTCAAACAGCGATAAATCAACAGGAGAAAGGATACGATTAAGGTCCACTATTATCCAGAGAAATCTTTGCTAGCCCTTCTCCCATGCAGGCAGAAAGAATAGGCAAAACGACTTTAACAAAGCAGAGGTCCGAAGAAGCCCTACAGCTCTTGAGAAAGATGAAATGGGGTGGGTTTCTTCACACAAGGGATCCTTCTCAGACACAGCTTTCCTCCCAGTGATTGGTGCTACAGATTTCCCCGAGCAGAGCACGTGAGGGGATCCGTATATTGATATGGATCGCTTGTTCTTCTCCAAAGAAGTCCTTGAAAAGAATCACTGCTATTTCACAGCCTGTTCTAGGACTGTGGTTGCATATTTACCCAGCAGCCTACAGCTTTCACAACCAACCCAGATGCTAGTTTCAAAAGAACTTACACACCTAGTGAACCCACAAAACCAGTACTCCTTGCTGCTTTTAAAACTAATTTCACACTCCTAGAATTGGCTCAAGCCCTCCGAGGCTAGACTTCGAATTTGTACCTTGTTGCGGCAGCGAGCACGCTCTCGGCCCCTGGTGACCTTCTAACACGCCTCAGCTTTACGCAGCGGGGCCCGGGGCCCTGAAGGAAGAGCACGTTCACTTGCTGTGGCTGATCTGATCGACACCGCTGCTGGCTGAGGCAGCTGATGCACAGCGGTGTGGGCCCCAGTCCCAGCCTCCCACCCTTGCTGGATCCTTTGCTGAGCCATTTCAGAGCAGTGACCCACCGCAAGATCACGAAGGGAGGCCAATACAATTGTTTGCAGGCCAGAGCTGCTTGGCAAAAGTTCAGGTAGCGTCAGAAAGGCTTCCCGGGGGGGTGTGAAGAGGAGGGAGGAGCGAGCAGGCACATACAATCAGAGGCGCTTTGGCCACGGCAAAGCTCCAAGCCCCGCTATGTCGCTTCGTTAGTGGGCAGTAAGCAGCACTCAGGTTTGCAACAGCAGTGCTCTTTCTCATCCATTTTATTTTTCTTGAGAAGTTTCAATGCTCCTGTAAGGTAACACCCCTTGTCAGCCAATACTCTCAGCATTAATAAATTAGAGGTAAATGAAACAACCATGATAAGGCCATATTTTTGCTAACAAGTAGCAAAGGCAGGGGCCTAGGAGTAGACTTCGCCAGCCACTGCTGCAGGAGAGGCAGAGCCGGCACAGGACGCATTCTTGTGAGGATTAGTTCATGTTTATTTAACACGATATTCACAAAGAGCTAGGCAAGCATTATGCATTATCCTGTAGCTGAAGCCAGCCTTAAAAAAGTAATCCATGACTGTTCTGTAGAACAGGATAATTCCCCTCTCCTCAAATTCAGACAGCCATTTCCCAGCACCGGTTGTGTTTGCAGGAACTCACTCCATCCGCTTTGCATTATGTGACCCGTCTGATGCTCCTGCACATTTACAGGAAATTTAGGACACCCGCCTGGCACTGTGTCCTGCCACAAGGTTTCAGGAGAGCCGTCCTGTGCACCTTCCTCCCCGGCCAGGTGCTGCTGCTGCCGGAGGAGCTGTGGTCAGTGGCTGCTATCACCAAGAGAGACGAAATCCCACGCAAGTCAATTCTCTCCGCACCCAGGTGACAGGCTCTGGCTCTTCTCAGCTATCTGGATGAACACCCAAGACCCGCTTCCTGGCCCTCTGCACAGCCTGTGGCACACTGTAATTATCAGAGCCAGAGTCCTGAACAAAAGCCTCAGCTAGTACAGCGACGAGGGTATCCCTTTCAGAGTCAACTTGATTTTAGAAGACAGAAGATATGTTTGGAAGCATAAAGAAATAATAAAAAAGCCAGTATCAGTGTAAAATACAACCCTAGGACTCAATGGAAATCAGAAGGGCCTTCAGGGGTTTAGAGGCAGCCTAGCTCCACTCACTGCTGCGACACTGACAACACCAAATTCTGACCTTTGGGACCAAGTGGTGGTTGCTATGAAGCAAAGCGTAGGCTCCAGCCACGTGAAGGAGGTCCACGGCTATTTTTGAAACCCCAAAGTGAAGTTACCTTATTTAACACCTTTTTTTCTGGTGTCAGTCTTTGTTCATGTGACAGCCACGGTCTGGGAAGTGGCATGGTTAACATCATCCACCGCCCCTTTGCCCAGCAGGGCACAACCACCTCACCCTTTTGTCAAAATGGGAAACGCTTGTAACGATTATAAAATGAGCCAACATTTTATGCTTATGAAGGGACCATGCAGTTAAACATTTGAAGAAGCTCTGAGGACACATCTTTCCAAAACCTCAAAGTTCGCAGTAAGTAGAACTAGAGCCTGACCATTTACTTATCCTACCTACCTAAAACCTGCAGATATTAATACACAACAAATGAATTTTTGAGAAAAGTATAAAGATTTCGAGCACTTCTACTAGTCTTCTGACTTGCTCTATTGAAACAAACCTAGCAAAACATTTTGGCCTTATGTGTACAGGGTAGCTGCAGAGGAACTTGTGAAGTACTCATTACAAATATTTAGCAGTAATGGAAGTTGGCTGAAAATAAATAGTAAGCACGTTACTAACTAAGCCAACTTCACATATAATTTCAAATTAAAGCACATTGTTAGGCCTAAACTTACTATTTAAAAATAATGTCACAAATCTTTGGCATGCATAAGCTCTAACTTTAATAAGCTAAAGAACAGCACTTCACAGTTCTGCGTAAAAGGCAGAGGAGCCTCTAGCTGCCAGCATCAGTCCAAGCGATGGTTGGCACTCCATGCATTACCAACGTCCACTCCGCACAATGAGCTGAGTGCAGGTACAGACATATTTCTACCACCAGCACTTCCAGGTCCTACTATGCAAGAGTAGGTCTTGTTTTGGTTTTAGGTTAGCTACCAGGTGCAGGGACAGATTCTTGACTTGAACTAGATGCCTCAAAGCTAAGAAACTGCATCTGAGGCTTTTCTCAAGAGCAGGATATTTTCTTTCTCTCTTAGATCCCCTGTATGCAAAAAAAGTGAGAAAAATCTACATAATACAATATTTCTAGAGAAATTGAGGTACTCGCACAGAATCAGCACTCTTTTTCCAACAGTCTTCAAATGCAAGATAAAGTCTGGTGCTTCCTAGAATTTGGCAAGCAGCTGCTTAAATGCTTTTCAAAATTCCTCAAGCACTTCCATATCTACAAAACCCTGGCTAAGTAGTTCAACAAGTTAAGATTGCCCTTGTTTAGCACTATTCGACATATTTTAGAGGTGATTCTGCTTTGTGCATCCTGTGAAAAGGAGTTGCATTTGAGCAATGAGCAATCATAAGATGCTGGTTTCATTAACTTTTATTTGACTTCAACTTCCATCCAGATAAGCTCATGAAAATCCCAAGTAAAAATTTTATCATCCAGCAACAAACATCACTGAATTTCTTGGCAGAACAACAGCAAGGTAATCTAAGACTAAAGCTAAATTAATTCTAACTAGAATCGTATACATATATAACTTCCAGTAAGGGGTACACTGGCTTCAAATTCAGTGTTCACACAAAGACCAACGTGAAGGAATCTTCTTCACTTGCAGAAACAAAACTAGACTGAAGTCCATCAAATTCTTTTACTTTCCAATTTAAATGCTAATTGAAATCAATTCATCCTGAACACAAAGAAGCAAACCTGCAGGAAAGAATAAAGAAAAACGAGCACTGGCCTGCTAGCAGATTTTGATAAAGCGATCCTACGATTCAGGATGTACTGTCCCGAAAGGCACATGGCCAACCACCCCAGTATCACAGGCACCTCTGTCATTGAACGGTGCAGACCCTTATTTACTTGGGCTGAAGATTTTCACCTTCTGGAATCCAAAGCACTTTCTCCAAGCAAACTCCTGCTAGATTGTTAAGAAGGATTATCTGCTGTCATTCCACAGAAGGAAAAGATTAAGCTCCTCCAGACAACTACCAAGTACATACCATGCATGTCCAGGTCTGAGAAACTGCAGCGATGCTAAACAAGTCTGCTCTGTAAAGGCAGCATGCGAGTTGGCTTTCCTCCGGCTGTCAGGTCGCGTCCCTCTGCCTACGGCTGCATGTTTCTACCCAGCTCTTTAGCGATGGACATATGCACAGTAGCTGTATTTTACTTTCCATGAGCAGACCATCTGCTCGGCGCACACACAGACAAGCAGATAGCCCCTGGAAAATCTGCATGCACGCGCAGCGGGCCAGAGCTGGATTTCCTTACACCTGGTACCCTCACCAGCAGTGCTGCTCCAGCATCGCCACCAAATCCTTGTTTGCAGCTTCTGTGTGGACAGTCCTCAAATCCCAGGAAGACAAGATTTCAAAAAAAAAAAAAAAATTTGATGACACCGGGCATCTTCTCTCACTTGTAAATAGATAGGATCAAAGCCCAGACAGAATTGTAAGAGGTACTCAAATTGCAGGACAGGCACAATGAGCTGTGACTGAGCAATACGGTACTCAAAACAGACACAAACTCTGCTATTGTCTGGGGAGCATCACTTCGGGAGCACCAGCGGGAGTTTTCACAGCTGCAAGCCTCTCTACCTTGTGCCATCTGGCACCGGGGATTTGATTTACATTAAACCATTCAATCTGAACCAGCCAAAGGTCTAATTCCAACAAAGCAGTAAAGATTTCCCTTCTGCATTTCATTTTAAGCTTACTGCATTTTTAGGTTACTGGTCTCACAGGGAATGTTCCACATGGACACCCCTGTTATCAAGATCCTTTTATTTAATACAATAAAATTGCGACTGGATTTGAAAACATCATGAATTCGTTACTAAGAATCTCAAAGAGATGCTTCTAGGACCTAGGGCAACATTATCAAAGAAATAGGAGCCAAATTTTTAAAGATATTTAAATACTTAGCTTGATACCTCCTAGGTACTACTACAAGTTTGGTCACAGAACAAAATAATCTGGTTGGAAGGACCCCTTGGGGTTTAACCCAACTTAGATCAGGTTGCTCAGGCCCACAGTCCCACGTCATGTCAGTGAGGAGCAAATCTCTTTACCCTGCCAGGTCCCAGACTGGTTCCTTTGCACCCAGAGGCGCAACTGGAAAGCGGGGGTGTTAAATGTGATGTTCGCACCAACACAACCACCTCTGCTATGCGGGCAATACAAGCACACCTCTACGTGCTATTTGTTACACTCTATTTATCGCATCTAATGCTCCTGCTCCTTCTAGGAATCCCACGCAGGTTTATTTTGGAAGAGCAACATACAAACCCCAGAAGTTACATTTCTCCTCGCTCCCGGTATGTTATTCAAACCGACAGAGCTTGGAGTTCAGAGTCATGAGCAGAACGGCGACCATTTCACCTCCGTTCCTGTACCATTTATCACATATAACAGGAGTGCTGCTCGGAACTGCCATCACTTAATTCCCTGCATTAGCAGAAGCAGATGTTTGGGGCAATCAAGACACTTAACGGGAAATCTAGGACAAAATGACTGCTTTTCTGCCTTGGTCTAAAAAACGGCGTAATAGTATGGCTGGAAACAGGCTCTGATGCTGCATTACAGCATTTCACAATAGTCCATAATGCCTGTTGATCCAGGCGTTACGTTTTTCTGCAATTTCTCCCAGAACCACCAGCATCGAGCCTGCTCACCAGGGACACGCACTAGCTCAAGACTTTGAGCTCCTCATTATTTAAACTCCTTCAGTAGCAGCTTCTGTGCACAAAACCACCCTCCTCAACCAGCTCCCCCTACATCATCTCCTAGGCTGCCGCATCCTGAAGATACACTGGTCCAGCCCTGGTATGTGGATTCCATTTGCCTCCAAAACACACCCCAAGCACTAATGAGCTTCCCTCGGGGACATCACTCTGGAGAAAGGAGTTTGTCAGTGCCTGGACTTTCTTCTCCAGTAAATCCATCCAGGGCAGTGTGCCCATCCAACACACCCCCATAGCGGAGGAGAGCAGAAACCAGTGAGCTGGGGGAAGAACGTATTGTAAAGAAAGCTGAATTCATCTCAACACCAGGGAGACTGAGGAGTAACCTCAGGTTTGGATAAGACAGCTGCACCAGTGAAAGATCAGGTGCCCTGAGACAAAGAATAATTTCTTCCTGAGCTAGCTAGATCAGCATAGGGAGAGAACACACATGGTTGAGCCCAAAGTATAAAAACTGGGCAATTAATAAAGTAAACTTTGTACAGTATAGAGACCAGTAACAGGCATCACATTTGTATTTGGATTCAACTGTACACTGCAACTGCTTTATTCTGCTTGTGCTGCAATTTCAGTATGTTGCTGTAGCACTCTGCTAAATCAAAATCTCACGTAACACCAAACAAGTAAATCTGCTATTAAACCATCCTCATGTGGAATCTACAAGAGCCTGGGCAGAGCACACTGGACTCACACAGCTAGGAAGGCAGCACTGTCACACACAACATGGGAAAACCCGTCTTGGCATTCAGCCCTCCTCCCAAAGGCTCGCCCCACACTGCTCAGCCAATTTTTCCTCGGCTCTGAAATTCTGAAAACATCATTCCACGAAATGCACTTGCGCCTTGTCCCCAGCTCGGCACTTCATTTTCCATTATGCCCAGATTGAGGTGTGCACACCACAGGACTAAAAGCCTGACAGCCAAAAACACAGAAACACAGGAATTAACAATTTGGCCTCCTGCCATGAAGGATCAGGATTTGAAACAGACCCCAAAAGGATATCAAGAATTGAGAAGGCAAAATGTAGTTCTACCTGTACAGCAAGCAGCAGCCATTTATTTGAAATGAAAACACTTACTGTTAGTGAAATCCTTTTAGACTTGTATCCCTGGTCCTCTGCACACTTGAAGTTTGACTTGTCAGCCTTCCAGCAGCAGAAATGTCAACGTTTTGTAAGCGAGTTGCTTTCTGGGCTATTCTTTTACCCTACAGCTTTAGATACGTTACTGAAGCCGTAGATTTCACAGGAGCTGGTATCTGAACAAAGTGTCTCTAAAGCATACTGCAAAAGGCATGGCTTCCTGCTGCCCCAGATACAGCAATTCCTCCAGGGAATGGCGAACAAGAACCTCTAAGAGGGTTTTGCTGTTAAATCTTTTCTCATTAAGATGCGGAAGAGAAAATCTGCTTTGTGACAGTAGCACTGCAGGGAGTTAAAACCGAAGGGTCACAACAGAGGCATATTTACAAGAAGCAGCTCGCTAGAGGAGATCGAATACCTTGCAAATGCCAAACACGGCAAGTTTCCAATAGGCTGCTGTTCCTCCGGAAAACAAAAAACAACCCCAAACAACTCATCCTACATGCAGTACCGCTGCCATTTCTGAATTTGAATAAACAGCTACACAGAAAATGTGTGTAGTGACTACAAAAAAAAAACAGCCAGAAATTCAGCCCAGTGTAGTACAACCACTGGCAGAGGGGAATTCGAGCCTGCCTCCATTTCCTAGACACTGTCCTCATTACTGAGCAGCAACACGGCTGATGGATAAAAACCAGTCTCTCCACTTACATCATTATAGGAGAAACTAACAAGTAACTTTAGAGGCTATTGCAAAAAAGATCCTTTAAAATAAAAGAAAAAAGCTTAAAAAGAACATTCCTTCCCTAGCTGGCAGACAAGCACCCCCAACTCACTCCTGTCAAAGATCACAAATTTAAAGTTTGAGCCAACATGGCTCCTTTTCAATAGTGTTTTCCAGCATGGGACACCCACGTCCGACTCAAAAAGCCCACTGCTACTGCTTTAAGCTAGTAACACGTAAAATGAATTCTGGCATAGATGTCTGCTCTTCACAGTAATACACTGAAAATTAGAAATTAAAAAATTAAATAAAAGCAAACATTGGAAAACTGAGCAGCTCCTGTTCCTACCTTTCTGCGAGGAGGGAATTGTGTGTGTGTGGGGAAATGTAGTGTGAGTCATGAAGCTCTAAGTCTTTTTGCAACACCCTGCATTGAAGCCATCAGACATGCTGTGACTGGTTAAAAACAACAAAGCAAAACAGGAAGACAGGAGTGATAGCACTCTAATAATGATTTTAAATAGCGTTTAACTTTCAAGTTTGTAGAAGAGGTGCTCTGCTAAGACAGAACTTTCTCTGCTGTTACACTGCACAGCTTAGCCCCATTGTTTCTGCAGCAGCATTTCAACATCAGAGAAACACAGCTCTAACGGCAGCCGCTGGCAGGAAGGCCGAGCCACCAGCACGTCTGAGTCAACCGCAAACCACTCACAGGGAAGTCCCCACGCTGGTACCTGTGATTCCTCGGGTATTAACAGCAGCGCTGTCATCGAGTCAGCCTTTGCAACCACAGTTACACCTGCTCCTGCTCACTCCATGAATCACACTGGGAGTGGCCGGGGTGGGGGGCAGAGAGGTGGAAAATAGTCAGGAAGAGAGAGGATGGCTTCCAGGGTGGCAGGACCAGTTCACAGCAGACAACAGGCTAAGATACCAGCATTGGCTCACTGACCAACTTATCAGACCATACTGGCCCAATACCTACACTTCTAAGACACCACCACCCCATCCTGCCCCCCAGAAAATCCTTCACGAAGAAAGCCCCACCCCCACATGCAAATAGAGATCATCGTTACTGGGATAGAAATAACAACAGACATGAAAGTAGCACCAGACTCCATTAACACAAATAAATAAACATACTCTGTTCAAGGCTCTTTGAGCTCCCAACTACAAAAGACCATTTTTCTGAATTCCACTGGCAGTTCCCACGTTTCATGATATCTGAGGCCAGCTCAGATCCCAAGACAGGACGATACCACTCCGGTTTAGGAAAAGAAATGACAATTAAGAATGCCCCAGGTTTTAAGAGGGCATTCACAGGATAGCCACTCACAAATTGCTCAGACATGTTCAGCCAGCTTGCTTTAAATACATCAAGCAACCAGCTGAGAGAAACAACAGCAGCAGCTACTTCAAAGAACAGAACAATGTACTAGAACAACGATTTACACACTACTGTATCTATCTTTATTTGCTGCCAGGCATATAAAGACTAATTAAGGCATCAGTTTACAAGACATAAACAGAACTACTATTTTAACCTGCAAGATGAAAACCATCTACTTTAAAAGCCTGGTACCAGGCAGTACCGGGTGTCACTGCGTCTGATGGGGGTGAGGCTGCTCCAACCTTATCTTGCAAATGAAGCATTCACACTCTAATTGCACACGTTGGGAGAGAGCTGCCAGCTTTTTGTAAAAGAATCTCACTTCTGAGAAATGTGCCAGAGTTTATTTGTACAAGCAATTGATTTATTTAAGAAAAATACCACGTACTAGTACTCCCAATAAGCTACCAGAAGCGTCCCTCGTAAACACTTAAAGAAAGGAAGCAAATCTAGGATGAATCCATGGTAAAAAGAAATTCGGTCTACAATCTATTCAGTAGATTCATTAAAACTAGATGGGAGAAGAGATTAATAGATATGCAACAAAAAACGATGATCCTTTAGGATAGGGCACAGATATCCAGGGCAGTGAAATCTCAGGCCATTCATGGTTGTAGAAAGCTCTCATGATGCCAAAAGACTAATAAAACGGCAGATAAAGTCTGTAAGTTGGTAGATAAAAAAGGAACACAGAGTGGAAAAAGGTAAACATTTCCAATTTGTGTTACCTACCGCAAGCAGAAAAAATCCATGCTCTCACAGCGAGTTCCCCAAGAACACCAGTTTGCTGCTCAGCAGCAGTCAAAAAAGGATACTGGGAATTATCAGAACAAGCAGAGAGGGGAAAACTCGCATCTAGAAAGCTTTTGGTCTGAGCTAGCATGTTCCTCCTTATGTTACGGATATTTAATGCCTCTGCGTATCTGTGAACAAAAGGCCAGACAGCCACATTCACGCTGTTCTCAAGAGCAGATAGAATAGGTGCAACGGATGGCCGAGGCTCAGAGGAGCTCACCACGGTCATCCAGCACGGGATAGCTGATACCAGGAGGTTCTGCAGCATAACGACAACAGGATAAACTACAACAGATACACAGCAGGCTAGAAAGACTTTAAACTCAACAGAGTAAATATAATTAAGCGTTTAAACAGCTTACCACGGGAGATGATAATAATTTGAGGCCTATAATCAAGAGCGAATGTCTAAGACACACACTTTAGCTCGTGGCAGGACACAGTGATCTCAGTGGCAAGGATACCAGCCCTCGTCACTTGGACAGGACACGGACAGAGGTAGTACTTTCAGCAGGCAGCTTCGGCAGTTTCCAAAACGGAGATGTTATTTTGCCCGTACAGATAGCATAGGTATAACCCACGGCTGTGCAGCCTGCGGAATGGGGCACGGCAGGTGGAACGCTTCTGGCAAAGCCATCTGCCACCGCGCCCGGAGTCTTTGGCACCGCGTTTAAAGCTCAGTCTGATCAGCTGCAACCAAAAACCTCAAGATACACCCTGCAAAAGAGCCGTCCCTGGTTAGGTACGAAGCTGAGCAATTGCTTTCTCTCCGTTAAAGCTGGTTCAAACGGACACAACACTTTTGTGTGGCGAAGCCAAGTCTGAGCCAGCCGGGGCGGTTTGTGAGCTGTCAGGAGACGCAGAGCAGCCGGCAGAGCCAGGGTTTGCAGGGGAAAAGAGCTGAATCTAGCGACGCGCGACATATTCCCGGGCCCTCCCGAGGGAAATTCCGCTGAGGGGGAAATGGAGACGCGCTCGTTAACGCTAAGGACCCCTGCGCTGCTGGCCGAGCCCCCCAAACCCCCTCGGAACACGCTAAGAGAAGGAAGAGCTGTACGGAGAGCTGCGGGAGCCCCGGGGCGGCCTAGGAGCGGG
>Ga0065711_1009645_pt1 | contig 13293 bp, 3 predicted proteins | sample Hoacrofraction12_FD_59098 | JGI IMG/M metagenome (GOLD analysis project Ga0065711, IMG submission 59098) | Hoatzin crop microbial communities from Cojedes, Venezuela - Epithelial fraction 12 v2 (version 2) | ecosystem: Host-associated > Birds > Digestive system > Esophagus > Crop | place...
GACCACTCATCCAGCCCACACTTCCTGAGCTTCCCTAGGAGGATGTTATGGGAGACCGTGTCGAAAGCCTTGCTGAAGTCGAGGTAGACAACACCTACTGCTCTCCCCTCATCTACCCAGCCAGTCATGCCATCGTAGAAAGCTATATCAGATTGGTCAAGCATGATTTCCCCTTGGTGAATCCATGTTGACTACTCCTGAAAAGCATTCTCTTTTATCCAAATGCTTCAAGGAAGGAAGCTGACACTCAGTGAGTCACGTCAGGAGGATAGGACAAAATAACAGCAGAACTGTCAAAAGTCACATTTCTCATACAGATAGTGTACAGGGAAGAAATGAACTGAGATATGATGAAAAGAGGGGAAAATGTCACTCAAGATAGGGATTTTGAGGACAAATGTGTTTCTCATTTATTGAGGAATCAAGATGCCCAATGCCTTTACAGAGACAATGGCCAGTACTCATGCAGTCATTAAAAAAAATCAATATTTCTTTTGCTTATCTGTGCTTGGGTTGCTCTGATATCAGAAGTACTGGCAACTGTAACAGCTACTGCTGTGGCTTAATCAAAAGCCTTGAGATTGTGAAGACAGTCTAGAAATACTTGTGTGCTGGGCCAGGGTCTTGAGTTTCAAATAGTTATGTTTTCAATTGTAAGATACTGAGGAATGGGTATATAAATCCTGGTTTCTCTGTTCTTCTGATCTTTCAAAGACGCAAAACATTGTATTCTAGCAGAGTAGCAGGGACCCAAATGTGTTGCTGGTTGCTATTTTGTGAAATAATGTTGCAATTAAGATTTTTTTTAAAATCATGATCAAATCCTTTAATACATTACAAATACATCCCAGAACCTCCAAAGGAAACAAGGCTTATACAACCCTCCTGCCTTTGTATGTGTGTTGTGTTATGTGTCTCCATTTCCACATACTTTCTGTATTTTTTAGCTAGTTTGTTGGCTTGTTTCAACCATTTGGTACGAGTAGGGCCTCAAGCAGATTAGTTTTCTACACTTTTCACAGACAGGCAGCAAGAGATAAAAGACTTCATGTATTTAATGGCAAGTGGCTAGGAGGGAGCAGTATGGGTCCCCGCAGTCTTGGTTTTCCTTTACTTTTGGTCATTGTATCGCCCAGGCAAATCCTTCTTACTGCTGTTCTGTTCTTTCCTGTGTCCCAGGCACTAATTCTTGGCTGCATTCACTAGAAGCTTTCACCGCACCCCTAGACTGATGTCTCCCCCACAGTTTGTAAGCTGCTGGCTAATGATTCTACATACAGATCCAGTATGTACGGGAAAGGCAGTGAGGACTTCCACCCTTCAGGTAATCCAACATGCAGAGATCATCTGGGCAAATAATACATGTCAACACGCCTGTAGCTCAGAACCAAGTTTAGCACAAGTAATCATGTCTCCATGAAAATCACCTGTGAAGGTCAAAGCAAGCTGGGAGGTAAGCTAGAGTAATGAGTCCTGACAGGCCGAGCAACTCCAACAACCAAACCAGGGGGAACAGAGCATCTTGACCACAGCTGCTCCCAGGGTATCACAGGGTAGTGTGCAGCCCACCATCAGGACATGAAACCCATCAACATGAGTCAATGAAAGAGGCTCTCGGGACCACCTGACAGGCAGACCAGGAGGTCATTGCCTACAGCAGTGTGGGACTCATCACGGGATGCTGGGCAGAAGCATCTTGGGATTGCTCACCGGAAGAACTAAAGGTGAAGAAAGGTGGGGGATCACAATAGTTTGAGAAGGAAAAAACACGGGAAAAATGTATAAGGAGAAAAAAGGGACGAGTCATGTGTAAACAGATGGATGGTGAGCATGTTTTTGTGGCCATGCCCTGTTCCTGGTCAGAGCAGTCTGTTGTATCTTCTAATTAAACTTGATTTCTGACCATTTACTGGGTTAAGCGACTCACTATTCTGTGTGGATGTGTGTGTATGGAGCTTTAAGTGGCAGCAGCTGGAGTGTGGACCATAAGTCTGAGCTGGACACTGGAGAGATCAGAGGATGTGCAATTTGACTATTGGAGGGAGCAAGAGGTCGGGCCAGCTACTGGAGAGACAACAGGGCCTGGGGGTTGATTGTTCATAGGGCCACAGGTGTGGACCAGCTATTAGAGAGAACTGTTTGCATGTGTGTGTCTCTATGTGTGAAGGGACTGAAAGATCAGGGGATCAACAACTGAAATGCCAAAGAATTTAGCAGTACTGGCTTCTCCTCCATATTCGTATTACCAGAAGCTGCTTCTTAGCAGTAGGTCAGGCTTCAGTGTTACACAGGAAATTTAGAGGTGAGCAGACACTGATAGTCATAGAATCACAGAATGTTAGGGGTTGGAAGGGACTTCTGTGGATCATCTGGTTCAACCCCCCTGCCAAAGCAGGGCCACATACAGCAGGCTGCACAGGACCTTGTCTAGGTGGGTTTTTGTCGGAGTGGGAACTCGGAACCGGTAGAAACGATACAATCCCAAAGTGAGTAAGATCGTTCTCCTTTATTAGTCATCAAAACAGGGTATATATAGCAAAGCAATTACAGCTCCTAATTGGTTAGTTACTCTTAACCATATATAGTCAAAACTGCTGCAATTGGTGCAAAGCTTCATGTCTTGACGCGGAAGCAGCACTGTGGCAGGAAGCGTCACTGTGGCAGGAAGCGGCGACGTGGCCGGAATCGGCTAAGGCAGGAAGCAACAACGTGGTAGTCCCCCTGCTCCAGCGTTCCATGTTCACCACTCTACTTCTGTAGCAGTGTTCCGTGTTCACTACTTTCAAGGTCTATCTCCATTACCAAGCCTGGGTTGCTCTACAGCACCAAACTATGTCCCCTCTCGTCCAGCCAGGACTCCACAGGTTTTGAATATCTCCAGAGAAGAAGTAAGTCCTTGTTTGTCTAGACATACTCATGTTGTGAGTAAAAATAATTTATATGAGAGCTTAATGCGTTAGGCTATTTAAAAAAAATCTGATAAAGCACATTTATATAAATTTATTACTAAATGTAAACCTTGTCCATGCCATTAGGTTTATTACTACTGCTCCATCTCTCTTATTTTCTTATATAATTATTTGGTTTCTTTTGACTTAGTAAATAACAGGCACTATCAGAAATGATGAAACAAAAGCAGACATCATTGTTTGTACTTTAATCACCTAAATACTGTATTGACTTGTACATAGTGTTGCTATTGTCTAGTAATTCTTTCATGTATTTAGCCTGATTTCTCACCATTTTGGGTTTTCACTGTCACGTGAAAGGAATGAGCAAGTTAAGGGCAGACTAACAAAGGGATAATAAATCCCTGAGAAAATGTTACTACAGAGAGGAAGTTCATCTAACAGAGCTGCCAAGAATGAGGTAAACGAACATCTGCATTGGATTATAATGCTGCAGGAAAGCTGTGCTAAAAGAACCTTCTGTTAATCTTACTTGTTTTTTTCCATTTTTCCTTTGTTTACACTTTCTTGGAGCCAGGGAAACACCAGTTTCTTTATTAGCACAACTACCATCCAGATGTGCAAACAAGTGCTTGTAAAATCCCATTTTTATATACGCTAGCATCAGGGCTAGTAACAACAACAAAACAGAATGCAAAACTTCAGGTATTTTGTGAGAAGTCACCTCTGCAAACACGAACTTTCATTGAAACAATCTCTGTGTTCTGCAGCAGCAGCTACTAGGGCCAGGAACTGACTTCTTCAGTGCCCTCCTTCCTGCTATTTGCAGCACTTCTAAAGGCAAGCAGAGAAAATTCCCGAGTAACAGAGCAGAAGCACTGTGATCAGCATGCAGCCTTGATGCATGGAAGGACTTTGTAAATCCGCATAGGCTCTCTATTATTTGCACATTGGTCACACCTTAATGCGCTCAGTTTTAAATTCAAAATGTAGCTTTTTTTCTGCTTTTTTTCTGCTTTTTGCAAGTTCACCTGTGGGCCAAAAATCCAAGCAAGACTTTTTTCTTTGCTGGTGTGTTGTTAGCTATCAAAATCATCTCAGTGAAAATCCTTAACTGCTCTTGTAAGATCCCACCTCCAGTCTGGGCTCGTCCCATACTGCCATCATTGCCGTGGCAGCTGTTACTGACTGATACATACTGCTTAGGCTTTTTTGGCAATGCTCAATAAAACATAGAAGCTGGGCATTCAGGACTGAGAAGGATAAAAGTCTGGAAAACTAGCATTTTATTGCTTTAGTTAGCAAATGTGATTGTTAAGTAAGTCTTCTGTTTTTTGTGGTTTGGTTTGGTTTTTTCCAAGAAGCAGAGCTGTTCTACGCAGCCTGAGTCAAAAACATACAGAGGATGAGAGAAACTATAAATAACTGCTATGCTTTATTTTTGGAAAATCCAAAATCTAAGTACTGCTTCTCCTCCTTTCTCTTACAACTAACCTTTATAAACATAGCTTTAGCTTTTCTTGAAAATATATCCTTCTGGTTTTGTTTGATTGCTTGTTACATACATTGCTTTAAACTGCTGTTTAATTTTTAAAAAGATGGTGATTTCCTGCAGTCTTGGAAGACAGAAAGAGAAATACCTCTTCCCTCTTCCTTTATTGCTTGACAGTGCATACCTCTTATGCATGATCCTGACTGACGGAAAAGCAACATGCAAAAATATATTTTTCCCTCTTTGACTTCCTCTTTGCAAAGCATGTAATTTGAAGGTTTTCCCTTTTCTTTTTGTTGGTATTTTTGTATAACCAGTATCTCAAAGCAGGGGGTTTTACACAATTGTTGTGGAAGATCTGAGGTTTGTGGCTGCTCCAGCTGAGCAAGGCAGCTGGAAGAAATCCCTGAAACCCAAGTAAAATGTCTGCACATATGCTTCAGGGATGGTAAAAATAGATTTCATTGTCATAAAGATATCATCAGCTGATTTGGCTAAGTAGCAATACGTAGCTTACTTGAAACACATTATAGGTAAGGAATTAATGTTTGGTGTCTTGAGGAGTGACTGACAGTATTCATGTACTAACACCCAGTTTGTACCACAGAAGGAGGTATCACACTATCACAGAGAGCACCGTGCTAGCACGTGTAACTGTATCTTAGGCTTATTGCAGGTGCTCTGTTAATTCAGTCCTATCACGTAAAGACAAGTGGAAGCTTGAAGCACATTCATTTAAAACTGATAAAAAGAAAACACAGAAAGTGAATGACAATTGATTTTTTTTTCCATCTGAGAGCTGATTAGCCTTCTAAAAGGCTTTAGCGGTGTTTTGTGTGTATGCCGAGGAGAACTGTTGAAGCGCCCAACATTCGCAGTACTGCCTCATGCCCTTAAATGATTTCTATTTGCCAAGCTTTGACTAATTAGCTACTGCAGTTTCCTGCCCAGGTTGTCTGCCTTAGCTTGTGTTATATAGACAACTTAAGATATTTCAACAATGTCTGATAAAAAATCAGGAAAATCTTAATAAGATATGCAAATTTGAAGCCGTTAGAAACTAACATTTGCACACCCTTAGTGAAACTGAATGGCTAACATATTGAAAGTGTTGGTCTGTTCTTGGCTCATTACTCCAGATTTCAGGACTGTGTCAGAACTGAGAGCAGAAGGACTAGACTCCTGATAGGGCTTACTCTTCTGAGGCCTCGCTGCATGAGGGAGGGAGTCCTCTGTTTTCAATGATCAGAGCACAAGAGATGAGTCTCTGAGGCAGTGGGATTGGATAGCATAGTGGAGAAAACAGTTGAAAGAAATTAAATGAGGTAGAAGTTCAGTTCACAGTCTGTGAGAATATGAAGAGACAGGCAGCGACTGGGAGCTGGAAGAAAAACATAATCAAGTGAGACAGTGATGGAGTGGGTAAGGGGAGTGGGACTCAGGACCACAGGAGACCAGTACGTGCTTCTCTTCACTGTTCAGCTGGTTTCTGAAGCAATGAAATCTGATGACAGGGCATTCAGAATAGAGTCTGATTAGTGTTCAGGTAGTACAAGACTGTATGTCAGGCAGGGATAAAATAGACGCTCAGTAAGTTAGTACTGCCTAATTTGTGTGTTGAGCAAGGAAGGAAATAATGATAAAGAATTCTGTAGATAAAGGCCATCGTAAATAGACCTAAAAAGCCAGATGGAGGATGTTGGCATGACATTAGTTAATTTATTAGTTCTAAGTAATTTTTTAGAGTTTCTTTTTTGTGGAAACAAGCAATGCATCTGGCAGAAAGAATTTGTAGCATCAAAATGCAAGATAAGCTTTTACAGTTGTTTGTTTATAACCCATGAACAAGGTGAAGCTCATTGCATCTCAGCAGCAAAGGGAGAAAAAAGAGAATGAACAATTAGGCTGATTTACTAACAACAACCACAGCAATTATAGGTAGTTGTAGTCTTGATGGACAGGCAAGACAATTTAGATTCTTTCGGCTAGTGTCAAAACAATGGACGGAGTAGAGCTGTCACAGATATAAATTTCCTATAGTGGTTCTCATGGCTTGTGTAGGAATGAGATTCTTCCTCCCCCTATGTTAGTGCTCCTACTGATATGAAGGCAGCAGAACCGAACTCTGTGACTGTCCTGAATGTAGGTGGATCCGTCAGTGTCTGTGTATTGCTCAGAGCAGCTGCTGCAGCACAACAGAACAGGCAGAAGTTGTGGCGGGAAGCAGCAACTGCAGGATGAGAGTTGTTCTGTTAGAGCATATAGGAAGCAAATCTCCAGGAAATCGGGAAAAATAGTCTGCCTCTATCTGAAGACAATAAGAGAAATAGATGCACTCTTATTTATCCAAATGTGTATTCAAGAACTACATAATTTACCTGACTAAAGCATAGAACTATTTTGGTCACTGGTGATTTTGTCTTTTCAATCCATGGTTAAACCTTTGGATGATGAAATTTTGCGGTTTCAAGAGCTAGAAGGTGAATATAACCTTCTAATGTTATGTTTGATGATGGCAACTTACTACAGCCTGTTTCGACAGAGACCTTTCACAGTGATGCACACACCATTACACAAAGCCCTGCATGCAGATATAGTCCGGCTTCTCTGCTTCCTGCCCTCTTTTTGTTGCCATTCCCAGCAGCACTGTGGTTATCAGCGCATTGCTGACAGTAGAACAGAATGCAGCCATGCATTCTGCACAGGGCTGTGCAAGGGAGTTCCAAGGTAGATCTGATGCAGATTATTTAGACTTGGGCCAATGCCAGAGGGAACTATCCCTCATGCAACAGGGGCCTATAGGATAGGTGACTCGGGGGCTCCTACTGGCCAGCAGTGTGGAGTGAGCACTCTGGACTCAGAAGTTATGACTGAGGATGGCCTAAGGAGCATTGTTGTTGTTAGGGTTGTCTCAGGGGCCTGTGTTTGAAAAAAGAGAAAAACCAAGACCAGTCTAGGTAACTGGCAGGGTTGTGGCTGTAGCAGTCTCAGCACCAGGGCCTCATGTTCTGTATGCCCCTGTAGGCTGTCTAACTGGGGATAGTTAGTGGAGATTTTGGGCACATAAATAACATGTCTTTTTTTTTTTTTTTTAAATACTAGTTTATTTAATAAAAATCACTTCGAGTTATAAGCCTTGTCTTAATATGTGTGAATTCTTCTAGCAGTGTTGAACAATCCCTGCTGGTGCGTTTAAGCTGTGGAGCAGAGGGAAGAAGAGAGTTTCGTTTTCATTTTGTGTAGTTTTTTGTAAAGCATTATTGAGTGTGTTTGTGTGCTGAACAGCTCTTCCTGAAATAAAAACAATGAAGAAAAAGTCAGACTTATGACATGTGAATCATGTTGTTGCTCAAAGCTTATTTTGCCCATATCTTATTTTTAAGATGTATAACTCTATTTTAAATTTTGGAAGAAGTAAGCACATGGGTAATGTGTTTATTTCTGTCTCATAACTTTGGGTGGTAGCTATCCTGTAACAGTCACAGGCAGCATAAACACACTTTCTGTCCTGCTGGTATTGTGTGTTTCCTTTTTGTGGTACTTAAATGCCTAGCTTTTCTTTCCCCTGCTCCCTTAATTAGCAGGCTCACTACCTGTGAGCGAGTTTAATTTTTAACTTCTGCTGCCTTATCCTGAACAAGAATTCCAAAGGTCTTAGCCAGAAACTGATCAGAAGAAGAAAAATCCCATTGGCAATGGGAGGAGATAGGCAACATGGAAAGCAGAATTTACTGTGTTATTCTGAGAAGAGAGGGAGAACAGTTCACAAAATCGCATGAAAGTAGTCTACCACTTGGAAAGCATTTTCAGAAAATACACTGATGAAGCAGAAACAGACATACTTGGATAACAATGAAGAATGCATTTATCTGCTAAAACGTGATGCCAGACTAACATGGTCGTGTACTGTCCTTATTTTTAAAGTTCTTTGGCAGATGATAATCTCAAAGAAAATTATTCACGAAGATAAAACTGTCATTCTGTAAACTGAAAAGTGAAACTTCAGACGTAAATATTAGTATTTTTATTTAAAGTGGTGCCTGCTTTGAATGTTTTTGTTTATTCATGCCACTTTAGTCTTAAGAACAGATGGTATGGATTTTTTTTTTTATAAAATAATTTGCCATTAGACTGTTTTAAAGATGATTTGAAAATGCTTTGATTTTTTTTCTGCTTTTGGGTATAATTAGTTCTCCTAATCATTACAAATATCTTCCAATTTTAAGACAGTTGGATGCCTTAATTTTCTCTATAGTAATATAATGGCAGTTGAGCTATTGGGTGAAGGATGTTTGAAGAGAGAAGAGAAATTTGTTTCAAAGATTTTTGTGACATTGCTGCTTTGTGTTGGCAAATAGAGCTGCCTCCCTGTAGCAAGGATTTTTGTCACTTTGGAAGTGAAGTTTGATATTCGTCAGAAATATATTCTCTACAGCACAAATATGATTACATCAGCCTGCTAGCAAATGTAGCCATCATGCTGAGATCATCATACACAGTGGCCTTGCTTGAGTGACATTTTTCCACCGACAGCTGGTGAGAACCCTGCCTGTTAAACTTCATGAGATCAGGAACTTCTGTTCTTCCACCTTTATTATCTGGACATTTCAGCTTGATATAAGATGGCTTTTCTTCTGAATAAATCTTAGTTTTACTTTGTATCTTAGTTTCATTTTGTACATCCTGGATTTTATTTAAAATTTTTTAAAAGTCCTAAATTAAAAGCAAATATATGTTAGGGGAGAGGAAGAAGAAACAATCAACATGAATGTAGTATTCCCCCACCAGTAAAGGACTCTGCATACTGACAACTTGATGTAAGACCTCAGCCAACACCAGAGTAAAACCACCACATTAGGACCCAGAGAAGCAGTGGAAGGGTGAGTATAACACCAGAAAAGGGGTAGAAGCTAAGAAGTGTGCATGTTTAATTTTTTTATTGTATTATTGCTATTATTGCATCTTTTCCTGTGTAGAAGTACTCTAGCTACTTTATTATTCATTCTTTTTCTTCAATAATTAGTTCAAGACTAATGGCGATTCTTGAATTAGACTGTTAAAAATTTTAGTATACTAACAATCTCAGAGTCACAGGTGGTTGAGGTAGGAAGGGACCTCTGGGGGTCATCTGGTCCAGCCCTCCTGCTCAAGCAGGAGTAGGCTGGAGTAGGCTGCCCAGCACTATGTCTGTCTGGATGGCTTTTGAATATCTTCAGGGAAGGAGACTCAACAACCTCCCTGACCAACCTGTGACAGTGCTCGGTCAATTCACAAGTGTTTCCTGATGTTTAGAGTGAACCTCCTGTGTTTCAGTTTGTGTCCATTGCCTCTGGTCCTGTCACTGGGCGCCACTGAAAAGAGCCTGGCTTCGTCCTCTTTGTATGTTCCCTTAAGATATTTCTATACATTGGTAAGTTCCCCCCCCCAGGCTTCTCTTTTCCAGGCCAAACAGTCTTCTCAGCCCTCCTTATAGGAGAGATGCTCCCGTCCCTTAGTCATCTTCGTGGGTCTTCACTGAACTTTCTCCAGTGTGTCCATGTGTCTGTGTCGCGTTAAAGGGGGGGTAAGGGGAGTCTGATAAGTGGCAAAAGGAAAGCCCTCCCATTGAGTCAAGACCCCCTTGCGTTCTAAACTTTCTGTCGACCCGTCTGTCAGGTGAAGTTCTCGCTTGGCTCCTCCTCCCAAAGAGAGTTTTCAAGTGCCAGTTTTTCTGTGTTTGGAAAATCTTTTTGCGAGATGGGACTGAGTCAATTATTGTGTATCGACTGGTTCTTGGCATGGAATGTCATGTCGTCAGAAGTGGGACCGTGCCGTCAGAAGCGGGACTCAGCAGTGTGACACGCCTTCAGAGCGGGCATCTTGGTATGCGCTTCAGGAAGCCATTTGTGCTTTATTCGAAGCCATCTCTGGCTGCACGGCCTCCGCAGCGCCCCACAGATCACTTGGTTTACAGTGATGGACTATCCCCCCTACTTTGTCTGATAAGATAAGCACCAGTTAATTACTCCCTTTGTTAGCTCTTCAGCTCTTGACACCTCAGTCGACAGAGATGTCTCAGTCTGAGTTTGTCTTTCATCTTGCATTTGACAAGTCCAGCAAGGCCATCGATTACAGTCTGTTGTACCGAGGAGCCCAGAAATGGGCACAGTACTCCAGGTGTGACCTCACCACTGCTGAGCAGATGGGAAGGAGCATCTCTCTCAACTTGCTGGCAATAGAAATGACCTGTAAGCCATCCCATCATGTTTCCCTGATTCTCACAAGATCATAGTCCTGTAGCTGCACACAGATCTCTAACTCGTAATATTTATTGCCCATGCTGTGTACATTAGTATACATGCACTTCAAAGAGGCACACCAGAATCCCGATTTGCCAGCAAGGGTCTGGCTTTTTCCAATAATGTTGCCTTGCTTACATGCAAATGCTGGAGGTGACCATACTAAAGCCTTGTTTTTCTGATTTTGTGTTTCCTTTCTGATGCATCACCCCATGCCCTCTGCTTGTCAACCTTATCCATCCCTTCCTCACAGGGATGCTGCTAACTCTGTCCCTCCACTGTCATTCCCTTCTTCCCGGGTCAGATATTCTCGTGGTAAAGATAACTTTGCCCTGCTTATTGAGGTGGATCCCATCTCTCCCAAAATTCTTGGATTTATTTATTACAGTTTAAGAGGTGTGCTACCTCTTTGCTCATAAACAAGATTCTGAGTGTAACACTAGACCTGGAAAAAAATTGTTGCTGTGTTCTTTGCTATCGTGGACATGGTATAAGTACCAGGTCTCATCCTGATCATTATCTTGATCTAAATGTATATTTAGGGCAACTACATTGGTTAAAATCCCCACACTGTAGGCATTTGAAAACCTTTTTCTGTAAGTCCAGATATTTGACCTTTATCTAAGCAAAGTACTTCTCCTCCTGTGAAGGTGGATTATCAGTCCTGTCCAATGTTATCATGATGATTTACAAAGTAGAAATTTGATAAAACGATCAAATGATGATTAAAGACTTGACATTTGCATCAGCAAATGTGTTTGGCTTACAAACTAGGATTTTACTTCTCTGAAAACCCCTGCTTCACATAAACCAGTGGGACAAGAGGTTTGTTCCGGTGTAGGACAGCATGCTTTTTACAAGTTTATCTCCAGGCAGTGTAAAAAGTAGTCAGTGAGGTCACTCCTTGGGTCAAGCTCTATAAATATTTTTAAAAGGAAAATATTTGAGTCCAGTTAACTTGTACAGAATGGGGAGAGGGATTTTGGTGAAGCTTTTTACATTCTGCACCCTGTGGTAGGCTCTGCATGTGTGTCTGTGTAGAAGAAAATGTTTCTTGAGCTCAACTGAATGTGGAGACAGACAGCAAAAGTCCTGGACATAATTCTTTCTGGGTTTATTCATATAAAAGGAATGTATGACATTTAGACTGAATGGAGCCTTTCAGTGCAATGCATGGACTCAATATAGTTAAGACTCATTTTTTAAATATGTTTTAAAACTACATATCCTTCAGATAATGATAAATTACTTTAATATAGCAATAGGATCAGTGTTGACATAGAAGTGAGTTTAAATTACAAGCAGAACATCTGCTTGTGCTTGATTTTACAGTTGCCCGCACGCTGTATTGAACCATTTCAATTACTTGTTCAGTTTCTGAACACTGACCATTTTGAATTCTGACTTTGTATCTCATGTCAATACTATAAACTTCATCAGAAACTGTTCAGCCATTTCTGGAAATTATAATTTTTGTGACCATGTCAAATAATTGGTTACTAGCTCTAATCTTTTTGTCTTTTAGGACATAAACTTGAAATTTTATAGGGGCATACTGACACTTGCATGTGCCATCAGAAGTACTGAAATATCCTGATTCGCAGCATATACCACTTGAACTACTAGAGTATTGCACAAGACGTGTTCTGCTAGTAGGTTTCACAGATACTTCTGCTGTAAGCAAGCATCACAGCATTTTTCCTCTTCTAGTCATCCTGCCTAGTGACAGACTAAGTCAGAGTTTGTAGAGGGGAAATATGTGTGTCTAAACATTTATTCTTGGTTTCCTTGCCACCTAGTGTCAGGTAACATATCAAGACTTCACTTTCCTTCTGCTTCCTAACTGGCTTTCAGTGCTCTTCTTGGCTTTGTCCTCACCTCTTCCCAACTTCCTGTCCCAGGCTTTTCACTCAGTCTTATTCTTCTTTTTGCACGCTTTTCTCTGTAGTATTCATCTATCCTCCCCACTAGTCTGATTCCACTCATACCCATCTGTGTGCCAACAGAACTAGTCTCTTCCCTTTTAAAAATTGTCTTCCAGTAGAAGTATTGACAGAAAGGCCACTGCTGTAATTTTATAGATTTGCACTTACTACTTTATCCAGTGAGGGCAAGCAGCTACATGACAGCTGTGCAGTTAAGTTTGCTGATGATATGAGGGGTTTTTTAATAAGGACAGGGCAGATTTCCCTGAGCAAGAAATCTAGAAAAGGAGGCAGGAGACCAGCATGTTTACACAAGGAGCTTCTAGAACAGCTCGGAAGGAACAGAAAGGTCCATGGAATGTGGGAAGAATACAGGAATGTCGCCAGAGAATGCAGAGATGCGACGAGGAAGGCCAAGGCCCACATGGAATTGAATCTGGCAAGGGATGTCAGAAACAACAAGAAGGGCTTCTTCAAGTACATCAGTAGCAAAAGGAACACTAGGGACAATGTGGGGCCACTGCTGAACGAGGTGGGTGTCCTGGTGACGGAGGATGCAGAGAAGGCAGAGCTACTGAATGCCTTCTTTACTTCAGTCTTTAGTGCCAAGGCAGGCCCTCAGGAATCCCAGGCCCTGGAGGCAAGAGATGAAGCCTACAGAGAAGATGACTTTCCCTTGGTTGAGGAGG
>Ga0065711_1045729_pt1 | contig 13293 bp, 5 predicted proteins | sample Hoacrofraction12_FD_59098 | JGI IMG/M metagenome (GOLD analysis project Ga0065711, IMG submission 59098) | Hoatzin crop microbial communities from Cojedes, Venezuela - Epithelial fraction 12 v2 (version 2) | ecosystem: Host-associated > Birds > Digestive system > Esophagus > Crop | place...
GGAGCACTGGAACAGGCTGCCCAGGGAGGTTGTGGAGTCTCCTTCTCTGGAGATATTCAAGACCCGCCTGGACAAGGTCCTGTGCAGCCTGCTCTAGGTGACCCTGCTTTAGCAGGGGGTTTGGACTAGATGATCCCCAGAGGTCCCTTCCAACCCTGAACATTCTGTGATTCTATGCAGGCTAAGGGTGTGTGTCTTGGCTTCATGGCTTTCTTCAACATGCCAGCTTCAGAACACTGAAAACAGACGAACTTACTAACTTTGAAGTTTGATCTTTAAATGAGGTGGATGGAAATTAATTATTAACTTATATGGTCCTGCCAATCTCATCGTGCCAGTCTGTGATAATCATGCCTACGTGTATTATGATGGTGATAATGAGATTCCAAAGATCAAGGGACAAAAATGCTTTTGCAGTGGGTTATATTCATATATCCTATTTATTGTTTTGTGGCATGTCTTCAAGTTGTTCAGCCTAAAATTAGCTAGGACAGTAGAACTCAGCTTTACTGTGGAGTGATAATGGCTTGGTGCCAGCATAAGCAGAATATACTAATGTAAATATTATTATACATAATAGTATATGTTAAGAGAGAGATGAACCCCTGTTAAAACCATGCAGATTGACAGGTTTCTGTCAGGTGTTTGTGAACTGATTTGGCAGTGTTTATGCATGTTTTCTACTATGTGATTCTTCTATATGTCTTGGGATGGATTGTAAAGATGGTTGGGCACTTAAATCATTTAAGTGCCCCTGGCTCCCTTAATGTGAAGTTTTACTACTAATTTAAACCACAATACTCAAATTTATATCAATCTGGTAAATAGATAATTCTATGCCAGTAAAGCCAACTTTATGGGAGGCCAAGCAACAAGGAGCTCAATGGAGCCTAACAAATGCCTTCTCTTCGATAAATAATTTCAAAGTATGTATTTCAATTGGATGTTGTATTGCAGCAGGATTAGATGATACTTGAGCTAGATTTTGTCCTACTCCACCTGCTTGTTTGCTAAGTTTCTGGTTTTATTTTGGTTCAAGGAGAGTCTCCTGGATGCTGCTGATATGCAATCTGTTCAACATGAAGATTCAACATTTGAAGATTATTTAGAAATTTCCAGTGAGTACAGATCCATTTGATTAGTTAGTAGTGGGCTGTGGATCTTAAAATTTACACGTCAGTGTCTGTATATCCTCCTTTTAAATTTCTGTGTAATGGCTCTGATCGATAAAGTGCTGCATGTTTTTGAGAGGTGATTATTGGAGAAGACTGAAGTGCATGAGCTACTGAGCTCCAGGTTAAAAAAAATCTAGAAGCAAAATGCAGGATTTTCTTAAAGCAATAACATCCTTGGTACTTCATCCACTACTGCATGCTAAAATGAATCCTAGGATTACTGAAAATAGTATCTAGCTGAGTTTTAGTGAAAAGAGGGTGACAGTGGACAATTGCCAATAAGCGTGCTTTTCCAGTAAAGGTTATACAAATCTCTGAGTATTACTGCCATTTCTCACTTGTCACACAGAGACTGATAGATCAGTTGACCTATATGGCTTTGTGTCAGGCTTATCGAAGGTATTTAAAGGTATATCTTAGTACTCTTCCTGTATTTTCCATGGAAATACTTAGTAGCAGGCAACTTGAGGGAAGTAGTTTCTTTTTATTCAGAATCTGAAATTTGATCAAAGGGTGGGTTTGAGTTATAGTCCAATGAGCTAACAATGTACAGTATTGAAAGTCTGCATCAGTCTTTTCAGTTTCTCCAAAATTTGCACTGGACTTTTGGATCATTTCAGCATAGCTATCTGCTGATCATACACTTTTGCTCTTGATTATGATATAGCTCCAAACTCCACCAAAGGTTATTATCTGGATTAGTGACTTGAATCTAATCTCATCTGTAAAACAGTGAGCTTCAGAGTTGTTCTGAGCTCAGCATAATAGCAAGAGAGCACTTTATATGGCTCAGATATAGAAATATTTGTATATCCAAAAGGAAAAGATAGCTTCAAGGCAAAACATTCTTTTCTTAATGTCTTACATAAAAGCAGAATGGATATGTAGATCCTGGTTCTGTATACAGCTCAGAAATGGACTTTCTATGTGACCTTGATCAAATTAACCCCTCTACTTACCTGTAAAATAAACTTCTCTTTCTTTAAAAAGCTGTATAAGTCATAAAATAATGTGCCACTGGCTTGATTAACTACTACAAAAAAGGATTCTGAAGAAACGCCTGTATGTGAATGTATCATGTGTAAACTAGTGGTATGATTTAATGATGGATTTTACACCTAGTTTTTGTTAAAGATCTTTGATGATGTTAAAGAAACCTGTATAAAGCACAGATCTGTTCCTCAGCCATTATGAATCACTGGGTGGGCAGTAACAGGTTATGGCTGAAGTGATTATTCTCATATTTCAGCAGGAAAGAGGATTTTATCTTTACTTGATAGTACAGATTCAGAGCAGAAAATAATGCAGCTGTTTGGAGAACAGTTCAATCTCTTAGGAAATGTAAAAATAAATTTCCGTGTTAAATAAGAGCTTTGGAATAATGGGGGGGCAGCCAGGTATTTCAAGAAATTCTGGATTGTAAATCCTGAACTGAATATTTACTGTGTTTGTAACTTGTGATATCTTTCAAATGAAATTGAAGTTCTAAAGTTCTGTATGTGCTAAGAAACGCTACTCTCCTTTGAAGGGCTGAAAAACTCAACAGCTGTCAGATTCTATAAATTTACATGCTAAAACTTACTAGTGTAACAAACTTACACATTCATGGGAATGTGAAATGCATGTCAGCAATAGCTGTCACCACTGTTGCTAAAAATATGGCTGGAGGAAGGAGCTATTGTCTTTTCCATTCTTTAGGCACTGTAGCTGTGCAGGATGTCAAAGACCGAGTGTAACATTCTTTTTCATCTCTTCAATAAAAATGCCCTCATTCAAGTTTATATTCTTTTCTTGGCTGGGTAAGAAATGTATTCCAGCACTCTGGCTGAAAACTGTGCCACTTCTCAGAAATGAATTCAGACATTCAGTAGGCCAGCAAAGACTACGCAGGAAGAACATGACTAGGTTGGTGAGTGGGCTGGAAAGACTGTAGTCCCAACAGCAAATGGTTACCTGATATATGGAGATATACATAGACAGTTGTTCAGTTGCACTCATAAATTGCAGTTGGTTCAAGCAAACAGTGGTTGTGTTTTGTGCTGAACTAAATCTGGCCCTTCATAACTGTTTGAATGAGACTGTTGTTTGTCAGGGATGTACATACTTTTTGGTTTTGCCTAGAGCTAAAAAAAGTCAAGCCAGAAGTGTTGCTGTGGAGAACCTAATAAGCAAAGAACAGAAATTGCCAGGAAGCCCATTGGTCTAGAGTTACTTCTAGGATCAGCAGTTTGTACATGATGAGACTTCTGTTGACAAAAATAATTTTTTCAGAGACTTGTTTGAAGTGACTGGGTTGACTGTTTCCATCTCTCTTACATGCTAGCCCAGGAACTGATATCTGGGGGCAGAGGATGAGGATGGATCTGTGTAACAGTTGTATTTACTGGTTCTACTTCCACAATAATTAAACTGGTTTCTGACAGTTCCCACCAAGTGTAGCTGCAGTGCTCTCTAGTGGTTAGTAGCAATGAATTATTTTTTGCTGTTTTTAAATGAGAAGTACTTTACCACTGGCACATCTCAGTAATACTTATAAGTATCTGGATATTAATAGTGAAGTTTTTCTCTGCAGGAACTAGGACTAGAGAAGTTGTTATAAAATATAAATTAACAGAAGCAATGTTTTGAATCAAGGAACAATGAGGTGTTGAAAATTCAACCTTAATAATATTAATTAACAACAGTAAAATTTGACATTGTCCTTTTTATTTTAAAAAGCATGAAAACAGTACAAAGAGAAGAATGAGGAAATAAGTAATAAGCAGCAGTTTGACCACAGAAAATAACCTGGCTTCATATTCTCTATCAGCTGTACAGAAAGTAGGACTAATGATTCTCTTAAGTTATGTAACTAGTTTTACTAAGTAGTCATAGGACAGAAGCAAGCAAAACACATAACATTCTGAAGACTTTAATACTACTTAAAGGCAAAACATAATATACAGAGTAACCCCCTTAACCTAGTACAAAAATACTGCGCCCAGAAACTATGTATTTGTTCAAATATTTTTAAAAGATAAAAGAATACAAATGGACAAACTCAGTGGCTAGTGACTGTGATTAAGATTTTTATTAAACTATAATAGAAATGTATATTAAAACTATTTACAGTGCATTTCACACTACATTCTTTAAGAGACACATGCAGGTGTCTGCCATGTGAATACATAGAGGGCTCAAATTCTAACTTCAGTTACATCTGTAAAGTACCTTGGGCATCAGAAGGAATAGCTGAATACAGCAAAGAGCAGATGAGGCAGGTGTTACCAAGGGTAAGAGTTTGGTCCCTCTTTATGGTAAAAAAGGTGGGTTAGACCCATTCTTTCACTTTCTATACAGCTCAATCCAACTCCCACTGAGGTAAATGGGAATCATGTAAATGTCTTCAAATGGGCATTTAAGCATGCCTTAGGCCCTGGCATGACAAGCTCATACTGTGAAAGTTAGTGGAAACTAGCTATTATATAGCATTGTCATATAAATATACATTTACAAACAGTGGTACTTAGATATGAGTTTCTCTACGGAAACAAACTTCTTTATGTGGAAAATAAACTTTCCCATGCAATTTCCATTCATCTAGCAATGACATAGCTAAAATACCTTGCCGTCACAATTTCTATATTTATCAAGTGTCACTAATTACCAGGTCAGATTCTGTGATGTTTCTTGTTCCTGTGAAAGTCCAAACCAAAAAATCCAGCCCTCATTATTTATCATACTCTGGCCAAACACATGTTTTTCTTCAAGCTCCAATATTTAAGCTTATCTTTCAAATTAGTGCAAGTCCCTGAAGAAATACAGCAGGGAACTGTGAAATAAAGCTGAAACCTTGTGGTATATAAACTGCATGTGATTTGACATGAAGAAACTACAGCATCACAGAGACAAGACTCCTAAATAAAACTAATGTATAAATTTGCCTGAAATGCTAGCTCTCTATAAAACCTTTAAAAATGTATGAATTTATTATGAGTGAGGCATTTTTTCCATCAAAACTCTTTGCTATCTTCTCATGCATAACTGCAGGGGGCACCAAGCAGATCACTGGGGCAACATCCTCTAATTTTAAGGGGCTAGATCTCACTATTCATAATCGTTTTGTAAAATGGATTGGAAAATCAGTTACCTAGTAATTTTGAAAAATCTTATATATGACTTAGTGTTCTGATTTTGTCATTTTGTGCCACTGACACATAAAATGCATTCAATTGGAGTTCAAATGTTTATCTTTACATGCATGCAGTTGTCAGAGGGTGATGCAGAAAATCAGGTTTCAGTCCTCTCTTCTAAAGAGCGATCAGCTGGTTATCAATGGAATAGATCATTCACTTTTATCACTAGCCCACTTGTGCATGTATTCTGTGAAGATATGAGCATAATCTGCTCTTAACTTTAAACTGCTACAAATAAAAATCAATGCCATCTCCAAAATCAACATTACATTATCTTCCCCTCCTTTCTTTTATTGTGTGAGGTAATAGAAAACCTGGACATTCTACAGCTAGTATTGGACATGTGACTAACTTGTTGGAAAAGAACTACTACCTACAGCTTAAGAGCTTCACTGCGATTTTTAATTAGAAGAGGTCAGGTTAATCAGTAATTTTGTGTACGTTAACGCGTATGACAAGTAATTTTTTCAGAAGGGGAACAAAAACAGAAAGAAAAGTGTACTTTAAGCACTAAACTGTGCCTTGGAGTGACTTAAAAAGAAAGTATACCCATGTCAGACAAGTCGGATACTAACTTAGATGTCTTCATTGAGCCAAGTATTAAAAATCAGTGGGTCAAATTCTGTACCTGAAGACTTAAATATCAAATTTCACAATGGCTTTAATTGACTTAAGACTGAACTGACAAAGTGATAGGCTCCATTTCAGCTTGTTTCTTGTATGATCCACACTGATTGCTTTAGCTAGACAATATAAATTGGGGAGAATATGTTTGAGACCCAACTGAAATAATTAGATTCACAACTCATGACTAAATTAATGGCAGCTGCATGGCTGTAATCCACTGGGTTTGAAAGTTGAATTCTGAAGGCAATGAATTTCAGGCAGAAAACAGCCTGGCTTTTTTTCATATTGTCACCTGTCTACATTCTAAAAGGAATGAGTAATTTCTGCAAACCGTTCACACAAAGCTATGACACAAAACCAGCACACTCTGACTTCACCTTCAGGCAGGGTAAAACACTAGATAAACAATTTCATTGCTCTCTGAAATTTCGTGAAAGCAATCTATGCTTTTAAGATTCTTAAAACAGTAGTTTAAAGGGTTTGGTTTTGTAGAAATATATACAGATACAGGTGTATTTTGACATTTAAATGGTTTATTTACTAGGAAGTGTATTTCTACGTATGTTCCAATCTTTGTAGTGGAAGAGATTCTGTGGGATAAATGTGTACAGGTATGTAATTAAATATATGCACATATTGTATAACTGTGTTCATTTTAAGTGAACCTTTGAAAAAATGCAATGTCATGTCCATTTTTTTCAAGTTGAAGGTATGAATCCAGCACTCCTTTGTGACAGTTATAAATTTATGTCACAATAAAGCTTTGCTGAACCCACAATATAGCAAAGAAATACTGGGATCTTAATGTAAATGATATGTCACTATACTGTAATATCACCACAGTTGATTTGCTTTGTTGTCACCATGAATTACTAGCCTCAACCACACTAGCAAGAATACACCTTTATATACATATACTTTATTCATATTTATACTAAATACGCATCTCATCAGTTAGCATAATAATTTATATTTCAGGATCTCAAGCATTCAAGGAAAATAATATACAAGGACTATGCAAATCCTGAAGCAAAGTTTCCTATTTACCAAAAAGTACCTAAAATCTTTTTTTGGGCGTGTATACTGTGTATGCAAATAAATACACTTATGGAGCACTGAATAACAGTAGTCCTGGAATTTTTAATTATTGTTGAATTTCATACTATTTTTTAAAAATCTGGAAAAAAAATCAGGAGAAATAGTTTTGTAGAAAAATGTTTTAAAATTCAGCTGCAATAATATATTATTTGTAGTCATTAGAGAAGTCTGAGAGAGGATTTAATCAGTGACAAATAATTTACGCTGGCAGAAATGCCGCAGACTATCAGAATATCTTTTTCTACATTAAAAAAAGAATTGACTATGAAACTCAGTATCATCCAACATTTTGAAACATTTGCTTCATTTTTTGTTAGCTTCTAGTATAGTTTATCTAAATGCAGAGACTGATAAAAAGAGGTTATTTTCACTGTCTTTCTGAAGCTCTTACAAGGGGCCACTGACAACCTCCTGGGAGTAAGAATTTATTGCAGTTTCCAACTAGAATTTGCTGGATTACCGTGGTAGAAATAAACTCCCACACTTCAAAGTACAAAAATCCCAAATGTACTACTTTTGCCTAATACTATTGTGGATTTTAACTGAAAAATCATTAATACAGATTAAAAAAAAAATAACATTTTCTGTGTGTCTGTGCATCTGAAGTTACACCTACTGCTAACCAAACTTGGATTGCTGACATTAATCTCCTAATCCTGTCTACCCAAATAATAGTAGGCTCTTTGTATTACTCTTTTGGGGTTTGTCTAATGCTATATTTTCTTGAATTGGTTCCCAGTTCAAAACAATTTTTATTAGTCATCTTCATTTAAATAAAATATCAATGTTGTAAAAAATCAAATTAATTGATTTCTTTTCTGAATGTTAATGCCTCATATACAAATGGCAAATCCTGTAGCACTCAGCTACATTTGCTTTCAGTATTCTTTTTTCCTATTCCTTTAAGACATTGTGATTAATCATTGTTCACATTAGCTAATGCTAAAAATGATTTTTAAAAGATGTGAACATAAAACTTTCTTCTAAGTGGTCGTAGCCATTTCGTAATAGCACTGGCCTATAGAATCAGGCATTCATAGTCACCAGAAGTGTGCCATTCCTGCATAATTTCAATTCAGATTTTCATCTCTTGCTCTTGCAGTCACATTGTCTTCTACTCTTCCTGCCCATGATTCAGTCTGTTGGTTATGATGATGTTGAATTCAACTTCCAAATGAAGTTAAAACCAGCGTATAAAAATGATCCCATTTAGTTTCTGTTTCTCTGTGTGCTTCTTGCAGCTTTCCATGGGAGACATTCTTCCATGGCAGCCTGTCAGTTACGTTGTGACATTTCATCAGTCTTCAAGCAGTTTCCATTATTCATGGATAATTACGACACTTCTACCACAAAACTCCTAAGACCCCCATTGCCTGGTAATTCACAGGGTTTTTAAAAATTTCACCAAATGTAAGACATTTGCTAAGACATTCGTCTAATATGAAAAAAAACTACTGGGTGCACAGATTCTGGGGATTTTTTACTTTGAAGCCCAGTTCTGTCTCCTGAAAGAGGTTAGCACAGTATATGCTGGACTGGGCTCACCAGAGTTAGTCCCAATCTCTCCTCTGAATTTCTGGGAAGAGAACAGGCAAGACTGCTCATTGCTTTTATAACATAACACAGCAAGACTGATAGAGGAAAAATGGTGCAAAATGCAGTAGTCTTTAAGATACTGGCCACAACATGATCATTAAACAACTATATACATCTATAAAGTAATAGGCTCTTGGGGACAGTTGAGTAATGGCACTCATACCTTCTTGTAGAATAGGGTAGCAAAAACTACCCTTGCAGATCTTTTTCTATCTCAGTTAGATGTAATAAAAGAAACATACTATCTTTATATAACCTTGGCATATACATGGTCATGCTATATCTTGAAATGTGGAAAAATCATACAGCAGTGGCAAAACACAAGCCAAATTCGTACAGTGTTTAGCAAAATGCAGTACTCCCCTATTACTATGTCTTCTATGTGAACTTAAGCTTGTGGTTGTTAAATGAGCATCTCAGTTCCGTTTGGCTTGATTGCTTTCTCCATTAATCAGATTCTTCTCTTGCTGTTCGGCTAAGGATTGCCATTTCTGCCTATTTTTTCTACAACCATCCAGTAAAGGGTAGCAGGCCTCTGACACATGTGTTAGGGCCTGAAATACATTAAGAACATGTAAAACAGATTACCTTTAACAACAATATAAGTGTTCTTAAAGACGACCAAGAGAGAGACCAGAATGGCTGAAATACGAGGTCGATCTATAATTGAAATTGAACTTCTATTTTGAACTCCAAGGAATTCTTCCTGCTGCACTTCAAACATGAACACGATTACCTGGCATTAGTGCAGCTTAGACTGAGTGTCAGTGTCTATACAGCACTTGATATATAGGTGCAGAAGGAATCATGATAAGTTTGTTGTATTATGCACAAGTGACCTGTCCAGTATTCATAGCAAAGTACTATGCATGGGCTTTGTTTACAAGCCAGTCCTTTGAATGTATAGCAAGGCTGGTCATAAGGATGACCTTGGAATGGTAATCAGACATAGAGCAAGTATAGTCAGTGGGACCATATTCACTGATGGCGTATCAACTGATTCAGAGGAGTTCTCCCAGAAATATTTGAATTCAAGATAGTTAGCACACAACAGATAAATTACATTTGACACAGGAGTAACTGTGACTGAAGTCAGTCAAGTATTTTTCATGATCTGTTACTATAGCAGAGTGAAGGAAAACTGGATTCTGATATTTAAATATAGAATAGAAAAAATAGTTAGAAGAATAATTCATAAGCAATTGTGTGCTTCCTGATGGAAGTGATGAAAATGCATCCTCACATTTTGACAGTCAGCCCTTACTTGCATAAAGGTTCTGTTGGCTTTTGGAGTGAAATCACACTATTCAGAAGTGTAAAGTGGGAGTTTAATAGTTCAGACAGTGCAGGACAACAAGGTATTGGAACGAATGTTTGAGCCCACTGATTCTATAACTGCTATGACCAACTGTGAAGTACAAAGAGAAGAATCCTGGCCTCTCTGCTGGTCACTATACAAAATGTGAAATCAGTCAGAATTTCACATGGAATTCAGGTCTCATTCAAATAACGTGAGGCAGCAACGTCTAATTCTCCTGTAACTTTACATAGGGGCCCTACTGAATTATCAGCTTGTGTAAATCTTCATAGTTCCTTTTGGCTTTATAGACTGCTTCATTAGTTCCAGTAGACATAATTAAATTATTCTTGATTTACACCAGTATAAGAATGGGGCTGTCAAATATCTCTGGAGTTTTCCTGTTTTATTTATCTGAATATATCTAAACAACATTTAAAACTGCTAAATGATATTTTTTTCAATTCAAAAATGAAGAGAATGAAACACGCTTCTCTTATTTTTTTCACATTTCTGAACTTAAAGACTTGTAGATCATTCAGTTTAACTGCACTGGTTACCTAGCTAACAAAAGACACAGAACTTCAGTTCCTAGGGATCTGCCCTACTCTGAATAACACGGTAGGTCACATACTTGCAGTGCTGTATTGGGAACTCATCTCTGTTTGCACTGTGTGTCAAATTCCTACTGACTGGATGAAAATTAAGAAAACAGTGAAAAGACTGTCCTTACAACCCTGTTTATTGTTTGCTTTTATAGCATTAGAACATTGGAGGGTGAACTTTGTGCTTATTCATTTTCAAAGTAACATTGAAGTTGTTCATATGCTTTACCATTTATTACTCATTGAAGAAAAGTAAAATCCCCTAAATGTACTCCAGTCAAAATAAACAAACACTGGATCAGCTCAAATCATAGCCCCTTCCTTGGATTTACCACCACTGCTGCAGGTTTTGTCACTTCCTCATCGGCTCCTCATCCTCTTTAGTGCTTGTTGCATTATTTTTATGATTTTCCCTGATGATCATAGCAGCTCACTGGGGCTGCTGGAATCCAGAATACAACCCAAGGATTTAACACCAAGTGCACTGAACACAGCAATTACCACTAGGTTTTAAAAAATTATAACAAAACACATTAATCAAACATACCATTAAATATGAATACTAAAATATTATTTTCTTCAACTGAATAATGAACCATATGTAACAAAAAAAAATCTTTTTAAACTAAGGGACTAGTTTTTTATTTTATTTTTATGCTAATTTTAAATCTGCATCTATCAGAGGCTACAGTGAGCAGTTTTGGTTTTAGATATTTGCAGTTCTTTCTTAGGCACCATACCTCATACAGCTGCAAACAAACAGCATCTATGAATCCAACCTGCATGCTGGGAATTTTATTTTTCTTCTCTCTGTTCATTAGATCCTGCAGATAACAAGTAAAAAAGCTCTGTGTTTAAATGCATTAAATAAAAAACCCAACCAAAACCAAAGAGACAGGCTGGAATTAAAAAGCAGCACCTTAAAAAGCACAGCAAGCTCAGCACAGCAGGGTATCAGTACATGTGTTACAATGCAGGTAATTAGACTGCATGACTCACCTTAGGAGATTGTCTTTGGACTGACAGAGACCAAATAGCTAGATGAATAGACAAGCTTACTGGTTTTGGATAGGTTGCAAATAGGTACCAATTCAGGAATGTATTTCCTAGACAATTTAGTAATACTCATTTAGAAGAACTAATGCTGTCTGTTCTTCTGGCTTAGAGATAATGACACACTTGGTGTTTATGAGCCACAGAAGAAAACTGACTACTAAGAAGTCGGGAAGGAGTTGGTCCTATATTCTGATCAGTGGGAGAAACTGTGGCTTTTGAATGGAATGTGAAGTGCTGTTTGTAGAAGCCATTTTGAAAGAGGTTACTCCGCACGATTCTGCCACTTACTGTTGGTTCTATGTTGAGTTCCTTCCGCTCTTTATCTCCTTGATCAAAGAACTCCGTAGCTACAAGCTCAGCAATCTGTAAGAGATTTCACACATTGAGAGCTCTAAAAGTTTGCTTGCTACCTACAATCAAAACTGTTTCCTGTGTTTCCTATCTGTCCTTAGGATATAGCGAATTGGGACCCCCATAATGAAACTCTTCAGCTTAACAGCTAGCTTTTAGAATTCTTCATGCACACAACTATGCACAAACAAAACACCTGTATGTGCTGATACTTACCCTAACAAAGCAAAGTGAATAAAATGGCACATAGGCATCTTACCACTGGTAACAGTTGGAACAATCAACACACAGAAAAAGGTCAGTTGACACTAGTGTGTTGCATCAATTGACTGTCTTGCAGTAACACAGAGATGTTGGAAAGAACAAAGATTCCTGATTTATCTTCAGATTACTGCTAGCATGCAGACATAGTTAAACACATAGATCTTGCTACAAAGACCCAAGAAAGTCTTCAGTCCACGTACAGAACTTTAAAGGACTGCTTCCTAAAGCTCTGCATTCTACCACTGCCTTTGCAGTAAGGATTGGATGGAGGAAACAGAAGCTGTTATGTGCAGTTTGAATTTAGCAAATCTTAAAATTAAGCATATACCCGTTGCTGAACTGGCCATGGTTTGGTTATGGCTGATAAATCACAAGCAGTCATCAACATTGCTCTGTAGAAAAAAACCAGAAGGAAATCTATTAGTTCTGTATTGTGAAATGTATGTAGCCATCAAGTCAAGTGATTACTAAAATAGAACATAAAATTTCAAGGAACATCAAAGTCAGAAAAACAAGTGAAACTAAAGCGAAGTTATAAAGGTATCCAAGGCTCGATGATGCGGTAGACTTTCACCTGTGTGAAATGAGCACATAGAAATGAGAAATCTGGACTAGTTCATTTGGTGGATTCATGTCAAATGAACAGTTTCCTTCTATTTGCTACTGGAGAGACAGCACATTTATTTATTTCTGACATTACCAGTGACTGCCATCTTTATTGACAGTATAAGGGCCAAGGACTGAGATAGGAATATACATGGAACATGACTAAATTAGACTGTTTTTTAAAGTCACTGAATTTGAAATTTGGCATTCCTCCTTTCTGAGACAGTCTATGTAAGTCTGCTTTTCTGTAACTGCGCATGACAGTATGTGTCTCTTTTCTTTTTTCTTCACTTCCAGTAAGGAATCAGCTTCAAAACAAACTGCCTGTCCTGAATCACAGAATCACAGAATAGTAGGGGTTGGAAGGGACCTCTGTGGGTCATCTAGTCCAACCCTCCTGCCGAAGCAGGGTCACCTACAGCAGGCTGCACAGGACCTTGTCC
>Ga0065711_1045730_pt1 | contig 13293 bp, 12 predicted proteins | sample Hoacrofraction12_FD_59098 | JGI IMG/M metagenome (GOLD analysis project Ga0065711, IMG submission 59098) | Hoatzin crop microbial communities from Cojedes, Venezuela - Epithelial fraction 12 v2 (version 2) | ecosystem: Host-associated > Birds > Digestive system > Esophagus > Crop | place...
AGAAAGAAAGAAAGAAAGAAAGAAAGAAAGAAAGAAAGAAAGAAAGAAAGAAAGAAAGAAAGAAAGAAAGAAAGAAAGAAAGAAAGAAAGAAAGAAAGAAGAAAGAAAGAAAGAAAGAAAGAAAGGCAAATAAAGAGGCAGGCAGGCATGGAAAGAAATAAGGAAGAGAAGGAAGTAAAGAAAGCATCCTGTTGCATGCAAAAAACAGATCCAGCAGTGGCAAGACCTGGGCAGAGTGGAGCCTTTCCTGATAATATCAGTTTACTTTTTAATTAGATGCTGAGCTTTTGAAGACAATGGAGTAGACATGATAAAGAGCAGGCTATTAAGTGTCCCAATTACAGAGCACCAAGAACCGAATAATTTATGTGCTGATAATCTCCTGGTAATCCTCCGGGTGCTGCCGGAGCGTAAGCGTCCTGATTACTCCTCTGCTCTTACACGGATTTGTTCTCCTACCATTGCCGAGTTTTCCCGTTATGTTTGGCACAGCTCATTTAAAACAACCACAGTTACCTCACAGCCAAACCGCTGGCCTAAGTTTAGCTAAGATGAATAGGCAGCCGTTCATCTGCAACAGAGCCTTTGGTGTAAGTGTGGCCAATTAGTCACACGTTTGGTGTTCTAATTAGGCAACGCTGGGCCTTTCAGAAAATGTGCTGTTGATTTAGGTACTTCCTCAAACAATGCTAAATTGTGTTATGTGAAATTCAATTAGTTCTTTTCTAAATGTTTCCACATCTGTTATTCTTTAAGCATAAAGTGATGAGGAGAGAAGGAGAAGTGAAAAGCCAGAGTCTCCACTGGTGAAATATGTTAGGCCTCTGGGACCAGCCCTTTTTCCAGCTTTTGACCCTGAACAGTGATATACAGGAAGGAACAAAGTTGGAGAGCTATCATGGTGCAGCCCTTTAAAATAAATCATTATAGAAGAAATACTGCAACTGTAAGAGAACGTAATCTCTTATGATAGCCATAAACTAAGCTTTGTTTGGAAACGGATGGCATGGGGAAAGCACCATTAAGCAAATGATTATAAATTCCATTTTAAGAACTGCACTTTTTTTATGAGAATAGTGATATGTTTAAATCCCAAGATTAACCAAAAATACATATAGAGCCAGTTTACTGTTTTGAGGAATGCCTTCGGGTAGTTTTATTTTTGTTTCAGATTTTCCCTCTGAGGACTAAAAAGATGGCAAGACCTCCTGTAGCAGGCTTTGAAGGGGGAGAGATGGAGTGCATTTATTATTTCTGCTGTGGCATTTTGCAATTTTTCTCCACGTTTGGAACAACAAAGCGCCACAATCCTTTTGATCCCTTGAACAAAGCGTTGGGCTTTCGCTGGAGCTTCTCGGTGCTCCTAGTGACCCACGAGGTTTACATTTGCACGAGACTTCTCCCAAAACACGGGCTACCTACAGCCATTGCCGTAGCCACACTTTAGCTCCGACCTGCTGCACGCAGCGTGTCGGCATATCGGCGAAGGCAGAGCGATTTCTCCAACCTCACGGCTCAGCCAAAAACCACAGCTGTCTAAAGGTGAAGTTGTACATGCATTTGATCCTTGTTACTGTTATCACCTTTTCACTGACCAACATTTCAAGCCTTATCTATGGCTGGCAGGCCATGTTTCAGGTTTGTCAGAGTCCGGATATAGCCCGTGTGGTTTTCTGATGATATATCTTGATAAGATTTGTGGAATGCGAGAGATGAAGTTGTCAGCACCGCTTTATGGCACCTCCGTTCATGTCAGAGAATGAAAATATTTTCAGAAGGGATGGTGTTATTTTGACTGGTGACACAAAATTTTAAGACAGTGCATGTCCTCGAAAAGAAAAAAAAGAATATCCAATTTTTATAATAAAAGACAAAGATGGTCTGTCCTGGAAAGACATCAGGCTTGACAGAGGAATCAAATGAGAGAGAGTAAAAGGATTATAAAATGAAACCTTTCTGGAGCTAAACTGATAAATTACATTTTCCAGCTGTAATTACCTCCATTGCATGGACATGTCAGCTTTGTAAATCAGGACCTTTAGGTCTTCCGTTTTGTAAAAAATCTCAGAATAAAACAAAACCAAACAAATGCACAGAACCCTCTTTTCAGTGTTTACCATCAGAACCAACCACCACATTATCTATAAGCCAACCCAATCACTTGTCACGAGTTTCTAAAAAGAACAATTTTTTTCCCCAGATGATGATGTAATTGAAGTGTAAACCTTAGCAGAAACCAAGAAACCCCCAGTTACCTGTTGCTTCACACGCCCATCCATAGGGCTGGCTGAGGTGCTCAGCTTGAGTTAGAGCACGCTGCCAATTTTAGCGATGGCACTAATGCTTACCTGCCATAATTTCAGCAACCTTACAAATAACACAATAATCACATATTATTGTTTAAAAAAAAACAGCAGGAGGAGGCCAGCTGTGAACTCATTTTGCATTCAGAAGATTTTGAAAGCTTTTTGTTCAAGAGATGAAGGAGAATTAGAGGCAAATAAATATTCTTAATAGTTGTTGGAATATTTCAGATATTTTTATTGAAAAATGCTGTTGCATCAAAGCCAAAGTATTAGTAGCAATGCATATGTTTTTTGGAAAAAATATCTGGCCTCTTCCAGAGAAATAATAAAAAAGAGCTATCCAAGTCAAACCTTGAGCCTGTTCACATAAAAAATGGAAGTTCTGGCAGATTCCTTTTCCTTTAAAATTGAAAAGTTTAGCTTCTCTTTCAAACTGCAGAAGTTGTTAGAAAATGGGATTGTTCTTCTGAGAGATGAAGAGAAGTTTTCTTTTTAAATTCAAACTAAAGTTGTTGGATCTGAGGAACATATTCAAAGTTTGATAGAAAGTACTAAAATAACAGTTTTTCTAAAAAGAAAAACAGTTTTGGACATCTCTAAGTTATGAATTGTTGACAGAGAAATGTTCCACCTACCTCTCATGAAGTCTTTGAATTCTTTTTCAGATCAAGTGCATTAAAAGTTTCTCAATCTATCCTCTTCCAAAAATATTATGCCACCAGAAATAACAAATCAACTGTTTCCCTAAACAATAAGCCTTTTAAAGTCCACCTGGACAAAGGTTACGTTTAAATTGCTCTCTGAAACAAAAAAGTGACCTAGATTTGAAAGAGATCTTCTGTTATCTGAAGTCTATATGGCTGTTTATAACAATGGTGGGTTTGTTGCATGAAGTCTTGCTCCAACTTCCCATACTTAACAAGCATCTTCGGAGGTCCCATGTGACCCACAAATCCCAAATGTCTTAAGGCTGTCCAGTGCTAGGCCAGATCCTCTCTCTCATTTATTAGGTGACGACCATAGCAGAGGAGGATGCGATCCAGTGAGATCACCCAGGTGAAGAGTGAGGGGAGCTGCTAAAACAACTCGTTGTTCAATGACCACAGGTCTTGCCTACAGATGTATTTGTGTTTCTACTCGTTGTTACTGAAATAACCCCTGGCATTGTTTGCAGACCACTGTGGCTCATTTTAAGAAACTGAAGCCCCGTATTATCCTTCAATACACTTAACGCTTTTCCAGACCAGGAAAGTACGTGTTCTCAAGCATGTACTTGCATGCATTAAGCGTGTACAAGGCAACATCTGAGAGGAAAAGAAATTATTAGCTAAGGAAGACTACATGAAGCTGGCAAATTGATTGGGAGTGCTGTGAAGGAGAAACCCCATCTGCAATGCTGCTGCAGTGTAAAAGCACAGCAAAAGCAGAGCTGTTCCTGCGCTCCCTTCTCATCCGACATCGACCGAGTGTCCGGCTTGGCCACAGAAAATGCCCTCATATTAAACTCTGCCTCTAGGACCAGAAGCTCATCAATCTTCATCTCCTGAGCTGATAGCCGCGTTACTAATCCAGGCACGTTGAGCCTGAACCCTCCCAGCGTGGGGGAGTACGTGGGTTTCCTGGAACTGGCTTTTAATGGGGAATAGATTGGTCAGACGAGATTCTGGTTTTCATCTCTTATGTTAATACAGGCCTCCACATCCGAAAGAGTTTGGGTTTGGCTTTGCGCTTCTTTTACCACAGTTTGTGGCTGTATTTGAAGCCACACTCTTGCCTGCAGTATGTTTTTCAGACAGTGGAAAAGAGCTCCTTCCTTCTTTTAATCCCTGTAGCTGTCATGGAGTGGATGCAAGTCTCACTCCCGAGAGGTGCAGACTTTCAGCTGTAAGGCTGGGCAGGCATGCTCCTTCACTAAATTCTTTTAACTAGAAAGACTGTAACACAGCAGCCCACTGCTGCATCAGGCCTCTCCGGCTCTTGCAGGGCACTTTCACATGGTTGGGCTCCCTGCGTTTCCTTCTGCTGTCCCACCACGTCCATACATCTAGCTTTTTCTCCTTCAGGAGGTCCCGGAGTGAGCAGTGGTATGTCCCTGCTCTCCTCAGACTCCTGACTCTCACCAGCATAGTCAAAACCACTATTCACCCCACTCTGGGTGGCCAAAGCACCTTCTGCCTCCCTTCATTTTCTTGCCTGCTCTCAGGGCCCCCTGTCCTATCTCTAAGAGACGATGGTCTCCAGCAGTAGGTATGGCAGACCAGGTCTGAGGAAACATTGTCATTAGAGATGTGGCTGTTCCTCGGCTGCTGTGCCAGTGGTCATCCCAGGACAGACGGGCACAGCAGTGGCATGAGGCCATCTCTGCCCCGTCGTGCCAGTGCCCAGGAAAAGGACAGCTGAGGACCTGCTCTCCGGGTAAATTGCCCATATATAACTGTGCAGTTAAAAAAACAGATTTTTTTCACGTGATTTTCTTAATAGCCCCTGTGAGTGTTCTTTCATGTATGGTTTGTACCCTTTATGAAGAAAAATTGTTATCGTTTCTTCTTCTTTTATTTTTTTGAAGTTGAAGCTATATGAAAAAATTAAAGGCTATCCAAACAATGAAGAGCATTGCAGGAATTCTTCAAAATAGGCACTTATGTCACCCTGCTCTGTGGTCTGAACCCGCAGACTGACAAATCCTTTCGTGCAAGCCTTCTACCTACTGAAACAGGGAGTTCCTCTTACATTATGCGGTTTTGTAAGACTTTTGCCAGGTGCTGTCAGCAGCAATAAACCTGGCGTCCTTTAAAAGAGGAATAAACCTCTTTGCCCAGCATTTCTAGGCTCACTAAATGTCTGTCCTCAGATTTTCTTTTCCTAAATATCTTTACCACTAAATACCTTAATAGGTGATATTCCCTGCTTGCAATAGTAGAAAAAAACTAAAAACCTCTCCATAGACGTGCTAGCAGGCAGGAGCTTGCCTTCCCTGTGCTCTACCCAAAAGCTGTGTCACCAGGTTAACCTGGACCTGAGCCCAAGCTAACAGGAGCAGCTCCTAGCTTGTCTTGTGAACCAGGGCATATTGCTGTGCTCACCAGGTCTGTGCCACGGCTGGGTCTGAGCCAGTCAAAGGCTGGCTGCATCACACTGCAGGCAGGGCACGTTGGCCTTTGCCTGCGGCAGAGCGGGCAGACCAGCCTCCTGTCTGTGAGGGGAATGGTAAAGATTTTACTCGAGGTAAAAGGGAACCCAGTGTCAACTTCAGAAAACAGACCAAGAAACTTATCTACAGCCTCTTAATCAGATGCTGCAGCGCTGTATGGGCTTCTGATGTTTGCATTATAAAAAAGGATATTGAAAAACTGGAGAAGGTGCAGAAGAGAGCCGTAAAAATGATTCAGAGACTGGAGAAAATGTCCTACACAGAAGCACTTAAAGAATTCAATCTGTTTAAGTTATCAAGAAGAAGACTGAGAAGCCACTTGATTACACTGGGTAATACCTTCACCAGGAGGAACCGGTGGGTTACTTAGGCTCCACTTACTAACAAACCAAAGACAGATATGGCCAGAACAAATCGGTGGAAGCTTGAAAGACAAGCAAATACAAACTGGAAAAAAGAAATTGCTTTTTCCTGATTATTCATCAGAAAGGGCCTACCGAGTAAAGTGGGAGACAGCCCAACTTTCGATATCTTTAAATCAGGACTCTAGAAAGTGTACCAGTTACTGGGCTCAGGGCAGAAGCAACATAACAAATGACAAGCTATTCTTCCCCATCACTGCCCCCTCCTCACCCAGTAAGGTCCACTGTGGCTACTCTCAGAGGCTAGTGAAGGCCAAAATCCTGATGTGGGCTCTGACAGACAAAATCCCCATGCCTAAGGAACGCTTCCTAGGTTTGCCTGGGACTAACCCAGGCGTACTGATTTTACCTGTGTTTGGTGGCTAATTAGGAGAAACATATCTGGCAGATGGATATTTTGGGAGCACTCTATTTATAGAAGAATAGTGGAAATACGAGGGGCATTATGGACACCTCCAAAGAGCATTGAATTGACTGTCCATCTGTGATGTATAGCCCTGGGGCTAGCTAGAGATTGTGTTCCCATCCAAAAGGCAAGTTCCCCACAGAAATAAAAGTTCCTGGGGTGAGGGGAGGAGGGGAAAGGGAAAGAGAAATGCAAATCCTGTGGCCACTGTCCCTTCGAGAAGGAAATGAGAACAGTGCTCACACCTCCAGGGCAGCTGTGGACTACAGGAACACAGATGAAAACCTGAGCCAAACCAGGCAATTCCCAAGCTCTGGTTTTAGGAAAACCGTGTGAAGGAGGCATGCTGAACAGGAACACCATGGCAGGAGGAGACTGGGTTCGTATTGGGACACTGGGGAGACATGCTGGCCGCACGAGGTCCCTTGGGGAGGCACAGCAGAAGCACAGCAACTTTATGGGACTCTTTCCTTCAACTCTTCTCTTTAAAACAAGGCTCTTTTCCTGTTCCTTTCACTGATGGCCTGAGACATTGTTTGTACCGGGGTATCACAAACCTCCCGAATGCACAGGAGCGGTTCTGGATAGGTGTGCATGCACACACAGGCCTCCGTGTTGCCAGGTCACGCTTGTGGAAGCAGGAAAGAGCTTCCTGTGGAAGGAAGGAGGTTCTGTGGAGCTGGAAGGAGAAAACTTCTCGCTCTGAGGAGCATCTGTGCTGCTGGAGTCCAGGCAGGTCTCTGCATATGAGGACGTTCAACGTACTTTCTTTCCCCCATTTGCCAACAGATGGTGGCAGAGAGACCCCCTTTCCTGTCCAAAGCCTTCAGGCCACAGAGGTTGTATTTCCTTTTAATTACCCCTATATGAAAGACTACTGTACTCTGCAGCTTTTGTCCTTCCTGAGGCAGTTTGCAGCAGAAGCGCTGCAGAGCTCTGGGACAGCGTTCTGTGCAGCTACAGCATGACAGCGCAACTTGGGCTAAAGATTTCAGTGTACTCATTTTCCACATTGTGGAGGAGTTATGTTCAGTGAAAATTATATAAATGTAGTATACCAGCTCGTATGTCATTTCCACAGAATGTTACAGCCATTCTGTTAGGTAATAGTGAACTAATAAAGTCAACCCAAAACTCACTATATCACTTTCTACATGAAGTCACCTCATTCATCCTTTTTCCCTTTAATTTAAATCTCATCTCTATTTCTACATTTACCTTCCGAAGTATTTCTAGCACAACATATTCTCAACTCCGCTCTTATTTTACTGTGCGATCTAAAAAATGCTGAATAACAAGGCCTGAAAATTTGGACTGGAAATATTATGAGAACAGGCTCTGTCAAGAGCTTTCCAGTATTTCCTGCTTCTGGTTGAGCTGGAAATACTCAAAGGGTGAAATCCTGGCCCAGATGAATTCAATGGGAATTTTGCCATTAACTTCAATGGGGCTAGAATTTCACTCTTGGTATTTATTCCATGTATCCAGTCTCAACTAGATCTGGTGCGGTGTGAAAAGGAGAACTTCTCTTCTTTCTTTTCCTTCCTCTTGTAAGATTTAGTGCTTAAAAAAGCCCTACATATTCAGTTTAGATGTAAATGTTGAGTAATGCCAAAGAAGTTCCCATGTTACCCAAATGATTCATCTCTTCTCTCTAAGACGTTGCACATCAGAAACTGTGGTATTACAAATATAAAACAATATAATGATTAAGAAATGAAAGCTGTCTGCATTAAATAGTTTAAAATATATCCTGTTTCTCTTTTGACAAAGCCTATATTGTAGATAGCTGACTCTGTTTCACGACCTTGATGCCAGGACTTTTTGCAGCAGGCAGTGCAGTGGTTGTTGTCTGCAAAAAATGTTGGGGTTTTTGCTTTCATATAGAATTTGCCTGGCAGCAGCCTTCATCGTCAGTGAAGTAGGATTTGCCTTGCCTTAAATCTGACACATTATGATCTCTGCTTAAGATCATATAAAATTTTAAACCTGACTTTGGCGAGCTGGTGGACTTTACCCTGGTTTACTTCTGTCTGCCACTGTCTTCCAGGACATGCTTTGTAATTCCTTTCTCACCAGAGACAGTCCATTACAAATCTTTTCCCTTCAAAAGGTAAAGTCAGTTCTGTTTCTGCTAAAAAAATCCAGCTCGTTATCCTGTTCATGTTTTACATTAGAGAAACATTTTTAATTGTGTGCTTTTTAATGACAACAGTTTCAAAAGCAAACTGACCAGTCTGAGATTTGGCATTGTACTGGTAATGATTCATCAGTGAAGGATATTTCTGGAAATCTCGGTACTATTTTTTTGTAGCCTGAGAAGACCTAGTGAATGCGTGACCAATAGAAATGTGTGCCTGAGCAGAAACATAATCCCTGGTTCTTTCCTAGAAACAAGACATTTTATTCTAGAAAAACAATAGATGAACTGCTCAATTAATCCACAGCTATTCATTTTGTCTTCACTGACAATTAGCAGGCCTCCTAACATATTGCTGCCTCACTTCTGCAGCTGAAGCAGCCCTGCCAAGTGGACTCGGGCTGACACATTCATTCTTCAGCCTGTATTTCCTGGTGCAAATAGTTTCTAGCTCCTTTCCAACAGCCAAATCCGAGGAAAAAAAAGAAAGAAAAAGAAATGAAAAGGGCTTTGTTCTCCATGAAAAAAGCCGCGGCTGCGGTCAGGAGCACTGCACACTAAGCCGGGCCGTGAGGAAGGAAGGGAAATGCAGTCCGCTGCGTCCTGCCAGGCAGGCTCCCAGCCCTGTGGCTCCCAGCCCTGCCGGGACACCCTGGCTCACACCTCCGGCCACCCACCTCCTCCGTCCCCACCAGCCTCCTGCAAAAACCTGCCACTTCTCCGGGCCGTGCATAAGTCAGATCCTATTTTCTGCAAGGGAAACCAGGAGGAAGTCCGCAAAAAGGGAAAAAGAGGGAGAGCACATCTGAAGCACAGATTTGATCTCCCTCATGACCCACACGCCACGTGGTCAGACCCTCTGAGATTCGGCAAGACTCTTCCATGGTCGCTCTGTCTGAAATACAGTTGTAGTGGCTTTTCTAGCTATGGGAGGGTAAAATGGCTTTCGTCATCTCTTCTGACCGTACTTCTCCGTATTATCAAGACTGGTGGAGATAAGCAAACCAGTGCTACAATCCCCGTTTGACCTGTTGCCTTCTCGCTCTTGCTCAGTTTCTTAGACAAAATACCTCCTAGAGGAAAGTGGCAATGCCACTCTTGGAGTGACGCCCTTCCCGGTAGCCTCCTGTATTACAACTTAGTGGCTGCTTTGATTATTTCAGCTGTGAATATTTTCTCACATTTGCTATTTTCAGCCTTTTATATTGAAGCCAACAGCCCTCGTCACCTACCCCTCCCCATTGTCTTCCTAGGGGTCTGTTTGCCGACCCTGTTCAGTGTGTGTCAGTATCAGGTTAGGTCTCCAGGGTCTGCTGATGGGTATAAATTAAATTTTACCCAGCAGACTGCAATGGGGTCTTTGTTACCCGCTATGGTTTAAAATACAGGTTTCTGCACAACAGCTAGCAGGCTATTGACACACCTATTTCTTTTATTTGCCTTCAAGAAACTTCCCACAGATGTGCCAAAACAAGTGATTTTCCATGTTGTAGAGCCAGGAAGGACTTTTTCCCCCTCTCTCTCAACAGTTTGACTCCTGAGCTCCCAACTCCCTCTCCACCCGGCTTCCACTGAATTATTCCCTTCACTGATGGATGTGCAGAGCCCCACTGCTGTTGATGTGCCTTGCCCACAAGCCCAGGGATGGATGTTCACCTTTGGGCTGAGGAAGGGTTTCACCTTCTAGACCAGACTTGCTAGCTTTTGGGTGTTTTCTACCTACCCCTGTGGCCAGGGGAATGAATTTCATCTGGCAGGATTGCCTGAGCTTGTTAAACCTACCTCATATCCCACCAGCACGAGGGGCTCTCATCCAGGAGGCACCAGGCCCTGGATTTCTTCTGATGCTGACACTGAGCTCAGCTTTTTAAGGTTGAAATGTTTGCCTTAACTGACAGCTTTGGACATGGTATAAGGTATTTGCATGAATCTTAGCAGCCTGTGGTATTTAGGAGGGCAGGGTATATGATCTGCTAGCCCCTTCTGTCTTTAATTTCTAGGAAGCTATTACAGCGTCTTCCAAAAAGGCTCACGTCTGCCTGCCAGCAGCACATTAGCATGACTACCGCTTTGAAACACAATAGCTGCAGCAGCTCAGTATCTGTAATGCATCCCCTGCTGTACTGTGTAGCTTTGCGCACGCCTGTGTGCCATTAATGAATCATCACGTGGGAAGTGTTTTCATTATTCCTTGCTTTTCCAGCCCTGGCGTTCCTTGGCAAATACGCAGCCCAGGCCACAGCAGCTGTCTGCCTCACTCTCCTTCTTTCAGATTAAAACCGTTTTTTGTTGTTGTTTTTCTGAAGTGCCCATTGAAGTGACAGGACAGAGAGGGATGGCTAAACCCAAGTCCCAATATCTTTATTCCAAGACTACACTAATAGCCTTTAAGAATTTTTCTCTGCTGTACTTCAGATAAGAGCGGTGAGCCTATAAATTCATTAGCGAGTAATGGAGCAACCTCACTTTATCTATGTCTTTTCACAGGACTAGGGTTTCATTCTGTGCCAGGAGTCATACATCACACTCAACATGTACGTCTCCAGAGCCAACCGAGAGAAAGTGCAGAAAAACTACTGTTAACAAGGGAGTAATTACATTCAGCATAAATTAATTATTGGTCACTCAGGACTGGTGGGAAAGGGCCACACAGATCGTACCCGACTGAGTTCCCACCTCCGAGGGGAGAAATATTTAAATATGAATCATAAGACAATACGAGGTGGGCCCTTTCTGGTCTACTGGTCTTTAACTGCAAGTATTTGCTAATATGACATGTGGCTTATTTGCTTTAACACTATAGGTACATTGTATTTTTTTAGGGCAAACATGAGTGATAGTCATTCAGGACAAGGGTCATTTCATAGCAGCCAGCGTCAGACCCGACCGAGGGAAGCCAGGAGGGACTTTAAAATGTAATTCAGCCAAAAGAACAGGACACGGATCAGCAAGCGAGTGATGGAAGGTGTTCATGAGGAATTTAGATTACCACACACTGCAAATAAACCCGGAGAATCTGGAGCAGCCAGAGGCCAGGGAAACCCGGCCGGCAGGCAGAGAGGAGCCCTCCCGCAGGGAAAAGAAGATGCACGGTGTGCCCCGCTCTCAGCTCCAAAAGCGTTAGTGCTAGCTCAGAAAAGTCTAGTTGTGCTTGAACCCTGAAATGACTAACTTGGAAAGGTGTAGGGGCGCTTAAAATACTGTTGGGCTAGTGTCCAATAACCTACCAAGAGATTAAAACTGCTCGTTATGCTTATAACTTTAAAACTGTTCCACGTCCTGACAAAAATCAGGAAATTCAAAGTTAAAGCGAATCCTCATAAATGGAAATTCTTGCCGTCGTGGGAAATAAAAAGCATATCAAGACACAAGTGACAGATATACTGTCAGCTGGGAACCTCGGCTTGGAATTTCCTGGCTTTTTCTTTTCATTCAATTCACTGCTCCTAAAAAAATGTACAGTTAGACCAGGATTCATTCCTCCTCTCCCTTATTAACAGATATTCATATGTATAAATAAACAGTTGCACACACAAGATATGCGAATTAGACCTGATGTTTTTTAATGACTGTTTTTCAAGCTGTTCATTAGAGAACCATGTAGGAAAGTTTTCCCGTTTGTGAAGCCCCAGGTTTATTGAATCGTAATGAGTGCACCGCTCAGACCCACCGGCAATGTTTTCTCATAAAAAAGAAACCAACATCTGTCTTACAACAGCCTGGTGTTTGGAAATTCACCTGTAATATGAAAAATACAGTTTCCAGGTTCAGCAAGATCCAGTTCAGGTTGGAGTGCCTGAATATCAAGTTGTTTTGGGACGTGCTGTCTTGATTTGCTGGGAATTTTCATGTCAGACCTCAGAAACCTTTCTTTTCATGAAGATACAGGGGCCATCAAACTAGTATTTTGTAATGAAGGAGAGTTTTGTTGAAAAATTCCCAACCAATGTTAATTGCCTACACTGGAGAAGACAGTGGAAAGCTTCGTGCAGGCTGTGGAGCTGCTCCATGGGCCTCTGCCAGTAACACTTGATAGGGAATTTCAAAAAGGGCTACTCTGACCTCTGAGGCGTTTTTCAGTTTGAAAATATACCTGGAGATAAATCCTGTTTCGCCAGTGATTTCACTATACTGCACTGTCAGCTTTTCACTGCCTGCACTTCTGACACCGTCTCCAAATCCCTTCACCGCCAATGCAGAAACCCAAAGAGGGATTTTGCAGGTCTGGCTGGAAACAAACCCCAGCAGACAAGAAATCCTGCCAAACCCCAGCGGGCGAGGGGTGGACGGCCACTGCGCTCCAGTGTGCCGCACCGGCAGCCCTGCACCTCGCAGGTGGCTGGAGACGCTCCCGTGCTCGGGACGTGCGGCAGTAGATGGACGTAAGATGGGGGGAGATGCTGCAGGGCACAGCCCTCTGTCCCTCCATCCTCGCCAGGCTGCAGCCACCTCCGGGTGCCCTGTGGTCAAGGAGGAACTCAGGGGCTTCTGCCTCAAAGGCAGCAGTGCCGGCTGGGGCGGGGGGATAATCAAAGGCAGTGGACAGTAACAGCTTTGGCAATGAGATTTTAATCCAGGGCTTGCACGTGTCTCTGACTTTCAGATGGTTAATTCCTTTTTTCACTTATTCCTCTGACAGGAGCCGTTGTTATTTCCAGCAGAAAGCCAGCAAGGTGACTTTTCCTGAAGTTCCTCTGGAAAAGTGAGCACGGCAGCCTGGAGCTCGGCCGTCTTTGCTCACAAAGCAGCGTGGCTGCGTCATAAAGTCATTATGCGCCGTTAACCACGGCGGAGTGGCTCACACCTCTTTGTAAGGCAAAGTCAAGCCTTTTGCTTCCCAGAAGAGGCCTTTTTTTTTTTTTTTTTTT
>Ga0065711_1045732_pt1 | contig 13292 bp, 4 predicted proteins | sample Hoacrofraction12_FD_59098 | JGI IMG/M metagenome (GOLD analysis project Ga0065711, IMG submission 59098) | Hoatzin crop microbial communities from Cojedes, Venezuela - Epithelial fraction 12 v2 (version 2) | ecosystem: Host-associated > Birds > Digestive system > Esophagus > Crop | place...
GGGAGAGGCGGGGGTGCCCCCGGGCCGTCCCTGGCAGCGCTTTGGTGTTTGCTGTGGGGAATGGAGCTGGTGTTGCCTGGAGAGTGGAGACGGCGATGCCCGGGAAGTAGCGGCTGTGCTGAGGGGAGGGGATGGGGAGGGAGGGAGGGAGGATGGCTTCGTGTGGCTGATGCCGCGCTCCCTGCTCCAAGAGGCGGTGGGGGGCGAGGTGGGGGTGCCTCTTGCCTCCCCTCCTTCTCTGACACCACCCCCTCCCCACACCCCTGTGCCTCTCTCTCACCAGCACTTGCTCCTCTTCCTGCTCTTCGTTGGACCTTTCAACTGCTTTGCCAGCTACAGTCGCGCCACCGAGCTCTTCTACAGCCTCAACGAGGGGCTGCCCGCTGGGGTGCTGATCGGCAGCCTGGCCCGTGACCTGCGGCTGCCCACAGCTGGCGGGCAGCGCCCTGCGGCCCCCCAGCCCCCACTCTCCTTCACCCTGGTCTCCCATGGCTTGGGGGGACAGTACGTGCAGCTGGACAACCGCTCCGGAGAGCTGCACACCTCGGCCGTGGAGATCGACCGGGAAGCTCTGTGCGTGGAGAGCAGTGGGGCTGCCGTCTTTGGGGGAGCAGCTGCTGTCTCCTCCTCCTCCTCCTCCTCCTCTTCTGAGTCATGTCTGCTGCTTCTGGATGTGCTGGTGCTGCCGCAGGAGTACTTCCGCCTGGTGAAGGTAAAAATTGCTATTCGGGATGTCAACGACAACGCGCCCTGCTTCCCTGTGCCCCACATCCGTCTTTCGGTGCCGGAGAATGCACCTGTGAATACCCGCCTGGCTATCGAGCACCCCGCCCTTGACCCCGACGTGGGCACCAACGGTGTCCAGACCTACCGCCTGCAAGATAACTACGGTGTCTTCACCCTCGATGTGGAGGAGAATGAGAACGGGGAGAGGACCCCCTACCTGATTGTCATGGGGGCTCTGGACAGGGAGACACGGGAGGAGTATGTCACAGTCATCGTTGCTGAGGATGGGGGGACTCCTCCGCTTGTGGGCAGTGCCACCCTCACTATTGGCATCAGCGACATCAATGACAACTGCCCCCAGTTCAGTGACTCACAGCTCAACGTCACCCTTTATGGGAACTCCAGTCTAGGGACACATGTGGCCACTGTCCACGCAGTAGACATGGACCTTGGATCCAATGCACAGATCACCTACTCCTACAGCCAGAAAGTCCCCCAGCCATCCAGAGACTTGTTCCATCTGGACGAAAGTACAGGAAACATCACGCTCTCCAGTAAAGTTGATGGGGACACTCTAAGACTCCACAGGCTGATCATATTGGGCAACGGTCCTGGTTGTATCCCTGCCGTGATTACAGTGCTAGTGACCGTCATCAAAGTAATGATGAGGCCACCTGAAGTCGTCCCTCGTTTCATAGCTAATGAAGTGGAAGGAGTCGTGTACTTAAAGGAACTGGAGCCTATCAACACACCGATAGCATTTTTTACCATCAAAGACCCTGATGAAAAATACAAAGTCAACTGCTGTTTGGATGGTGAGGGGCCTTTCAGACTTTCACCATACAAGCCGTACAATAATGAGTACCTGTTAGAGACCACAAAGCCTTTGGACTATGAAACACAGCAGCTGTATGAAATCTCTGTAGTTGCATGGAACTCAGAAGGATTTCATGTCAACAAAATAGTCAAAGTACAGGTTCTGGATGAAAACGACAACTCACCAATTTTCTCTCAACAGCTGATAGAATTATCCATTGAGGAGAACAATGTTCCAAATGCTTACTTGACCAAATTGCATGCTACAGATGCTGACAGCGGAGAAAGAGGGCAAGTGTCCTATTTTTTAGGACCTGATGCCCCTTCCTATTTTTCTTTAGATAAAACCACAGGAGTTCTTACAGTTTCCACCCAACTGGACAGAGAAGAAAAAGAGAAATACAGATACACTGTCAAAGCAGTAGATTCTGGACTCCCGCCAAGAGAATCAGTAGCAACTGTTACCATCACTGTATTGGATAAAAATGATAATAGTCCAAGGTTTATTAATAAGGATTTCAGCTTTTTTGTGCCGGAAAACTTTCCAGGTTTTGGTGAAATTGGAGTTATAAGTGTCACAGATGCGGATGCAGGGCAAAATGGGTGGGTTGCCCTGTCAGTTCTGAATGGAAGTGATATTTTTGTCATAGATACTGGAAAAGGAGTTTTGAGAGCTAAAGTCTCGCTGGACAGGGAGCAGCAAAGCTCGTACATTCTGTGGATCGAAGCAGTTGATGGTGGTGATCCTGCCCTCTCTTCTACTGCAAAAATAACTATCCTTCTTCTGGACATAAATGACAACCCCCCTTTGGTCTTGTTTCCTCAGTCTAATATGTCTTATTTGCTGGTCCTTCCTTCTACCCTTCCGGGCTCTCCCATCACTGAGGTCTATGCTGTTGATAAGGACACTGGCATGAATGCAGTCATAGCTTACAGCATCATAGGAAGAAGAGGCCCTCGACCAGAGTCCTTTAGGATTGACCCTAAAACTGGTAATATCACCTTGGAAGAGTCCCTGATGCAAAATGACTATGGCCTCTATCGGCTGCTTGTAAAAGTTAGTGATCATGGCTATCCAGAACCTCTCCATTCCACTGTCATGGTGAACCTTTTCGTCAATGACACTGTTAGCAATGAGAGCTACATTGAAAGTTTGTTAAAAAAGGAGCCTGATATCAGTATAGAAGAAAAGCAACCACAAATATCCATGGAGCCTACGCATAAAAAAATGGAGTCAGCGTCCTGCATGCCTGCCTTGGTAGCTCTGTCAATAATAAGCTTGGGTTCAATCGCTTTAGTAACAGGGATGGGCATTTACATCTGTCTAAGAAAAGGAAAAAAGCATCACAGAGCAGGTGAAAACTTGGAAGTACAAATCCCATTAAATGGAAGAATTAACCTGCACATGTTGGAGAAGAAACCAGTGGAGATTTCTAACATTTGACATTTCTTTGTGGATAAATCCAACATCTGAGAAACCTTGGACAGCTCTGAAACACCTAGCTGTGGGTTGTATTGACAGGGGTTGCAATGAAGGACCACTAATTTATAACTTAATAATATTATAATTGTAAATAACTGTTTACAGTTTTTTAAACTCAAATTCAGTGTACAGCTTTTTTATGAAACCTTAGTACTAACAGCTAGCACCCTGTCTGTAAAAGCATGGACATCATTTGCAGCTTTCATAAGTCAGTAAGATCAGTGATCATAAAAAAGGGGAAGGTAAGAATGGTTCTTTAAACTCAAGTTTTAGAAGTCTTTTTAACCACAAGAGGGCATCAGATGCTCCTGAGCAGGGAACTGTTCGAGGTACTGTCCATGAGAAACACAGAGTATATTTTAAATATATTGGTTTTAATATAAAACACACATTGGCATACAGACATTTAACCACAAAGAAGAGAAATGCCTGTCCCAATGTATGTATAATTACAAGAATAAAGACATTAAAATGCACTAGTAATAAAAAAAAAAGAAAAAAACAGAATGTTTATTACCTCACAAGTAAAAGCTTATACAGTAGGATAGAAAAGGCATTAACAAGAAGTGCAATTCCTGTCGAGCAAGAATGCAAGATATTGCGATGAGAATCTGAACTGCTGTGACATAACATCTTTCATTTGCTCCAGATTTCACCCACATTATCATTTGCTCCAGCAATCTGCTGGTCATTTTTATGGAAAATCATATTTAATATTTCCTACAGCAAATAATGACAGAACCCCATGCTCATCCTCATAAACATGCCAGATGCAAGGAAGCAAGGGAATGGGTAAATCTTCAGTTGTCACAGAAGTGGTGGGGTTTTTTGTACTTGGAGCAATCTGTCAGTTGTACTCCATCACTTTGGTTGTGTAACAGATTTTTCATGTGATACTTTTGAATCTGATCTGCCAGATGAAAACAAAAATCGCTTCATAATCGAAGGAATTACAGGACTTAGTTTATTCTGACTATTGCTCCTTTCTGGATTGGTATTTCATGTGAAAGATCTTATTTCTGACTTTTGGCAACCATTCCTGGCTCCTTTTCATTTGCTTTGATTTTGGATTAGATCCAAAATCTAACTTGTAAGATTGGTGGCATATTTTCTTGATAATTTATTCTTTGTTGCATCCTCTGCAACAAAGCAGCAGGTTTATCAGTGGTGTATCACTTTCACTTCATTTTAAGAGCTGAGAGCTATCTTTTGTATGATGATTACATCAAATTTCTCTGTGTGAACAAGATAAATTAGTGTTATGCTTAAAACTGATTATTTTGATTTCTGACATCATGTGTCTGTAATGTACCAAAAGTGTTTATATGTCTGCAAATTAAAGCTATATATTTTCATAATAACTTGTTCTTTGTCTCTCTCCTAGAATTTTAATTATAAAGCTAAATATTATTTAATTTATAAGAAATGCATATTTCACAAATGCTTGAGTGCTGGCTATCTTGTCTGAGTTATCATAATACTTCCCAGAATTAGTATGCTTCAGAATCATTAATGAGAGTTTATACTGCACTTCTTGAAATGACTGGCAAAGGAAATTGTGTTTCAGCTGATGTAAGTGGGGCAGCAGCTGATACCTGTTTTAAAAGAAGGGAAAGCAATTTGAGCCAGTTTTTGATTTTTCTCTCTGTGACAGGCGTATTACTTCACCTTAAGCCTATTGAAATATTGGAGCTGTTTATAGATGCTGGTTCTGCTTAGCCTAAATAGGAGTCTTAATATAATGCCCAGATTTTTCCATTCTACCTACAAGAAATAGCTGGTTTTTCAGGTCAGAATATTTTCTGTTTATGCGCAGTTTGATAGCTGTGTTTCATAAAAAATTAATTCAGCTTGCCAAAGGTTTGTGGTTAATCACATTTTTTCATTTGTTTTGATATTATTGCAATACTAAAATTGTAAGTATGCCTGAAATGTCAGAAAGAGACATTGTTTATTATATCTGAAGAAAAATTACATTAATTCTTTGGAAATAGCTTCAATATTACAGATGCTGTGTGTTGCTGTGGTGGGGGAAGCTAGATCCTCTGCATTTATTTTCTTCAGCAAGGAGGCAAGGTAACTGAAAGAAAGGCAGAATTCTTATCATTGCTCTTATTTGAGTTAGCAATCCAATATCTTCTCAAGAGAGTTTAAACAGGAGCAAACCCAAGACCTAAGAAATACAATAAAACCATAAACCTGATCCTTCAGTGGATATTCATGTGATACTGGGCAGATATTTTTATTCTGGTTTGACAAATACGTAGTCTTCAACCTGTTTGATTAAGCTTATTGAGTTTAAATGTGCTGTTCTTGTTGCTTCTTTTTGTTTGTTTAGTTCAAGCACATTCTTAATGCGTAATAAAATATGTTATGAGCCTGTTAAAACCAAAGTGCTGCTCATGAAGCATTTCACTCGCACAGTTTTCTACACATTTAAAGCAAATTGGTTTGAAATCGCACCTGCAGCCATACCAGCAACACTACTCATGAAAAAGACTTTACCCTGAATAATGCTGTATAGAGTAAGAGCATATTTTTGCCTTCCTGTGAGTAGCCTTTGGGTAGTTAATGTCACTGAAGATGGCAAAATATGCAGAGTGAGTTTGTTGAGTGTTTTTAAATTCTGTATTTTCTGTTACTTTAAAAACATACAGCTGGTAGCAGAAAGTAATAAGCATGATATTTAAGCCTGCAATGTTAAGCCTAACAGTTATTAAAAAAAAACCCCAATGAAATGGGAATCTTAAATTCATAGAACGTGGGAATTTCTTCTCAAAAAAGTGCTCTTTCTCAGTCAAAAAATGCTTGATACTGGCTATATAGCAAACATTTCTGTGACATTGCTGTTTCCAAAGTATCCCTTACAGAAATCCCTTTCACGTGAAAACACACTTTTAATGAGTGTAACTAAAGTAAGTTAGACTCTAATATAAAAGGCCTATTTTATTACCACCTTGTGCAGTGCACTTGCCAAACTATATGCAAATCTTGTCGACGCTGGTAGTTAAGTTGGCACAAAAATAAATGTCTCATTCATTTATAGTATCCATTGAACAATCTTAGAGCGAGTGGGTGCTCTTTGTTCATTTTTATAAAAAATGCAATTGACCTAAGCTTTGTGTTGCCAAAGCCTCCTAAAGTTGCCATACAAATATTTTTTCATTAGAATTAACAACTTAAAAAATAAAAGACAAGGAATAGGCAGCGAGCCGAGCAGCAGTGGACAGAGAAAATCAGCTCAGTCCTCTCTTTTTCATTTAATTATTTTTAAAAGATCTAGGAGCCCCATTACTCTTTGAAGTTACTGTTTTGATGCAGAATTAACCTAACACCTGGCTGAATATCAATAAAAGATGAGAGATGAAAGTGTGGAAGGGGAATTAGAGCACATTGCTTTTTCTTGTGTCAAGACTCAGAAAACAAGCAATCTTGCGGCCTTTTAAGTCCATTTTCCAGTACCAAGATTCAAACATGCAACCGTGCCAGAGTCCACTGAGGACAGTGTAAAAAGCTTCCACTATCTTAATAGGACATCCGATAGGAAGTATAGTGTTAGAGTGCAAAACTTGGCCTCCCTGAAAGCAATCACAAACCCCTGATTACTGACTGGGGTTTCATTGTAAGTTTTCTGCCCTTGACTGCTATTTTGGGAAGGTTTTATTAAAGTACTCAAACGTATGAAGAGGATGGATAATCCATGACTAGCCTTTCACCTCCTGGTTCAAAGCAGTGAACTCTCCGGCAGCAGCTTAGCAGTTTGGCATAAGTGGAGACACACAGCATCTCTGTTACAAAGGAGTCATCAGCTGAATGTGCAGAGTGGGTTTTTTTCATGATTCAGGTGTGTTATCAGAGCCACGCAGGAAGCTGACTGCCACTTTCCCTGCACTGTGCTTGTCACCAGCTTCTCACAGCCATTAGTTTCTATGTACTTTCCTTCTCACTCATGTAATTTACAGGGAAAAACAAAGCAAGACAATTAATTGTCAAATACTAGCCATCTGAAATACAAAGCCTTGATGTAGGTAACTCTAAACCCCTCAGCTGGGGTTTGAGGAGCTAAGCACATTCATCTTCCTTACCAAAAGTAATTTGATTTTAAAGGATATGTTTAGTGAAATTTTAGATGGAAGTAAAGGTACTCAGCACCTCCACTTCCTATAGTCAATTCATATACTTTTTATGTGAACAGTAGTTGCTCAGACAGATAAAAGTTGCAGGAATTAGTTTTGTACTTTATTTTAACGGTCCAGAAAATGTTCTGAGGAAACCATTTGAAGGCTTCTAAATTATTAGTTAGTAACAGGTTGTTCAGAGTTATGAAATTTCAAATGATTGGCAGCGTGTCATAATTTACAGTTTTATGAATTAAAGCATGTGCAAAAATACATGTGCAGGCAGTGTTACTACTTCCTTTTCAGTCTCTGTACCGGACTGAACCAGCAGATAAGAAGATGAAACTGCCATCTGCATTCTGAGATGGAGGGATTCAAAGATTTTGTCTCACAAACAAATGTAAAGTTAAACAGCTCTGTTTTCCAGATTATGGATGAGAAAAATACTTTCATTCTTATCAGCACAGATTGATAGGCTGCATACTCTCTCTAACATGCTGTATACGAATGTTTTAGTGATTTCTGCTATATTTTCATTCCCATTTTGTCAGGGAATGAATTTTAAAGGCCAAATTTCAACTCCTAAATATTTCTGAAGACAGCATAGTTTGAACAGATGCTAAGAAAACATAGTTCTGAATGAAAAAATACTGAATCATTTATGATGCATTCAGTCATTCATTCCACTGCTTGTGAAAACAAATATATGCTTAAGTGTTCGATTTGCAGGTTTTCATGTTGCTAGCTAATGCTGCTGGTAAGTAGTAAGCATTTAACTGAAATACATTATATGGGTTCATTTAAACTGTGTTCAAATTGAGAGGACTGGTGTTTTAAGCACCGAGTTGGAAGTTGCTCTCTACTCCCAACAGCCCTAGCAGTGTCAATTCGATCTTCTGTCCTAACCATTTTGTATTATTTTCCATCTTCAAAGTTTTGGTTAATATTCATCTTCAGAGCAAGTCAATGAGGTGAGAACTCTTACCTCTTTATGCAGAACAGGAGTGACAGCTTGATTCCTCTGCATATGTGTCAGCATCTAGTGCTACTTGAGATGCCTTAAGGTATCCCACCTGGCCTCCAGCTGCCAGTCTGGAAGAGTGCAGGCTTTCCATCAATGAACTATTGTATCTGCCAGCCCAGTGTGAATGCTTTGGACATTTTAGGAGGAGTTCACTGAACACCTCTGTGTGTTGAAGTGAGTCTTTGATGTGATTCAGCTCCATATTTACACATCTATGTTGAAATCTCTACCAGCAGGTATCAACCGGTGAGCTAGGAGTCTAAGCTTCCACTGTAGTCTGTGAGTCTCAACACAGTCAACAGAATCAGAGAGTGCTTCAGCTTGCTCTGAAGTAGGCATTCAGGGCAAGGTTTAGCTGCTCTGAAAATTAATCTCAAGTGCTATCTAGAATGTCCTAGAGCATCTCAGACTTGTGCACAGGACGGTCAGGAAGACTTGTGCCTTTCCAGAGTAGTAGCTAGATGCCAAGAGTGCAGGGCAGCACCTAAAATGACATGGGAAAACTATGGTTAGTCATGCATATCCCACTGGTGGTGACATATCAAGTGTGTCAAACTCTCAGCTTCACTGAGTAGAGCTTGACAGACTATAAAGGGAACATAAAACATAGATCATACAGAGACTTCTGATACTTGGCGTCAGAGCCAAAAAAAGACCTTAAAGTGTAAAATGTATTGGCTATCATACCTAAATGATAAGATCTGAATCCTAAATTCATCCCATCTTATTTTGGTGATTTAGTGGAGCCATCTGTGCTCTGTGTGCAGAGAGATGAAGAATCTTTTTCTGCAGGCATTTCAGGTCTTTGGTAAGCACTGGTGTTGTTTACTTCACTAAGTTTAGAGATAACTCAGGGTGACTAAGATTTCACTTTGTGTTGCAGTCAAAGAAGTGAAATTTAGACTATGAAGCGAATTACAGATCACAGTGCTAGGCACTCCCACTAGCATTATAATGCATGGAGTAAAGCAGGTGTCTCAAACAGCACCAGAGCAACCAGTGTACAGTAGGCAGGAAGCCAGTTGCAGTCAGTGCAGGTGCCTGGAGCTCATATGACTTTAAACCCGTCTTTCAAATGCTTGGTTACAGGCTGCAAGGCTCCATCCATTTGGGTTTCGCTGTCCAAAGGTTCTTTATCCTCTTTTGTCTTTTTTTTCTTTTTATTCCTTCTCTTTTTTTTTTTTTTTAACCAAAGTATTACATGAAAGTCACTCCTATGGAACACAATAAAAGAAGATGTACCTTTGATTTATATGACAGCAGACCACTCACTTAGGGGGTGAGAGAAATTTGTTATCTTTCAGTGAGTGTTCTCAGTTGTGTATTTGGAGGAGATAATAAAGGCGTCTTTTGGTAAGGACACTCTCCAGCCTTCTTTTGGAAACAGCTATTGTATTTAATGCAGACACAAATGTCAAAATCTTCCTAGGCTGAGGAGACACAATCACGTATACCAACTAGAGGAGCATTCTAAGGAACTGGAGATACTTGGCCTTGAAATGGTGCTCCAAAAACTTTCAAAACTTTTCTTTAAACAATTGGTAGGAGTTGAGGAGGGAGAAAACTGGGGAAAACACAGTTCTGTGCTCTTCCCTCCATGATGACCAGCTTCTGGTATTTAAAAAAAAAAAAAGGAATTTGAAATTTTGAAACAGTTTATTACATATTTTTCAGAGATATTTTTCTCCTCATAGTTCAGAATAATTTCAATCCTATTCTCTTTATTCCTGCTGTAATCCCACTAAAATTACAATCTCCAGACAATCATGTATTAGAAGTTGGTCTTCCTCTGCCCAAGGCTTTGTTTACTGAGGAATGTGTTTATAAAGGGTCTGGCTGACAGTCACACTACAAAGCAGAACTGCTGCTCAGGATGTGTTTTACTTCAGGACAGACTGAAGTAGAAAAGAGCAGAAGACAGCAAGAATAAATCAATGCAGTCAAAATGAAAGTGTCTTTTACAAAGATGGCATGTGGGAAACAAAAGGAAGTGGTCAGAAACAATATAAAGAATTGTTCTGGATCTACTGGATTTACTGTGTATTATCAGCTGTGTTAATAGTCCCCTTTCAGCAGTATCTCATTTCTTTTTTTAACCTATAAGGATGAGAGCTTGTTGCAGAGCATTGTGATCTTGCGACACAAAGTACTAACACAAAATACATTTAAAACTGATTCTCACTGCCAGCAGGTCAAAGTTGTACAGAGAAATAAAGGCTTTGAAAAGAATAAAGTGTCTGTTTCATTATGATAACAGCATTCTTTTTTCATGGTGATTTGCTGTAGTGTTATTATGTTGGATGCATTCATTTTTGCTAACTTAGGACAAGAAGATCTTATTAGAAACATTTGCATCTTCTCAGCCAAAATAAAAGCTGATGCTCTGACATAATGTTTGCAGTGATTGCTGTTAATGAAACAAGATCATTTTGTGACGATACACAAATAACAGATGTGCTTCTGTACTCACTTTCCTAAAATGCATAATGATAAGATAACCTTCCTTTTCATATTTATAAACAGAATGAACATTTTGTTGCAGTAATAAGAAGAGGGTTCCGATATACCACTGTGTTAACTCAGTGTAGAGCCTGTAGATGTTGTCTGTTGAAATATAAGGAAATGGCTGCTTTGCATATCCATCTAGAAGTCATCTATGTGTTTTGAAGGTGTGGGGTTTTTTTTTCTCTATATAAGAGAAAAGCAAAGGCCACACAGTTGTCTTGGTGTTCTATTTATTTCTGTTTATCAATCAGGATAGGTTTAGCTGAATTGAAAACACAGAATTCCTCATCTTTAACTGGCTTTTCTTTGACTTTGAGTTTAATTTTCAGAAACATCACATACAAGGTTATGCACCTAAATGGTAGATATGTGAATATCTGAAAATGCAATAAAGGAAGCAAGCAAGCAGGAAAAAGAAATGTTTTAGAGTATAATTCAATCTTGAAAGTTCAACATAACGTAACTAATGTTTTAAGATCCTCAAGGATGTTTTTCACTATATTCAGACATAATGAAAACAATTCCGTACCTTCATCTGCGTGTACTTAGGACACATCTTCAGAGTCTTTGCTGCACTCCTTTTGGGAGGTAAGCAGGCTCATCTATCAGTAACGTAAATCGAGTTTTAAAGTGTTGAAGTGTTCATACTAAACCATAGTTTAAGATGCAAAAAACAAACTAGCCATCATGGTCTATCCCCACTACAGCTGCTCTGAAGACATCAAAAATTAAATGTTCAAGGGTCAAAATATTTTTTATTGATTGGAAATGATGTTTTCTATTACCTTTGATATTGAAACTGAATCTTTCAGCATCTATCCAACAGTAATTTTATCTGACAGAATGCATTGGACAAATAGCTTAATCAACAATATTTTGATCACTTATAAAATGTTGGAACAAAATCTCTAAGATTTTTTTTTTGCACAATTTTAGCTTTTGAAAGAAAAAAGTTGTATTATTAAAAAGCAATACTTTTTTGGCTATTATTATCAGCTATGATACAGCCTCATAAGGCATTCAAATATTTTTCTCGTAATATGTTTTTCATAGTCTCTGCTGGTATATAGTGTTTTTTTTCAAATACACTTTTAAGTTTTGGCTTGAAATTTAATGAAATTAAAAACTACAGAAGGCAGAGTTTTAAGTTTTAGCAGCATCCAGAAATACCAAGTGACAAGTGATTCCTAGCTCAGATTCATGCAACCTAAAATTCAGGCATCTGTATCAACAAGTTAGGAGTACACACACCTAAGATTGTTTCTCTAGTCAAGACAACTGTAGAAGCTGATACTGAGAATGTAGATGACTTATGACAGTGCCTGCATTGCTCCCAATTCACTCTAGACGTTACAGCAGGGTCCTCACAAAGGTACTAAAGTTAAAAACCTCAACTCACATAGAGTGAATCTAGATTATGTTATAGATCAAGAGACAGCCAAGTATCATATTTCCCTTTCCCAGTTACAGTAGGTGGGAAGCACTCCTAAAGTGTTGCAGCATGTGAACCTCTGTACACATTGAGATGACTTCCTTTTCTGAGTATGGAAGGATTTGTATGTGTTTGTTTTTTGCTTTAGTCTTTGTAAGTGAGGAAGCAAATTTCTTTGTAGTGATGGGGACAGCTGCATTTGACAGAACTGACACATTTTTTTGCTGTGTCACTTGCTGTTTATAAGAATGAAAACCCACAAATCCTAAAAAGAATGAAATATAGCAGACACAGAGGCAAAGGAAGGAGTCTTCTTCCTGCTTTGTCTTCCCAAGTCTGCAGGTGATAGATTGCGGTGTGCTGAGTATGCAGTTCTGCAGTAGAAGTTGTATGTGTGATAAGCAGTGCTGTGTGGGAATGACAAATACAGTATGTGAGAATATGCAGAAGGGGAGTCAAAAAAATTCCTTCTAGCCCAATAAAAATGCGCAGATTCCTGGTAAGATTTTGAACTGTTAGAATATTAGGAGCACAACAGCTTATAGCATCATAACCTCTCCAGCAAGTATAGAAAGTCATAGGCAAAATTAGGTGAGCCCTTTTACTTTGAAGGTAGAGACTGTTTAGAAATAATTTACTTGAATTCAGGGTAATTTTGAATCCCGTGTTCTCCAATATGACCTGGGTGAAAAAAAAAAATTGATATGTGAAATCTATCTTCACAAGACTGCAATTTTTACAAACTCTTTTCAGATAATGGTCAACAATAACCTACTGTAAAACTGAAAACTTTTACACAGTGTTATGGGGTTTTGATCACTTTCCATCAACTTTAAGGAACTAAAAAATAAAAAAGACTAGCAGAGTAAGTAAGCTGAACTAGATGAAATGCATTAAAGCCAATAAAAGAAAGAGTAAGATCCTTTTGAGCACATCCTCTAAGGGTCAGACTCAAATCAGCTATTAGAAATACTAATATGCATTAGGCTATATTTCATTGAAATTTGGGCACATGATTATATTGTAACATGTTTTAAAGAAGCCATTACTAGTTTTTATTGAGCCACAGACACTCCTCCTCGAAAAGAAGGAAAGAGGAAGGAAGGAAAGAGAGGAAGGAAAGAGAGGAAGGAAGGAAGGAAGGAAGGAAGGAAGGAAGGAAGGAAGGAAGGAAGGAAGGAAGGAAGG
>Ga0065711_1008187_pt1 | contig 13291 bp, 13 predicted proteins | sample Hoacrofraction12_FD_59098 | JGI IMG/M metagenome (GOLD analysis project Ga0065711, IMG submission 59098) | Hoatzin crop microbial communities from Cojedes, Venezuela - Epithelial fraction 12 v2 (version 2) | ecosystem: Host-associated > Birds > Digestive system > Esophagus > Crop | place...
CCCCCCCGCCCCCCGCCAAACAAAAAAAAAAAAATCCCAGGGAATCACTCTGCTTCAGATCATCGGTTTGGTTGTTTAGAATGTGGATCAGAGATTCTTTTTTTGATAGCAAATATTGTAATGGGGACAGAAACTGTACATTCAAAAATGAACTGTGAGCAGATCACATCATGTAAGTTGTCAGTCAGGCACTGTATAATAATAATGCTCTCAGTTACTCTGCTGAGAAGAGTTTGAGGTCAGAAAGGACTTTTTTGAACAGCAGGTCTGAACTGCTGCAGGGTTGTGCCAGAGGCCACAGGACTTCACTCAATAGCAGCAAGCCCGTACTTCCTCACGCGCATAGAGCCTTTCCTAAAGTCTTCCAGTACTAATGTGAAGGCTTTGAGTGGTGGCGAATGCCCTCGCAGCAGCTGGTGTGTGCGAGGTGCCATAGCCCTAGCTGTCCCTACACCTACATGGGCACGGGCAGTGGCTGTCTGCTGGTCGTGTGTGCGTGGACTGGGGGAACGGGCATGTGTGGGGTTCAAGGCTCGAATTCAGGCCATCTGTGCGGCACATACATCCTGCAGCCAGTGGATCAGATCCACCACATGTGCCTGACGTGTCTTTCAACCCCAGATATGGCATTTCTAGTTCTCCCAAAGTAGTTTAGATAGGTTTTCCCTTGTAACACTGTCAACATGAGAGGATAGTTTTGAAATACATAATCTCAGAAGATGCTAAAATCACAGAAAGTGGGCAAACCTATAAGGTGTTACTGAGAGAAAGAGTCACAGCTGCAAGATACAAGTGGTGTGAGTTGAAGGTGAACGAATGGCTCCAGCAGGAAATGGGTGCACTCATTTGTTCCGGATGAAATCTTCATTTATACTGTGGTGGACTAGATATACAATCTGACCAATTTCTATTTATGGACTGTCTCTCCAAGTCCTGTTTTATGAGTCTCCTCCCAGGCAAAGCTGCACTGGTTAGTTGATTAGCATCTTGTCAGAAAAACAATTGAGAGGTTATTAATCTGATGCTGAAACACCATGTCAATTAGCAGGCAGGGGTTTTGTACTGCAGAGTTCAGAATGTACTTGGCAGAAGAAACACAAAGAAACCTTTTACCTATGAGACAGCCTTAAAGCAATAGGTACAGACATTTCAGCCCCTTTTCTAACTATGGTGGCAAAATAGTTTGCACTGTATGGAGACCAGTAATGAGCGGCGTTCCTCAGGGGTCAGTATTGGAACTGATGCTGTTTAACATATTTGTTGCCAACAAGGACAGTGGGATTGAGTTTGCTGATGACACCAAACTGAGTGGTGTGGTAGACACACTGGAGGGAAGGGATGCCATCCAGAATGACCTTGACAGACAAGAGAAGTGGGCCTGTGTGAACATCATGAAGTTCAGCAAGGTCCTGCACATGGGTCAGGGAAATCCCAAGCACAAATACAGGCTGGGCAGAGAATGGATTGACAGTAGGCCTGAGGAGAAGGACTTGGGACGAGAAGTTCAGCGTGACCTGGCAATGTGTGCTGACAGCCCAGAAGGCTAACCGTATGCTGGGCTGCATCAAAAGCAGCATGGCCAGGAGGTTGAGGGATGGGATTCTGCCCCTCTACCCTGCTCTGGTGAGACCCCATCTGGAGTCCTGCATCCAGCTCTGGAGCCCCCAGCACAGGAAAGACATGGAGCTGTTGGAGCAGGTCCAGAGGTGGGCCACAAAGATGATCTGAGGATGGAACACCTCTGCTATGAGGAAAGGCTGAGAGAGTTTGGGCTGTTCAGCCTGGAGGAGAGAAGGCTTTGTGGAGACCTGATTGCGGCCTTCCAATACTTAAAGGAGGCCTACAGGAAAGCTGGAGAGGGACATTTACAAAGGCGTGTAGTGATAGGATGAGGAGCAATGGCTTTAAATTGAAAGAGTGTAGATTTAGACTAGATATAAGAAAGAAATTCTTTACTCTGAGGGTGGTGAGGCACTGATTCAGATTGCCCAGAGAAGCTGTGGCTGCCCCCTCCCTGGAAGTGTTCAAGGCCAGGTTGGATGGAGCTCTGAGCAACCTGGTCTAGTGGAAGATGTCTCTGCCCATGGCAGGCCGGTTGGAACTAGATGATCTTTAAGGTCCTTTCCAACCCAAACCATTCTATGATTCTATGATTCAGATGCGGTCTATGAATGACACTTTGTTAATCTCAAGTTTTAGATAAAAATATAAGAACAGAACTTCACTTTTATAGCAAATATGTGGATAGTTTGATCACTTATGTTGGCGACAGAAACAAACAAAAAGTGTGTTCTACTTTATGATATAGAGAGGGAAACAAAGAGAAAGGTCACTCCTCAGGAAGCTGATGATAGTTAGACGCACTTCTCAGGAGCTCCACCCTGAGTGTGGAACATATTGGTAGCAATATACTGTGGGAGAGTCCTGTTTTATTGGCAGGCAAAAAAATCATAACTTCTGCATGCAATTATCAGTAGAATCTGTGTGAAGTCATTTCCTTCAGCACAACGGGATAAAACAGTGCACTTGGGAAACTGTGACGGGGATTGAAATCCAGGGATTATGGACATGCGTGTCAGAGCCATCTCACCTGCTACCTTGGCTCTCGCTGCTGGGAGGAAGTGACTGAGCCTCGGCAGCTCTCCTGGCAATATGTGCCGCATCTGGCGGAAGTGCTTCCATTTCTAGATTCAGTTTCTAAACGTTTTAAATTAACATAAATGCTTCAGTGTTCCAGTCCATTAGAAGAAGCTGGCTTTGATGCGGTTGCATTAAGGTCTGAACTAACAGTGCCAGAAACCTTTTTCACCCACTTAGGCTGGGTAGCGTAGGCATAAAATGCTGGTAAATAGAAATTGCAGTGTGTCACATTCATTTTGTACATGCATATAGCTGCGCTAGCTTCAAGGCAGGAGACAAGTAAGACATAAATTTATTAGCTAGAAAAAAACACCTGCATGAGGTTTGAAATCATGGTCTCACTGGCAATATGTGTTCTGCTTTATCAGATTGCTCCTGGGGACTGACCCAGGAAGACATCCCAAGCTGGAGTTCACATGCACATTTCAGACCCTTACGGTGCTTGCCAAATGCCCCAGATGTGTCCACACAAAGCGGCACTGAGTGTCCTTGGGATCTCCTATCCTACAGTGCATTCAGCACCATCAGCAAGATCCTTTGGGGGAGAAATGCTCTCTATGAGACCTACCATATAGCTCTACTTAAGCGGCCCTGCTTGCCTCTATTCGTGATTGCCAGTAGCAAAAGCAAGGAAAGAGCCTTTCTTTCGCTTGCCTGGACCTCTGGAGTTGCAGCTGGTCCCACTGCTTCCCCAGAGGTTGCCTAAGGTTGAAACTGCTGCAAGCAAAGACCCACCAGCTGAGTCCCCACTGGGATCCCTGGGGCCAGGACATGATGCCACCAGTGACTTCCCTCTTGCTGTGCTCATCTCAGACTCAGCCTCTTCCTGGACCTCAGTCACAGCAGACGGTCCCCAGCAGCCACACTGGCAGCACAGGCCCCATGGGAGATGCGAAGGTGAGACCCTTCCTGTGTGCATGCTTTAACTGGATTTTTATAGCTTCCTCATGGAACTGAGTCATGAGAGAGAACGTGCGTTGCCAAGTGATAAACACTTGGGGCAGGACTCAGCCTGGGACGCTGAAATTAGTCATCTAATGTATGTGTAGATGAGATTTCTAAGCTCCTATTATAGATGGTGAAGATCCAGTCCACAAATCTCAGGGGAGGTGTATTCAGCAGAAATGGTAGGGTCTGAAGACTGAGTCCACCCATGGTGAGGAAGGCACTGAAAGGCTCCTTTCAGCTGCCGTCTTACTAGTACTGACAACTGGTAACTCTGAGATAGCTGAGGCTACCTGAGGCATCTGGATGGGGCTTGGAAATGTAACACAGGACCTACAGGAGACCTTAGATCCTCTGAAGCAGCAGCTGGAGGCCAGCCAGAAAACTCCAGGGCATCTTAATGGCACTGGACACCAATGCTTTGGGAACTGAATTAAGGCTTGGATTTCTACTGACTGCAGCAGGAACTGAGACAGTCAGCTCACAAATAAAGGTTTGCAATTGAGTGCTTAAATTTAGATACCTCAGTCTCAAACTAAATGCCACCTTTGTTTCTGGCTCTCTAAATAAATTTATATCCCTAACACACAGAGAACATAGACAGTTCCTCACAGCCCACACCCAAGTCAGCATCCCCTTGGCCTCTCTGCCCTCTGACCCTAGGACTGCCCAAGGCATGGAGATGCAGCCCTCTTCCTTCCCAGATGCCTTGGAAAAGCCCTGAGTTCCAGTCTGAAGCAAAGACTATATGAAAGTTGGGCAGCCTTGCGAGAAATCTCTGTAGTCATGGCCCTTCACAAAGCTTTTGGAAGTAGCTCTGTCCCAACAGAGCAGCATTTGGGCCTGAAGAGCCCCAAATGATCAAGAAAGGGCATCCTGCACTGCCCTTTCTTCAAGGCAATGCCCATGAGAGCCTGGCCAAGGGCAGCGCTTGCTCAGTAAACTCACATGGAGCAGGTAACCACTGCCACCTCCTTTCCCCAAGGGTGGGTGGGCAATGGGTCCCTTCCACCCTCACCTTTGGTGTTTGGCTGGGGGCACCTGGCAGCCCTGGTCTCAGGTCCTCGTGCCGGCGCAGGGCTGCAAGAGGACATTCATGCTGCCTCTGACAGCTCACTGTGTTGAAGAGGTGGCTCCTCATCACTCCAGGGAAGATACAGGCTCTGGCAATGGCCAGCACCGGGCACAAAACCTCCCAGTAAGGGTTTGCCATCACCATCACCTTCGATGCCTGAGGACAGGACCCTGTGAATGCAGCATAAGCACTGATGTGCACATGCCTGTGGTACTTAACAAAATTCTGTCCTCTGAGAAGTTACTGCAGATACTCTTGGCAGCATGTGGCATGGAGAAGAGTGCCACACAAGTTTTATATGCCTATTGTTCGTCCTGGAAATGTTAATATGGTACTCCTTTTACTTAAATTGGCTATTTCTTACACATCCACATATAAAAAATAGCTCTGATTACAGAAATGGGTAATAATATATTTCACATTCCTTGTAGATTATATTTATGCATTTTTTAACAAAACATTTATTATAGATGCACTGAATTACCCAGGTATAAAGTTTGTTAGTACAGAGGATAAGCTCATTCAGTGAACTGTCAAGCTGCACATAACCTTGCCAGTGTAACCAACGTAATTTTAGATTTGTCATAATTGTTTGATAACTTCATTGTCTGATGCTCTGACAGAAGAAACTGTGTTTGTTACTGTATATGTTCATTCTTATTATCACAGCAGTCGTTCAGATCTGTATCTTGTATACAGCGTACACCAACGCCTACCAGATTTGTTTGGGAAAAAAGCACCTTCTTAGCAATACACCATCTCGATGTACCCCTCCCTATTCCTGCTTACCCATTACCTTCCCCCAGCAAACAACTGGTTGCCTTGTCAGTCCAGAATGTGCTCAGATGCAGCAGAGACAATTAACACCGTTGCGAAGTTTTCACGTATTCCCTTCTGGGTCTGAAGAGCGTTGTGTTTTAGAGATGCAAGCTACCATCAAAGAGAAATGCACAGGAATGCTTTTGTTTGGGCCTTCACTAACAGAAATAGTAGAAGTTGTTGAGAAAATGAAACAGATTAGGTAAAATTGAGACTATAAGCAAGAAAGAACTGAAGGTGGCACTGCAGGAATGGATATTCCTCTTTATAGAATATGGAGATGGTAAATGCCTGCTTGCTCTTTCTCTTTGAAGTGAGAAAGAAAAAGAAGGTTGTCAGACTTGAATCATATTTTCCCATAGCTTTTTCTCACTTTTTGCTGGTGAGTATGCACTGCCCTCCGCTACCGCGAGCAGGGGGACTTTGAGGTGAGCATCACGGCGCTCGGTGTCCTTTCCTGCAGCACAGACGCAGGACTGGACACCCCGCAGTGTGCAGGCTGCCAGCATCGCAGGCAGGGCCATCAGCTGAACGTGGGAAACTGCAGCCAGGTTGATGCCCGGCTGAGGAGCCATCAGCTACGGCACTTTGCTTTCCCAGATGAGTCAGGATATTTACTTTCCACACACCTAGCCCTAACGCTTACTAGAAGGGTGCAGAGAGGCTTACCAGAAGCATACGTAAACCAACCAGTCTTTATACAAAATGCTGAGGGTTATGACTCACCCCTGCAACTCTTAATTCCAGTCAAACCTCCAGACTATCTTTGCCTACACTAATCCACCATCGTTTGCTTTGCCCCGTTGTTCCCACTCTGCTGTAGGTGGTGGCCGTGCTGGGCTGCAGGCAGGGGGGCTTTCCCAGAGCAACCCCGTCATCCTGCAAGAAATTGTGGCTGTGTTGCAGAGAGGTTTGTGGTTTCAGAAACTATAGCCTAGAGCCACAGAAGTGTCCAGCACCCACACTGGGGGCATACGGCAAGGACGAAATCCTGAACGGCTGCACAATTTGATGGCAGAGTAAATGCCTATTTTTGGAAAGATTACAGATCAGGTGCACACATCTCAGAAGAAAACTTGTGGATTATGGCCAGCATCTACATCTATCATAGTGCTGTTTCATAGCACCAGAAAGCTTTTTAAGACAGAGGTCTGCCTTCCCGCCCAGCCACAAGAACCAGACTCGCATGTTAGGAAGCAGCAGTGTGACCTGGGCCGGGAGTCAGCTCCAGCAGCGAGAGCACAGAGGTGGGTTTTACAGCTCATTTGGATTTGGTGCAGTTAGGCATATTTTTACTTTGTTTTGAACTTGTTTTTGCTTCAACAGTGTAATGTGGTTTTATTTTTTTTTCACAAGAAGGACAAATGATTTGCCACTGTAGGCAGAAGCAGACATGCAGGGCTTTGAACATCAGGAAAGTGACCTGGATGTAGACTCTGGGCCAGGAGCAGAGTGCAGAGCAGTGGACCAGTGCCCAGTGTGTCAAAACGAGAAAGACCTGCAAGCAATGGCAGCTCCAACACCGGTTATCTGGCAGGGAACCACAAAGTGTAGCAAACCTGTGTGTGTGCACACGCGCATATAACACAATGGAAGTTCAAGACAACAATACCACACAGAACAACAAGAGTGTTCGTTATTCGCTGCCAAGATACTGCACAAGAGATTAGAGCTTTTAGATGTATATGCTGGAAACCAAAGAATACAGCTGTTGTGTGGAGGAGGTAGGATTGTCCTGAATGCCCCTTTTGTGTTCAGCCTAGGACGCCCCATGCCTATCTCTGTGGACCTGGGGACAGCCAGTGACATCCCCACCAGGGACTGTTGCAAGGGTTTCACAAATGCATGAGAGCTGTGAAAGGCATTTAAGCAGCAGTAAAACCAAATAGGTAGGGAAACTTGTTACTTGTTGTAGCAAGTTGCTACATCTTGTAGCTTATTACTTGCTGTAACAGGTTTGCATAGTCTGCAATTGCCTTCTCTGAGGCTGCTGCAAGGTTTGTACCATGCAGGTTAAGCTCCGTTGCATTTTGCCAGTGCTGAATTTCACTCCTAAGGCAAAATGCCAAGGAAAGATTTTGGCGGGGTTAATTAAACTGTGGGGGCAGCCCAGCATCCCTGAAGTAAGAGCGGTTCCTACCTTCTTGCTTGTAACCCCTGCTGCTGGGCAGGGTGTTGTATTCAGAGCCATCTAGGGCATCTTTGGGCAGAAGCTTTATTCGAGGACCCAGAGTGTGTGAGCGTGCCATGCCTCTGAACCTGGGGGTGAAGGTGGTGTGCGTCGTGATGACAACTCAGGTAGAAAGAGTGGGGTGTTGTCCCCAAAGCGCAATTCGCAAGGCACTTGGGAAGGTTTTGAAGGTGTAACTGATTCAACAGACTGATGCCTCCAGAGGAGGGGTCTGTTGTGAGGGAGGGGTATTATTCTCGGTGTTTCCTTCGTGTTGGCATCGCTCCTCTCTGGAGGTCTTTCTGTAGGAGGGAAAGGCAAACTCTGTCCATCACTTTGGTAGGAACCAGGAGCTTTCTCCTCCCTAGGCCCAAGGTGGGATGGTATGTGCTCCAGGGAGATCCCCTTGTCTGAGGAAGTGTCCAGCTGAGGTCCTGCAGCCTGACACAGATTTTAGGCCCTCGGCTTTATCTCTGCTTCTGACACTACAGCTCCCTAGGTCTGAGCATGCCTCGTCAAACAGGAAGGACGAGCAAAACAAGCAGACGCTGTATTTTTCTAGAGACGCCAGGGAAGACTGTGTAGGTGTCAATCTGGTATCAGCCTGGATATTGTCCCCTAGGAGACTTCTCTCTGTCAGTCATTCTTAGTTATGGCCGTGATGAGCACATGTTGGTACTAAAGTTTTCATCAGTGAACCGCCTGATGAAAACATGCTTATTGTCCAGGTGTATTTTAACTGCCCAGATTATAGCTTCTGTGAAAGTGTTTTATTTGCATGCAAAATGCAAGGACCACTGTGAGAAAGTACTCAGTATGGCTCATACCCTGCCTTGCTTCGTGTGAGAAATGGGAGATTTGCATACCACACTTGCGGCATTTGAACTATGAGAAAACAGAAATCCTTTCTGCCTCTCTCTCTCTCTCTCTCTCTAATACCTTCCTGTTTAACAAGTCCCATCGTCCTCAATAGGAGGCAATTCATATGTCAGTGGTAGGGTAATGGCTGGCTGTAAAGCAGCAGATAACATGTTCTGTCTCTTGAAGTTCTACAGAAACCATCCTTTCTATTTATTTCAGTTGACTTGGAAAGAGCAAAGTGCTGTTAAGCCAGCAGGTTTGGTTGATTGCAGATATATGTCCATACCCAGGAGTCTTGCCTATCAGAAAGTTACTTTCAAGTCAGGATGGGTTTGATTTGCAAGCTTTGTCCTAAATCTAAAGCAATGTGTAATAGAAAGTTAGACCTCAAGTCATAAGCTGCTAACAGTTATAAAGAAAGGTAATCACTATGAAACAAAACAAGTTACTTGTTCAGATGATTTGTTAGAATGAGTTAAAAAATAATGTGGTTCTTAGCCTGCTGTTTAGATGCCTTTGAACATCCTTCACTGGTGTCTGTCAGATGGTGACTTCACTGAGTAGCAATTGATTTTAAGAAGGAGAAAAACACAAATTATTCGTTTGGATGTTTCTCTGCCACACATTCACAAGCAACGTCTGTCTTTAAGTACTATAATGTGTCTGAGGCTACAAGAACTCTGCACTCTCAAGGGAGCATTTACCCCTAACCTAGGGAGCCTGATGTTTTATAGAAAATTTTGAAGTATGACAATTATGAGACAGCACGTAATAGTCTTCAAATTGTGTGTGTTTATTCTGATCATAGATTGAGCAGCAGTATATTTTGCTCTGTTTCTGAGCCACCTAGTGGTAACAGAAGTGAGATAAAATTTCTATGCTGAAGAACTGTGAACCTTTCTCAGCACCTATGTGCAACTTAATGGGACTAAGCTCAGCAAAGTGAATAAAACCTCTGCACTGTATGGTTCGGAGCTCGATGGTCTATAAGGCCCCTTCCAACCCAAACCATTCTATGATTCTATGATTTTATGATGTATAAGTATCCTGCACCAATATTTAACTTTTTGTGGTGAAGATTTAGAATTTGTGTGTGTAAAATTACTGACTTTGACATTTTGTCCCTTTTGCTAAAGAGCTGGTTCTTTTGTCAGAAATATAGTAAAAATGTCATTGCTACCTAATATCAAGGAGTTAAATCGTTCCCTCAGATTGATCCTGTTGATGGGCTGCTACAGGTCTCTGCTGAGGCTGTTTCAAGCCCCTTTTCCCTCTGAGAGCCTTTCTGGGGACTGTCTGACTCACCAGGTGTTTGCACGGTGCTTGGCAGACGTGGCAGCAGGCTGCGCCTAATGCCCCCTCACCTCAGCCTCCTGCCACTCTTCCACTGGTGACACAAGCTTGTGCGGAGAGTCAGGCAGCCTTGGGCAATATCGCTTTGTGGCCCTTGGGCAGCAATGGTTTGAGAAGATTTCCCCAAATATCCTAGTGTAGGGTCAGGAGGGAACAAGTGTGAATGGAAACCCCTGGCTCTGATCTATGTCTGATCTATGAGTGTATTCTAATATCAAAATCTGATCTTAAAAATAGGACTTTCCAAAATTGAGCAATTTATCCAAATATTACAACCTGTAACTGAGCTAGAATTAGCAGGGATCGTTATATAGCCATATAGCCAAGACAGAGCTGCATTTTCCAGACCTGTTGTCTGGATGGTAATCAATCACATGTCCTTTTGCACTCAAAGAACCAAAGTTAATTACAGACCTGCTCAACGGTCTATGAGATACGCTCAGCACCTCAGATAGACTGTAGCTAATTTTAGGGTTTTCTAAATGGGAACTGTACATCAAAGTATCTTTCATTTTGTCCGTGTTCTCATAAAATGGTCTCCAGAGCATCCAGATCACTAAATCCTTATTGCTAATCTGGCAGGTTAGAAACCGCAGTCACCTTTCGTTTCTATGCTGAATTCTTGAAGCCTTTCTAGTCCTTGGCCATTCCCTGATGCCATGTTGCATATATTTTCTTTTATGTTCATATATCTCTCAGTTCCCTAAATACAACTTCCAAATGCTAAGATTATGTATCATTCCAAAAAAACCTCTAAATATTACGTTTTATATTCTCAGCTGAATTACCAAAATATGCTTTCAGAGCAATCTTAAAAAATAAAAAAAATAGCTCATCCTCTGTTTTTAACATGTAGTAAAAAAGCAGGGCTCTTCTTTAGAGAGGAGAAAAAACTTTGAATATGATGTCTTTAGTGCTTCCTGAAGGTTAAGATGTTCAAATAATCTCCAGAGTGTTAGCAAAGAGAATATGCCTTGCCTTTTCTTCCAGACTTCCCCACCCCTTTAGCAATTGTAATTTCTGTGTGACAGCTCAAGCTTCTTGTATGTCATGTTTCTATTTCATTATCTTCTAAACTGGATATGGGAAGAACCCGGCCTATTAAACTGAAAGATAATTACAGGCAGAATATGGAGACAAGTGCTCGTTATTTCTTGTTAATTCTGAAAAACATGTAGAAAGGATTACAAGAATTCCTTGTAAAGCAGGAGAGGAAGGAAATGTCAGCTGGGACAGGGAAACCACAGAAAGGGCCCAGATGGGAAGAGAAATTCAGCCAGATGTTTGTTATCATGTTGAGTGCAAAGAAGCCAAACACCAGGTTGGGGATGAGCCTGGCCAAGGAGAGGGATTTTGTCTCTTCTGCTGAAGGGCCGGATCCAGAAAAAGATGCGTCATTTCCAGACTGCTGCCTGTGTGGTCTGAAACGAAGCTCAGCGCTTGCTGTGCCGCCTGTTTTCGAGGTCGGAGCGGCACAGCTGGGCTCCAGCTGCCCGCACAGCCAGCAGGGAGTGATGGAGGCAACGCTGGAGACCACCACGCTTCGGCTAGATGTGCCCTCCTCAGACACTGCCCCGAACACTGGAGGGAGAGAAGCTGGGCAGCCGCCACGGCTCCCAGCTATCAGCCCTGTACCTGGGGGCTGTGGGTCCGCAGCATGCTCCACCGGGTGGGAGTGTTTCTCCTGACCTCCACCACTCCCAGCAGCTTTCTGGCTTTGCAGGGAGGATGAGGGTGAGTGGGAGAGGTGGGCATGGGAACTGACATCCTGGCTGCTCCCCTGAAGGGGTGGTGGAGACCAGCCCCTCTTCCAGTCCACATGGAAGTACTGAGTGTGAAATAGCAAACCCCAAATCACCAGCAGTTAGATCCAGAGAGGGATTTAGGAGTGTCATTCAGACAAAAATCCCAGGAATAAGCAGGCTATCTAAGTGACTGAGGACAAGATCCATCGATTTTCTGCACTTGTAAGACAAAGGGGCAGTTCTTCAAAACCTGACTTTATCTCTTCCCAGGGTTCATTTGCTGAAAGGAGATGGGAAATTCCTCAGCACGCCCCAGGGACAGGCAGCGGCGTGGAGACACCACAGCCTCCCTGGAGCGGAGGGTTCAGAGTTGCGGCAACCCAGTGTCTCCTGGCAGAGCAATGGCAGTGGCAGTTCCATCTGACACAAACTTTGGCATAAATTCTGCCATTTTTTTTTTTTTTTCTGGCCAGAGAACGTGGCAGTGTCTGTGTAGAGATGCGTGCAGTGAACTTGGGCGGGCCGTTGTTGATGCCAGAGTGGGCAGAGGGGTTTGCGAGTTTGCTGCCTGGCCCCTTTATACAGCAGGGAGGTGCACGGAGGAGATACTGAGCCAAGGACGTTTTCTGGGGACCTCCCAAAATCTCTTTTAGAGCATTTCACCAGAGAAGGACTGGCAGTGGTTTTAGGTGAGTCCTGCACAACAGAGGTGCACTGAAACCACTGGGGCTTTACACCCCTCCTGCAGCCTCCTCCTCCCTGCTGTCCACGTGTCCCCTGCTGCTCTGCACTGGAGCTGGCAGCGTGGGCTGGTGAGCAGACTGGTGTGTGTGCTGGGTGAACCCTGGGGTAGCTATGGGAAAAGGAGATCCATGTGGGACCCACACTGCTACTGCCACCAGGTCCTGAGAAAACTGTCCCACCCGCTCTCCCTGCCTCTGTCCACAGTTTCGCATGGCACCTCGCCGCAGGGCATGTCTTTGGCTCGTGTTAGGCAGCTGAGTGGCACCAAAATGTACAGGCTAAGCTAGAAAGGAGCAATAGCTGGAATATCAGAGAGTGACAGACTGGGTCAGCCTGCTCAAGAAAACCGTGTGCTGATAGAAACTGTGTAGCAAAGGATGGACTGTTCGAGACAAAGCTATTGAACTGCCATATTGGCCGGTTCGCACAGTTCTGGATGCGGTTTAACTGTGTGACTCCACAACCAAGCCTGACTTGAGGCAGATTTGTTATTGCTGTACCAGCCTGGTGCAGGTGAACAGTTACTGGACGCGTGCAGGCAGCTGTGTGGATACTACCACTGGCTTTGTCAGCTTTGCCATTTCAGGTGTCCTTCAGCCCCATATGCATTTGCAGAGTGCAGAAATGTCATTTTCATCTTTGGGGCTCAGGAAATTTGTCATGCAGGAAATATGCTTAAACCTTTTAGATGCAGCACAACCACTGGACTGCAGCCACCAAGTAATTTCTATTTGGTCAGAGAGAGAGCTGCACAGACTGGAGGAAGAGTTAGAATGTACCCTCAGCAAGTTTGCTGACGACACAAAACTGGGAGGAGTGGTGGATACACCAGCAGGCTGTGCTGCCAGTCAGCGTGACCTGGACAGGCTGGAGAGTTGGGCAGAGAGGAACCTGATGAAATTCAACAAGGGCAAGTGCAGGGTCCTGCACCTGTGGAGG
>Ga0065711_1045731_pt1 | contig 13291 bp, 8 predicted proteins | sample Hoacrofraction12_FD_59098 | JGI IMG/M metagenome (GOLD analysis project Ga0065711, IMG submission 59098) | Hoatzin crop microbial communities from Cojedes, Venezuela - Epithelial fraction 12 v2 (version 2) | ecosystem: Host-associated > Birds > Digestive system > Esophagus > Crop | place...
CTCTCTCTCTCTCTCTCTCTCTCTCTCTCTCTCTCTCTCTCTCTCTATCTGCCTACCTACCTACCCACCTATCTTTTACGTGGAAGTGCATTTGCCTTTATCATGTGTTTTAAGAGCACAGGCCATACTAAGAACTTCTGTGAGAAGCAGGATTATGAAATTCATACATCCAGTGTTGTTATATCCCTACAAAGAAAACATAATCTAAATGCAAATTATCTTGTAACCTTCTTGCTCTGTTATAAAACAAAAAGATGGAGTCAAAGAGAGCATCTGGGTTTTTAAAACAGCTGTGAAATTTACCTGAAAATTACAAGGGAATGGAGACTGCTGGAGGAAGCTGAGAACTAATAATTTTTAAAGCACATCTCTTTAGAAACACATTATTTGATGAGGGAATCAAAATGCAAATACATAGTGAAGAGAGATTTTTCTACTTTATTGTACCTCTTACTGCTTAGCAATCTCCCCATTTATTCCTCCTGCCTGCTCTTGGGGCTCAAGTCAAATTACACAGTGATACAGTCATGGAAAGGTTCAAAATCTCAGCAGCCTCAGAACAGGTCTCCCCTCAGAGGAAGGCAAAGTGCAGAGTGATCACTATGCTCACTCATACGAATTTCCAGGTGACAAGAAGTGCTGAAGTCTTACCGTGCATAGCAAAGGAAATGTCTGTAAGCTACTGTAGTCAGTTCGTGAAAACTTGGTTTTCAGATAAGTGTACAAAAGTTTGATGCCTAGTTTATCAAATCTTATAAACATCCCTTTTTACACTATTCAAGTGTTTCTGATTCCCAACAATAGTAGGAAGGACTTTATGAATTACAGACAAATTTATTTTTGCAAATCATGGAAATAAAATACTCTAAATAAACAGAAATTTGGTTTGCATTGTAGAGATGTGTTCTGCTTTTTATGTATGAGATGAAATGGCCATCAGAAATGGTTTATTTCCCAGGTCCTTCTCATTTTCCATGGTTACCTTTGTCCCATGACAACAGATAAATAAGTCTGCTGAAAGTAAGTCTCCCCTTTCATTTACTTACATTTAATTAGACATAAATTAACTGGCTTATAAATAAAAATAGCATCCACGATATAATAAAACCAATCAAAAATAGAGCTGAATAGAAGTGTGCAGGACAGGAGTTAGAATATGCCTTGAACCTCACATTGGACATTTATTAGCCCCTGTGATCTCAACAGCTTTTATTACTAGGACACTTCTAAATCTCAGAACAGTGTTTCTTTGATGCTCTTTTCAGTTGCTGAAGTGCACCTTATCTGGAGCCCACCTTATTAGTCTAGGTGGTTTCCATGCACAGTGAATGGATGGGTGGTCATAGCTTTCAGCACCTGAGCAGGATCGGTGTCATTCTGAGTGTTCTCCCCCCGTGCAGAGCCGGCATCCTTGAATTTGTCCTGAGATCTCTCCTGTTCTGTGTGAGTCATGAAATAAACCTTTGTGGTATGGAACACTTATCACCTTGGCAGAGGTCAGTAGCTGCTAATTCTAGTTATTACTGTTTCACAGATTGATTCCTTCTCAATCTAAATCATTCGATTCAAGCCTACTTTAAAATAACATGCCAGAAGATCTCTCTCTTTATAGCCAAGAAAGCGTGAATAAGAGAGAGGAAAATTGCCTACTGTAGCAAAAGTAGGTGTAGTCACTCTGCTTAATGAAGCAATAAAAATAAATAATGGGATAAATTTACAAAAATAATAAAAAAAGAAAATGTAATGATCTCAGTTTTAGACTATGAAATATTCTCATCCAGTAGAAATAGGGAGAGTCTCTCTTATTAAGAAAGTTAAAACTAGATGGAAGCAAAGCTCTAGGTAAGGGAAGCAATCCTCTGTTGGCAGGGAAATGTGTTAGATGAGCTGCTCGGTCCGTTGCTAACATCTGTGACTGCCAAATGCAAGCAACACATACCTGCATCTGAACGTCAGCATCTTTTCCTTTCTTTCTTACAACATTTGGTAAAGCTGTGTGCGTTTTTTGACCTTAGTGTTGACATTCTTTCGTGATCCAAAGGAGTCATGCCTTGGGGTTACTACTACCGTAGAGTTACTTACACAGGTTGTGTTCTGAGTAGTCTTTTCTCACTTTAATCAAGCAGTGACATATTTCCCGTGTAGTTCCCGTAAGTAGGTTTTTCATGTCATTTCAAGCTAAAGTTGGAAGATTTACTTCTGTTATCTGGACAGCAAAATTGATATTTTCTGGTTTTGACTTAATGCCACACATTTCTCACATATAAGTGTTATCAAAAGTGTCTAGTTTTTCTGAAAGATGTATTTCATGCTGGAGAGTCCCCTTCATGGATGAGGGTGGCACTGACCCATTAACACGAATTTGTTTCTTGAACAGGAGTTATTTTTGCACACTTTTCTATCATTTTGTTGAAACCCTGAAATAGCAATTTTGCCAATTCTTCTACACAGTCAGCGGTTTTTCTAGGTTTGTTTTTCAATATGAAGTCGGGGGTTTTTGTTTTGATTTTTTCTGTTTAAGACACCATTCTTTAGAAAGTAAGATGATCACAATCCCCTTGTCTTTTTTGTACTGGAGCAAGGGAGAGAGCACCCATTCTTGGAGAAAGGGAAGGGCAGAAGCGTAGAATGTTCCTGACAAAGGAAAGTCAACATGCCCTGGTTTATGAAATTGCATGTTAAGAACGATCAGTAAATAAGATTTGTAGGCTCCTCATTTACATGCTTTGCTAGCCCACTCTTCATCTTTGTAGAAAGTCAGGGAAAAAGCAGTCAAATTCATGGCTTTTTAATGCATTTGTTGTATTCTTCTCAAGATCTTATTCCTGTTCTCTTTTGAAATGCTTGGCAAATACAGGTACAAAGGGAGTTCATGTACAGGGACTTCAGCATGATCAGATTCAGACGATCAGAGATCAGAAGGGACTCATTTTTGCAGGGGAGAGGGAGAGGCATTAGCACTCTACAGGACTGAAGCATGGCTTGATCCTCAGAAAATAACGAATCTGTGCCTAAGAAGCTATTTCTTCTCCCCTTTCTCAGGCTGATGTTAAGACTTGTGTGTTTAGGAACACGAATAACATTTTCTAGACAAGCATGCTGTCTTTGTACTGTGTGCATACAGCTATTCTCTGCCTTTCACCTTTGCAGCCAAGAACATGTCTAGTTTGGACCTGAATGCCTGTCTGCAAGCATCTGGGATTAACAACCTGTTGGAAAGTCCTTGGGGACCCATCTGTTTTCAAAGCCATTCTATTGAAGCTGAATGTTTAAATAGTTTAATTCTGGAGGAATCAGGGCCCAGACTTCCAACTGAATCAAGCTGGTTCCAAATACAGGAACCTGAGATAAGCTGTCAGAGAGCTCGAAAAGGAGTCATTAAGTGGCCATCTGAGCACTGCTTAGTCATTTGCGTATATCTCTTATTTCTGATTGCCTTTATCCTTCACTTTCAGAGATCTCGGGCCAGCTCCTTGGTTAGTACTAGATGCCCTGGGACTGCTACTTCACACAAAACGTTTTTCTTAAACATTGAGTTTATTGGTCCCATCACGCAACCTCACCTCAAGCATTTGTATTGATTTACAGACTTTTTACCACATTGGCATTGCAGCTGCATACACCTGATGCAAGTATTTCTGGAGGCGTATCACACACACTGTTGTACTTCAGCATCAAAAGTTGTTTCTAGGCAAAAGAACTCCATGTATTTTTTCAGAAGCTTTTTGTGAACCCTGAAGTCCCTGCAGCCTCCCAACCCACTTGGCTGAGGCCCATCTGTTTCTGCATAATTCTTACCCATTCCAGCCAGGATAAATGTTGTGATTCACTGGCTGAGCTTCTCCCAGTTGGGATCAATGGCTTGTACTGTTCAGTAGACACTCAGACTCTGTCCAGGTCCTGGTTATTATTTTAGAAGCAGCTATTGGCATACAGAAAGCTAGAAGTTAATTTGGCCACTGCAGACTTAATGGCTATGCTGAATAATGCTACTGGTTGCATACTCTGGTACAGGAATATTAGGGAAGATTATGTTGCTTTGTACGTTGGAGATGATGAGCTTCAGATCCAGAATTTTCTGAGGAAGAAGAAGATATTCATGGAGTTTTGTGAAGGAGTTGCTGTGTTACTTCAAGTCATAGCACTCAGAGGAGACCACCTCCTTAAGGAAGGAGGGCAAAATGTTCCCCTTTGAACAGTGCCACCCCGACTGCTGCAGATTTTCAGTAACTCTGTTCAGCAGAGAAAAGTCAAGCTGTTTGGACTGCAGTGGTGGAGTGTTGTGTAGTATTTTTTATGAGTTAACGCTAGATAATAAACATTATGAAAGATAAGGAGTGAGTGACTTGCAGAAAAATATAATTCCTCAATTCCAAAAGGCCATATGTCCTAGAGGGGGAAATGAGCTGTTTAGTTTGCAAGTTTGAGACTCCCTTCGAAGGTAGAGGGATTCATGAGTAACTACATGGTAAACATGGGAAAAATGCTGAGGGGTCTTGGCCTATTAAATGTTGAGAGGAGTAAGAACAAGTCCTTCCTAAGGACTTTGTATACATAATTATGAAGTTTATTTTATGTTCTAAATAGGCAGCATCTTGTAGGCTTAATGAGCTGTTAGCATTCAACATCCTTTTTTGTACTGTTGTGTGAGCAGTCTTACAGCAGTCTGTGCCACACAGTCAGACTCTCCTGATCATCCATTGGATGGTGTTTGGGAGGGAAGGGAAAAATGTGCAACCTAGACTTTTCTGCCCTCCACTCTCAGTTTTCTAGACCATTTTATCCATCCTGTATACAGTTGGGCATTTAAATTATTGAAAGCAGTTTAGGGAGCTCACAATGCAATATGAACATGCTCGAACCATTGAGGAATTTTTTTAACTCCTCATATATTGACATAAGGATAATTATGGCTTATTCTCTCTTCAACAGAACAGTTTGTATAAAAAAAAAACTCACTACTTCTAAATGTTCCTCCTTATATTGCAGCTCTTGTACGATGCTATGGAATAAAGAGAGTGATTCTCATGGTTTTATTTTCTTGTTATAAATTATTCTTCACACAAAGGTTGTCATGAAGACAATTTTATTCCAAGTAATATGTGAAAGTTGACTAAGGACCAGGTAATTCTTACTCAGCTGCTTTTTCTCAATAAAGAATTATGAGTCATGTTTAGAAACATGTAAAGGTCTGAAAACTGTAAATCTGTTCCTCTTTGCTTCTCTTTGGCACTGCCACTCCACCAAGAGGTTCCTCCACGCTTCTTTATCCTGAAATGAGGAGGGCCGGTAGCTTCAGGCCAGCGCTTTGAGCATAAAGCCAGTTGACAGTCTGCAGTGTAAGGAGTACACAGATGCAGATTTTGGACTTCATTAGTGGTGATGAAAAATGCAAATACTGTGCTTTAGACAATAAACACAAGCTGGAAGTTTAGATCATTGTGTTCCTCTGAAACTGCCTGTGTTACAAAAGATTTTTAGATTTAGAGAATCTAGATGTTACAGTCTCCCCTCTCATCTGTTTTACATAGGAACTGTTTGTTTGATTGTTTTAAAAACAGTATTAATAAAGTGAACCTATTTCTATGTATGTTTATTAACTATCCAGTATGAAGGACTGCTAATTGCTAAATTCAGCTCTGATTTAAAGCCTGAGCAGCCACACTGAAATCTGTAAGAAGAAAGTCAACTCTGCCAATTTCTATATAGCTATGCAAATACCACTCAGAGCAGAATTTGGACCTACAAGCCATGTATTTGTTGACAGTTTCTTCTATGACTCAAGCCTTACTGTTGAGGAAACCACAACGCCTTTACCTACTCAGGCGGTGTCTGGAAGATCCATCTTGCTCGTAAGAAAAAAGACAAAGAAACATTAACACAAAAATCAGTCACCTCTACTGACTGCAGTGATATCCCTGAAGGCTAATGATTTATTTTACTGTGTTTAGTCCTCCTAGTTGGCCCATGACCTGAATCTCTTGTTACCAGGGTAAATGTGTCAGATGTTTGCGGTGACATGACCAATTGCAGCTGTGTTTGGCCGATTTCCACCGGCATCAGATGTGAGCTTGTATATAATATCCTTAATTTTATGGTAGCTTGCTGACAGGTGAGACAGCCAGCGCTACTTAGAGTATTAGTGTAATCTGTGAGAGTTGCTCTTTAACCTGTGTCTGGCCTTATTAGTCTTACCTGCCTCTCTGCTCCCACATAATAAACCGATTGTACTTAAAGTAATGGTCTTTCAAGCATGTCCTAGTCAGGCAGATCAACAAAACTTTTGATCTTTTAACAGTTTATTCTGTAACAAATGCATGATCCTATTATGTTGAAAGTGTAGAACACCGAGAAGGGAGGGCTTAGACTGCCAGTGCTAACATATTGTCAAACTTTCTGAAAATTTGAGACAGTAATTTTCTTACACGAGTGATGCTGCACTGTTTAGTGCCAAATGATGGTAAAGAATACATAATCACAGAGTGGAAAATTGGTGGACCAGTAAGCAAGACTAATTGCAGTCACTGTGGAAAAAAGATTACTCAGTAATTATAAAAAAGCATATTACATGCAAACATGCACAGCGTGTGTAGAAGAGTTATTTTTTTAAAACAGAAAAAAATATGAGCAAAATTGTGTAAAAACAAAAAAAAAAGGAAAATAATTGGTTTAAAAGAATAATTTTTTAAATGGTTAAAAAAGATAATTCCAATATATCAGAAGGGACAACTTTGGCTTAGAGCCAGCCTTGGCACAGTAATGAAGTCAGGGCAGGTTTTGTTGATAAAAAGTGATATGTAATGAAAAATAGGTAAGGAGTTCTGGCTAGAAATTAATATACAATCATGCAATGTAGAAAAATTGCTAAAGAATGTTAGCATCTCTTAGAAAAAGTGATTTAAAAAGAAGATTATTAAAAAATAAATTCTTCTTAGGCCTGCTACTAAATGGAGATGACAAAGTTATTATTAAGGAAAAAAGAATAGAAGTTCAAAAAATATTTCTGTTAGTTCATTGGAAAATGTACCATGCTTGTTTTCCATCAGAAGAGGAAATGAAAAGTATTTTCCCGTTCAGTAGCAGCTGAGGAGGATATTAAACATCTGCAAAAGAAAAATGTTCTGAAGTCCACAGGCCTATGTATCTTGTACCCAGAGACCTGAGGAGCTGGCCAGGTAGACCTCTTGTCCGCCAAAATTCAGTTTTAATAGATCTTGGAACACCACAGCTGTTCCGAGAGACAGGAAGACTGTTAATGCTACAGCAGTATTCCAAAGAGAGGGATGATGGCTCAAAGTAGTATATCCTGGCTATCCTGATGTAAGTCACAGGTATATAAATCTTCTGTAGTGAAGACTAGACATGAATTGTAGCTGCTAAAGAACTGGATATCAAACATAGAATAAGTGCCAATGGTGATTCTTTTTAATAGGAAATAGACCTTTTAAAGTGACTCTGATTTTGGTTCTGGTTTGGTTAGGTTTTTAAAATTGTATTTTTAACATAGTATATTTTTGTTTGAGAAAAGTACAAAATGTGATTTATTTAGGCTTTGATGAGAAATTTGGAAGTATACCAGTGCATTCTGATAAAGATCAGTGTTGTACATGAGCAGTAAAGGATCAGTAAGAAAATAGTCTGGGAAGTAATTTTTTAAACAGATGCCAGTGATGAATTGTCCACGTAGAGTCATAACTGAATATGAATGTCTGTAGTGATATTTTACAGAGTTGTACTAACCCTGAGATTTCTCAACATTTGAATTAATGATGTGGAAGTAAATACAAACAGCTGATGAAATTTGCAGACCATGTGAAGATACATGGTATGGTAGATTACAGTGAGGCTGTAGCTCTGTCCCTAGCATCCTCAGAAAGTGTATTTTACCACAATGCAAAGCTGGGAACATGTAATGTAAGCCAAGCTTATGGAGTGGTGAACTTTCACTGTGAGAATATGGCTCTGAAAATGATTTAAAGGTCACAGTGTGCAAGGATCTCACCAAAAACTCCCCTTGGGATGTTCGGGTAAAAATGTCACTTTCAGTACTCACAGTTAGGGAGAAACTGGGAACTAAAGTGATAAAGATTCAAATGGGACTTTAGGCACAAATTTTTAACAGTGAAGCTGATTAACCACTGGATCAAGCTGATAAAGCAGTGGTGGATTCTCCAGCTTTCTGTTTCTTGGACTCAAGCCTAGCTAAATTTCTGGAAAATGTGTTTAGCCAAGCACAAGATACCACAATAAAAGGGGAGCTGGGAGATAACATTTGTGAAATACTAGAGATTCAGATCGGATGATCTAATACCCCCGTCTGATTTTAAACTCTGTAAACCACCATCAGTTCAAATACAGGTACCATAAATCTTACTTTTGATAGTACTCGCGTTATTAGTAGGAAGGACCATAGAGCTCAGTCATACTAGCTAGAGTAGTCTGCAGAATTGTGTATTGTTTAAATATACTGGGTGAACCAAATCCAGTGGAAAGATGTTCTGCAGATATTGCTTTCCCTTCCCCTGTATTCCGGGGAAGGATCATTCCTCTGTTATGTAAGGTTGTGTCTTCCTCACTGTGGCAAAGGAGAAACTTGTCTTCTTTGCCACCTCTTCCTCTGTCGCCTCTGGGTTGTCCGCTATACTCACTCACAGGAGTTTACTTCAGCAAGGCAACAGTCAGCACTACTGCCTGTGGTGTCCTTCTCTCTAGGGCATCGGGAGGAGCCGAGCTGTGATGCTGACAGCTGGGTGCCTCCTTATTTGTGGAGACAGGCTCATTGCTGTTGTAGCTGTAATGCACTTCTGTGCAACTATTGGGACTTTCCACGGGGTTTTCAGCTTTCTTCACATCGGACAGCAATTTGGGAATTTGTATCTGCTCTTGTATCAGGTAGATGGAGCAGAGCATACCCCATGCAAAGCTGCACTTCAGATAACGCTGCTACTTCACCCTTCAAAAGAGGCCCAGTGAAGAAAGGCCTGGTAGCTTCATATACAGCCAATTATACCCTTGAAATGGTGCCAGCAGTGCTCCCATCTGAGTGATGTTACAAAGAGGAGAGCTTTCTTACAGACAAATTGCCACTGCAGTGACTGCCCAGTAGGCTGAGACCACAGCAATACAGTTGGTGTGAGGGAGAAGTTTTGCAGATCATGTGGGGAGAGTAGAAGAAACAGGCAAAATTTTCTGTCTTTACCCTTTCTCTGTGTTTCAGAATTGCAAGCAGGGAAACGCCATGACAGTGCTGATTCTGGCAGTCCTCGCTGTGGAGGGACAAAGCAATCTCAGGGCAAGGGACACTTTCTGAACCTTTTTATACCTCAAGTTCCATTCCCTTCTAAAAGCAGCATTTCATCTTGCTCTTTCCGTGTGTATGCTATCAGAAAGGCTTCCCAACAGAAAGGCTTGGCTGAGGAGTTTGTAGCTGGCAGGAACCAGAAGGCATTACATACATTAACACAATTCTCTGTCCCTTGCAGCCTGTCATCTCTGTCTTTCAAAGCCATCCTCTGAATTCTGGTCCAGAAGAAGGAAACTGGACAAAATGGCTTCCGCAAATTCTTGACCTGAGCTTTCCCATTAAAGGTTCTGTATGAAAATCAATTCTTTTCTAGTCCCAGTATATCTGATAAGAATACATACTGGTATTCATATGAAGAAATCAGTATGTTCCAGAATTAAAGATTAGAAGCTTCTAGCTTGAGGAAAACTGTTTCTACAGATCTACCTGTGAATGTTTGAGTTTTTTTGTAGAAAAAATACCTGTACTTCACAGATAAGAGGGAGTGGAGCAGAGGATAAGGGAGGGGAGGGACGAGGCATTAGCCATCAAGAAAAATTTCTTGAAAAGAAAATGTGTCAAATTCTCACTTCCTATTCACATGTGGGTGAGGTATGTTTTACCCACCGGCTCGTGTTCTGTCTGGTACTTACCCAGAAATTCTTGTGGCACTGAGAGTGTCTCTGTCATTTGCCATGCTGCACCTACCAAGAGTCCCAGAGTCGTCAACTGACACTGCCAAGAATCATCATAAGAAAAAGACATAAGCTAAAATTATCTAAATAAGCTAAAAGCTGTGAAACAGGCTAAATAAGCTAAAGCCAAAGACATACAGTTGAAACCTGTTTGTTAAATGCCTGAAGGCAAAAAAAAAGTCTAATAAATCAACCCTTCTCAACCCTCTCAAAACACAATGATTGAAGACTCAATTAGAAAAATGGAGACATGACAATAATGAGGGACCATTGCTCTCCTACTCCCGCTGAGTAGAGTGAGCTTCTCTGAGAGATTGTGGGGTCAGGAAGTAAACTACAGTGTGGTAAGGAAGGAAGGCCATTCACACCCCTGTGTGACCAGGAACTTCACCAATGCTGATTTCATTCAGTAGGATTAGTTTCCTTTCTTTCCCACCTCATTCTTGTAAAGTCTAGAGAGCTGTTACTGAAATAACAAACTCTAGTCTTAGTCTGAAATGAGCTTATCTTCTTGATCCGAAGATAAGAGAATTAGATTTGCCTTTACATAATTCCATGGGATCCTCCAGTATTTATATGGAAAGGTTCTCAATTTCCTCAGAAAAGGATGCCTCAAATTGTGAGTGCTGCAGGATCCTAGTGAGCTGTGATATGTTACTTTAGTGACTCTAAATGTAGAACGACATGTGAATAAGTGAATATACAGTTAAAACTTTTAATTTTTTTCCATTTTCTCCTCAGCAGATCTGTTCTGTAGATGAGGACCAAGAATTGGAAGTGTTCCTTTCAGCATCAACATCTCTGAATAGCTTTACTAAATCAAGTTGAACCTGGTACTGGAAGTGTTATGGATCACCCATACCTAGTTCTAAATTAGTCCTCTCCCCTTTGGCTTCTTTTTGCTTTACTGGTCATTCTCAAAAGACACATTTCCCTCAAATTTCTTTTTTCCCAGTTTCCTTATGTATGCCATAAAAATTCTCAGCACTTCTCTCGAAAGCTCTGATAACACGACCATGACAGTTCTGGTTTTGCTCTCATTCAATTAATGCTAATCTGTCTCTGTTCCTTTCTTTGCATATTCATTTTCTCATTTTCCTGGTTAAAATTCTGCCTGTCATGACTCAAAATTCAAACCCTAATTACTTGTCAAAACCATGAAAACTCTGGGAAGAAGCCCCCTCACAGTGCCTGTCCCCTAAATGGTGCCATGTGTTTGTGTTGACTCCAACCAAATATGTATGGAAAACACTGAGCTAGGAGAACTACTTTAGTATTCTATGCCCTTTGCAGAATCAAAATTAAATCAGTCTTTATCTTTGTAATTATAAAATGGGGAAGTAGTTCCTCCCAAAAGAAAATCCTAGAATGGCAGGAGGAGCTGCCTTCTGGGTGGGTAGGTAACAGTGGTAGGAAGCATTCCCCTCGCATATCCCAGCTTCCATGCTGGGTAGTTAAAGCTTCTTAGGAAGCTGTCCGCAGCTAAGAACTGTGAAGTCTTAATCTAGATCTGCTTCTGGCCCAGTAAATTATGAAATATTGCTCAAATGCTGGCCCCTTGGAAATGTCATAGCCCTTCCATAGAGCAATAAAAGCTGGCAAGAAAAGCACGAGGTTGATCAAAGCATTATTTTTAGTAAAAGCTCTCATTTAAGACAGTTCCTTAGGGTTCAGTAGAAGGCAGAGGTCTTTCTATGAGTTATGAGGATACACATGATTTCTTTGCCCCTTTAGCAGCATTGCTGCTTTTGCACTTGGTATGCCAAGATCAGTTCACACCTCACTGGTGCTAAGGGATAATCTAGGCTATCTCCTTGTTGTTTCTCTAATATATTATTCATTGTTCTGTTTTTAAGCAAAAAGCAACTACTCAATTAAAATTTATTAGGAAAGCAACAGCAAACTAAACAGAAAATAGTATGCACAGTGTGCCTCTGGGAGATGCTCAGTACAGTTCTGGTTCTTCTGTCTCAAGGGCGATAGTAAAACTGGAAGAAGTACAGAGATGAGTGATAAGGATGATCAAAGGTATGGAACTGCTAAATAATAAATAGACAAGTGAGTAGACTGGCAGAGAGATAACTGAGAGCATAGAAAGGTCTGTTAAAATGAGTGGCTAGAAAAGACAATTATAAATTGTTATCGAAAGCTGCCTCATCCAATACAAAAGCAAGAGAACTTCAAATGAAACTAGCAGATGACTAGATAAAAGCAAACAAAAGAGGTGAATTTCCATACAATATTCAATCAGTCTGTGGAAATTTTCACTGCAGAAGTTTATGGATGCTACAAGTTTGCATAATTAAAAAAGTGACTGGACAAATCCGTGAAAGAAAATTTCAACCAAAGTAAAATGCGGATGTATCGTGTTATGTGCAATAGTACTCTATATAACAGTATGCAACATATATTTTAAATATCCGAGGTGTACACCACACTTGTATTAAACAATTACATAATACAGTTGTAATATACATAGTGACAATATCTCTGACTCAGGAAGTCCTTGAATGATTATTTGTTGGATGGTTGCCATGAGAGCATTTGGAGGAAGCACTGCTGTTGAGTGTTCTGTTCTTATTGGCTTTATCAAGCATACTAACTGCTGTTTTCCTGGGGATTGTTGTTGTTGTTGTTGTTTTCTTCCTTTTTTTTTTGTTTTTTTCTTTTACCCTCAAGAGAAACTAGTCTTACTGAATGGAGTGCCAGAAACCACCCTCTGGAGCACTTCACCAAATGTCCCCTAACTAGAGGGGTATCACCATCCATTCCTGCCACCTTTGAATTCTGGCTGCTGCCACGGGCACAGGACTGGCCAAAGCCTTGCTCCACTCCACTGGATTGTGCTTTTGTCAGTGGGTGGGAGAAAAGGGAATGAAAAGGTGGGAGGTGCTGGGGTTTCGTAGGGTCTCATCTATTACTGCGCTTGTATTCTGATTCTGTGATTTCCAGAAGCAGCAGTCCTAGTACCAGATGTTGGAGACTGGCAATTACTGATGGTCCACACCCCTGGGAAATGGAAGGTCATTGGCAAGAGGGTATAGCTAAACTGAGGCGTCTGAGGCCAAATGTACCACATATCACGCGCTACCTCTGACAAACTACATAGTAACTCCTTCTGAAGGCCAAATCCTGGGCTCGATGGATCGTTCTTCTGACCCTGTCCAACCAATTTAATATTCTTATAAGCATGAGGAAAAGATTATTCTTGATCATAGAATCACAGAATCACAGAATCACAGAATAGTAGGGGTTGGAAGGGACCTCTGTGGGTCATCTAGTCCAACCCCCCCGCCGAAGCAGGGTCACCTAC
>Ga0065711_1014018_pt1 | contig 13290 bp, 7 predicted proteins | sample Hoacrofraction12_FD_59098 | JGI IMG/M metagenome (GOLD analysis project Ga0065711, IMG submission 59098) | Hoatzin crop microbial communities from Cojedes, Venezuela - Epithelial fraction 12 v2 (version 2) | ecosystem: Host-associated > Birds > Digestive system > Esophagus > Crop | place...
CTAATTCACACAAATATGATTTGTTCTTGAAATTTGTAATATATTACTGGATTTTAAGTGGTTCCAGAGATTCCATTAAAAGAGGATGGAATAAATAAGTGAACAGTTTGCCAAAGGTGGAAACGCCACAGTTGTGAAACCAGGCAGTGGTTTACGTCAAACACAGTCATTTAAAAAATATAGTGGTGAATTAAAGTAAAAGTGACTTAAAGATTAGATATTCTACAAAGTGTTGCTCTGAACAAAGACAGGGGTATGAGCAGTGACACCTGGATGAAATAAAGCCTCATCTGAGAACTAAAGTAAAATAACTTTGCTTATTTGAATATTTTCTGTGTTAGAAGGTAGAACCTAATACGGAGGACAAGAGCCTTTTCTTTTTTTGGAAGAGGGACGAAAGGTTGACAACTGATACTAAATTTTCAGCACCTTTACAGTCCGTCTTAAATTAGATACTTTTTAGCTTTTGCTTATGACATGCCCGTTGCCTGACCACCCTTCCTGCTTTGGGCATCTTGGAGGTGGAAAGTCAACAGAAGGAGACGTAAAGCCAGCTGAAAAGAGAGCGAGGGCGGCACAGCACTTAACCACAAATGTATTGCCAGATAATCCGTGCTTTGAAACTCGTCTGCCTTCACCTGAGGGCACGTGGGGACTGAATATATCTGTGTGCTTTTGCTTGTGAGAAAACGGACGTAACAGCCAAGTCTAGGTTTTCCTTTTGTTCAGAGTTTTACCGCTAGAGTGCTTTTTGTCACTACGAAGGTCCCACATACAAAGAGATTTTTACTTTCATAAGAACCGTTGTCTTGCATGCAATAATTTTCTTCTTCTGGCTAGCTTCTTCCTCATTAACCTACCCGGGAATTATACACACCAGGATTTATTTAGATGATCTCTCAAGTGTCCTTCCTGTTTATAGAGTGATTAGCCACATGCACCAAATTATGAAGCCAGAGAATGGAGGATACCATACTAACAGGAAACACCTTCGTGTAAATAATGGTGATGCTCCGCGCCATCCAGTAACTGCATCTTCCCGCAGGATGCGACCAGCTTTGAAATACTTGTTTAGAAACAGAAGCATTTCTTCTGTTAACAGGATTAAGCAAAATGAGACATTGCCATGTCTGCATTTAGACAAAAAAACCCAAAAAACAAGGTGCGTTCTGAATTGGAATATAGAGATTTTGCTTTGGGTCACTGACGCTATCGTATCTTTGGGAGAACTGAGCATTCCTTTGCCTGATGGACCGAGATAACTTCACCTTGGTATCATTTACCATGACCATATGAATGAGCCTTCAAGTATGCACTGGGGAGAATAATGCAGATGATGGAACAGCCTCCCAGGAGCACATTGTCGTACTTGCTCGTACACCTATTATTGCTAGGGTACCTATGTTCCTAGGGTGTGATTATATCTGTTGTTATTACTAGATGTGTGCCATTATTTAAGGACATGTACGGACAGCACAACAGAGACATCGCCAGTATAAAGTCTTGCCAGATTGCTTTCTGAAAGCGAAAGTATCTGCACGTTCAAAAACACTTGTCAGATAAAAAAGTGAAGACGCATTTGTTAGATTTTTTTAGGATTTTTTTTTCATTTTTGCACTAAGAGTTTATATAAAATGAAGCTGGGAGTTTTTGGTAAGCCTTTTGAATTTTATGGTGCTGCCCAGTGCTCAAGGATGAAAGGTTTGTGTCTGCATCCAAACTGGACCTTGGTTGTCCCTCAGTAGGTGACAGTTGCCTGTGACCTCCTGTGATTCCAGGCCTGCATATGGTGCACTGACCTCTCCCGCTCACAGTCGACAAAGATGATCCAGCAGCTCCTTGGTTGAACAAAATTAAACACTGCAGGTCAAATGGAAATCAATTACAAGCTGTGCGGAAGAAGGTGGAAGTCAACACCAGCTCTCACCCATGAACTGGGATGAAGGCAACGAAACGTTAGGTCGGTTCAGGTCACCCGGTGGCCTTGGTGTCCATTTTTCACTCAGTATAGGGTAGGGAACTCTAAACATCTGAGACAGTGGATGAAGCTAACGGATGGCTTGGACATACTGTCCTGAACACAATGTGCCAATACAAACAAATAAAATTACTTAAGCAAAAATATAGGGTTTTTTTGTAGTAAGCACAAGCGTAGTAACATCCATCTAAACAAAATCTGTTAATTATTGTCTTTAAGTCTTTGTCTCCAATTTATGTGTGAAATCTATTTGGTATCATCTGTCTAATGCAATTAAACAATTTTCAGCACTGAGCATCTCTTCACATTTAAATGAACGCAGAAACATTTTTCCTCCACGATAACACCAATTGGCAAGACTTTCAAGAAAAGCGCCTAAATGAATTAGAAGCCTCAAACCCCCTCATTTTTGTTTCTATATAGCACAGTGCTTTGAAATGGGCTGTGGGCTGTGTGAGGTCGTTATTTTATGCTGCTAATCTTCGAAAACAGCTATGAGCTGAGATGGCATCAGTGCTTCAATTTAAAATGCAAGTCGTGACTCCTTGTAACACCAATGTTATGCATCCATAATATGTACAAAATTATCCTGAATGAAGAAATAATTAGCATACCTAGTGGTTATTGAAGACCTCTGGAGCTATGACAAGACTGAAACTGTCATAAATTAAGTTTGCATCTTGACATGATGGAGCTACTTTCAACCTAAATTGGTAACAAAAAATGCAGGGTGTCACAGATTGGGTCGATTGTACAATAGTGATGATGGACACAGAAGTCTTCGTGACTGTCATTTTTAATTCCAAAGCATATACAGAAGTCCCGCAGGCACACATGGGATAAAACAGCCCAAACTCTTTTGGCCAAGCGCCTGACCCAAAAACTGAGAACTGTTCTACCAATGCTTTTTTGTCTCTGAGGGACTTTGGTCTCTTTCTCTGTGCTTTTCTTTACGTTTCATGCTACTTTTTGTTCTTGTTTTCTTAAAAACCTACCCTCACACAAAACAAGGCTCAGCACAGCCCAGCCATGTTGGTCATTGTTTCCCAAGCAGATGTAAGACGTGCAGCTCACCTCTGGTTGGGGTGGTGATGAATCCCTGCATCTTGAAAGCTCTGGGCTTTGCTGTCTGTTAACCAACTACAATCATTTTGCAATGGGGAGCTTGCTGGATTTGTCTGTGATTTTGGATGTTCTTGGGTGGCTGGGCATTTTCCAGCAATGTTGCAGCAGGTTTCTCTCTTTCAAGGATCACGGGATTAACACATTAACAAAGCATAATTTAGATCTATGCAAGACAAAGCAACAATACTAGTAAATCTATAGGTTCATGAGTATCTCTATGCTGCTTTTATTTGAAGAAATACTTCTCTTTCTTATAATTAGTTTGTGTGTCGAAGACTGTAATATCTCATGTAAGTCTTCTGCTGGCCAGGAGTCCTGGAGGGAAAAGTTGATTTGTGTAAAATCAAATTGATAACTGAATCTATGCTTTTAAGAAAGGAGTGTGTCCCAAGGAAGTCCTGGGTCAGAGCTTGAAATATTCTCCCTTGTTCCCAGGAGCTCAGCTTCAATGCCTGCTGCGATCTGAAGTCTCTGTTAACGGGTGACTGCAGCTGCCTGCAAGCAGTCACAACTGCGGAGTTTTACGGCCTGCGTCCGGCTCACAGCTCAAACCTTAAACATCCTCCAGGGAGCCAATAGTCTCATTTTTGTTCTTAAAGATGCAAGAACAAAATTGAAATGCAAACCTTTTTCCCAAACCATGCGAAGGTCAAGGAAATAACCCCTTCTGCAAAAACATCAGGAAAACACACACAGGAAGGCAGCTATCACAAATAAAAGTAAGCAGCTCTTAGAACACCACTAGAAATCTCCTTTTTAAACTGGCTAGCAAGTGTGGAAAAGTTGAAAATGTTCTTTCAAATGACTTCCAAGAGCAAAGGATAGGATATTGCACTGAGCAGGATATTCTAGCAGGTGGGTCTCGGTACCTTCTGCTGACACGTGTTTTCCATAATAAGTCAAAGCAAAGAACTACTTTCCATGTTTCTGTTTTTAAAAGTGATCTTTCGGAAGAAAATTCCGCCACGGCTCTTCCATCACAAGTGGTCAAGTGGCAGTGATGGGGACATATGCGGAGTCCACAGCAGAAATGCTGATGGTGCCCTTGGGAACGGGGCTCCCTGCTTACCAGCAGGCCCTCCACGAAAAGCACAAAGGGCTGGAGCTTGGGGACTTTGGCCACCAGTTCCCGTTTCAAAGGAGGCTGTTGGCCAGCAGTGTTCCCACACCTTGCTAAGGCTACCGAGTAATGCAAGGGGAGATGATTTTTCCTTCCCAAACCCTGCTAAGGCTCTGAGCAATGCAAGGGGAGGTGGCAGATGTTGCACTTCAGGACGTGGTTTAGTAGACAAGGTGGTGATGGGTTGACGGTTGGATTTGATGATCTTAGAGGTCTTCTCCAACCTTAATGGTTCTATGATTTTCCCTGGCCCAGGAAGAGCCCTGGCACCTACCTCCTTGCACAGGAGATGTCATGGGAGGAAGGACCAACAAAAGTGAGTGTGGACAGGACAGAGATGTTTCTGCCAGAAGCTACTCCATCCTGTCCCAAAAGCAGCTGCCACCACATGCACTGTCTTGCTCTCTGCAACTGTCAGTTGGCCACATCTCTGCCATAAATGACAGAACCAGGGCTGCTTTGTTGCCACAGACAATAGCCTTCCTTCCCTGGAGCTAGGACCAGTTATGGAGTTGCCAGGGGCCAACAGCTTGAGTAGAGAACAGCAGCCTCTCCCTGTACCCACAGGTCAGGAAAAGTTTGATCCGACCGCTCTGTTGATGTGGGAGAACAAAGATAATTTTGTTACACACAAAGCGAACTGCAGCCCAGTGACTCAAAAACCTCAGGTCTTCGTTGCAGCATTTGGTGCTGACTGTGTCTCAGTGTTTTTGTGATGTATACATAGACTGGGGATCAAAGACGATTTCTAGGTCATTTTACCTATAAGATTATTGAGGTTTCCTGCTAAATCCCTGAGAACAGTGAAAATCTGCAGTGTTATTATTAAACTTGCACAGTCAGCACACAGCAAAATTAGAAGGTATGTCAACTTGGGTTTGAGTACCTCAAAGAAACCAAACTGCTTGAAAACCAAACAGTTAAACAAAAGTCAACTTATAAACCTCTTGAGAAGTCCCAGAGACCTTCCAGTCTGTCTGCTGACACCTTCTGCCTGTCTCTGACCCTCCTAAATCAAAGCATTTATCTAAAGCTGACAGTTTGCATTTCATAAAAGTCGCTTGTCTTGTCGGTCCGCAGAGCTCTCGCTCCCGCTGGCCGTTTCCTTGATGATGTGTTACAGCGATGCAATGGCCAGCAGCACTTACAGAAATAGATGCAGAAAGTGGCTTGATTAGTTTTAAATATGTTCATTCCTGAATACAAAACTTGGGTTGCATGAGAAAGAGAGGGGGGGTTTATAAGGAGATGCTGCGTGTTCCAGCTAGCGGAAGGTCTGTTTTAGGGGAATGATTACTGTTCTTGATAACACACCATGGTACAACGATAACAACAACAACAAAGGACCCCGCTTTGCTTACAGACAATTTCAATTATTTAACAATAATTCTGAAACAATTTCAAATTCCTGGGCACAACTCTGCTCAGCAGTAAAATTGAAGGTCTATTACACTTGCAAGCATCAGAAAAAATAATTTATGTAAATATGTGCTGCTTTTGCATCTCTGAAGTTTTACAGATTTAGGCTTCAGTCCCGTGTACTTCCACATGAGGATTTTTACCATATGCTTTCGGTGAAGCATTTGCCTATGTTTCACTGGAACAGGCTGCCCAGGGAGGCTGTGGAGTCTCCTTCTCTGGAGATAGTCAAGACCTGCCTGGACGCGGTCCCGTGCAGCCTGCTCTGGGTGACCCTGCTTCAGCAGGGGGTTGGGCTGGGTCACCCACAGAGGTCCCTTCCAACCCTGACCATTCTGTGATTCTGTGATACGTTTCATAGAATGTAGGTTGGCATCAAGTCGCAATTTTGAGAATTATATGTTTGCTCACATGTCACGTACCATGTCCTCTTCCTAAGGTAATTTTAGTACTTAGTGCTGAGCACCCCACCAGCCATCACAAAACAGCTTCTTGTTATGTTTTCAGGGTATTGAAATTAGCTGGTTGTACTTAGTTTTCCTCTTGTTTAGATGAAAGCTCTTTTCTGATGTACTGTAGAATACATATTGGATGGAGGCAGTCATAGTTAATGCTAAACAATATTAATTTGTTTACAAGCATTTGCTCTTCCCTGGACTGCAAGGGGACTGTGGAACCTTCCCAGTGACCACAGATAACTGCATCATCTGAAACAACTTCTGAAATTTTAGGCTGCTTCAGGGCTGTAGACCCCACTCGATAGCTTGGAGAGGAAAGACAAGTGTGTTGGGACCAGTTTAGGTACCAAGCAAGATCAGTCATGGTGTAGAGAGCAGCAGGCTGCTGGTAGCAGCCCAAGATGAACGGTAGGTCCTGCTGTCTATTGTCCTTATGCTGAGATGTTACATCTTCTTCAGGGGAGGAAAGGGGTAACGGGGGAGTGGGCAAGCGTGTCCGGGCCCAGCAATAAGGAAGGATGGGCAGGATAGTTGAGGAGCAGCAAACCCAGCTGAAGCTCCTGATCCTCTCTTTACCTGCAGACCCACACTGATGCCTTTCTGGAAGGCTGTGACAAGGTGTAGGGGAGTCGGTATGTTGGGAGGGGTGGTGGCACTATTCGTGAAACTTTAGCAAGGCAGTGCGGATGGAAACATGACATGATTTGGGACGTGGTTTAGTAGGCCTAGTGGTGTTGGGTTGATGGTTGGACTGGATGATCTTCAAGGTCTTTTCCAACCTTTATGATTCTATGTGGTGAGACCAGGTGGTGGTTGAGCACGCTTGTGTGTGGTCCAGGTGTGTAATTCCTGGGTTCGTTTTTACCAACAGTGTTCATTGGTGACTCTGGCAATACCCATATAAACCTCAGTCTGGCTCAGAAGAAGCACCAAGGTGTGCCCACCTCTGTTTCTCAAGAGTTTGTGGGTATCTACTTCTGTCCAGGTCACAGGTACTTTTTGAAACTTTTTTTCTCTTAAATGTAGATGGTAATAGAGCTAATACTCTTTTATTGTCCTGGGCTCTCAGAACAGCTTTAAATCTTTGTATTGGGAACTTCCGTTGAGTATTTATATTTAGGATAAATAAAGTTCTAGAGTCTCCTTGATTAAGAGATTAAATACATGTTTTCTTTATTTTATGGACTACACTCTTCAAATATTCCTGAAGAAACTGCAAAAATGAAAAATCCAATATTTTTTACCTTTATCTTAACGTTGTTACTTTGAAAGGACAAAAGAGATACAAAGGAGTTTTAAAAAATAATTGTTTCTGAAGTGGGGTTCAGGCCTGTAAATTGAGTTCAAGTTCAGAAGGTTATGCTGGAGACTCATGGAATAACCTTGAAGTAGGTATTTTAAAGAAACTTACAATTTGTAATTGAATTAAATATTGTACTGAAAAAGCAAATGTATAGACCATGGCATCAAGCTTAGAAAAAGGCAGCTGAGCTTCTGTTGACAGAAGGGGAAGGCAGCTTACCTTGTGCTCCTCTCCCCAAGGATGCTTGTGGGAGGCCCAGCTCAAGAGTTTCGCTGTTGGACAGTGTCGAGTCCTGACCTACGTACGGTTGTAGCGAGAGCGATTCTTTGGACAGCTTGGAAACTCATGACCCTTTGTTTTCAAAAGACATTTTTAAAGAACAGCATTTTAGACTCCACAGCTGATCCCGTGCTTCAGAGTAGAAGAGAATTCCTTTAGTTCATTTGTCTCTTAAGAAACTCCATTCCAAGTCGGCAATCTCATCTTCTGGTCCTGGTTAAGGCATCAGGCAGGGGAGTCAGAATTTTACGGTCGAGCTTATGCAAGTACGCGTACCCCCATGCACGTTGGTTTGGTTTGTTATGAGGGTCACCCAGAGCTTTAGCAGAGGACGCTTAGCGCCTTAGTCCTGGCACTGGTTGTGTTTCAAGCAGATGGAGCACAGCAGAGCTGTGATTTAGTTGCCTGAGGTGTTAGTAGTTTNTCAGCTGTATTTGTGGAGCCNATGAGAGCTTGNGCTTTTGTGGTACCTGGTCTGCAACACTGAGCAGAACAGCAGGGCNGTTTCTTTGGTGAGGAACCTGCCCTTGGACAGTAGCCTGGGTTGTGCGGATCCGGGTCAGTGCCCACCTGGGTTAGCAAGCCTCAGGCTTTAAAGTAAATAAAGAAGTCAAGTTTTGAGCTACCGCGTTTGATTTAGGAATTCTAAAACTGGCTGGTGGAGCTGGAGGAGGCCGGGGGGGTGGCGTGAACCCCCTCCTGGCCACACCACTGAGCCCCTTCCCAGAGGAGGGCTGTGGTGTGCCCAAGCAGACTGTACCACCCGCCTCTTCTCAGCAGAGGTTTTCCGAGCGTGTCTTCGAAGCTGCGCTGTCTGGACTGGATATCTAAACCACGCTGCTCAGCCTTAAACCCTAGGGTCAGCCTCCAGAGAGAAAGTGGGGAGGGGTTTCCTCTGCTAACAGAAAGCTGTGTTAGCAGTCTCTGTGCCAGGCTGCGGTGTGGAGGGGGTGTGTGAAAATGGTCAGGGCCAGCCAGCTCACATACCCTCGGGGCCACTTTTTTTTTTTACAATTTATCGTATGAAAAATTGTATTAGCGTAGCCTAGAGTAGCCCTGAGCTCCCTGATTTAGGGCTACTTTGAATAACTCCTGGGAATCACAGACAGCCCTCAGGAGTCTCTAATGCAGGGGGGCAGCAACCAGCTCCCCTGTATCGTCGTTTCTGTGCAGTTTTTTCACTGGGAGGTGCAGACGGCCGTGCTTAATGAGGCAGTTCCCATTGCAAAAGCCAGTCTGTGGGAAGACCAGATTTCTGCTTGCAATTCACCCGCGATGGCTGAACAGTCCAGCCACAGAGTGCAAGCTGGACAGACTTTGGGTTTAGCTGTATTTCCGAATCACCCTAATATGTTATATTAATATATATGTATGTATGTGTAAATATATAATACGTATAATGTATGTATTATATACAATATCTATAACATAAAACATATATGTATAATGCTTAGTTTTTATATATATATACACATATATACAGAAAATATGTGATTTCCACTGACATCGTACTACAGAGTCAGTTACAGGCTTCCACAGTGTGTCATGACACAAAATACTGCTGACAAGGCAGTGGCCTGGCATTGATTTTAAAATCAGATTCTTCTGTAACAGTAGACACATTGTTGGTATTGATGGCGTTAGGCTCTGCAGCGTTTACTAGAACCACGTTGTTCTGGTTGCTTGCCAGATCACCGGCCCTATGGTTTCCCTTATACCTCTGTATTAAGGTTTTATGCAGCACTCAGCTCCAAAGCAAAAGCTTTAACAGGACACTGAGCCTTCAGTTCTTTCCCCTTCTCTCTGTAACTCCAGCTGCAACGCACTTTATTTAATTCACTGTAGCCGCTTCTCCATTAATTGCCCATTTATAATCCACTGGAACCATAACAATGACCTGTGCGTTAAAATGAGAGTAATGGCGTATCCCACCGCCACAGAGCCAGCCCACCTTGAAAGCCCTGACTTTACCACCACCCCACCGGATTAGAGGAGATGTGGTTTATATTAGTGACCTCAAGAAGGTTCATGCCCTCTGGGAGAAGGCTGTTCCCTGGAATGGCAGTGTGATTAATGGTTTATTTACAGCACTGACATCAAGGCTGTCAGGACTCTTCATCAGTCTTTGATGTAAAACACACTAAGAGGCCCTAGGTCATTCTTATCTGCCCAGAGAAGAGAAATCAGAAATGAGGAGCGCTTCAGTGCGGCCACTATATTGGTAATAATATTTTCCACAATGGCAACAACAGAAGAAAATTGCAGGGTCACTTCTACTTCACTGGCCTTACTGGTGAGACAGTGTGACCACAGAGAGACCGTGGTTTCTCTTTTTTGGCTGGGGGAAGGGCAGTGACGGAGCAACGGTGACAGGTAGCGTGGTGAGAACATACAGATGCCTACATCAAACCCACGGGATGCCGTGAGGGGTGGGTGCGTCAGTTCTGCACAAATCAGAAGCCGGGATGGATTTCTCATGTCCTGGGTGAAGCTGAGCTTAGACAGATATTTTTAGTGATTACTGTGTATTCCCCAGCACTACCGTGCATAGACGTTTCCAATTTTAAATATTTAATACTTTAATGCTGTTTTAGAAAAGGCTTCCGCTACTGAGAACTTCCTCTGTTTTGTTGCTGAGTTGCCTCAGCAGGGTCTGATTTTCTTCAGCTCTGCGTGCTGGTACACCCCGCGCAGCCCGCTGCTCTCCTGGGCCGGCTGATCAGTGAGATAACGTTGAGGCGTTTCCCTCAGCCCCCTGATGGGAACGGGCTCGCTGACACCCGGCACGTTTGCACGGGCAGCCGTCTCCTCCCCTGCCCGATCCAGCTCCTGCAGTGCAGGGCTCTGGCGGGAGAGCTTTGGAGTCGGGGGCGTTACGCATCGTTGTGCCTGTGATGCTTCGGTTCTGCATTGCCTTCACAGGGGACTGACTTAAAAATGACTAAGATGCCGGAGAAGTTCTCCTGGGCCCAGCTGAAACGCTAACTGGATGAAAACCAGTTACTGAATCCGAGCCAGATAAGATTGAAAATAACGCTGGTGAGGGAAGAAAACTATGTTGGCGAGCCTCAGCTTCCCCAGAATTTCTCTCTGCTGAGAGGTCTGGCACTTGCGTTATCAGCGTGTTCCAACCCACTTGGCTTGGCGTGGGCTCCTCGCTGCTTCCCAGTGCCTGAGCAGCACAACCCCGTGAGATAGCTCTTCTGCGTACGATAGCCTGGCAGGCTGCGCTCCTTCTTGCTGGGTTAAGATCTACAGATAGCAATCTGTGACTTGTAGGGATATGCATAGGATATATGCCTGTGAATAAAACCGTTGATCCTAACAGGGCTCTGGTTTGTTCAAAACCCCGTTAACAGGCTTGCTTGGCAGAGGTGGCTTCCCAGAGCACGTTTGGCTGGGGCCTGCTCCCTCCTTGGCTTCTTGTAGAGTACTGGATGGAAATTAGTGCATGTAGTGAGGACCACGCAAAGCAAGTGGTTTCCATTAGAGCCAACGAGTCCTTAAACATAAAAATGTACACAAGATGTCCATGCAACGGGACCCAGTGACTTCTTGATGGCAGGTGTTACTTACGGGAAGCAAAAAGCTCAGGGACGTAGTAGTAACAAACCACTCAAAAAGAGCAATCAAGAAAAAAGTACAGAAGCAAATTAAAGTTTGCACCCGATGAAAACAGAGTTAAACAAAGCTGCACTTCCCTGTCCTAGTTTTAGTCCTCTAAAAGGCCTTTAGGCATTGCAGTAGATGGTTTCTAGTCTGCATGTGAAGTTCCTAACTACCATTAGTCAAGCGATTGTAATTAGCAGTCTAATTGACTTTGCTTCCTGAAGGAGCAAATTGCAAATGCTTTGCATATTCATTATTTGACATGTCTCCTAAGTTTCTTAGGGAAATAATTCTCAGCTATGGACTATTTGTAAATATTTCATTCTCTACATTTGACCTTTTGGCTGTTGGCAACTTAAATAGATTTTTCTTTCTTGGTTGGATGCCCCTTAATTAGTCAAAGTCTTGTATGGCAAAGATGATATACGAGTGTAAAACCTTAAATGCCCAGCTCTGGTTAAGCAGGTAAAGTGAGAAATACTCATATGCTTCCACTAGAATACTGCTAAGGAATACGTACACACATTAGTGAAAAAAAAAAACCCTTTTGATGCAAACATTTCATGCAGACGAAAAAAACCCACGTGAAAATTTTGCTAGAAGATGCAACATTGCTTTCCAGCTTTACCCTAGAAGATGTAGTATTTTCGTGGCGAGTATTTCCATTTGATTAGTACAGTTCTGTGTACAGAACCCAAACCAGAAATATTGGAGAAGAGAGGAGGAAAAAAGAATACACAGAAAATCACTCTGTGTTGGTGACTTTCCCTGTTTCTTCTGCCCCACGTTCCATGGAAGATTCGAGGTAACAGAAGTTTATGTGGCTGGTGAGTCACAACCAACAATCATTATACTCAATACACACTATACATATATTTTGGTATTTTCCAGCTCCCAGAGAAAGTTGCATAATTTTCTCATTTTCTAAAACTTTCCCAGACCACTCCCTTTGTAAAATCTGTTAAAGGGCTTTTAGCCATGTTGTGGTCACAGCTCTGTCCCCTGTGCAGCTTGCTGGTCCCAAAATACGACTCGGTGAACTCGGAACAAAGTTGGTCTCCCCTCAGAAGCCCCCACTCCCTTTCTTCTCTCCCTCTCCCATCTCCACATGGGAAAAGAGCCTAAGTCATTAAATGCTGCAGGGTTTGTTGTTGGTGATGAGCAGCTGCAGCGTAGAAATCGGCTACAGAAACCTGGATTTTCTGGCACTTGTCTTGGGAAACACATAGACCTGCAGCCTGGTCCTCTCCCACCACTCTTGTCTCGCTGATGCCACCTGAGGCTCATTCCTGGCCACACACATCTCTTGGTTCCCTCCACACCAGCCAGAGAGGTCCCTCCACTCCTCTGCTGCCTGCCAGCCTGCCCACCTGCCCTGGGGGATGACGGCAGCCCGAGCTACTCAGGGGCTGTCTTCTCCAGGGCTTTGGTTGAAGCACTCTGGGTGAGAAGCCACCGAGGGCTGGGGAGCACCAAGGCACCAGCAGCCAGGGAGCTCTGTCATTTGGGTGCAGGGATGGGGCATCCAGAGCTGCTCTGGGATGCTGATGGTCAGACCAGGATAAGGAGCTCCCCGTTTTGGTCAGACTCCATCCTGCCTGCAGCAAGCCAGCAGAAAGGAGAGACTGTCCTCCCCTTGCAGGGAGAGGGCCATGAAGTTGATCCGAGGGCTGGAGTGCCTCTCCTATGAGGGCAGGTGGAGGGAGTTGGGGCTGTTCAACCTGGAGAAGAGAAGGGTCCAGGGTGACCTTAGAGCAGCTGCCAGTACCTGAAAGGGCTACAGGAAGGATGGAGAGGGGCTTTTCACAAGGGTGTGCAGTGATAGGACAAGGGGGAACTGCTCTAAACTAAAAGAGGGCAGATTTAGATGAGATATCAGGAAGAAATTCTTCCCCAGGAGGGTGGTGAAACACTGGCCCAGGCTGCCCAGAGAAGCTGTGGCTGCCCCCTCCCTGGCAGTGTTCAAGGCCAGGTTGGATGGAGCTCTGAGCACCCTGGT
>Ga0065711_1045733_pt1 | contig 13290 bp, 3 predicted proteins | sample Hoacrofraction12_FD_59098 | JGI IMG/M metagenome (GOLD analysis project Ga0065711, IMG submission 59098) | Hoatzin crop microbial communities from Cojedes, Venezuela - Epithelial fraction 12 v2 (version 2) | ecosystem: Host-associated > Birds > Digestive system > Esophagus > Crop | place...
AAGGAAAGGAAAGGAAAGGAAAGGAAAGGAAAGGAAAGGAAAGGAAAGGAAAGGAAAGGAAAGGAAAGGAAAGGAAAGGAAAGGAAAGGAAAGGAAAGGAAAGGAAAGGAAAGGAGAACAGCAAAATGCAAGGCAAGGAAAGGTGAAAGGGAAGAGGAAAGGATCCAAAGATTTTATTTAAATTTTTATAGAGTACAAAAATTACTACTTACTACAGCTAGAGAACAAAAAGTTTTAAATGAAGGAAGTGAAAATTCGTTTAGGTTCATTATACTTGGTAACAAGATGTAGCACCAACCATTACAAGACAGATGGACAAAAGGTGGCTTTTAAAATTCTGCATGAAAATTCTTCAGCTCCTAATGGGGACAGGTATATGTGGGCACAAAATCTATCTTAATATCTTCCTTCCAAACACTGGAAACAAGCTTTGATTGTGAGAAGGAACAAGGATAAACAAAAAAGTCTGTTTCTACTTTGGTTTTGAAATGAAATGTAGACTTCAGCACCTCACATTTCCTTATAGATTTGGATCTCATTGTTGGCATCGTAAGTTATCCTGTATATCTTTCCCATATATTGCCCTTCTCCTCACCTCACACAAAATCAGCTAAAACCCCTCTCATGGCACTACTGACGGAGTTTTGCCAAGTTCATAACTTCCAAAACCCTGTAAGAGAGAATTTCCTGGTGTATAGGATGTGTCAATCGGATTAGAGAGACAGAGAGGGTATATTTGGGAAAGATAGGTCTTTGAAAACACAGACAACTGTGAGCGTGTTCAGTTCTTTGGCCAAGATGCTTGACTTTTCAAAGTCTGAGAAAAGCTTCCTTGAGGGATATGAATTTTACATGAGTTACCATATATCACTGTATTTGCTTTTTTGACAGACTGCCTTTTTTTAGCTCATTAATACCATTTTCAATGGGTGATTTAATCACTCACATACAGGGGAGATCTGTTTTCCTGTGTCTTAGGTATGGCTCATTAATGGCTCATTTCTTAAAAGTGTGTGCCAACTTTTAGTTCAGCCAAGGTCCTTAGTATACCCAGATAGTGGTTAGATGTAATACATTCTTCCTAAAGTTGTTTCTACTCATTGCTCAGCTTGTGTCAGGAGCAAAGGATATGAAAGGTATTGGCCCCAGCTGTCTACTGTTCTAGCATTAACTATAATTTGCTAAATCAGCTTGGAGTAAATACTCTAGTGTCCAGGAAATTTTATTTAATATATAGCAGGCCAAACTAAGCACAGGATACATGTGCATGCAACCGATGTAAATCAGCAATTGTTATTGCTACAACTCTTCTGCAAATTATGTTGAACAAATATGATTTCTTCTTTATTATTATTTTTCTTTTGTTGGATTTTTGTTTGTAGAACATTCAAAAAATAAACATTTCTCATGCATACCAGATTACTTTCCAGATTGAGTTACAGGATATTTTATACTTTGTTCTGGACTATTTATTTTTGTGAATGCCTTTTTGAACCTTATTGAACCATTTTCCCTAGTAAGTGACTAATTGATGTTCTTACATTTTGTCAGATCAAAAGAATGAAGTTTTTACTTAGTGTATCCCCAGTTCGGATTTTATGATTGCTGTCTCTGATTCTCAGAAGGAAGCCAATTCACTTTGTAAAAGAATTTGGGTGATGAGTGCTCTATTTTCTTCTACTTTTTCTGACAAAAAGAGCATTAAAAGCAATGTGTTGAGACTTCAGAAGAAAAAGAATTCATGACAGAAACTGGATAGACAAAACCAAATGGAAGAGATCTCCACAAATAATGGGTAATTGTTTAGGTTGCTACCATCTCTCAGCCTGCTGTTATATCTTTAGGAGTTTTACTTTAATATTGTTCTGGAAGTAAGAACTTGAACCTAAGTCCTTTCCCTGGGTAACCGGTCTCCGAGTCAAGTTAATGAATAATTCATGCATGTTCTTTTATTTTCTCTATCCTAAATACCTGATCATTTCATGAAAATAGAATTAAATACATCAAGGGAAAATGAAAATTCTCTATTCTATGAAATTATATCATGATTAATATTTTTCCGTGGAAGTGAAGTCAAATCCTTTCAGACAGAACAAATTTTCACTCCCTCAGACAAGAAATCAATGAAATAATGAACAGTGCATACCACATTTCCATTGCCTTTGGCACTTAACCTGAAAATAGGCAGATGTCTGTATATGCTGTTTGGGGTATAAGAATCTTCTTATAGCAATGAATAAGCTACCATAGTCTTCAAGGCAAATGAGCTTAACACATCCTCTTCTGATATTACCCTTTTGACTTTCTTTGCCATCCCACTACATTAGTAGACTAGCTTTCTTGCCTCCAGCTTCCAGATGCTTTATTCCTTCTAGGCATGAAGCTAAGAAGTAAGCATCTCACTCAAGCACACAAATGTAAGTAGTTAAAGAGACCAGAGACGGGGTGCTTCAACAATCTGTCTTGCAATACTTTGTTCTTTCTGAGTCTACTTCTCAGATTCTCTGTGACTTTATTCAGAGAGAACAGTTCTTCCCTTCTTTTCAGCAATGAACATCTGCAAGGAGTCCTGCACCTCTCAGGGTATATGTAAGCATCTTATTCCATGGTGTACCAGATCTACTCAGAAGGACAACATTAAGACAGAAGAGAATCTTGGCACCTTCTATAGAGAATGTACTTGCTTATATAACCAAAAAGCATCTAGCACATACTCAGTTTATCATTTCTTGAAGACTAACCAGGAACACAAAATAGAGGTGGATTCCCTTCAGTGGGACCTTAGGCATCAAGAATTCTTCAAGTAAGGAGATAAATAATCCATCTGGTATGCACTTTCTAAAGAGAGAATTATTAGTTTCTCTTTTCTCTATAAACTCATGTAGGTAATTCATTAGGGTCCATTAGTAAAATTACTCATGGTTTATGTAGTGTTACTGTTATTGCTATTTCTGTTATTATTCCTATTCCTATTACTGGTACTATTAGTGGAGTTATTATTATCTCATATTCCAGTCATGAACCAGGTTCTTCTTGTCCTATTTTGATTTTCTGTTTTAAGGCTGAGAGTCCTTTTTTTTCCTTTTAATATCTTGGTACTGTGTCAGAAATTCACTTGTTCCCAGCCTGCGAAGCAATGAGGATTGCCAAATTTGGCACAGAATCTTTCAATCTCTAAGAGTAGGAAGTCTTCTAAGAGGAAACTGCCTCTCCCTCTCTTTCTCATACACGTGTTCATTCACACGTACATATATAACTGGAAACTAAAATGACATTGAAGGAATGTTTAAGGTGGATACAGAAAGCAATGAGTGAAAGAAAATGTTAGTCAAGGGTGAAAGGTACCATATGTCCTCAAAAGCCTTGGCACAATGGGGTACCTCCTAAACAGCTTTTTTAATGCACCCTGTCGTGCCTAGGTATTGATAGACATATGGTACATTTCACCCTGAACTGTGAATTTCCTGAAACAGCTGTAATGTTTTTTTTAATGTTTTTCTGGATAATGACACATGTGCAGCATACATTGTTTAACCATTCTTCCCTGGCACTTTAGGGGGCCTAAGTACTTTATCAGTCTATAGAAAACAGGATATCAGTGGACCATTTGTCTTCTGGTTGCATAAATATGTCTTATTCATTGACATATTCTGCACAGGCTTAAAGTTGTTAGTGACTGTGGACTGTGAGAAGTCCAGCAAAATATTCAAGATTGCTGCCTTCTGGTAAGATTGCAGACAGGCTCAAGACACAGGCACATAACAGAGTTAAGCAAGAGAGTAGCTCACAGCTTTGATAGTGGAACGGTTTATTTTCTTACTATTATTTTCCCAAGATAAGCAGGGAAAACTGCATGGGCACACATGGACAAATCACAACGGACCCAAGTGAAAACATATAAAGTAATGAGATAATGTGATATTGGTATACACCTGTTATTCTCCCTGTAGTTCTAATTGCTCTGTGTACCTCCTCCTGTGACATGTCACCCTTTATACACAGCACAACATCATCCATTTTTTATTTCACTGCTGACTGGTAAATTGTAATTTCTTAATTATTATGATCAGTTACTGGCAGTGTGAGATTTAGCTTATAAATCTGTTTGAGCAATAGATCAAAGGAGAGAAATTATATTATTTTCTCTTTCTTGTTATTTAAAAAACCCAAATGTACAAATGTTAAGATTAAGAAGTTTTTAAACAGTAATTTGGATAAATACAACTGATTTTCTCATACCAGAAACATTATTTGAACTATTTTCTTGCAGTCCTTTAGAGGAGTTACTGACTGATGAAAAACTTTCAGTTAATAAAATTTTAAAGACTGTTGTTACTTTTTTAATTGTTACTGCACTTTGCTTTTGTTATCACCTCCTTTCTGTAAAGGACACAGCATGTTTTACAGGTCATCAGTCTCTTCACCACTTCTGTGGAGTAATACATTGCAAAAATAGAATTTTTGTTTGATAAACCAGACCAGTCATGCATCTGAGTGACTTAGAGAGATTGGTACTATAGCTTTACATTAATTTCATCTTCTCTTTCCTAAAACTTTAGATCACATATTCAATCACAGCAGATAAAAATAAGCAAGAAGAAATAAATAAGCAGTTTCCCCACCATATAGTTTATAGAAGTAGCATCTACTTCATTATCTTATCATTGATTCCTGGACTGCATTGCTAGATTATCATGTTAAAGAGCTCTCACATGTAGAATCAAACTGCTCCTTTATTAAAATAACTGTTTCTAGAAGTGCTGTGGTCAATAGAAAGCACATATAAATTTGCTAGTTTTGATACATAAAAGGAAAAGAGTCATGAATAATGAGAGTTTAGCTGCTTTCTGGGGTCTTTTATGTTTTTTTCCCTGCAAGGATTATCTTCTAGATGTTTTCATGTGTCCCCAGTCATGCCCAATGTGCTAGTTTGAAAACTGATGTTGCTGATTTCCCAAGCTTATTTAATTAAGATAACTCTGGCCCTGTCACGGGTCTTACTCACACACTTGTTCATTTCTTACTCAGAGATTACTTCTACCTACCCAAATTTCAAGTCAATCAAATCCTGTCAGATGCTGCCTCAGTTCAGCCCCAGCCCTCTACTTTCACATCAAATTCGCAAAGCAGATCCTCCCCCTCATTTAATTTTGCCTTCCTCTTCTCTCCTTCTGCTCCTTCTGGTATACTACAGCATTTTCCTGATGCCTGGGGAGTGAAATTGCAAGGTCCTCCCACCTTTTCAAAGGAGGTACTGCACTGAGGAGGAACAAGAAATGTCGAGCACTGAGGAGGAACAAGAAATGTCGAGAATAGAGTAAAATACAGCAGCGTTTTCCTGCAGCAGAACTGCCTTAGTGCTTCTCTCCCAGAGGAAGGCAAACAGGGTAGGCAGGTGGTTGAATGAGTTTCCTTTTCCTCTCCCATGTAAGACCAAAATCTGTGAGAATACTGGAATTTATTGCATTTGTATTGTAAGACTCATTCCTGACAAAATACACTTACTGAATCTCACCTAAGTACAGAAAAATACAAGCTGTACTTCTCCAGGGAGACGCATTTGTCAACACTTGTAGTAGGAACTAGAGAACCATGAGCGTAGAGATTCTGATGACAACAAAGTGGTTTTAGGCTTCTATCTAACAGGCTGTACCTGAATTATAAAATAATTGCATATGTCTCATTATTTCAGAAAGAAAATAACTGGAAATGTAATTTTTAAAAAAAGTCATGATCTTTAAATGGTCTGATTTTCATATGTCTCTTTCAGGCTTTCATAATATTTATGATTGAAAATACCATACTATTAATATGCTAATTAGCACTAATACCAAATCACTCTATGATTATCCAAACAAATGTAAAAAAAAATAAGTAAAATTTGATCTTTTAAACTTTTTTACTTCAAAGTATTTAATGTTTTTCACACTGGCACAAGATAACACTCCTAACAGGACAAGAAGGTGAGCTGCTTTGTCTGTTTTGTGTATAGAAATCTCGTCATTATGGGGAGGTCTGAATCTCACAGTGTTACACCCAGAGTCTCATTAGTAACTTAAATTTGTACTTATATCTTAACAGATATGGGCTTGTTCATTACGAAACTCAACAGATGCTGGACAACATGCTTCAGGCTGAGTTTTGTTTAATTTTCAATGTGTTTTGAATGTCTTGAATTTTTTTGTCTAATCTACAATCAAAATAAATCCCTAGCAACAAAATCTTAAAATTTCATTCTTCTGCAATTGTCTACAATTTGCCAGCTTTCCAGTACAGCCCTTCCTAATTGTAAACTCAAACACCAGCAATCAAACACAGAAGTATTGATGGAAATGAAAACTCCTGGAACTTAACAGCAAAACAAATGCTGAAGTGAGAGATTTATGAACACAAAAGAATTTTTGAGGTTCTGAATGTTAGAACGCAGCTCCATCCAAACTTCCTGTTGTACTCTAAATAGCTAACCTAAGAGCTCAGTTGCTGCCCAAAGCTTGCAGATTAAAACGGCAATTAAATTAATTTAAATTACATATATCCACAAATTGTTTTTCAGTTTTATATCATAGGTAAAGATTAGCCCTGGAAAATATCATCACAATGTGCTGGTTGGTGTTGAGCGTTAGAAGACTTCTTTTTTTGTACAGAGGAAAAATTAGGATTTATAGTAAATAGTAATTGTCTAATAGAAATATAACACAGGTTCACAGGGGTCTCACAAGGTGCTGATATTCTGGATCCTGAAGTTTTATACAGCAATAAGTATTAGACAAAATATTCACAGCTATGAAAAGGGAGAACATAAAGACAAATCTGCACCTAGATGGAAAAGGTGTCCTCTAGTTACCAGAAATGCACCCCCTCATAGGAGAAGTTTTCTTATTCCTTTGTAAACAGAAAGACAATGAAGAGCAGTATTATTGTCATATAAATCCAAATCACACTAATAGACAGTATATAGACCTACAACTCATTCTGTTTAAGTAACATTGGGTAGAAAATGATGCAATGCTGTAAAGGTACACACCTAGATTCACAGACTGTCTTTTTTAAAAATTTCCCCATAAGCTCCATATGTTTCACAGATCAACCTCTGTGTAAAATTTTCCACTTCAAAAAGGGATATGAACTCATGCAAACACGGGTTTTAATATTCTAGATTACTACTTATAAGCAAGTACTCTTCTCTGATATTAGCCTACATAAAACCCAGTATACTATCAGTTTTTGCAGATTCTTGCTCTAGAATTGAAACATGTCTAAAATGTACATGAGACCAGATGCAGCTCAGAAACATTTATGCATTCTTCATTGGCAAGAAAATGGTTATTCTCTAAAATAACTGCAAAATTTTGATTTTTTTCCCCATCCCCATTTTGTTGTTGAAATCTGAAAATCTTTAATTAGCCATTTATTTACTTGGAAATGCACACATATGTACACCTATTACAAAAATGCTGTCAAAACACCAAAATAGAGCAAAAATAGGTAGGTCTACTCAAAAAAAAAGGGGATCCACAAATTACTATTGCCATCTATTGGTAATACCTTGGAACTAAAAAGATGTTATAATTTGTATAACAGATTAAATAATCAAATAGTTGAGTCATGACATCCTACCAGTAGAGAGACTTACAAAGGAAACAGGATATTACTGCAATTATTTGCAAGACAACAGTTCTCGAAGAATATCTTCAGTGGGAGACGTGGGTATGTTTGGAGGTGTTCTTGTCTGTTTTTGAGAGTTCATAGAATCATAGAATGTTTTGGGTTGGAAGGGACCTTAAAGATCGTCTAGTTCCAAACCCCCTGCCATGGGCAGGGACACCTGCTAGACCAGGTTGCTCAAAGCCCCATCCAACATGGCCTTGAACACTTCCAGGGATTGAGCACACACAGCTTCTCTGGGCAACCTGTGCCAGTGCCTCACCACCCCCATAGCAAAGAATGTCTTTCTTACATCTAAGCTAAATCTACCCTTTTTCAGTTTGAAGCCATTGCCCCTTGTCCTATCACAACAGGTCCTACTGAAAAGTCTGTTCCCTTCTTTCTTCTAAATCCCCCTTAAGTATTGAAAAGCTGCAATAAGGTCTCCTCAGAGCCTTCAATTCTCCAGGCCAAACAACCCCAGCTCTCTCAGCCTTTCCTCATACAAGAGGTGCTTCATCCCTCTGACCATTTTTGTGGCCTCCTCTGGACCTGCTCAAAGAGGTTCACGTCTTTCCTGTGCTGAGGGGTCCAGCTGAGAGTATAGTCTGTGTTTTTCAATTAATAATGTTAATAAAGGAGCTGGAGCTAACAATCCCAAATCCTGCAAAACAGTACTTTTTGCACTATCCAATAAAGGACTCATGTGCCTAAAAACTCTTCAGAGTCACTCAGACTTTCAGTCCTTTAGCGCACAACCCAGCCCTGGTTTGAGCACATCGGCAGAGGTGAACGGCTTCTCAGTGGAATCCAGAAGAGTGGCATCTCTGAGCATGAAGCTGTTTAACACCTAGCTTCCTAGGCTGGGCACTGGGTTGTATTTGAAAGATGTCTGGACCTGATGCACCCAGGTTAGTGTTATAGAGGACGAGCTTCCATCTCCACTGGGATCTACAGCTTGAAGGCCTCTCTTCACTGTCCAAACACTGTCAATAGAGTGAATAAGGCCACTTTTATGTGACAGCCTAAATAACTTATTTGTGCAGAGAGCAGGAAGGTCACATTCGTCTCCTGGTTTGGCTGGGGTTGCACTCCCAGCTATCCTCCCAGGAGACTTTTTCACACTGACTATGTTTTATTCTGAGAGCAAGAGGGGAGTGTTCAAATACTGCTCTCACTGAGGGTGAAAGACAATAAATCAAGAACAGGGAACTCGAGGGAGGCCATGAGTAGGGCATTTGGCTACCAGATAAGATCCCTTGTTTGCAACTTTCTTTCCAAGAGTCCTTCTGCTTTTTGCAAGAATCAGCCTCACCATTAAGGTGGCTCACTTCTGAATAAATACACAGAACTTCTCTGTCCTGGGCAAGTGCTCTGACCAGCAGCATATTCAATGCCAAAACCATCAAAAATACTGAGCACCAGCATGTGTTAGAGGTAAGAGGAACCTGTGACCACAGGTCCCAGCAGAAGCTGATGCTATCAATGCGTGTGAGGTGTATGGTGACAGTATAATCCAGCTTGGGACACTCAGGAATTACTGACCTAATTCACACATTAAATGCCTAAATACTTTCTTGGTAACAAACATTAACCCCTGACTAACCATTCTGAAGGTGTTCCCAGTGTTGTAATTTTCAAATGTTATGCATATCCAGTCCAGGGTTATTAATTATTCTCTTCGGGAAGTAATACAGAATCCACAGCAAATGAATGGTGAAGAAATAATTATTTTCAATAATGACTTACATTGCATTCTAATTATTCCATTTTAATTTTTATGCCCGATTTTCTGTTAGACATTCTGTTATAATATGTAAGTGTTTTTTAAGACAGAAATGTCTGCTTTGGAATCAGCCACCATAAGCCATGGTTTGTTGATTGAAACAATGGATTTATGTGCTGTTTCAAACGAATCAAAAAAAGGAGTAATGCTTCATATCAGTGAAATAGACACATTCAGACAGAAGTTATCCAGAATTTGTATATATCTTCTTTCTTAAAATATGACAGAATTTTTCCTTTTTTAACTGATTCAGAAAAAAGAGTTTTGCCTGTTTTTTAGTCTGTGAGGAGGGATTACAATATTAGTTTGCTGGTGTAATGATAGCAGTGGCATTGTCTTTACTGACATCCCCATCTTCATGCTTCTAGTTTCTCAAAATCAAGGTCCCTACTCTGTGCTCAACCCATTTTCTCTCCTCCCACCGATGCTTCTTTTTAATTGTCAAAGAAGGATCAGATGCTAATGTCATAACTTCACCATGTACTCCATCAACACTTGTGTTGGACATATTCATTTTCCAGATTATAGCTACACCTCACCAACATCATATTCCTCTCCTGACCTTGTTTCCAACTCTGAGGCCAACACAGATCTCAGTCAGACTGGTGATTAAATTGAAGTCTGCTTCTGCAAAGGAGAAGACAAGACAACTCCATTCCCAATGGATGTGGAACATCATACAGTGAAAGCAAAGCAGTTGCTTTAAGGACGATCTTCCCCAACAAACTCAGTATCCTGAGACAGCATAAGCTCCTTAGCCCCTGCTATAAACAGCCACAGACTTTATGCCTGTGTCCACAGCTTTTACCTCTTGCTGAGATATCATAGTATCTCTGGTTTTAGGGAGGTAGATAGGGGTACAGGGTCATACCATATTTCCTCTGCCTCTTTGGTGGGTTGGCATTGGCTGGACACCAGATGCCCACAAAAGTCAGTCTGTCACTCACCTCCTCAGCTGGACAGGGGAGAGAAAACATAATGAAAAGCTTGTGGGTCGAGATAAGGGCAGGGAGAGGTCACCCACCAATTACCATCACAGGCAAAACAGACTCAGTTTAGGGAAAATTAATTTAATTTATTAGAAATCAAATCAAAGTAGGATAATGAGAAAATAAAAACTAAGACTTAAAGCACCTTCCACCCAACCATCCCTTCTTCCTGGGCTAAACTTTACCCCTAAATTCTTTATCTGCACCCACCAAGCAGAGAAGGGAACAGGGAATGGGGACTGTGATCAGTTCATCACATGTTGTCTCTGCCACCCCTTCCTCCTCAGGGGGAGGACTCCTCACACTCTTCCCCTGCTCCAGGCGTGGGGTGCCTTCCATGGGAGACAGTTCTCCATGAAATTCTCCAATGTGAGTCCTTCCCACAGGTTGCAGGTCTTCACAAAATGCTCCAGCATAGGTGCCTTGTACAGCGCGCAGTCCTTCAGGAACAGGCTGCTTCAGCGCGGGTTCCCCACAGAGTCACAAGTCCTACCAGCAAACCTGCTCCAGCATGGGCTCCTCTCTCCATGGGTCCATAGGTCCTGCCAGAAGTCTGCTCCAGTGCAGGCTTCCCACAGGTTCACAGCCTCTTTCGGGCATCCATCTGCTCTGGCATGGGGTCCTCCATGGGCTACAGGTGGAGATCTGCTCCACTGTGGACCTCCATGGACTGCAGGGGGATAGCCTGCCTCACCATGGGCTTTATCATGGGCTGCAAGGGAATCTCTGCTCAGGTGCCTGGAGCACCTCCTCCCCCTCCTTCTTCACTGACCTTGGTGTCTGCAGAGTTGTTTGTCTCACATAGTATCAGTCCTCTCTCCCCTGCTGTTTCTGCACTGTTTCTTCCCCCCTCCCCCCTTCTTAGACATGTTATCCCAGAGGCACTACCACCGTCGCTGACAGGCTCAGCCTTGGCCAGCAGCGGGTCTGTCTTGGAGCTGCCTGGCATTGGCTCTGATGGACACAGGGGAAGCTTCTCGCAGCTTCTCACAGAAGCCACCCCTGTAGACTCCCCGCTACAAAAACCTTGTCACACAAACCCAATACAGCCTCACTCCTATCCCTGCTCTGCTGGGATAAACTGCTATTTAAATAAATTTCCTCCACAACAAGAGTGCTTCACAGGTAAAAAAAGAAAAAGGTTGGTTGTGCAAAAACAGAGGCCATGGCCAAGGACTGCTGAGGCAAAGCACTGCAATTCTTGGGAGACTGCTGTCTCAGAAGCTGCTCTGCCACTTCTGGAGCTTTTGCCATCAAAATACCATCATGCTGTAGCCCTAGGCAACTTCTTGCTTTGCCTAAGGCCATCCCTGGTGCCTAACAACACACAAGCCAGATTTCAAACTGTCACTGTTCCCATTTCTGACACCTCTGTTGCATCCCAACAAGAGCATCTCTTTGAAATTGTTCAGAAATCACTAGCAGGAAACATTGCAGTGGCTGAGTCTCTTCTTGCCTGGAAATATGACCTGCACAAGGTATTATCCCCTAGTCATTCAGGAAAAATAATTCTCATTCCATTCAGTTAATTCACGTTAGCTGAAACTGATCTAAACTTCTGCTTATTGTAATCAAGACATAGCAGGAGATGAGAGTGAGAATCTTTATGGTTTTTAACATGAAAATGTTTTCAATTAAGTGGTATTTACCTTAGGAAAATGTCAAACATTTCCTCCTGCACTTTGTGTTACTACACTTCAGTGAAGCCAGTTTTTGCAAGACTCTGCAAAATACATATCTGGTTGGCTACATTTGTGCAACGTAACAAGTCAGAAATGTTGTGTCTTGACAATGAAAGAACAAATTTTTGAGCAGAGAAAAATATGGAGAAAGAGCTTCAAACACAGTGTCTCTAGTTCTTTTTTTTTCAACCTGCATTTTTCTTTTGTGGCTACTCCTAAAGCAATTTTTGAAGTACTTCACCATGTTACAGAGAGGCAGTAACAATCTGCACCATGCAAATTGCCTAAGCAGTCTTCTAAACGCAACACTTTTTGTGCTTGTCAGACTGAAGGGCAGAGAAAATGAGTAATTTTAAATCTTAAACTCCTTCATTCCAGGTGTCTAACTACGACCATGATTTGTGTAATCTGGTTAACAAAAAAGTACATTTGTATTCCCTTGTAACACAGAAATTGATATTTGTCACTACTTCTGAACTCTAAAGGGGCTGAACAAAATTTTCTTCGCACTTTGTGTTTCCCGTCTTTCACCGATAACTCAGAGATGGTTACTGTTAAAATTATGTTGTAACTTGAGGCAACTTCACAGTGTTCCGGTTTTCGGCTGCAGCCAGCAACAAAAGCGTCACGCAGCCTCCCCTCCCCCCGCCGCGGTGTGGAGGAGAATGGAAAGAAACAGGCAGAAAATAGTAGGTCGGGATAAGGGCAGTTTAACAGAACAGCAAACAAAGGGAACAGTAACAACAACGATACAGAAAAGGGGAATACACAGAACAAACCCGCAGAACAGAGCCCACAGAACAGAACTGCTCTCGGACCAAACCGTTGCTGTGCCCTCCCGAGCTGCAAGAGAGTTCCTGCCGATGCCGCCCCTCCCCACTGGAACCCAGCATGACAGCACACGGTATGGAATACCCGGCTCTGTTTGGCCAGGTTGGGGTTGGGTCAGCCCACCTGGCTGTGCCCCTTCCTGGATTCCAGTGAAAATTAACCCTGTCCTGGCCGAACCCGGGACATTATCCACCCCTTATTCCATACCATCTACGTCATGCCCAGGTCCCCCACTGTGCAGCTGATCACCACCACTTCTCCTGTCTCCAGATATCATTCCCTTAGTCTATGGATCATCACTCTAAAGTGTCCGTTGAGTTCATTTAATCCATGACTTGGGGCTCCATCTGTCGTAATG
>Ga0065711_1011145_pt1 | contig 13289 bp, 10 predicted proteins | sample Hoacrofraction12_FD_59098 | JGI IMG/M metagenome (GOLD analysis project Ga0065711, IMG submission 59098) | Hoatzin crop microbial communities from Cojedes, Venezuela - Epithelial fraction 12 v2 (version 2) | ecosystem: Host-associated > Birds > Digestive system > Esophagus > Crop | place...
TTTTTTTTTTTTTTTTTTTTTTTTTTTTTTTTTTTTTTTTTTGGGCCAGCATGAGTGTTTGTGTGTCTACACAGTGAAAATTGACTTTATATTTTTTTCCTTTCTTACCTGGTTGGTTTTCTGGCATGCTGTGTCCCTGCTCTGTGCCCTAATGTAGCTTCTGCAACCACTAGTGCCAGCAAAAGGGAAGTGGTGAGTGACAGCTAGGGATGGAGGCGAAGCCTGGAGTGCCCCTTTGCTGACAGCGTGGATGCCTGCCTGATAAAGACAGCTACATAACTTAAGCTTAAGATAATAATTAAAGAAATGAGAAACAGGGACTTCATGCAAAGTGATGAATCCCAAGTTTGACGTTTAGTTTTAGTTCCATAGCTCTCTTGTTAGCTTCTGTCAAAGTCTGCGTGCGTCTTTTCTGCCTTGAAGAATGTGTTTTGAAGGATTCCTAGTTAAGCGTTTACTAAGTGGGTGTTAGACCTGTTGCATGAGCTGAGCAGAAAGGGACTGAAACAGCCGGGTCGCCAAATGCTGAGATGAGTTCTGGCTGGGTGCTTTGGGAGCTGTGAGGCTTGGATGGGATCAGAACAACTGCCTGAAAGAAGACCCGAATGTTAAATATAATGGCTCTGAGCTGGTGCTGTGGGCTCAGCGTGGCTTTTGTCGCTGGCTGTTTGTGCCCGGGCAGCTGCGGTCAGCTCCGGCCTGGGCAGTTGTCACCAGAGCCGGGTTAATACCGGACGGGGGACCTGTCTGTTCGTTGTGTCGGCACTGTGACAGCAGTGGTAGCCTGTCCTGCTTTGCAGACTGTTGTGTCGCCCGCGGCGTACCGGGACGGGACGCACGGCTGCCCAGCACGGGCAGCGGCTGGGCGAGGGCAGGAGCCTCCTTCCTCCCCAGCAGCACCAGCGCTGCGTTCGCAGGGCCCTGCAGGCAGCTGGAGCAGAAAACTGGTTCAGCACACAGACACTGAATTGCGTAGGATTCGGCTTTCTTGTGAACGGAAGCGGGCCACGTAACTGGCTGAAGATCTGTCTGCTTAGTAATGACAGAGTCTCATTTTGTGTGATTTGGTGTTGAGTTGCCAGTGCTGGTCATGTTGAAAGCCGCTGGCGGCCGCTGCGGTCTGTTTGGTGCTCCTCTCCCAGGCTGCTGCTGCTCTGCTGATTCCCATTCTGCTGCCACGCACCCTTCCTCTTTTCAGGAGGGCTGGTACGTCTGCAGGGCTTGGCCAGGATAGCTGCAGCAGTGTTAACACTGGCTATCTCAACACAGCTGCCATCCGCCAAAAAATGCAGATTCTTTTATTCACCAAAATTAAAAAAAAAACCAAACAACTCGATAGGAAGAAGTAATTTTCATGGGAGAAAAACTGAAAGCAGTGTTTCACCCTCATAAACAACACAAAATCCCAGCTTCTCATAAACATTTCTCACTGGCTGAAGTATTGGATGTGCTGCTACCATGCTAGAGATGTGTGTTACCCCTGGCAAAAGTGAAGGTGAGATCCTTGTTCTGGCAGTCGCGGAACAGACCACTCGTCTGCGTAAGTTTTGACCCATCCATCATCTAAGCAAGCACGACCTGCTCGTTGCAACTGAACAAAAGGATTACTACAGCCCTTTCCTAAAAGTTGCCTTTAGTTTTACTCATCCCTTTTTTTAGGTCATTCCGTTTCTGTAAGTGACACAGCCTGGCCACTATGAGAGCCTTGTCTGCCTGCTGAGGCATATAAATAATTTCCTTTATTACCACAGTTCTGCTTTGAATGCAGTCCCTTGGTACAGTGCCTTTATGTGGATTTGATCAAGTCTTTGCCTTTGATCTATCTGCCTGTGATTATTGATTCTCTGTTATAATTAATGGAGGCTTTGTCTTCCTCCTGCAGTCTCTGTCAAAAGAGCTCAGAGCCTTTTGTAAATGTTAAGCGATTAGTAATGCACTAGCAGAGTGGCGAGTTGTGTCTGTGGTTTGTCTCTAGAAAGGAGACAAAGAGTCTCGGTGTATCAGCATGTGCTATGTTTGGAGCTGGTTTGAAATCTTTCAGTACAAGAGTTTTTCTTGGAAAATACCAGGTTTTGTAAAACTTTTTTTTTTTAATGTTCCTACAAGTCTTACAGTTCTGAAGACGACTTTTCATGAAAGAGTTTAGGTGTCAGGTGGAAATTCTGTGTGTGTCGGTCTGCGATAGGCAACCAGAGGAGCAGGTTAAGAGCTAGATGCTGCAGGGTCTTTACCTACCAAGGACCTGTTGCTTTCTGGTCTGACACCTTACGTGGGAAGTGGGAGCTCCAGCGGATACTTGATCTTTTATGCAAGGGTTGGCAACTTCATCAGGGGGATCTGTCCCATGGCCAGGTCTCACCTGAGCTGTGAGTGAACGATGGTCATGTCACTGGTCTGAGTGGGGTAGAAATGGTCTTGAATACGGTCTTTCTATTTTGCATGTGGTTATCTGAACTCTTGGGATATGAGTTGCAGGCAAGTGAGTCACGGTCTGAGAATAGTGCAGCTGGTTGTGGTTTTGTCTCTGGGAAGAGCAAGGAAACTTGGGAAGCAGTAAGATGTCGTGGGCAGGAAAAGAGCTTCCCGTGCAGTTCGAATTACGTGGTCATTGCACGTTTCCCTTCTGTGTGCTGCTCTGACCAAAGAGGGTGACAAAGTTGCTTGAACACATCATCTGTAATGGAGCCAAGGGTAACAAACCAGTCTAATAGCTTCCAAAGTTAGGGTTTCATCACGAGATGAAAGTACATTGTGTAAAAGTTGTGGCCAGGCAGTGCTGCGGAGCCAGCGCAGCGCTGGTTGAATGCGAAGCAAAGCACTGTATCCAGAAACCCGCGATTAGCGTCACCACAGCTGCTGCTTTCTGTGGGGTGGGATTCAGCTTTGCCGTCAGAAATAGCTAGACCTAAAATTAAGTAGCATTTACCATCTGCTTTTGTAAGAGGCAGAGGCTTGCGGTCAATTTTTTTAATAATAAGGCAGTGAATGGTAAGGACTTAAGAGGTGTACTGTGCTGTTGTTGATATCTTTTAAAATTACACTAAAATTATTAAGACTGAAGGTAGAAAGGATCAAATTGTCGACATCAGCTTGTCCTTTTTTATAAAAGGAGAAAGCTGGGACTTTTCTTCTTTTTATAGCACTCCTGCTGACTTTAAAGGCCACTTTCTGACTTGTGAAGAATCCGTGACAGTTCTGGTGGCACTCCCAGCTCTTGGCAGTCAGTTGTTCCTGTTCGTGCAGTTTGCCTGTAGTCCCGTGCGCAGAGACAGCCAGCCTAGCTGACGGGTGGACGGCTGTATAGCATTGGATGCAATCTGCTAATTATGTTAATTAGTTTGAAAGGCCAGCGCAGCTTCCAGTGTGCTGACTGCTGACACTGCCAGGAGACTGTTAAAACATTGGAGGGCTGCCAGGAACCCTTGCTGCTTTCCTGAGGATCGGTAGAGAAGTGGCCTTTTACTCATGAATTTAAATTTGTGGTTTAGGGAAGTACTCGGGGTTTTTGCTGAATGCCTTGGCCACTTGCCCATCCCTCGTTAAATCTGGATTTTGCTAGTACTGGCTGGTGGGGTACTGAGGCGGTTCGCAGGACTAGTTCATTGAGGGTCTCCTCAGAGAGGAGATCTCCAGCCGGAAGGGAGGGAGGCTATAGCCGACATCTGGGAGAAATCATAGCTCATGCTGCCAGAGACCTTTCCAAGGCATCATCTTGCTGTGCCTGTAGTTACACCTGGCTTGTCCTGCGTGAGTTACCAGCTGAGTCATTTAGACCATCGGCAAGTTTTACCTTAAGGCTGTGACCATTTAGCAGTCTGTGTGGTGGGCCAAGGTGGGGGCAAACTCTGTGTGTGAGCGGGAGAGTGTTCCCTGGGTGCTGGAGCTGCTCGCATGAGTTCTGCTGGCACGTCTGAGGGAGACCACTGCCCTGGCTGGCGTGCCAGCAGGAGCAGACAAACCAGCATCAGGTACAGGAGAGGTTCTGCTGTGGACCAGCCTGGACCAAGTGACGCTACTCCAGCCTGTCCTTAATTTTCTACCCCTTCCTGCCTTCCCCTACTGCAGGTTTCCTCTGACTGATCTATGAAATGAAATGATCAGGATTTAGAGAAAGATGTTTTACAGAGATCTCGTGCAGAGAGCAAAGAATTGTGCAAGCGCAACAGGGGAAGATGTTTCCTGTGGGGACGGGAATAGAAGGGGACCTGTGAATGGGCAGGTAGAGAGAAGGCAAGGAGCAATAATACCTCACGTGGGACCATCCATGGCTGTAACCTGATGTGCAAGCACAGCTCTGCTGCATCAGTAAAATGCCCTCTTGCATGGATGGCTCATTCGATCGAAGTATCTGGGATGAATCTTACAGCAAAGCCACTGTTGCTGACACAAAGTCGAGGAGGTTGGCGTTTGCCGATCGATCAATATCCCTAATCGTTTACAGTACCTTTGGTTTTGGGAAAGCATGGGCTGAAAGCTGTTCTTTGTTGTAAATTTGCATTAAAAGACCTGTCAGGTTCTTCTTAGAAAGGTGCCTGTTGCTCCATCCTGACTATTATTTTAACTGTCTCCATTTGCTCGTTTGTGGGTTCTCTGTTTTGTTCCAGCCTTGCGGCTCGGTTTCCTTTTCCTGCCTCGATTTCTTTGCTCAGCAGCGATAAGTGAATACTGGGGGCAGCGAGCAGGGAAAAAGTCCTCAGCATTTGTTCAAGCGCAGCGTGATGTGCAGCAGGCATCGGCAATGCCCTGGCAAACTTATGTCCCTGGGCGCAGTTGCTTCCCTGCCTGCTGGCTGTTGCTCTGTGAGCCTGTGCGTTCCTGGGGCAAACTGTCGCGGTGGGGAACCCGACTGTGCTTCGGCCAGAGGGTGGAGATGACTTTCTCGGGAAGCTCCTTGAAAAGAAAACGCTGTCTTTGAGGTGCCTGCTCTTAGGCAGCCAGCGGCAGGCCAGGGGAGGCACTTGGCTGTCTGCAGAAGGGGCAAGGACGGGGAGCGGTGCCTGGCTGGGAGTGTGTGGGCGAGTGCTCCCTCCCGGCCCCCCTGACCCAGCAGCTGGGAGGCTATCTTGGTGCCTCCTCCTGTGTCACCGTGCCCGAATTAACGTGGGTTTGGCAGTCCCGAGGTGGTGGCCCCGTGTCCAGTTGCTGCGGCTGCTTCAGCGTTCAGACAGCCCCACGCTGTTCAGCTGCGACGTGGTGGTGCTGCCGGGGCCGGGATGGCAGGGCTTCTGTGTAAGAGGCGCAAAAAAGGAGGTAGGAAACGTTCTGTTTGTAGCAAGAACCTCTTCCTAAGCTGTGTGCCTAGGAGCTGGTGTGCGGCCGCTGTGAGCAGGGCTCTCCCTGGGCGGCAGGCTTTGGGAGGCGTTCTGCGGGCACAGCCGTGCCGTAGGAGAGGGTGTTTTGGTCCTGCGGGATCTGGCCCCGCCGCACTGGGTCTGAAGGCGAGCGTGAGGGCTGTATGTGGCTCTCTGTGTCGTGAGGGATGGGGGCTTAATACATAAATTCAGATTAATGTTTTCTTTCAGTTTAGTAAATTGCTGAGAAACAAGGTGTTCTTGTTAGGAAGGGTGGAAATCATTTTTATATTAAAAAAACGCAAGTGTATCATCTTAATTGAACTTTTGGGGAATAAAACTAGTTTAGCTGCATTTAAAAGTATTCTGGCTTGCAATGTGTGCAATATTTTGCTTATATAGCATACACTCAAGGCAGTACTATGTATTCACTGCCCAGAGGAACGTGGCAGCTCTCTTCTGCATTTGCAGAGCATCAGGAACAGCGGTGCCCTGACCTCATTGCATGCTTGGCATTCCCAGAATGACAGCAATGCTATAATAATGAAAAGAGAGTTACATCTAGAAGCAGGGCTGGTGCTTCCAAAAGGAGTCTGATTTGAGTGGAATTTGGGCATCTGTAGTCCTGGCGGGGTTTTAAAAATCTTCCTTGCAGTGTCCGCTTCCCACACGATTTTCCTTCTGCCTCCTGGTGGCTGTGTTCCTGTTGGCATCCCAGTGTAGGAGCTGCCTTGGTGAGAAGGATTGCCTCGAGCAGGGTGGGTAAGGCACGCCGTTAGGACTCTCTTGGTCTGTTGCGTGAGGCCTCTTAGCTCCCTGACTTCTGTTTGGAGAGTTTTCCCAGAAAATGAAAATGAGTGCAGAAAAGGGGTAGTTAAGAGTTTCTTTAATAACAACACTTATTCAGGAGGTTAAATCTCGGCCCACAGACGTTGTGTTCTGTTTGCAGTGAAGAACGCCGTTCCCTTCCCTTCCCTTTGCGGAGGGTGCGCAACGCACTCGCTGCTGGCAGCCCCCTTCCCCAGGCGTTCTGTCGCGTTAGCTCTCACCTGCTGCTCTGACGCGGTTCGTGAGCCAGGAGGTCTCAAAACACGAGACTGCTGTTCGTTGCTTGCAGAATGTAAGAACGGCATTTCATAATTGAGGATTTTAGTCAAGTTCAACATCGTGCTGTGAACCAAAATTAACTAACGTATTGGAAATGCAATGCAGAAATGTGGTAACTTGTTTTAAGCACGCTTGAAGTATCCGTGAGAGAAGGTGTGGGGACTGTAGTGTATTATTCTTCCCTGTCCTCCTCTGGGGCGGTAGAATCTCTGTGTTTTCCCCTTCTATCAAGCAGGAAAAAAGCAAGTTCTGATGGAGGATTTTGTAACCTTTGCAGACTGCACACAAATGATTGGCCTGCGGTTTGATGTTCCAGTAGGAAAGGGGAGTAGTGGCTGTTCTTGAAGGAAGTGCTTATTGGGAGACTGTGACTATTGGGTAACTGTTCCTCCTTTTGTTTCCCCAGAAAAGTTTAAAAACCCATATTTATTTGGAAGTCCTTGCTTTTCCGTGGAAAGAGTATGGGACTTGGACCTCTCCCAAAGGAGACTGCAATACCACAAATTATCTTAGCCCATGCTAACACAGAACTGTCAGAGAATTGGTGGGGTTGGTAACAGTGTCTTTGTATCTCCTATTTCAAGTGCACGTATTTCAATAGCTTGGCTTATAATAAATAGTCATTATTTGAGTTTAGGTGGAGATGTGCCTTGGAGAGTGTATAAGTGTTAGAGCATTGCTAGTGCTTTGCTGGCTGGCGAGCTCTGTGAGGATACTAAACAACTATTCAGTACTTGGCCTCACGTTCAGTTCCTCCTATGTGGCAGGATGTAGAGGATTATTCTGCTACCCATTTTATTGGTGAAGGGTACTCTACTGACTTTCCCAGATGAGAGCTGTAGGTTTAGGACAAGAGCTTGAGATCACAAGTTCCAGATTTGTGTTCACCAGATCATGCTACATCTGTTTTTAGCCAGTGGCAATGCTAGAATTAGATACATTTTTGTCTGTATTCGGTAGGTCTCCCTGAGATTCTCTGAGGCTTTTAATAAGGCCAGTAGCAAGTTGCAGTTCCTGGTGTTCTGCAGCTGGAAAAGGTGGTGATGAGTGGTGGTTGTGCTATCAGAAAAGGAGTTTTGTTCTTACAGTTTGACTGCTCTAGATCTGGGCCGTCCTGCAGATAAAGCTCACGCTCCTTCCTTCTGGATAAATAACCGCTCTGAGGTTGCTCTTCTCACAGAACTGGGTTTCTAGCAAAATATTTTCAGCCACTTATATAGTGGTTCAGTTTAATAAGAAGCTATACAGAAGGATGTCACTTTGGAATTATTTTCCACTGCGGCTGCAGTTCTTAGTTCCATAAACTGCGGGCCCATTTTGAAACAGATCTACCAGATGTTAGTGGTTGGACTCAATGATCTTGAGGGTCTTTTCCAGCCTAAACGATTCTATGTTTTCTCTTATTATGAATACCCTCTTCAACCCCTACATGTCTGCAGACTCTGCATTTATTGCAATCTTTCTTTCTGTTTTTTCCCCGCTATTCAGTGAGTGACCTCCAAGAAGAAGGCAAAAATGCCATCAATGCGCCGATGAACCCAAGCACTGTGGACATCCATCCAGAAGACACACTATTAGGTAAAGTGTTTATGCTACAGACCTCGACTAAGCAATTAGTAATGGAGGTGGCCACTGTGACCCCCATACCCATTGCTTTACCTGTGTCTCTTAATCTACGGAATTAGCTGAAGCAAACTGTCATGGAGACAAATAATGAAACAGTAAATTAAAAATAAAAAAGTGTTAGTCATTTAGATTTTCTGATTCAAAGAGTAGTAGGAAATGCAAAGTACTGTTCTGAGATGTGGGCAAAGTGTTGATTGCTTGGTGTGTATGTATGGATCAGGAGTGTCTCCAGTGATTTCTTCTGGCTGCCACTAAAGGTGTGTATGGCTTTAGAAGATGGAGGACCACTCCCGAAAGCCCGTCATGCAAAGACAGGACCATCAGTGAACCTGGAGCAAAGCTCTGTGGTGATTCGTACGCTGTTATGGGTCAAATCTTCCTCAGGGTTTCAGCTGGCAGTATTTTGGGCGTGTAGTGGGTGTCACTTCCTCACGACTAGGCTGCCTGACTCAGTAATGAGGAAGTAAAAGGTCATGGGGGGAAAAAAAGAGCAGAAGAATTCATATTTTTTGGTAGGTTTGTGGAAATTTGTGAAGTATGTTCAGATAGCAGTGTCTTTATTAAAAAAATAAGATAAATGACCCTAAAAATACTGAACCCAAATGTCCGGGTGAAGTCTAAGGTAACTGGTTAGATGGTGTAGTCTGTCCTGTGTGTGGGGCGTGCGAGTGTCGGGTTTCCCATCTGATGGGGTGAAGCCCAGCACTGCAATAGGAAGTCACTGCAGATGGGTCATTGTCAGGCGTTAAAGGGTTCCTCTAAGCAGTGTGGCGATGGCCTGACCAATGGTCATACCAAAACCCCTCCTTTGCTGTCGTGCTGGAAGGAACTGAGAGATCGATAGGAGAATAGGCTTCCATATGGCCTGTCTAGACTCAGCTGAAGATGAATCCATGGGATTTATAAATTATAAATTATTTTAGCTGAAGAGATGTTGATCTCCGCATGTAGCTGTGACAGTCACCCATCCTTGTGTTCCTGTTGTGCCAGGGTTTGCTCTCCACTGAAAGGAACAGGTCTAACCTAAATCACAGCTACCGCTTGGCTACTTAAGGAGCTAAAATGAAGGGTGCAGGGAGAGGTCTGTTACTTCAAAGCAAGCACCAAAATTTAAAATACGAGACTCATGCCAGCTGCTTCCTAAATACTGGTATCCATATCTACGGTAGCATATTAACATGCACATGTCTGTATGTGCTGTTGTGAAGATAATTCTGCCAAAGGTTGGTTGATTGTTAGCCTTACTGAGCTGAAGTTGATTCTGCTACCAACATTTCTGTATCAAATTATCCCTTCTAAAAATTTGTCATTATATTCATGCCTCTTGTGATTGTCCTGCTGGCTGTTGGAGAGCATTTCTCACATCTCTCCCATCTCCCAGCAACAGAAGAAATACAAGACTTTACACCTGAGAAATCTGTTTTATGTTCTTCCTCCATGCACAAGTACAACTGATATAAGTAGTGGTAGTTTTCATTCTCCAGCTTAGCCAAAGGTTAAGGAGTTAATACACTCGGGGCCGCATGTGTGACCAAGTTTCAGGGAGCTGGAGAGTGGAGGCACAAGCTGCAAGGCCAAGTCTCAGCAGCTGCACGGACTGTAGTGTCGTCAGCTTGCTATACTCTTCAAGACGGTGTCTTGAAGGTCAGTGGAAACAATCTTATTTTAGGGAAGTTAGGGCTGTGTTATCTTCCTGTGTGTCTGAGAATGCCCAACACTCTGATCATGAGATACTCCCTTCCTAAGATGACGACTAGCCACTGTCATTTCTTGATCAGCTGATAGGCCACTTCATGATTAGGAATATTTGCAGTATTTCAGCAGTTTACTTTTGAAGTAGATCTCACTAAAGTTTCCCATTTTGCTTGAACAGAGGAGAATGAGGAACGCACTATGATTGATCCTAACTCAAAAGAAGACCCCAAGTTCAAAGAACTGATCAAGGTAGGAAATCACTGTTTTGTCCTTCTTCAAACCTTTAACTAGTGATCTGAACTTATTTACAAGCTGTTTACCAAGAACGTAGTTGAGGAGTAACAACCAGTTACTGCAGTATATCTGTGAAAACTGAGGTCATCAACAAGGTAAGGCTAAAAGCAACAATGAGAGAAAGAAGAGAAAGGCAGAACGTCAGAGCGCTCATGGTAGGTGAGGAGTAAAGCTCCATTGTCCATTTACATCCTTGTGATTATCACAACGAGGAACAGTGGCCAGCTTGAATCTATCTGCAGTCACTGCAGGTAAACCTGGGTTCCTCCAGTTTATGGAAAAAGGGAGGGACCTTTGGAAAGCCTTAGTGAGATTTCAGGAGAAGAAAGAGTAGGACTGAAATGAGCAAGGGCATGGTAGGGGACAACAAGGAGACCTCTGGTGTTACAGGAAAGCTGGAACTGAGATTCTTCTTGCCTTGTATTCTGTTGGGGTTTTTTAAAGATAAACTTCTGTTTACCCGTGTGCTGAGGCAAGAGCCGGATTGTCCTGAATCTGTATCGCCACTGGAGACTCCTGCTGGAGGTGTTGGTCGTGGTGTCCCCAGCCGTGCTGAGGTGAGGTGTGGCTTCCTGCCTCAGCAGCTGCCAGGTGTGAGGGGGGGGTTGATCTTGAGGGACTAGAGTTTAGGAGAACCTTTTCTACGCAGTAAGCTGTTGAGGTTAACATAGTAAAAGCTTGAGCAGGAAGAGAAGGGACGGCAATTCTGAACAAATGCGATCTCTTTCCAAAAAGCATTTGTGCTTGTGGTATACTTCCTGCTGCACTTCCTCTTTATTATTTTAAAATTATTTAAAAAAGAAACAGCAATGCAGCTGCAGCTGGGTGGGTCTGAAACTTTGGATCGTGTATGCTGTCTCCAGATAGGGTGTTGAGCTGCGGCACATTCCTTTCAGGGAGCGTTGTGCACCCTGGCTGCACTCCTGTGCTTCACAGAATGCCTCAGCAAACGGCTCACCTGTACATCTTTGAAACAAGCCCAGTGGTCTGTTGCGGACACTGCAGTAACAGGTTTAGGATTACATACAAAACCACATCAAACTGAGTTTAGCAAGGAACTGTGCTCAGATTTATTTGTTATTCTAATTCACCTGGAATACACCGTGGTTTTAAATCAAGTGAATTTGCACATTCTTTCTTTGTTAGTACCTAAATCCATTAATTCTGTGTAAAGGTGCGGTGGTCTTGCACCCCTCTTTCAAAGAGTACTGTGGTTTCGTTGATAATATCGCTGCTTCATTAGCATGAATAATTCGCTGAACCAGAGTCGTTGCAGTGAAGGAACCAGATGCACTCTGTGATGCTGGAAACTCGATACTGAGATCAGAATTTCTTTTAAATTGAGAATTTTGCTGTTGAATTTAATATGAGTTGGTGAGTCTTCCCTGGACGTCATAGTCTAGCAAATTTATGTTTTCCTGTTTAAAAACCTGAAGACCTTCAGGAGGAATGGAAATCAGGGCTAGAGCTGCGTTCAGGAATGTGTCTGGGTGCTTATGGCATGTTGCAGAATCTGGCTCTGGTTCACTGTGCCAGTTTACACTTGCACTTACCGATTGAACTGGAGCGGCTGGCGCAGGGAGCAGCATGTAACTGAGATTGTTTCCTTGGGATCGTCGTCAAAGGAGAGATGTGTCCTGTAGAGTGCCTGCTTAAAAATTATGTAATTTAGGTAACTGCTAATCATTTGTATACCTCTCAGCAGTTAAGCGTTTTTACAGAGATTCAGCTAGAGAAGCGTTTAACGTTATGCTGGTGTGAATCTGTAAGGCAAGGAGAGGTTTGAAGTATGTTGGCAAAACCTGTTTTATGCCATAGAGTTTGGATAGTGCAAAAAAAAATATGAGTAATTTATTGCTTGTTTACTGTTCTTCAGTGGTTAATGACATTTTCCAAGAGCCCCAGTGCTGGATGAGAATTAGCCATGTTAAATGCTACACAGCAGCAGCCAGCACGAAAGACTGCCTGCCCCACAGAGCTTGGAATGAAGGAGCTCCGCAGACTGGCAAGGAGTGAGGAGCTGAATAGATGGAGATTTCTGTAGTTCAGAGTGGTTCTATCTCTTTTCCCCTCCAAGAGGAGTTGTGTCGATAGCAGCAATAGAGCCTCACGCCTTTTGAAATTTGGCAGTGTGACTGAATTTCATTGGTGCCAGCCAAATCTCTTTGGACACCAGTTAGACATGCCAATGGTTTTCCACCATTGATTCTGAGTGTTTCTGTCCCGTCAGTCACATGCGGTTGGGTAAATGGATCTCGGCGCAGAGAAGCAGCAGAGATGTGTGTTGCTGACACTGCTTGAATATCTCTTTGTCTCTACAAAGTGTTGTTTTAATTTCTGCTAGCCTCATGCCGTAGGAATTATATGCATAGTGGGTTGGTCAGTGCGAGCTTGTGTGAGCGTTGGGAAGTTATTCTGACAGAGCTGTTGTAACTCTGGAGACACAGATTAGATAGCNTTGTGGTAAGACAGAGAGACCAACCAAAAAAAAAAACCCAGAACCCCACAACAAAAAGTCTCATTCCTCACTCTTATNAAACAAATATACAGTGAATCCTCATGTTGAAGGCTGCTTAGTTGGGGAGGCTAAAATACCTGCTTTAAGTCCTCTTGCACATATGAAAATCATCAGGAACTAGAATTATGCCTCAGAGTGTTGTTGGTTATTATCATTGATGGTGTTCTAAAAATAGTTGGCCACAATTTGTCAATATGGAGTGTTCAGCTACGTTCCCTCTGTGGCCAGGAGCCTTTTTTTCCTCACTGCATTTGCGCTGTATGTAGTCAAACACGAGGTGGTGTATGGCTCAACAAACCTGAAGCTGGAAAATCCGATCAGGGGAAGGGATACGAGTTATCATTTTATTTATATATATGTGTAAATAAGTTATTCACAAAATACTCTGTTTCTGGTGTCTGAAACATGCGAGCTTCTTTTACTCATTGCCCAATGTTTTCCAAGTGACAAGTGCACAGCTAACTTAAAGTAAGGGTTTGAATTGTAAGTTTGGGCTGTTTTGTGGTCAGATCCAGAGGTGTCCTGTGAGACATTGTTTCTTCCTGTATACTTCGGGGTTAGGTTTCTAGTCCGTATGTTATTGTGAATCCGTATAAAATTCAGTTTCTGTTAATATGTGAAATTCCCTTAGTGGTCTGTGTCACGAATTGCATAGAGTGTTTGGGAGTTCTTTCTCTTTTGAATACTCAAAAAAAAAAAAAAACCAAAAAAAAAAACCACCACCACCACCAAAAAAAAAAAAAAAAAAAAAAAAAAAA
>Ga0065711_1045734_pt1 | contig 13289 bp, 8 predicted proteins | sample Hoacrofraction12_FD_59098 | JGI IMG/M metagenome (GOLD analysis project Ga0065711, IMG submission 59098) | Hoatzin crop microbial communities from Cojedes, Venezuela - Epithelial fraction 12 v2 (version 2) | ecosystem: Host-associated > Birds > Digestive system > Esophagus > Crop | place...
AAAAAAAAAAAAAAAAAAAAAAAGTAGTGTACTGCTTGGACACCTGCATCAAACAAAACTCTGTTTGACAGCTTTCTCTCAAGCCACGACATGTTAATTCAGGGTTGTTACTTTTCCTAGCTCCTTTCCTCACACGCTGGAAAACATGGAAAACAAACAAAAACCACAAAGGGCACACGGAAAAGCCTTGCTGCAGTACAAGCAGGACAGATTTTCTGATTCATCTTCAACCTCTTCACTTTTCCTCAGACACTAGGTGATGCATACAGGTTCTTGTATCTATACAGGTTGCCAATTTCTAACTGGTGCAGGCTTCAATGCACGAAGCGCAGCACAGAAAACAAAAGTTACTTCAACTCCTCCACGCTCCACAAACGCGTAGGAAAACCTCAGCTGGCAGCCATCACGCTGCAGTAGTGACACTGTTCCCAAAACCTACAAACCAGCCCCCAGCTTGTATTGCTGCAGAGCCGCTTACCTCGCACTTCAAATATGTACATTTGAATTTTTCTGAGAAAAATTTTTCGCAGAAAAGGTGCAACGTAAAAAGAAAACAGTTTTAGCATGACACAGAGCGACACAGTAACGCTCCCGCCGCGTCACGCAGCTAGAGCTTCAGCTGATGGCGCCGGCTACGCGACAGAAATACTCCATCAAGCCAGCGCGACAGCTCTGCAAAACTGTAAATGATTACAGAATAATGCCCCGCAATCAAAGAACAAAATGCGTGCTGCAGACTGATCACTTTCCAAGGTGGGAAAGGCAAGATAGGCTCGAGAGATAAATCTGGCCGGGGTGTTTATGCAAGCGTACCACGCTCCTTAGGACTGAATGTCCCAGAACTTCCAGAGGAAGTAAACAGTGTGGTGGGGGGGTGTGCGGGGGGTGTGCGTGTGCCCGCGCTCACAACCCCAGATAGGACAGCTTGTCAAAAATGCCTAACTTTCAGTGACGAGACCCTAGCGTCGGAGGTCCCCCGATCGCCAGCTGTATTGCTGCCGCCCGGGAAAACCTCAAACAAGGACCCGTTCAGACACAGCCAACGCCTCTCTGCGGCATTTCAAACTTTCCCGTCAAACTCCAGGAGGACGCCCACGGGGTCCCGAGCCCTCTGCCCCCCGCCGCAGAACAAGAGGGCATCAGCAGGCCGGGGCTGCAAGCGCTGCTGGCTGGGATTTCCTTCTGGAGGCGCGCTCCGGCACCCACCTTGTCAGGGTCCCTCTCGCATATGATCACGCTGCTTTTGGCTGCTTAAGCAGCGCCAGCTTTCCTGCGATCCTCATTTTTGTGTAAACATATTTACATTTGTAACTCCTAACTGGCTTAGCGCTACACGGGCGTTCCGAGGAAAACCCTACCAGCACTTGAACTAAACGCAACGCTTTGACAGTCAAATTGCGAACACAGCAAACCAGGGACTGAATTAGGGGGGCTGCATCTCCTCAGGGGGCTCCCAGTGACTTCAGCGACGGCGTGAGCAAGGGCTAACCCGAGCGGGGCTTCGGCTGAGCACCGGCACGAAACCGGAAAGCGAAAGAGGGAAGCGGCCCTAAGCCTGGCGCCGACCGCGCAGAGCGAAACCCTGCGGCTCACAGCTTCCACTGGTGCCGTGGGGTCGCGGCACCTTCGTCGCCCGCGCAGAGGCACATTCGCCATCTGCTAGGTCACAAACGGAAGGTGTCCCAGCACGTTGCATCACGACTGCTCCGCGCCGCCTGACCGTGACGGGTGCGGGAGAGACCGGCGACCTGGATTTAGAGCGGGGGCTGCACATAAAATCGGAGCGGTTGGCTGCAAAGCCCCTCGACAAAAGCTCGCCGGGGGCCTGTGCCACAGCAGCCTGAGTTACAAGGTGCCGAACCCCCTTATCGTGATGCAACACATTACCAAAAAGTTACAAAATTTCCACGTGGAGAGTTTCAGTAGTCACCACTGGCTTTGGAGGAGGTCAGGGCACCACGCAGCGACTCCTCACCTGAGGATGACAATTCTAACATCAAACACATATTTCCACACGGGAGCCGATAAAAACTTCCCAGAACTGAAAGTGAGATACAGCGCCAGGGTACGCCCTGCAACTGTGCTGCGCACAGGGAAAATACTTCACAGAAACCAACTATTTAAGGTCCCTCCTCCCTGCAAATATCTGGCTCTATATAAAAACCAATTAACAGTAATCTACTAATAACAGGACTGTGATGTAGCTGCAAGATTCCCCTAAAGCAAAATCCTGCCAATGCTAGTAACTGATTCGGCAACGTGCACCAGCTCCATAGCACAGGCATCTCCAATTCTCGGAAACATTACATCCAGCCTAATTCCACCCCAAGGTCACCACAACCGTCAGAAAATCCCCGCACATCGTGACCCAGAGAGCTGTGACTAACCAGCTGTTATCAATAGCCTGGGAAACTGAAGCGCGGCATCTGAAAGGCATCAGCCACCACCAGCGAACCCCTCGGCCGGCTGAGCTGCTGAAACGGCTTGGGGGGCAGTGGCGGAGAATAAACCGCAGATTCCTCTTGCGGGAGAGCAGCAGGGCATGACAGATTTGCCTTCGCCGCGCTATTTGTTGCAGTGCCTGTTTGCGTGTACTTTATTGAGATGGAAAAGGAGAGGCCACCCTGTTACCTTACTAAAGTTTCAAACTTTATCAGGAAGGAACAAAGGACTCATAAACCGCACACTCTACGCACAAGCTCTTTAAAAGGTCAATATAAGGTTATTCACACCATTAAATGACTTATCTAGCACCAAGTCCACTGGAAGCCGCCTACTGACTGGGCCAGAAGTTCAGTCGCGCCCAGTAAAAGCAGCAAAGGTGCCCACCCTCCCACACTCCAAGGCATCACCTTGCAGTTCTAAGTAACAATTCAGTACGAGTTTCTCAGTCTAATTCTGACAACAAAAAAAATGTCATCAGCTTCCCACCTAAGTGTGGAGGCATTTACCAGAATCATCAAAGAACAGGCATGAAGTTAGCAGCAGAGGCAGCAGATACAAGAAAACCAGAGAGCTATGTAAGGAAAAAGCTTTTTATATTTTCTCATCTAAATACACCAAGTCAGAAGGCAGCTACTATAGCATGCAGAATATGGTGTGAGTACGGACTGTATACTTTCATGTCTTATATATTATCAGTGAGGAATCTGTATGTCTCCTCTCTTCTCACTGATAGGGAAGGAAAAAGGAACAGCCCCTCACCATGGAAATGAGCGCAATTACTACACCTGCTATTAAATACTTCAGGGACAGCTCAGTAGCCCTACAACCTGTGTAATCTCAGACACTGTTTGCCCTCTAGTTCAGGCCACACCGAAACAGAGACCGAAGTCTCTCTAAGGCTGGATCCTCCACCTCTTACACAAATGAGCAACCCCTGTGTACGCAGTATCAGCAGAGGGAATAGACTACCCAGATGACTAAGGCTTTGCACACCAACAGTACCAGGACTGCTTACCTAAGGGTGGATTAGTTAAAAAAATAAACAGTGTTGTAAATTATAGGTGGGACTGCGAGCCCCACCTACAGCTTGCATTGTCCAACACTTCCTATTATAAAACACTGTTCCCCATTGCTAACAGCTTTGCAAACCTGAACTGAAACCGGGATAAGAAACAGGGTAAGTGGCCTGGGATAGGCAAGACATGGGAAACAGGGAATCCTGGGGCAGGGGGAAAACGTGGAAAGGGGAACCGGACAAAAAAAACAGGCAAGGTGGCCAAGGACAGCAGATCTGGAAACCAGAGGAGGTGGGCAGAGGGGTGGGAGATCACAGGAAAAAGGAGGGATGCATGGAGCAGCAGAACTGGAAATCGCAGGGAAGGAGACTGGGACAGGAGACCATGGGGGGCCAGAAGCCTGAGGAGGAGAGACGAGGATGAAGGGCTGGGACGGCACCCGTCGGAGAAGCCCACAGATGCTGGGGAGGTGAATAACACAGACGAGCACACCGGCAAGGGTGTATTTCTTTACTCAGAGCTGAGTGCAACCAGTATGGCACAGGGCCCACACAGAGATCATGGGGGATGAGCCGAAACCCTGAATACCCCTTCAAGCATCCAGCCCGACAAGGAGACTGGGGGTGGATAGAGTGTGCGAGCTTGTTACTAACGATGGTGTCATAGCCAGCATGTGAAGTAATTTCAAGTGTTCCAGGCAACTTTCTTTCTGACACTTTGTACTTCCCAAGCACTTGGCTTTTATACCGAAACATATTTTCAGTGTAAATTTTCGTATAAATGAAGTATGCTCTTATTTAGTACTTCTCCTCTGCACTTCACTGAACAGTGAGAACTATCCACAGAGATACTCCAGCAATCTGCAGCTAATGGTCAAGACATGCGAAATCCAACTTTTCTCCTCCCTGTCTGCTCCTGGGAAATGGGAAAGGCCCATCACCACCACTGCTCAAACCCACGCACTGCACTGTGGTGCTTCTAGGCAGAAAGCTGCTGGCCCCCGCACGCCTGTACCCACCTGGAAGAATCGGTGGTTTGATACCTGATACAGAGTCTTGCAGAAAATAAGGAAACTATCATCTGTCAGCCCATGCAGAGCTTTTTTTTCTTTTTAAAAAGAAACAACCACCAAAAACCATCCAAGAAAATGTCAAGCCAGAAACCAGGCACTCGAGACTGGATAAATTTAGTAAGATGTCATGATTTGACTACAATCGAAGGAAATCCATACTTAATTTCTCAAACAACTGCTATCATAACGTTCAAGAAAACTGTTTTTCCTTCAGGCTGAGGAGACACCAAATCCACACTAATTCTCAGTTTACTACTTTTTTCTTTCTTTTTTTTTTTCTTCAGTTAGAGAACATTGTCATTCCACACGCTTAGTACGAGCCTGAATAAAAAATGACACATGAGAAGCTTCTGCCAGGGTTAAGTCCTGACACAGCTGTTGGAAAAACCCAAAATGAACATTTTATCCTGGCCAAATCAGTGTTCTTTTCACTATTTATACTCTTGGATCCGGCAGCTGCAAGTGACGCTACAGGTCATGTTGTCCTAAATGGACAAAGAATCTGAGGATCCTCTCAAGTTTTGTAGGCTTGTTTGTACTTCTGTTCTCCCTCTCCATACTTCGCAGCGCTTGCTGCACTGATGCCAAGTTGCTGTGAGTTTAAGTAGGGTACCAAACTCCGGTCAGAACAGATCTTCCAGCTAAGATTAAAAAAAAAAATAAAAAAAAAGAAATAAAAGACTATTTTCCCCACTTCCATTTTTCAGCACCATAGGATCAACACTGGCTGCTCAGTTGATAATATTCCTCTTTATTTGAAGTTATTTTTCTCCTTTCACCACCCACGTTCATCTGGGGCTTATTCAGTATTATTCTGCCTGACACCGGTCCAGAACAGCAAACAGTTTCTGTAACGGCACAATGAGCAGCGCAGACCCTAACGGAGGCACTTCGTCACCTAAGAATCCCCTTATGTAACATCCAGTTACGCAGCGAAAATAATGTCGGAAAACTTGTAAGGATACTGCTGTGCCTTTAACAGAACAACTTCTCTGGTATCTGGACCAGCGTTTTACAAGCAGCGAAATGCTTCTCCTGTACTTTGGCCTTCTGTCATCAGAGAGAGGTGGAGATTTATGCCCTTTCTCCTTCTAAATTAGACTCCTTCAGCGCCCTATTTTATATTCTTCCTGACAGGTCCCTATTTTGTATTAAAAAAAACCCCGCTGTCGCTGTGTTGCATAGCAAAAGACCTTTCCAGCCGAAACAGAAAACTCCTGCCACCAAGGCAAGCGGCAAGAGGTAACTCTGCAGTTAAAACTGCGAGGATAAAATAATTTGCCCAGCAACATACTCATTTCCAGCAGGATTTGATAAAATTGTAATTCACTGTCCAGAACAAGACTAAAACATCAAACATATTACGCTGAGGAAGTCAAAATAGGTCATTCAATCAGCGTTATTCCCCCTTCGTTTCAAACATAATACAAAGCAGTTAAGTAGTTTCTCTTGCAATTAGCATCATCTTTGTCTCCTCAGTGCCTAAAATACACTGGAGATATGGAGCTGCCCTGACTGTACAGCAGCCCAGGCCCTGCTCCACACTGTCACCGACTTCTCAATAAACACACAGAGCTGAAATCCCACCTTCAGTGATTTCAACTATGATCACTTTTGTTATTTTTTCCAGTTCCCTGGTCTATCACCTCAAATGACAGACCTTTTCCCGACGATTAAAGAGGAGTGCGGATGTGCCCAGGAAGAACCCCAACATCTCCAACTGCTAATGCATGTCCCACTCCACCCTCCGACCAGGAGGACCTGCTACCTGGCAGAGCCCTGAAGAAGGTGGGCTAGAAACAGCCTCCCTGGGGAACAGCGGGGTTTGAGAGATCTTTCCTGGATGTGAGAAATCTGACATATGCTTCAAATGCATTTTAATTTAGAAAAAAAAGTTGGAAAGATTTTATTTATGTTTCTAATTAGGTAAACAGTATGCTTCTTCCACCTGCTCCAAGCTACCCCACTAGGCCCAGTAGACATCAGATGTCTACCAACATTCATCAGGTTGATTTGCTCCCTACTGCTGGTTCACAGAATCCTTCTTCCTCCCAGCCCCATATGCCACTACCCCATGGCCTACACACTTTCCCTCTTTTTTTGCATGTAAAATGGCCTCACTATTGATTTTCAAATACATTCTTAAGCACGCAGCTCCCTTCCCCAGAGCTTTCCAAGAAACCGCTCCTCATAAAAGATTTCTCTCCTACCCCAATTGTGCAAACCTTCCAGTACATTTTATTCTGCAGTATTTTTGCCGTGCATGAACCAGGCTGTAAGGGCAATGGGGCAAGAAAAATCCCAACATGCTAGGGGATGGAGAATTACACTGTCAACATCATGATGAAAATAATAATATTAGGTTCACAGCTTCCGGCGGCTACACAAACTAGGCTGAAAACCTCTGGCCCAATCCATGCAGAGCTCTGACAAGATTCCCATTTGAAAATCGAAGATTTTAGATGTGGCCCGTTTATCTGGGCCACACGTATGTCTCAGGCTATGCAAACGCAGAAGCTGCTTGCGCAAGATTCACAAATGCTTCGGAGTTTTTACAGGTGCTCAGTGGCAGCATCATTCTCGGTGCCAGAGCTGTTCTCCTACAAAGGCATCGCAGGACCAGCAGCCTCCCACTGTAGGTCTTGATGAATACTTAAAGAAGCACCATTCACTCTGAAACCTGACATCTCAGACAAATGGTTTTGAGTTCCCCCATACAGTGAAACTTTTCAACACAACAGATCGTGTTGCACAAAAACAGGGACAGCAGCTCTACGTGTCTCAGCTTACAAGCATCTCAGGACACAACTTGAACTGGCATCACCTTCCCCTACGAATTCCTGGAAAAAAATATTCTCTGGAAATTAGTTAAGGTCCAGAGCAGTTTTGCAGAACAAACAGTAGGTTATAGGCTTTCAGGAAACCACATCGCTGCTCTCAGCACAAAACCAATCAGCAAAAAAGGTGATAATGTGGGAGCCTGTGAGTCTCACACAAAGACATTCTTTGTTGAGCGCTGTTCTCACTTATCAGACGCCAAACTTTATGTACTAACCATATCTGGAACTTTATAGACGAAACCGATAAATCTTCCATGAAGAACTAGCAAATATATTTACAGAAGATAGGGGTTCACTGCCTAACTTCACAAATACCCGCAAAGTCAGAAACATTAGATCTGGATTAAATCTTGCATTTTAAGGTATGTTTACACTGCAAATTTCATTTGAGAAAGCAGGGCTTACTCTGGTCATAATGTGTCTTTGGAGAGTTGAAATAGCTGCTTGAAGAGCTAGCATGGAGAGAAAAAAACAAATACAGCAGGTTTTAAGAGCACTGACACATAACTAGCGTATATATCAAGATAATTCAGTCCACATTCCAGATAAAACAAATATAGCCCTGGAAGTCATGTCCTTAAGTGATTTCTTTAGACTAATACATTCATTCTTCTTCATCCTCTTCTGGAGAAAATGCAGAAACCAACATGGTGCAGCATGAGAAAACGCTACATTATAAGGGCAAATCATCTACAGTGACAGAGGTGCTGGCTGTCTAGACTAGGAGAGTAGTTTGTATTAGATTATTATTCGGTAATTAATATGTTTTTAAACAAAGTTTTGTTTACTGAAGTGCAACACTGTTACTAACACTTCCCGGTCACGCTCAGTCCTCACCGGGAGTCCAGGCTCAGCTGCCACCGGGATTTTAAGCACTGCTGGCTTGAGCCTTACTTACATTAATGCAAATGCACGCTGCTGCAGCACCACAGGAGAGCCCCACTCTGCTGCTGTAACTCGGCCTTTTGCAGGGACAAGAGCCAGACCCTGCTCTCTTTAACTCATCCACCCGTGAAAGCTGCACCGTCATAAACTGGGCTGCATCCACTCAAACCAGCTTTCACTCCCACCAGGGACGGCTTCGGGCCGAGCAGTCACAGCAGCTGGGAGGCAGAGTGGAGCCCACGGGGACGAGTGCCGACGTGTTTGGGTGCTCCTCTATCTGTCCTCCCCCAGCAGACCGCCCTACGTCCCCACCAGCCTTCAGACTTATCTGCTGCCTCCCACTCCCCCGGGGTCGGGATAAGCAGGTGGTGCCTCCCCGTTCCAGTGCTGGCACCCAGCCCGGACCTGCTCTTCACTGCTCCGTGACCTAGGAGCCAGCAAACCTACCGAAAACCTTTTTCCTAGGACAGCATCCCACCCGACGGCCACAATTCCAGGCATCCCCATGGCCTCCACTGCTCCCCAAAGGTCTAGGAAAGCCAGGGATGGGGAGGCAGGCTGGGCTGAAGGCACGGCGAGGCCGAGGGCTGGGTTACGAGCCATAGCACAACCCAAGGCGTGAAGGCAGCCTCAGAGGCAGGTGTCAAAGGAGAAAAACAGCACTTTTCGCAGCGCTCCAGCCTCCTGCCCTCCCTCTGGAGCTCTCGACAGGATTTTGGCATGGAGACGTCAGCCCAGACCCACCCTTCACCTCGGCACGGGCAGGCAGTAGGTGAAGGGACACAGAAGCCGGCAGCACCCAGGCGTATAGAGATGGCATGGGCAGAGCCCCCGGCCCACCACAAGCAGCCTCCTGCCCCCCAAAACTGGCAGGCAGCACCCTCCAGGAGACCTGGGCTGCAGAATCCCTACCGACAGTCCTGCTGGCTGGATGCAGACCTTCCCCCAGGCTGCCTCTGCCCTCCCGTCCCAGCCCGCACCTCCCTCGCACATCCCTTTGCAGGCAGCGAGCGGCAGCTTCACCAGCAGGGGAAAAAAATAATAAAGAAAAGCAAAAGAATACCTTGCCAAATAAACGTGCTCAAGTGAGAACCCGGCATTTCATAATTCAGCTCTTAAGTACACAGCATGTTGCGATCAAGCAAGCAACCCATTCAATTTGTTAGCACAAGTCTCTTATAAGAGCTAATTTTCACAAGGCATTTCTTTAGCAGTACTGATCCCCAGAAAGGCATTTCTCCATCAGTGAAATCTTACAAAGGTGTTTTGTATCAGCAGAAGTATTTCAATGGCCTTTATTTTTGATAGGTACCAGTGCACTGATAAAGAAAATTGCCCCAATAAGCAAAGTCCAGGTAGGACACACACACACAAGAGTCATTAACAAGACACCAATGCTGTTAACTCCTGACCCGCCTCAAATTCCCTGCAAAGCAGCGTCACAAGCATGTCAGTCCTTGGGCAAACGTGCCGGGGGGTGGCCCAGAGAAAGGACTCTGGCTTTGCAGGGCACAACCAGCTCCTCCGGGTCCTCGTGGCTAGGCACAGCATCGGGAAGAACCACTGCGGCAAAAAACAACGGCGACACAGCGATGCTCTTCTCCTCCAGCCCCACTGAAAGGCAAGACCCTTGCTATTTCATCATAGGGATGAGAGAGCGCTCTAACGCAACCTCCCGCTTGTCCCCAACCCCTTTCAGGGCCCTGTTCGTCAGTCCTGCAGCCCAACCGCCTCCACACTGCATTCCCAACCAAAAGGCAGTGACACTGCTATGCGCCCTCACAGTTACAAGCCAGCCCTCCATTTCCCACAGAGGCACCCCATGCATCACACAACCCCCCTGCCTGCTGTTACAAAGGGAAGGATGGAGAAGGTGAAGCAGGACATAACGTCCCTGGAGTCTCCCAAGGCAGGAATGAGGAACTGTGGGATGGTGAATTGAGGAATGGAATTTTATTTTTTTTAAATATTTGTAATTGGAAATTGAATGAGTGCTCTCTCCTTGTCGCTCCCCTCACCTCACAGCTTTTACACCAATGACCTGCAGTAACCTTTGCATTGCCCAGGAGATAACGTAGATACCACAGTTGATGAATACAGCAAGACATAACCTGCTGTTGCTGGAGACCATGCTCCACTCCAGTGGTGGCCTGCTCAAGGGCTGTGGGAACTTCAAGGTCCATCATCCTTCGCCACGCAGAGTTGAAGACGCTCTCCCTGCACGGCACCACAGCATGCCCCAATGACTCCTACGCACCCCCTCCAGCCTTGCACACCCGAGCTCTTCAACCCCTCTACCCCAAACAGCGGCTGGGGACATACCACCGCCAGCCTCTGGATCTCCCTGCAGCTCCTGGCAAGCTGAGCAGCACAGCTCTTTCTCCGGCTGCCTCAATCAGAGAAGCAAGAGCTGTACTCACCGTTAGCAAAAAACACTTCGAAACAAGCTGGTTTGCTTGGGAAAGTTAAGTCGACGTCGCATAAATGTCAGATACACGTGGGTAAGAAGTTGGTGCCTGTCGGTGGTGCAACGGTATCCCACACACGCAACTGGAACATCAGAAAACTGGTAACAGCCATCCAGAGAAGCATGGGATGCCCCATCCTGACTTTGTCTGAAGCAAGTTAGAACAAAACATCTCACTAAAGGAAAATCCCCTTCTGTAGACAAGCCACTTTTTAATAATAAGTGCTAAATGGACTATTCAAGCAGGTAATTAATGTTAATTAACATATGTCAGGCCATAAATTGGCTAAATGCACCTCCTTTTCCAAGCTTAGTGTGTGGCAATGCTCAGGAAATTGTAGCAGAAAAGAACAGTCAAAGTCTGTAGAGGCACAAAAAAAGAGCAAATAAAAGGTTAAGCTTAATCTTCACTTAACTCGTGGTGTGCTGAGCCAGCACTACTGAAAACCGAATGACTGTGCACATTACTTGAACACTTCATTTTGCTCCCGAACCGCCGCGCTACGCACGTACTGTCAGCCCCAAGAAAAGCCACATCAAAAAAACCCTGCAGCTCCCCGAGCGCCGTGTTATCAGGCAGGCCCGTATCGGGATGCTCGCTACGTGCTGTGGGACCTGGATGCGCCTCCTGCCCTGGGACCTGGTGAGGCTGCGGTCCCTTCCCAGCGCCCACTCGGGAACCGCGGGTTTTTGTGGCAACGGGAACAAAACAGCGGCAGGAGGATGCTCAGAGCTCGCCCTCCTCCAGAGTCTGCCTCGAAACACAGAGGGCCTCGCGCCTCGAAAATCGACTAACGCTGCCATTTTATAACCCTGCCCTTGGGCACGTTTTCCGGGACGGAGCGAGCAGTCTGGCTTTTAAAAAGGTGGGAGAGAAACAAGAACGCGCGAAGATTTTAGTCTAAGTAACAACTTGCATTAGGAAACACTTTCAGTTTCTCCCCTGGCAAGCCGCCACTACGCCAAGACCCACTGTAATTGCATTGCAAATCAGAAGCAATCCTCACAAAAGATTTTCCATGCTTCCACGCAAAGTAGGTGGCTGCCAACAGCCTCACAGGGCACCTCTCGGAGGCTGCCACCTAGAGAAACGCTTTGGCTATTTATCCTCAGTTTTCCCTTATCTCCAAGGCAATCCCTTCGGCTTCCCTCCGAACCCCCAGCACACCCACTGCAATTTTCTGGGGCGATTTCATGCTTGTTCTCCCCATCTACCCCATGCAAAGAGGCTGAAAACAGGGGGGCGCAGGGTGCTGCCCCCGCCCCGGTGCTGTTTGCCCTCTGCAAGGGACCCCACCAGCTCCGGGCTTCTACTTTGTCCACATCAGCACAAAGAGCTTTCACAAAACCACCCGGCTAACCCTAATCACTCGCCTTTCTAAATGCGCCAGCACGTGCCCAGCCTCCCCTAATCTCCCAGGATTACAGCAAAGTGGTGTAGCACCACCAAAATGACCCGAATAAATAATGGCCTCGCCTGAAAGACACCGCTTGCTTTACCAGCACAAAGCCAAGCAGAGGCAGGACAGCCCTGGGCAGGAGCGCCAGCACCCCTCTCTTCCCCAGCCTGATGGTCTCAGACAGTGTTTGTTCAAGCAAAAACAACACACCGGATACAACATCCGCTAAGGTGATCTAATTTTATTAGCATTAACCGTGTGCTTCCAAACACGCAGGTAAGTGCAGGAGCCAACCGCTGACTCTCAAGCTTCCTATTCTAAATATGTTCAAATACAGACACTACTAACCCGTGCCAACGCCAATGTTGCACGACTGTTTTAGGTAACCTTCTATCTTTGAAGAATTCAGGAACATTGATTCCAGTATTTATCACACAGGTCTACCTGACAGAGGTACCATCCGGCATCATCCGCTGGGGACTTCCCATTCACATGAAAAGTTAAGTTTATCAGAGCCTGTGCCTCTTTGCAGCTGCTGACATTCAGGAAGGCGATGCGTTTGTATTTGCATTTAACAAGTCCTTCAGCAGAGGTGCTCCTCACTGTCACACTGCGGATCAAACAATGCCAACGATTCTGGAAGAACTAGTTGGTGTCTCTCTCTCTACCCTAATAGCTGTCGCCTGTCTGCACGAGCTGGGGAAAAGTGAGATCTTTGATGTACGTTACAGACATGAAATAATAATGCGTGCTAATATCTACATATGGCTTCTACTGGGAAGTTTAAAAAGTCACTTGCTACTTTGATACGAAAGTATACTCCTCTTTGATGCAAGAAGCTTGTTATCTAGCAGTTTCAGCTTCGGGGCTGGAACTGTGCATCTCTCTACGTTGCTCAGCACAAAATTCACTTACAAATGTTACCGAGTGCTCTGTTAAAGCACAACATAGTAAGGCTTTGATCAGGTAAGATGCTTAAGCAGTGAGTTTAAGCACACACGTAATCCCAGTGAAGTCCCAAGGATCCATTCACGTGCTTAAACCCGTGCTTGCTTCAGTTGATCGAAACTTGAAATAATCAGACTATATTTTGTAACCCAAACGCTTCTGTAAGGATGAACAAGGCAGCTCAAAATTTGGAAAAAAAAAAAAAAAAAAAAAAAA
>Ga0065711_1045735_pt1 | contig 13289 bp, 8 predicted proteins | sample Hoacrofraction12_FD_59098 | JGI IMG/M metagenome (GOLD analysis project Ga0065711, IMG submission 59098) | Hoatzin crop microbial communities from Cojedes, Venezuela - Epithelial fraction 12 v2 (version 2) | ecosystem: Host-associated > Birds > Digestive system > Esophagus > Crop | place...
GAAGATACTAAACAGTACTGGTCCCAGTACGGACCCCTGAGGGACACCACTTGTCACTGATCTCCATCTGGACATTGAGCCACTGACCACTACCCTCTGGATGTGACCATACAACTAATTCCTCATCCACCAAACAGTCCACCCATCAAATCCAGATCTATCAAATTTAGAGAGAAGGATGTTGTGAGGGGCTGTGTCGAAGGCTTAACAGAAGTCCACATAGATCACATCCTTAGCTTTTTCCTTGTCTACTCATCTAGTCACACCACCATAGAAAGCCACTAGGTTGGTCTGTTCCGTGATCTTCCTAGGCACAGAGGTGAGGCTGACAGGTCGGTAGTTCCCAGGGTCTTCCTTTCTACCCTTTTTGAAAATGGGCACAATGTTTCCCTTCCTCCAGTCACCACGGACTTTCACCTGATTGCCATGATGGAGAGTGGCTTGGCAATGACATCAGCCACTTCCCTCAGGACTCTGGAATGCATCTCATCAGGTCCCATAGACTTATGTATGTTCAGGTTCCTCAGGTGGTCATGAGCCTGATCTTCCCTTACAGTGGCTGGGGCTTTACCTTCTGGTCCCCATCTTGCAGTCCATCAGCTGGAGAGGGGCAAGGAGAGAGGTTGCCAGTGAAGACTGAGGCAAAAATGTTGTTGAGTACCTCAGCTTTCTCTTTGTCCATTGTTACCAGTTCGCCAGTCTTGCTCATTAGGGGGGTAACACTTTCTTTGACCTTCCTCTTCTGGCTGACATACCTGTAGAAGCCCTTCTTGTTATTGTTTGCATCCTTGGCAAATTCAGCTCTATCTGTGCCTTGGCCCTCCTGACTCCATCCCAACACAATTGGGCAGCATCCCTATACTCTTCCCAAGATATCTGTCCCTACTTCCACTCCCTGTGCAGTTCCCTCTTGCCCTTTCGTTTGACCAGCAGGTCTCGAGTCGGCCCTGCCAGTCTCTTCCCTTCTTTGCCTGACTTCTTACACCTGGGGACTGAGAGCTCCTGCGCTCTATGGAAAACATCCTTAAAGATCTGCCAGGTCTGTTCTGGTCCTCTGTCCCTGAGGACCATTTCCCAGGGGGTCCTACTGACTAACTCCTTGAAGAGCTGGAATTTGGCTTTCCTAAAATTTAGGGTCCTGACTATACTCCTCACCTTTCCCATATTCCTCAGGACTGTGAACTCCACCAACGCATGATTACTGCAGACCAGGCTGCTTCCAGTCTTGATGCCACCGATGAGCTCATTTGCATTGGTGAGCATCAGGTCCAGTATTGCATCCCTTTGGGTAGGGATGTCAATTACCTGGCTTAAAAAGTTACACTCGGCTCATTCTAGGAATGTCCTGGATTGCCTATGGCTCACCGTGCTACTTATTCAGCAGATGTCGGGGTGGTGGAAGTCCCCCAGCAGGATGAGAGACTGCAAGCATGAAGCACCCTGGAGCTGGAGGAAGCAGGATTCGTCAGTAAGCTCTCCTTGATCAGATGGCCTGTAGTAGACACCCACGACCAGGTTCTCTTTGTTGCCTCGGTCTCTGATTCTTATCCATAGGCTTTTGACCTGCTTGTGACTATTCTTCAGGGACAGCTCTTCACACCGTATTGATTTCTTGATGTACAGGGCAACACCTTCACTGCTCTTTCCCTGCCTGTCCCTTCTGAACAGCCTGTAGCCATTGATAGCCAAGCTTGATTTCTTGATGTACAGGGCAACACCTTCACTGCTCTTTCCCTGCCTGTCCCTTCTGAACAGCCTGTAGCCATTGATAGCCAAGCTTCAGTCATGGGATTCATCCCACCAAGTTTCAGTAAGGGCAATCAGATCATAGCTTTCTAGCAGCATGGTAGCTTCCAGCTTTTCCTGTTTGTTGCCCATGCTGTCTGTGTTTGTGTAGAGGAACTTCATCTGGGCTGTTGGCCATGCCACCTTCACATAGGAACACCCCTTGTTTCCCTTGGGGTGTTTCACAGAAGCTTCCTTGTTGGCTCCTACTACCTCAGGAGCTTCCCAGCTCATCTCTACAAGACTGATTGTGCTGCAGGGTCTCCAGCACACCTCTGGGCAACAAGCTGAGGGCCCATACTAGCACCCTGTCCCTCCAGCTATGGTGTATCACCCCATAGTTTGTCACTGGCAAGCCTGATGTGTTCCTCCTCCCACTTCACGTCTAGTTTAAATCCCTGCCAATGAGCCCTGCAAGCTCCTGAGCAAAGACCCTCTTTCCCCTTTGAGAAAGGTGAATCCCATCTGATGCTAGCATATTATGTTACATTCTGTTCTGTGATGTTATAATGGATCAAACCTTCAGGTAGTAAAGTCAACATATCTCTGTTGAAGTCACTTTGACTGATCCTGGTTTACTCAGGTAAGGGTAGGATCACATTCTATCTTGGGGCTACCAAATACATCGAACATTCAGAAGGAAAAGCTTTTAGGCATTTGACCAGTAACACAACACATCATCAATTCTTAATTTCTGAAAAGATTGTAAGAAATCTCTGTCAATATATTAATTTCTCCTGATATTCTTTGTCATGCTGCAACATAGTTACAAAAACATATTAGCAAAGAAAACAACAGAGTGCAGTATAAGTTTCTACCTTTTGGGACTTTACAGAACATTGTGAACATTTTGTAAAAAAGCTAAGAAAAATAGATTGTCACTACAAGTTTTATCGAGCTGCTGTTTCTTGTGCAATATAGGAGACAGTTATACCTTAAACTATGTATCTCATGTTAAACATAGTCTTAAATGAATTGCCTACAGGACATGGTGTATAAACGCCGAGCTCTGGGTCACTGCTGTGAGCAGGGTGAGTATGGCTGCAATCCTTGGGTCAGTAAGATAAGGACTTTTTTTTTGAGAGTTAGAAATACACAGTATCCCCTTGGGATTAGCCTTTTTTTTTTTTTTTTTTACTGTGCTTCAAGTTGGATGACTTTCTAAACATATGCACATAACATTTACCCTTGCGGTGGGTAGAAGCCCCAGTAATGGACAGTTTTTCTGATACCTAAATGCAAATCCCAGACACACCTGAGGAATCCGACAGATAATGAACAGCAGCAGAAAGCATCAGGATGATTTGCCTTTACTAAGTGAGTGCAATACTCCTACACGCTGCTTTCTCTTACAGACAGAATAGTACGATAGGCATTTAGGACAAAGTTAGTGTTGGCTTTGGGTTTTTTTCAAACTGAAGCTCTCCCTTCCCCCTGCCTCACATAGGCAACTTTCAGAAACCTCATTTTGCTGGGAAGACTTCCAGATGGGTAAGGCATTGTTTTAGTTTGGTTCTGCATAGTCAGGATGATCATAAAGCTGTATTTAGCAAAGCTACTTTCAAATGGCTGACAAAATCTGTGGGGTTTAAATTTTTAGTGGATAGGCAGATGGCGCAGCACCTAAAGAAATTGAATATTATCCTTTTTTTTTAGTGTTACAACTCAACTGGTGATTATTTTACTATTTCAGTGAATCTCAGTAACTGTACATTTTTTTCCCCAAATAGTAATGACTGCCATTTGTGAGGGCCTGAGGAAAGGCCGAGGTGTGAAACCCTCACTCAGCCCCAGTCCATGGGGAGATATTCAGCCCAAACATGAGCCATGCTTCCCCGGTGTGGGAGGACATCTGCGTCTCCTCACACAGCCTGGTTCAGGAGAGGACACTGGGGCTGTCACACCCACCATGGCCTGCTGGTCTGTGAGGGAACACCAGGGCCATTGCACACACCATGGCACTACTGGTCTGTGAAGACACTGGGTCTGTCACACCCTCCATGGCCGTACCCTGTCTGTGAGGGGACCCCGGGCCTGTCACACCCACCATGGCTGTGCCTGATCCGTGAGGGGTCTGGCTCAGCATGGAGCCATTTCTCCCAGCCTTTGCAGAGTTTCACTCACCGGCTGCCACCAACCCAGTTCATTTTCTGCGGCTGAGGAAGGAAGGAGGGCCGCCATGCGTGGTGCTGAGGATGGAGGGGGGGGGGGCAATGGCCACCACAGGGAGGGTTTGTCACCTCCCGGCAGGGCCCCAGGGCCCTCCTGCGGGGCCTCTCCTCCCTGGGAGCGCCCAGGCAGCCGCTGTCTGTGCCCCCAGGCTGCCTGGCACTGACAGAGAAGAGGCTGGTACAGGGACAGACAGCAAGAGCAGAGGGATGCAGAGAGCCAAGCAAGGCAGGCTGACGGGGAGGAGGTGACGCTCTGGTGGCTGTGACCCTTCCTCCACCCCGGCGTTTCCACACAGGCTGCTGCCAGAAGCCATGGCCCTTTTGCCAGGGAATCACAAGGCCCTTGCTGTCCCAGGTGAATCAAATTCACAATTATTGGAGTGGGTTTCACAGCTGTTGATGTTTTGTCTTTCAGGCCTAGCTTCTCACTGCCACAATCACTGTAATTTTTAGGGCAAGAGAGAAGCACCTTCCTCCCCGTCCTGCTCTTCCTCATTTATTTTAGGGGCAATGGGGGAATCAACGAGTATTTTCTACTTTTCTATTTTTTTCTATTTTCTACTAGTAGGCACCATTGCCCTTGGAGCTGCCTGATGAACTTTTGCCTGTAAATAGCGACAGACCCTCGAGGAGGGACGCAGAGCTGCGGGTGCTCCCGGGGCATCCCCACAGCAGTGCAGCTCCCCCCGCTCCCTTCCCTGGGACTCACTGCCACCGTCGCAGCAAGTGAAGGCACCCCTTCACAAGCCAGTCATTAAAACTCGATACGAATCTTCTCCTGTGGTGTTTCTTTACTGAGTTATCTTTAGCCTAACATTTTTCTGGATACTAATGTTTGATTGCCGTCAGCACAACAATGTGGAGAGTGCTCAGAGCAGATATTACGCACCTAACATTAAAAACGACCCAAGTTCTTTTGTTTCTAATACTTCTAATTTTGCTAGGGTGTTTATAGAATCCACAGGTAAAAGATTATAAAAAGACCTGCTTCCCTAAAATATCACCAATTAAACTGAATAAACTTATTAAGACAGAATGTTTTATCGTAGATATATCCCCAGTATTTCTGATTAGTACGCATAATTGTTTCTTGTAACAATACTAGATTAAAATCTTCCTAGTAAAATATATCTACATTTTGTGTGCGTATGCCTCTACAGCTATATGACAGATGACAGACTGAAAGACTAACTCATGTTTAACTTCTTAATACTATGTCTAAGAGGTAGTTTCAGGCATGACATAATCAAATCCCTTTTACTTTTGTTTTTCTAACATATGATATTTTCTGTACCACCCTTACTCCTACTCTTTCATGGCATTATCTGGATTTCAAGGAAAAGACTGTACTTTTCTTTGTGTTTGATTTATTGAATCTGGTAGTTAGCAGTAGTTCGTAGAATCCAGGAAAAGTGATGTGGCATCTTCAATTAACTATTTTTCAGCATAAGAAATCTTCCTCTCCTCAAATTATTTTGGCACCCACCTTTGAGTAAGTCACAGAACTGCTATACAACCAAGTAAGAGCGAGGGAGGTCTTCTGAGAGGTGACTCAGAGCACCTAGTTCAGCCTCCTACTCTATGTCCCAACGCTCAGAGAGGAAGCAGCTAGGTCAGATAACTGAGACTGCATGAAGTGAAAGTGTGTGCCGCTGTCTGCAGTGTTATGGTACCCTGAAGATTTGAATACCCTTCTTTCCCTAAGCAGGACTCTTCTTTCCCTTGAGTGAACTGACACTGCTTATGTAAAATCTTATACTCACTGGAGAGAGTGAGAGAGAGAGGGAGAGAAAATGTGTTTCCAAATAATTTCTTAGAACTAACTGCAAATGGTTCCCATGTTTCTTAATGAATCTTCCACTTCCCAGCAAGCGTCCTCATCTAACGCTCATCACAACAAAGGAAGGGGTTACTAAGCAGATGAATGTGTAGTAACAAAAAACCCTGGGGATTCTCACAGTTGGGTTTAAATACTTTACAACATTACCATTTTTTTGTGTGTGTTAATTTAACATATTTTAACTTTTATTTTTGCCCAAAATATTTGATCTTGACATCTAGCATTAGGAAACTAAATCCATCTGCAGACAACCATGTAAAAGATGCAAAGTAACAGAAATGCTTTTGAATCCTCCATCCAGGGTGGGAATTCCTGGTACTTCTAAATACCAGGATGCACTTATTTAGGTGCCTAAATATTGACCTAATTATCTAATGCTAGGAATGCATGACTGAAAACCGAGTCTGTTGCAAGTGAAAGCTTTTGTTTGGCAAACCCAGTGCTTAAACTTTGTTTACAGAGTTGCGTGGTCTTCTCCCAGTCAATGCTCCTTTGCCTGTTCCTCTCCTTCAGAGACCAGCTTATGGAGAAATAAAGTAATACTATCCTTGAGGTGTTTTACACTAACCTGGTTAGTGGTTTTTCCCTAAAAGATTTCTTTTTAAAATATTTTTGTGATATTGCAAAGCCATGATAGAGTCTGAGGAGGTTTAAAGCAGAAGACAAAACTTGTTTTAAAAACAAAGTTTCCCCTTCAAAAAGTAGTTCCTCTTGAAAGACCAAACTCTCTTTCAATTAATTTCATCAAAAGCCCTCCCCCCATTCACTTTTAAGGGGAAAAGGCCTTTTTTAAAATTTACTTTAAAGGCATTAGTTCAAAGAATTCCAGAAATTGCAGAAAGCCCAAGGATTTTTATATTTCACCACAAAGCACTAATCTTCAGTGAAACGTCTAAAGAAAACTACAGTGGGCTTCCTCGTGTTCATGTACAAGGTCTCAGCATTAGATTCAAAAAATAACAGTAAATTGCTACGAGATGTGTAGCATTCATTTGGTATTTGGGGGATATAAAAGGTGTGCAACAGATACTGAAAGAATATGTGGTGAAAATGAAAATCAACCCCAGTTTAAGCACAATGACTGCCCATGCATACAGCAGAAGATCAGTTTTGTCCCTGCCATATCGGAAATAGTGGGATGAGAGATCACAACTCTTCTGGTTGTTTCTCCTGATACGTACTCCTTGCTCAGCTGGATTCTTTACATTAGGTCTGAAGGAGTTAGGAGGGACCGTAAATGCAAAGGGATAACGCCATTAGTCCAAAGACGAGATAGTAGAGAGGCTAAATAATTTCTAAACATAGCAAACCAGCCACCTCAGAGAGAAGCAGGTAGTCCAGGTGGGTTGAAATTCAAAGCCTAGTTGGGAAGAACATGGGATTGGGTCTATGGGTCAGACCACCAGCCAGGACAGTACCACTGACAACAGTATATTGACATGTTACTACATGAAGCAGACTATATTCTTAGATGGTATTATCTAGATGGAATTATTTTTCACAGAATGAGCCCTCAAGATCAAGTGCAGTCGTCAGCTTGATGGGGAACAACGTACAAGATCTGGTTCAGAATCTCATGCTGGAATCCCCACTTTATAAAAACAGTATTTCTACGAAGAGCAACAAAGACCAAAGAACCCCCTATAGTCGTGCTGAACTCCAGTAAGGGAACAATGTGTAGTCTGTTACAAACTAATTAGGAGAGGGAGCTAAAAGAATTAAATCCTTACATATGTCTAGGAGACAGCTGAAGGATACCAGACTTGAAGCAAAGAGGCAGTCTGAACCGTATCAAAACCCTATAGGGTATTCAAAAGAAGATAACAGAAAGGAACATGAACTTTGATAAACATAAAAATACAATTAGATAGGCCACAAAGAATTTGAGAAACATCTAGACAAAGGAATCAAACCTCTAAATTATTCTTCTTGCACTGGAGCAAAAGCCTGCTAGAAAGTCTCAAGGGCCAGTTGATGACCAAGGTACAACATGAGTGCTCAGAGGAGACATGGATGTTACAGAAAAGGTAAGTCAGGTTTTTTGCATCAGCATTCATTGATGAGGAAACCGGGGAGAATTTTATGCAGGAATCCTTTCTGGGGAGCTCAGCAGAGGATCTGTCCAAACTGGAAATAACAATAGAAGGGGTCAAGATGATCTTACCAAGACAGAATGAACATGAGCATAGCACTAAGACTAAATGGCACTCACTGATGAGTTCTCTAATGCGGCAGTGTGTAATGAGGCACTTCAAACTTCCTTGGTTTTGGAGACAAGAGGGCAGCAAATGTGACACAATATAAAACAAAACGATTCTGTGGCAATCGAGAAAGCCTGCTTCTGTAGCATAAAAAACAGCAGGAACTATGATACAGGAAAGCATGTGAAGAGCCAGCACAGCTTCCGCAGATAGAAGTGCTGCCTCATAAGCACATAGAAAAGAGTGACTGCTGCATTCTTGACGGATTTCACTAAGGCTGTTGACAACATCTTTTACTGAAGGTTTTAAGGAAACTAAGAAGCCATGAAATAAAAGAGAAGGTCCCGCCATTGGCTAAAATATGGGAGAGGGCAAAGTGAGTATTTAGCTCTAGCATTCACACACTCAAGGGCTGAGGATGAGGGGAATACTGGATAAAGGCTGACAAACTCATGAGTGGTATGGAAAAGTTGGAGAGAAGGAGCTGTGTTGTTGAACGTCTCTTCCAGGACAGGCTTAGGTGGCCATAAAGTGGACCTTCTGGCACCCAGGGTCAAAGCAAGATGAAAGGAGTGGTTCTACATGTACGGGATGGTACTTCTGAGGAACTGCTTGCCAAAGGATGACATTATTTATCTAAGAGTTTATGCAAGTTCAACAGAGACTGGACAAGCACTTGTAAGAGTGGAATAGTTCACAGAAAAAACTCTTAGTCTCATGAAATTCTCACAACTGAAAATAGCCAGAGGTTGGGAGAGCATGAAGCTACAGCAGGGGAGGTAGCATCATATGTAATTGCAGCTCTTTTCCTTCCTTGGGTATCTGCTTAGAGCTATTGTTAGAGACTGAACACTGTGCTAGGTGGAGCACTGGCCTGAAGCAGTTTGCTTATTATTAACATTTAGAAGTCTCCAAGTAAGAGTTAATGAATAAACTGCGGTAGATGATCTTTTTGTTGTCATACCTACCAGCTGCAACCCCTCAAATAAATTCTTGAGGCACAACAAAAGGATAGCAGCAGGTTTAGTGTTTGGGGTGCATGAGCAGGATAGATTATTTTTGTGGATTTATTCCTGCCTGCACTTCGGCAGAGAAGAGCACTGCAAGCAGGCAGTGCTGATACAATCATTGCTAATTGATACCAGCTACACCATCTTACCACTTATACCTGTCCTATTGCACTTGGCGTGTAGCTTGTTTAAGAGTTTACAATGCACTCAAGCAAAGGATTACTAAGGTAATGTTAGTATTTTCTTCAGATGATCTGAGAATATAAACCTTTACGGATTTAAAGCAAAAACTGAAAAGCATAAGTAAAATATTTGAGACTTCTGGAGGTATAAAATAGACACGTGCTTCCCATAATGGTATTTTTCTGGAATTGCTGGGTTCAGCTGAGTTATCTGTATGGAATGAGAAATGAATTTAACAAGAGAAGTATGTTTACAGAAATCCGTATTTGAAAGTTTTTAAGTATTAAAGCCTAAGCATTAAAAGTCTTTGTCTGAGATGATTAGTCAGCAGTTCACTGTGGTTGGAGCAGCTGACGCTGACCTTCTCTATCCTTGGCCTTCTCCCTTTCCCTCTCTCTCTGTAAAGGGAAAACAACTTGTTTAAACTTCTTTCTAGACCTGTATTCTGTCTAGAATCATGTTCTCAGAAGCCAGCATTCTTTGTGATCGGTCTGCTGTTGATTGTGCTGTCCACCAAACTACTCAGATCCCTTACGGATAAATTCTCATAACCGACACGACCTGCAGGATTTAAACATACTGAAGACGTAATCAGAGGAAGAGGACTACTGGTGCAGGAATGCCCCTCATTTACACCAGCTCTGTGGTGCTTGCACTCAGGAGCCAAACAACAGAGCAGGACCTTCCCATTTCCCCTCTCCTCTCCACCCTCTTGCCATAACACATCTCTGCCTTGCCTGCAGGCTGTGCAGCCTCGTGAGGGCCAAAACAGCTGGAACCAACTCCTTGGCAGGATCAGGCCAGTCTCGCCACAGTGACACTTCAACAAGCTTCCACATCTGTCACCTCAGAACTAAAGCTTCTTCCTTGCCTTAGATCTCCAGATTTGAAGTGAGTCACAGCACCTGGCTGTTCTACTGAGGTATATGATTATAACCAATAGCTTCTCCAAGCCAGGAAGAATAAGAAGACAATTTCTGCTGCTACGAATTTGAAATCAAAGGTCAGATACCTTATCGCCCTTTTCTGATGAAAAGGTCTAATTTGTCATTAGTTTGCCTTGATGTTGCAAACTAATTCTGTGGGTGTATTTCTGTACTTATGTAAGTGATTACATTAAAATCAACAGAAATTTTGGAAGCACTTCAGAGTAAGGTATTTACTTGAATAAGGGCTTGTATGATCGTCCTCTGTTGACTTTGGCTCAAATCAAGGCCTACTATTCCCACACCAGTATGTAAACATACACCTCAAAATTAAAGAAAACAACAGAAATTCCTAGCTCACCATATTACAGCACATTGTATTTTAGAAATCATTTACAGTTCAATATTAGTATGTAATTGAAAACAATGGGCACTCTGTGGATTCATATTTTATGTATTTCACATAAACTTCATCTGCATATAAAGTTATGTACTTTATGCATGATATACACGTACTTAAATGTTAAATACCCCAAATAGCAATTATACAAGAGGCATAATTTGTATCTATTTTACAGTACCTTTATTTTTTATTTTTTATGTCATAATGGCACAGTGGATAACTGTAAGCAGTGAGGAAATTCTAGTTTTCTGCAAAGATTGATGTTACAGCCTTTTGACTCTGTGTTAGAAGCATACAAGGCATCAGGTAAGCAGCCTTTTGCTTCAAAAACGCCACATTTTTTAAACGCATTAAATCAAAAGGCTTTAAAAAAATGATCATTGAGTAAGGCTGACTGATACCTCTCACATAACCTGCATGTTCCAATTCCACTACCTCCATCGCAGTCACAAAGTTGTGCAAGGACGAAGCGCTGGAGTGGGACCCAGTGGGCATAAAACCGAGGAGAAAAAAAGAGGCATCAGTGTTGCCATGATTACGCTCGAGTCCCTACATGTTCAAATGTTCATGGAGTTCAGGCAGCCTGACATTCATTGTTTCCATTTCTGCTCTGTGGTTGTATTCAAGCACAAATCATTTCCATAGACAGTGATTCTGTTACTTCAGTCATCAGAGAAGCACTGTTTGGAGAACAAACAACTTTATTTTTGTAGCTGGGAGCAGAATTATGGCATTCTGTTCTGCTGGAATATTGACTTAAAATAGTGAAAAATTACTACAGAATATTAAATAATTATCAAAATAGGATAAGCTCCTTTTACTCTTCCTCATCAGTTATTGGTCCTTACATTCAGAAAATGCACATTATCAAGTTATTTTAATGTGTTTGAGGAAAACTAACCATATCACTTAAAAACAATCACTTGGTAGTAAAAAACCAAAAGTACCTGGTTCTCCTTAAGAGAGCATAAACCCCAAAATATTCTGGTTCTAATATCAACATCCTCCCTAACCCCACAGCCTAGAGTTACTTAAACTTATTTGATTGCACCTATCTTCAAAAGTTTATTAAAATAAAGTCAGTAGGTATTGTGGAGACAATAGAGCACTGAACACTGCACCAATATTACTGCAGCTTTGGTAATCATTTTTCCAGTAACACTGAGAAATTTTATTATGACTAAATGTAGCAAAATTGCTGCCTCCACTAGTAAAAAAAAATAAAAAATCAAAAATCTACCACCTAAGGCCATGTTCCACAAAGAGGAGTTTGTATGCCAATTACCGAGCGGGACTGTGGCAGAGCAAAACTCCTAAGGCAGCAAGAAGAGAAGAAAGGGTGTACTTAAAACAACAATTTAGGCTTTTCTCCATGTTTTCAAAGGAAGAAAGTACATTGCTTTTATTGACTGAAACACAGCATGCTCAGATTTGCATTACTTCAATGCTCCCACAGATCTGACTGCGGGGCGTATGTCTGCGCTTACCGCCAAGTCACCAAAAGCTTCAGTCTTCCAGCGTCTTGTGAAGCCAAAGGTCAGCAGACAGGCAGAACTGAAAGAGATCTGTGAACTTTCCCCGTGGTAAAAAAATGCTAGAGTAATGGAACATTGCAAATAACTGTGGTTTGGCAAAATCTAGCAGTATGCTGTGATACGCACAAGCCAGAATGGGAAGTATCCAAATGGAGATCACAATTAAAAAAAACAACAAACCCTAAGCAAAGCCATTTCTTGGCCAGTGTATCTTGTCAGTGTCTTTCTGGGCTGAAAAACCTTTCTGTTTTACCGACAAAATTTGCAGTGAAACCAGGCCTGCCTCATAACTAAAAATCAGCTGTACTGCTCTAGGTCAGGTTTTGCCAACATGCTCCTAGCTTTATTTCAAGTTGTATATTAAAAAAAACCCCAAAGCCAGAAGGACCTCTATCCAGATCTCTATCCTGTCCCCACTGGCAGAAAGTCCAATAAGCTCCAGGACTGCCCCACATCTTCTCTACGTCACTTCCTACCAGCTCATCATGGACACAATTTGTGCAGCCTCCCAGTAAGCAGTGAGAAACAGATCTTACTTGGTCTTGTCTTGCCGGTCTTGGCTTACTGGGCTTTTTGGAAGGCACCTGGATGTCTTGGTAAGCGGTGCCTGATTTTTAAAAGGAAAGTGCTCTCTCTCTCAAATCTAAGAGACTATTTCTTCATCCTGAAGCTTGTGTTGCTGTCTAAGCACCACCACCACACTCTGCTCAAAGAGGGCCGGTTTGTACCAGCAATGTGACTTGATTTAACGCTGTGTACGCCGCATTCCAGCGAGGCTGGCGGCCTGGCCTCGCACTCCCAGGGGAAGGCTGGACTCTTCGGCACAGTGAACGCCTAACAGCACATCTCCCACCTCTGCTCGGACACACACATCCTAACCTAACGCTTTACCACACACCAGCTGATAAAGTCACCTTATTTCATATCCGAAGCATGAAATGACCCAAAGTAATTGTTCAATCAGTCTGATCCTCCCTCCGTAATTTCAAATACCTTTTCGAAACACGCAAAGAAGTAGGAATTAGGGAAAGCAAGACACAAAGCGGCAAGACAGCTGCCTCCACCGTGAATTCCTTTGCGGGGCTTCGGCCCGGTTCTGCTGCAGGGACCGTGTGAACCGGCCGCGGTTGTGTTTGCCCAATAACGCTGCGACAGCGCAGCGCCGGCTTCCTTCCGACCAGCGGGCAGCGGGCAGGAGACAGATCCCGCACACTCCGAAGGCGCTGCCCCGCACC
>Ga0065711_1045736_pt1 | contig 13289 bp, 11 predicted proteins | sample Hoacrofraction12_FD_59098 | JGI IMG/M metagenome (GOLD analysis project Ga0065711, IMG submission 59098) | Hoatzin crop microbial communities from Cojedes, Venezuela - Epithelial fraction 12 v2 (version 2) | ecosystem: Host-associated > Birds > Digestive system > Esophagus > Crop | place...
GGGGGGGGCAAGGGATGCTGGGTAGGCTGGCAGCCTTGTGCTGATGTGCCATTTGTACCCCCAGGGAGCCAACAGGGATTCAGAAATGCTTTGTCTTCCACCTTGTCCCACCTCAGTGAGTCCCTGCTTATTGTCTCTTTTGTCTCTGTGCCTCAAGGCTCCAGCTCAGTTCTTTACATTTGCACCATCATCTGGCAATAGCTTGATTACTCACTTCAGCCTGAGTGCAGGAACGCGCTGTCCCTTGTTTTAGGCTGTCCTTTGTTTTCCCTATCTGGCACTCTAAGAAGCTGCACAAAGATGTGCTGTAATCCTCATGATCTGCAAATCTAGGTGCCATCAGTATTGGCCATTTGTATCTGTCTTCTGCTGTTCCTTCTGGACACACTCAGACCTCCCATTCACACCCGTCTTCACAGTCCTATCAAAAATTTCTGCTTCTTGTGGTACACAGATTTTTCAGCTGACCAATGATTCCTCCTACAAACAATACTGAAAGATTTTCACTTACATTTAGGCCTAGCTCTGGGAATAGGACAAATTTTGTGCTGACCACTTCTCTGAAATTGAATTTTTATAGCCACTTCAAGGCTAGGGATGTTTTCCGTAGGCTGTAAAACAAAAAGCCCCAAATAAACAGAAAACAGAACACACACACATGCTTGACGAATGGATTCACAAACCAACTTCCAGGTTAACAAACCAAGATTATTTTGTATGTTTAGACACAGAATCGTAAGAACTGGTAAGGACTATGTTGCCCAAGCATAATACAGAACTCTAAAGGATGACTGCAGTAATACAGTAAAAGCTTTACTGGACCAAGCATGTGATAGCCACCACCTCAGCTCTAAGAGCAGTAACCATTGCGCTGTAAAACTACTTTGCTGTCAGTGGGTTTGAGTAATATATTGCATAGAGTATTACAATCATTACTGCAAAGAGGCAGCTATTATAAAAACTTGAGACAGGACAGCCCATGAAGGTGATAGAAAGACTCTTTAAAAGAATTAATTTCTAGCAAGTCCCAAGAAAAAATTAAGGTAATGCATTTCTGCTCAACATTCTTACAAAAGAACCATTAAAGCTTTTACTGAAATTGAAGTCCTAGACAGCATTTATTCTGACATCCTTCAAACCGTCCTTGTCCTCTTGTCTAGTCCATCAAGTTATCAAAGAATAAAGTTTTACATTAATCTCTATCAACTTTTTGCATAAAATCAGATGCCTAGGAAAGAAGCAATGGCTTGGGGAATCTCGGCTTTGTGCACTAACAATATATGTAAGAAAGCAAAGATCCACTCTGTTCAGACACTGCAGTTGATGCAAACAGCAGCAGAGCTGCAAGCAAAGCAGCTTCACACAGGTTATCACAGCTCAATCCCCAATATCAGAGCAGTGAAGGAGGTTCACAGCTCAGGGGAAAATGGGAGAGAAACGAAGAAGGAAGAGGCAAAAACTGGGATCCCATACTAACTAGCAACAACTGGAAAAGGTCAGGAGTAAAAAGGAGGACAGAGAAGTCAGAGAAAATTGACAGAGCTTGACTGGAGGCTGAGGACCTAGTGGTGATACCTGAAATATGGGAATCTTTCCATTAAAGTAGAAGAGTAGTAAAACTCTCAAGGGAGCATAAGTAAAACGAGCAAAGTTTGCTTAAATAACCCCAAACAACATTCGCATCTTCTGTGGTATGGTTTCGTAGCCCAGGCTTGCCTAAATCTAACCTCAAAGACAAAATTGTCTTAGAGCCTGTCAGTTACAAATAAATTCAATTCAAATTTGGGGTTAGCTTAACAGTTCATCTTGCTGCTAATCACAATTAATTTGCAGATATGGCTGTGGTGCTTGTTTCCTTTCATCTCCATTCTGAAGTAGGAACAGCTGTGCTCCCAGCTACATTGGAAGAAAAGGGTATGATTAAAAGCTGAGTAAAGTATATCTCTTGGACATAATTAGTTTGTAGACTGATGCTGAGGAAAAAAACCACTGATCACCACAACAGCAAAGTTGTTCAGGAAATCATCATCTCATCCAGTCCCTTCCTCCAGATCCAATTTACAGTCTCCCGCAGCATTTCAACACAATCTGTGAGGCATGAACATAAAGGACATTCTAAATACTTTAAAAAAAAAAACAAACAAAAACCTTAAAAGGACTCCTTGGTAGTAGAGACTGCCAAGGGAGTCATAATCCAGAGGCTACCGAGGTATTCCCCACACATTACTGGATGACCAATTACCTGGGAGTGAATATCACCTCAAATTGTAAGTGCCTGCAAGTCTTAGCAAAAATTACCTGCTCCTCCCCTCTGACTTAGCTATTACAATGCTTTCTCAGAAATTATTTTTTTCCTGTGGTGACAAAAAAGGTAAAGGCAAACCACTCCCACACTACTTCTGGCAGACAAATACTGCAAATATCTGAACAAGCATGACGCTGCAATATGACATCAAACTGCAACTTCACTTCTTTATGCAATGCTAACAAGCCCTGGAAGGAAGTAAAAGATTGGAGGTGAAAAGCCATCACTCAGTAAAAAGACTGTGCTGCCCCACATTTTGTTACAAGGCTGCAATTCCAACAGCGGTTCAGCAGTGCTGCAGAGCCAGCTAACACACAGAGGGTAAAGGGGAAGCAAAAACCCACACCGAAACAGGTCAGCTGTCCTCCGACTCTCAGAAACTGCACATAAAATGAGAATCTGAAGAACTACATCTGATAAGAAAGAATCATATAATCACTAAGGTTGGAAAAGACCTCTAAGATCATCAAGTCCAACCATCAACCCAACACCACCATGCCTACTAAACCATGTCCTGAAGTCCACATCTACACATTTTTCGAACACCTCCAGGGATGGTGACTCCACCACTTCCCTGGGCAGCCTGGTCCAACGTTTTACAACTCTTTCAGTAAAGAAATTTTCTAATATCCAAGCTAAATCTCCCCTGACACAACCTGAGGCCATTGCCTCTCGTCCTATCACTAGTTACTTGGGAGAAGAGACCAACACCCGCCTCACTACAATCTCCTTTCAGGCAGCTGTAGAGAGCAACAAGGTCCCACCTCAGCCTCCTCTTCTCCAGACTAAACAGCTCCAGCTCCCTCTCGGCCTCCTCTTCTCCAGACTAAACAGCCCCAGCTCCCTCAGCCGCTCCTCATCAAGACTTGTTCTCTAGACCCCTCACCAGCCTTGCTACCCTTCTCTGGACACGCTCCAGCAACTCAATGTCCTTCTTGTAGTGAGAGGCCCAAAAGTGAACACAGTACTTGAGGTGGGGCCTCACCAGTGCCGAGTACAGGGGCACGATCACCTCCCTGCTCCCACTGGCCACAGTTTTCCTGACACAAGCCAGGATGCCGCTGGCCTTCTTGGCCACCTGGGCACACTGCTGGCTCATGTTCAGCCGGCTGTCCACCAACACCCCCAGGTCCTTTTCCGCTGGGCAGCTTTCCAGCCACCCCTCCCCAGGCCTGTAGCATTGCATGGCGTTGTTGTGACCCAAGTGCAGGACACGGCACTTGGCCTTGTTGAACCTCATACAGTTGGCCTCAGCCCATCAATTCGGCCTCTCCAAATCCCTCAGAATAACCAAGAAGCCCACAGATAGGAAGGAAGACTGGACACTGCAGGTGACTTCGGCTGACAAACCAAGCCACAGCTTCTTGAAGGGCCAGCTGTGGTTTGCTGGTCACTGTGGGGCACTCTTAAGTTTTCTCAAGCACTCTTTCTACTTCCCCTTTGCTTAAACGTTGACACAGTCCAAGCACATACTGCAACATCAGTAAATGCAAAATCTCATCAAAGCTGTTGAGACGTAGCGCAGCACAGTTTTGCTTCTTGTATTTGCAGAAACATGCCTGTTACTGCAGCACAGAGAGAAAGGTTTCGTTTGCTTGATTTTACAGCTGCCAAAGAAAACTCCATGTTTTTTCTTAAAGCTCCATTAAGCTCAAAATTTTAGAGGACTCTAAATTAAACCTTTAACTTTTGACTACACCAAGCAAGCAATATTAGTTTAGGGGAAAAAGATGAGAAATCTCAGGCAGGTATCTGATGTTGTAAGGTTACTATAAGAGCTTCAGGACCTACTAAGCCTGTCCATTAACTGCTCTTTCCCTCATTTCTCATTACTTACCTCTACAGGGGTTAAAGGACCCCCATCTCTTGCAGCGCAGTGTAATAACACAGCCCTGTGTGTTCAGAAGCGAAGTTACAAGCATACTTTCAAGCACCAGCAATCCCTCTGAGGACCCTTCCTGAATTTCTGTAGTATTACAAGGGCAGATTCATCCTTGAACAAGTTCCTGCTTGTAACACACACAACCAGCTTCTCCCTCAAGAAGGAAACACGCTGCTACAGCCCACCTAGCATATTCGAGACATACCTGTTATCCGTTACCACTCCCATACAGTATTAAGGAGAATGAGACAGAGTAATGAAAAGATAAAGGGACAAGTGATTCGAAGAACCAGCAGAAAAGAACCTAACAGTACAATGGATACTGTTACGCAGGTATTCTTTATTGTGGCGCCGGGCACATGGGGGATTTCTCCTCTAAGCATGCATGCCAGACACCCTGCCACTTCAGGTTAAATACAATCACACATGTAAATATTCATTATATTTCTAAAAACTACTTAGCACATTCATTACTTTTCCGTGAACTAATTAGCATATGTAAATATCTTTCACACATGTCTGTCAGCATCTTTGGGTGGTCTTTGGAGGTCCCAAGATGAAGGCCCATCCTCTTCATCACGGTGTTCGCTGATTGACCTCTGTTTGTGTGCAAACGCAGTTCTAAGATCACGTACATCATGTCCTTCAGGTTGTTTTGCTCTGGTGTTGTTGGCCTCTTGGTGCCTCCTTATTTCTGTAGCTTGGTGCATCTGTCCTGCCAAGGCTGAGCTGTCTGGAGTGGAATTATTTAAGAGTCTCTTTTATCCTACAATTATCCCAATTATTTGCTGGGAACCAAGACCACTTTTGTTTCATTTAATTATTTTGTTTAATGACTAAGTGATAGCTTGTGCCCATGTCCTTCCACTACATTCCTTAATAAGAAAACAGGGATTAGTGTAACAGGTACATCATTAGATCACTATGCATGCAGGAATACAAGTTACAGTACTAAAGACTACTAAAAACTAGAAAATATTAAGGCTTCTTTGTTATAGTTTCACGTTTCTTACAATCCCCTCTATCACAAGAGAAAAAAAAAAAGAGGGAAGTCAATGAGAGTCTGAGGAACTGCAGCGGAAGGGTGGAAGCACAGAGCAGTGATCAGCACCTGTTGTATTTCTGCTTTAGACAGCAGACAGCATCTGGCAAAAGGGGCCTGAGCTAACTCCCTGCTCCCACAGCGCACATCAGCGCAGCATAGTACTTCACTGCTAATATTCCACAGCAAATGAAAAAGAGTGCATTTGTGCAAAATGCCATCCTAGGGCTCCCAGTGCTACGACAGAGAAGCCATCCCCCAGTGATGTATGGCTCTAGACAGACTGGCCTTTCACCACTGGTCAATACTGGTCACTCTTGTGAGCTTCGAATGAGACATTTCCTATAGTCTGTAAACGGTAGTGTCCATCCTTCCTTCTTCCCTTCCTGCTTTCCTGCCTCTATATGCTTGCTTGCTCTCCCAGAAAAATTCTCCTGTATATAATGAAGCACATATATTCTGCCATCAAGGTACTTGCAGGGTTTCTCTTTCAATTCTTTTCCTGTGTGCCAAATGTGATTTGAGACACCCCCCAGACAACATTAACTTCAAATGAAATGCATACACATACGGCTTGCACAGCACGGACCTTCCCTCCCCATAAAAGCAGACTAAAATGCGGTCACTCTATCAAATTTATACCCAGCCCAGCACAAGAAAACTTGCAAAAGTTAGAGCAATGATTACATCCACAACTGGAGTTTGGAACGCTAAATCTGCAGGCTTGAAAGTAAAATTCTTGAACTGCCCCCACCCCCACCCCCTGTTCTTGACCTTTCTGCCTTTCCTCTGGTGGTTTGTGAAGATGAGCACCTCTCCAAATGTGCAAGACTGAGAGCTATCACAGTGAATCCTTGCCGGAGTAGGTACAGCACCAACTACTCGGCCGCCAGCTCCATCAGCCACACATTGACAATCACTTCGGCCCTCTGAAGAGCAACCAGGTGCCACCTGCAGCATAGTCCAAGCAGCCACCTCCCACAGAAACTACGGAGGAATTTGCCTTGAGGCAAGCAACATGCAACCACATTTGCACAGATAACAGATCTTTTGCCAACCGATAATGATCCAAAAATCATTTGGAAAGATTTTGAATTTGCCAAATAAAAAGCGGCTTTAATGATGGCTGTACAGTTACACAGTATCAGCCTGATTCTCCCTAATAGGTCAAAATAGTTTTTCTCTGTATGGTGTCCAGATGTCGTCAAATGAACAGCTGATAGAACATCACCAAGTGTTTCCTGGCTACAGTACCTCCAACAGCAGTGCTGTCACAGTAATGCCTTAAAAACATCAAGCTGCGCCCAGTGTAACTCCTGAAACAAGCAGACACACGCACAAAAAATAAAAAATCCCTGTAACATAGACTTGCAGTCTGAATTATTCAAATGATCAGAATAACGGCAGACTATAAACTAGGTAGTTCAGTGTGGTTTTACAGCAGCTCCCCAGACCTCAGTAGTAACACTGTCCAGCTGACAGTGTAACCAGGGCGATAGAATCAGTTGACCATAAACATGAACAGTGCTGCTATGTTCCTGGTACAGCCCTACCCACCGGGACATTAGGTCTTGGAATGGAGGATCTATTCTCTAGGTAACCATTAACGCTAACCATAGTGGGTAATTGTGTTTTTGTCAAGAGAAATGACGGAGTGAGGTTCCGTGAAACGGACTGAAGAAACTGACCAGGTTTGCCAAGATTGCGAGCCTAGTGGGCAAAAGGTAATTCCGGCAGGGGGAGATCATGACCACCGACTCACTGGCCCCCTACTCAAGTAATGCCACCTACTCAAAAAGGAACAATAGAAGAGAGTAACTGAAGTCTGCGCAACAATCTACGTAAGAAGCGAGAAAAGTTTACACCAATCGCCAAAGAGAATAATACTGAATATGCATGAATAAAATAAATACATATATTTTTGATCTATATAAACTGCACGGAAAAGGTATGAGGTATGCACACGTTTGGTGGAATTATCCCCCATGCATCCAGTGCTGCAATAAAGAATGCCTGCCTTTTAATGCTTCATTGGTGTTACGAGGTTTTATTCACGGACTTTCGGTGACAACAGTACAACACTGAAGTCCTCCTGAGAAAATACCAGTTTGCTTTTACAGCACAGCTACAGCAGCTTCAGGAAATAAAGGCATTCAGCTGACTTTGCTTTTCCACTTTGAGCAGTGCAGCTCTGGACAGCTTCTGTTCTTTCAATGACAAGTGCTCGCAAGTTTAATGGGTTCTCTTTGTTCTGCTTGATCGGAAACACCTCTGTAAATCACAGCACGATAGCTGAATACGCATAGACGTGGAGGTCGGAGTGGCAGTGGTGGTGCTGAAGTACAAAACTGCACGTTCTTAATTTTAATGTAATTTACGGGCGGTATGAAGACACTTCCTGCGTGGAGTTAGCACTCAAGCTCCTCAGCCCTGCGACATAACCCACATTAACCCCCAGCCAGTGCCTCCTCACCCACTCCCATCTCCCCTCTCAGAGACCTCGGTCGCATAGCTGCAGCTGCCTTCCCTCACGGCAGCAAGGCCCACCATTTTCTCCCCTCTCGGGGACGGCAGTCGGATAGCTGCAGCTCCCCTCCCTCAGGGGAGCAAGGCCCGCCATTTTCTCCTCGCTCGGGGACCGCGGTCGCACAGTGGCAGCTCCCTTCCCTCAGGGGAGCAAGGCCCGCCATTTTCTCCTCGCTCGGGGACCGCGGTCCCATGGCGCCGGGTGCTTTCCCTCCCGGCAGTAACACCCGCCATTTTCTACCCGTTCCCGCCCCGGCCAGTCAGGGCTAGAGGGGGCCTTTCTCGTCAGCGCCCGGCCGCCGCGCTCGCCTGACCTGAGGGTGCCCGCCTTCCCCTCACATTGAGCGGCCGCCTCACGACTGCGCTTGCCGCCGCTCCTCGGGACAGCAACGTGGAGCGGATCTCGTCCCTGCCCTCTCTCGCCAGGAGGGAGGAGCTGGGCCGCCCGGGGCAGGCAGCCCGGGGCAGGCAGCGCGGGGCAGCCTCCACCAGGCGCCTCCTCTAACGGCCGCCGGTTCTCGGCGCCAGAATTTAACTGTGGCGGGCGGCTGGAGCGAGCGCCGGCGGTGAGGCACCGGGGCTCGAGGAGGGAGCGGCGCAGGCGGCAGGGCACCGGGGCTCGGGGAGGGGGCCCGCCCGGTTCCGGAGCTGCCACCGAGGTCTCGCTCGGCGGGGGCACCCGCAGGGTTGTGTGGCGGGGGTGTGGAGGCCAGGCGGCAGGCGGCGGCAGGGACGGGGCGGCTGCGTTCGCGGCGTCTGGGAGGCGAGGCTGCCGTCTTCCTGCCCCTCAGCCCTGCGGCGCGGTGGGGCTGAGCAGGTGGCAGTGCTGCTCCTGGGAGGGGAAGGCTCCCTTTCTGCCGGGCTGTGGGAGACCCAGGCCCTTCCCCTTCCTCCGTCGGCGGGCGGGCTAACGGTCAGCTCCCTGAGGAACCCGGGCTGTGCCGCAGTCTTCATAGGAACGGTGTGTGAAGTCACGTCGCTTGTAAGTGTTGAAGTAGAGGTTTTTGTTGAGGTGCTTCCTGCATCGGAGGCCTGCTTGGAATTATCTGTATATGAATGCGTCGTCTTTTTGTTGTAAAAGACGTGTTCTTTCTATTTTCTCACACATTTAGTTTGGCATGCGGTATGATTCGTTTGCTTTTTTTCTTTTTCCCCATTGAAATCTGTAGGATTATAATCTGGCTACCTTGCTTCGTATTCCTGGGAGGAGTGCCTTGTCAGGTCACTTGGGAACATAGAGAAGATGTACATCAAGTCGATTGTTCTTGAGGGATTTAAATCCTATGCTCAGAGGACTGAAATTCGTGGCTTTGACCGGTTATTCAATGCCATTACTGGCTTGAATGGTAGTGGCAAGTCTAATGTCTTGGACTCGATCTGTTTCCTGTTGGGAATCACCAATCTGTCACAGGTAAAGAGAGAGGGTTATTTAAGAAAGGTCTTTCTTCTGTCAGCAGCGTTTGGTATTACTCTCTTGAGTAATCTCCGGTGGAAGACCCGAAGTGGTGCTTCTATTAAAAAAAAAACAAAAGTTTCATTTATTTGGATTTTTCATTAACGTAAAACCGTGTCTCTGTAATTGTTGCTCATTCTTACATGAAGACTGAGTTACAGTTTCATCAATGTACTACAGTAGTTCAAAGTATGCAACTGAGAAGATTAGACTGAAAATACTCGCTTAAAAGGTAGCAGCCTCAAGCCAAAGATCTTTTACAGTTAAAAGCACTAACTTGTTTATTTGTAATAAACTTTTCACTTCTGCGTTAGGTCTTACAATTTGGCCAGCTGGTTCATCAGAAAAAAAAAAAAGCTGGTTTTCATGCAGTGCCTGCTATTTTAAAGATATGTTGGCTTTATTCTTATAAAAAAACCTCTGTGTGTTGAGATCAGTTTGAATGTGTGTTTTCAGCTGATTTTATTTCCTCCCTGCTGTAATTGTAGGCAAAGCCAACAAACCTCCAAGGAACGCTGTCTGAGTTGTTACCCTGTGAACTGCATCATGAATAATAAATGCTCTTTAAGTAAACGTACTGGTGACAGAACTAGTCATCTGGCATTTTCCTTTTTTTTTCCAAAAATTCAGTTTTTGTCAGGAATCTCTTGCAGAAACAATTAGCTGGCTCACTACAACTGACTGGCATGCTCTGCATGTGGTTTTACAGTGCTAGTACCTTGCAGCTCCCGTGTGTCAGTCTCTCATTTGAACTCTTAAATCTACAGCTAGATTTGTATTTCTTTCATTCATTTCTCCAAAACCTGCAGTAGTGTAATGAAGCTGTGTGCTAAATTTATTTCAAAAATTTATTTATCTGTTCCATGGATTTAGGTGCGAGCTGCCAACTTCCAAGATCTAGTTTATAAAAATGGGCAAGCTGGAGTTACTAAAGCCATTGTGTCTATTACCTTTGATAATTCTGACAAGAAAGTAAGTCCACTGGGATTTGAAGCTAACAATGAGATCACCGTCACTAGGCAGGTGAGTAATATTTATATTTCTTAGTAACCTATATACCTTTTTACCATGCTCAACGGAATGACTTTCCAAGGAGGAAAAAAAAAAAAAGGTAATTTTTAAAGTTCCTGAGTCTTTGCAATTGAAGCAGTGCTTCTACAGTGTAGTTAGTAACACAAACTGTAGAGGTAGATCCAGTGTACTAGATTAAAAAGTTGGAGTTACTTGGGTAATTAGTTTAATGTTGCTAAATATATTATATAAATAATGTTTCCTATAGACTTGCACAGAAACATAATAATGAAATAATGTTCCTAAAGCAAGTTATAATTTTTTATTTTGTAGCTTTTTCTTCTGCTTTCGTATTTCCCTCTTAATATATAAACTGTGTTTTAGATTTGGTCTCCAAGAACAAAGGAACCTTATCTTATGAGGCTGTCTCCCAAGTTTAAAAAAAAACCACAAAAAAACCTATAAACTTGTGGAATTTGGAAGTTTTCTTGTCAATATTGCCCTCAATGACTGATATTTCTTGTGTTTTATTTAGATATTTTAAATGTCTCTTCAGCAAGATCTGTTTTGATTCTGTGTAGCACACATACAGATGTGTATGCAAAGCTATAAACATGGGATTTGCTCAGATTTTTATTCTTTATGACAGCTTCTATTCTCATAATATGAAGTCATGTTTAAATCAGTCAAAGTTTCTTCTGTTTATTTTTCTTCTCCAGATTGTCGTTGGAGGTAGAAATAAGTATCTTATCAATGGTGTGAATGCTACCAACGCTCGTGTGCAGGATCTCTTCTGTTCTGTTGGACTCAATGTCAATAACCCTCACTTTCTCATTATGCAGGTATTGTGTGCATTTTTATAAAATGCAAAAAGAATAGAAGTTGCACTGAATTTGAGACAGGATAGACAGCAGAAGAACAGTTCATTTCCTAGTCAAAGAAAAGCAACTTCTTATCAAGTAAAAATCAAATGTCTGTTAAGTAGTGAAGATTTACACTGCAGCATAGTTTAACCCCAAAACATGTGTGTCTTATTGCACAAGACCTTGTGTAGCCCTCAGGTAGCAAGCTTTTTCTGAAATATATTCCAATTTTATTTTCCTTTTTGTCTCTTTAACAGATGGGTGTCACATTTATTATTGTGCTAAAAAGACAGAGATTTTTGTTTCCTGTTATGTGTGTTCCATGTTAGACCATATTTTGAATGAAGTTGAGATACCTGCTTTCTTAAACCACAATTAACAAAGGAAGAGCTGACAAATTGAAAAGGCCCGTAGAAACATAAACACAGGGACTAGACAAATCCCTGAAATACTTGCAAGGAATAATAAAACAGAGCAGTATTTACTGTTTTAGATGGAACTGTCCCAGCTTAGGGGGGGAGGAGGAGGGGAGTAAGGGCAGTTTTGCACCTATTCTGCTTTCCCCTAGTTACAGAATCACAGAATCACAGAATGGTAGGGGTTGGAAGGGACCTCTGTGGGTCATCTAGTCCAGCCCTCCAACATGTGAGCTAAATCTCAAAAAAACCCAGTTTATGATTAAGAGCTCATTCAACATCAGAAACTCAGTAAGACTCTAGAACAAAATATGTACATTATTCCTTTAAGATGATGTTAGCAATGTGGAGGTTAAGCCTAAGAGAAGATATAAGGGCCATTTCAAGCTTGCTGCATGAAGAAGTGCCTGGTTTGAACTTTCAAGAGCAAAACAATTGAGTAATGAGGGTATCCTTCTAGCGAAAAAAGAGAAGAGAACCACGTCTGAGTTTATGATGTGACATATAAAAATGAGTGGGGTTTTTTGGGTTTAGGGTTTTGGTTTGGTTTGTTTTTTTACTGTTGTGTGGTACGCAACCACCATTCTTGTTTTATCATTCTGTCACCAGGGACGAATTACCAAAGTTCTAAATATGAAGCCGCCAGAGGTAAGAAAGTTGTGGGAGTTTTTTGTCTGAAGTTTTGCTGATTTTGTTTTTTATTACAAGAATCACTATGGGGGGGATGGGACAGGGGATGGAGAGCAAAAATAAAGGGTATTGGAGGGAGATGAGATGTTTAACTCAGTTTTGAGTTGAACCTATCTAATATAAGAAGAAACATACAGTTTTTGTCACATTATTTTAGATTTTAGCTATGGTTGAAGAAGCAGCTGGTATGAGGATGTATGAATGCAAAAAAATAACTGCCCAGAAAACCATCGAGAAGAAGGAAGAAAAACTGAGAGAAATTCGAATGGTACTACATGTTGGAAAGTATCCTTTATTTTTTGTGTTTGTTAAAGATAACTGAATAACTAGTGTAGTGTGGTTTCTAAGTCCTAGAATACTTACTTTCTGCACCTGGAACTAAGTATTCATGCTTAGACCTATAAAAGTTTTAAAAATCTGATCATCTGTTTTGTGTTTCAGGTCTTAAATGACGAGATCACTCCAACTTTACAGAAACTGAGAGAGGTATGGAAAAATTACAAAAGCGGTAGGGCCCCTAAAGTACTGAAAAAATACTTTCAGCTACCCTGAACCAGTATGTGGTGGCTAAAACAAGAGCATGATTTCAAGCTTTGTAGAATCTTCTAAGAGATAAATTTTATCTTCTGTCCAAATACAGAAAATGTGACATTCAGGTTCTCCAGAGGGGAATGTAGGGAGAAGGAAAAAAACAAGAGACCTAGATAAAAAAAGAAGATAAAAATTAGTTTTGAAAAAAACTTGTGTTAAATGATATTTCTGCTATACAATCAATTATGCATATATTGTTTTATCTAAGATTTTCCTAAGCAGGCCTTCAATGTACAATACCAAATCTGTTACTTAACATGGGGAATCCTTCCTCTTACCTACAATTAATAATGTTAGTAGAAGTTGTTAGAACATTTCTGTAACAGTCCTACTTAATATTATTCGTCCATCAAATTTTAGAGGGTTTTTCTTATTGCTGTCAGGGCTACAAGGATGGTGAGGGGACTGGAGCATCTCCACTACGAGGAGAGGTTGAGGGAACTGGGCTTGTTCAGCCTGAAGAAGAGAAGGCTGCGAGGGGACCTTATAAATGCCTACAAATATCTGAAG